>Ga0335081_10002875_pt1 | contig 27107 bp, 21 predicted proteins | sample Lox_Sample_35_FD_206713 | JGI IMG/M metagenome (GOLD analysis project Ga0335081, IMG submission 206713) | Soil microbial communities from Loxahatchee National Wildlife Refuge, Florida, United States - Lox_Sample_3.5 | ecosystem: Environmental > Terrestrial > Soil > Wetlands | place: USA...
CAAAGAAGCGTGCTCAGGAAACGATGAAAGCAGCGCCTTTGACCGTCGATGCTGCGAGCGCTGAAGCCGCTCTGCGCCGCTCTTTAGCCAGACTGAAGGTGGCAGAAAGAAGACGCCGCAAACCCATTGGTCCGGCCTAATTTTCAATTCTTCAGCGAGGCATCTAAATAATCCCCGCCTTGACCAGCTCATCGAGGGCATGCGAAGCGATGGGGGGAACTTGAACCGCGCAATCCATGCACTCCAGGGCGATTAACGCCGGAGCCAAGTATATTCTTAACTCTCCCTTGGCGAGGTCATGAAGGACATGATGTGCGCCCTGTCGGAGCAAGGCCGAATCTGCATTTTCGATTAAGGCCCCAAACAAAGGCTTCAAACTTTTAACATTCATCTCAATCAGTCCTTTGGCCGCAAGCCAGCGAACCTCAAACTTCTCATCCTCAAGGGCCTTTACAAGAATGGGCGCCGCACTTGGGTCTCCGATCTCACCAAGGGCTTTGGCGGCTTCCAACCTGCGCAGCGAATTGGAATCCTTTAGAGCCTCAGCCAAATAAGGGATAGCCTGACTTCCCATGGCTACGAGTGCCTTTCGGGCCTCCACGCGACTTAGATCATTGTAACTGGAAAGAGCTTTAATCAGATCCTTCGCTGTAGAACTGATGTCTTGAACCATTTTCTTCCTCCTCCGAGCGTGTGTTTTGTATTTTGTCTTGGAATGGATAACCAAGTTGCCATGCCATTCCAATTCTATCACGAATACTACTGGCGATAGTAATGGATGTAAATGAGGTGAACCTTGTATATCGGGAAGAAAAAAACCGTATTTTGGCCCCATATCGATCGGACAAAGGCGGCGTTGCTTCGAGCCTTGCCCCCCAAAGTCGCCGAGTTTGTCAAGGCAAAGTAGCCCAGCGCCCCTATCTAAACCTCCTGACCCCAACTCTCCCTTGCCACTATTTAAGCGTCATGGCTTTCTCGGGGCAAATTTCTTGGCAGCAAAAGCAAGTGATGCAAGTGTCGGCATCCACCTCGGGGAGGTGGCCGTTCATTGACAAAGCCGACACCGGACACTGATCGATGCAGGTGCCGCATTCTGTGCACAGCTCAGGGTCGGCTTGCGGTCGCAGGATCGTTCGGCTCTGGAGGAACGTCTGCATCGCCTCATTCCGAAAGATCGCTTCCCCGCCCAACGGGGGAAGCTTGAAACCAGGTAATCGTCTTAGCTCTCCGAGGAGTTCGACCGTACCAACGTCGTAGTCCCCCAAACCCGCTTCCTTCGCCTTCTGAAGAAATCGCAGCCGACCCGGCTCACACCCCATCATCGTCGCGATGACGCCGTCCAAAGCCACACCGTTGCCAGAAGCCAGAACCAAGCCGATGTTTCTAAGGTCCGGGCAGGCCGGACCGTTACCCTCCATACCCACTACGGCGTCCACAAGGAACAGGTCGGGGACTCGAAGGCGGAAGACGTCGACAATCAGCTCGTGAAAGCGCTCCGCGCAGCCAGCCGCCTTGTGGAGCTTGGCTTTCTGGGCGCCGGGCAAAAGACCATAACTGTTCTTGATCGCTCCGGTGACGACGGTCAAGCCGTGGGTTTTGAATTTGGGAAGACTGATGATCAGATCGGCCTCTACAACCGCTCGGGAAAGGCTCACCGCGGACATGAAATCGGGGTTGAAATCTACTTTCTGTGAATCGTTCCCGATATTCTGATAATAGCCCTGGGCTGCTTCCATCAGGCCTGTCGTTCTGAAACATTCCTCATTGGCCCCGTAGCCGAAGACGCCCGGATTGTCTCCCACGATGATGGAGGCTGGCCCCATGCTCTCCACCTTTTCCACGACGGCCCGCAGCAGCGCGGGATGGGTAGCAATCCCTTCTTCAGGCTTTGATGCCCGAAGCACGTTGGGTTTTATCAAAACTTTCTTTCCATGAAATTCCAGCGGGAAGAGTTCAAAGGCCCGGTCCACAGCCGGCCGGACGCTCTCATAAGTCGCAGGATGGATCAACACTTTCGCCATGGACACCTCGCCTCAGTCCTGAATATTAAACTTTAAGACTTTTCCAATGCAGACAATATTTCTTCTCGAACCAAGCCATTACTTCCGGGGAGAATATCATTCAAAGCTTTCTTGGCTTTTGTGCCGCTAATGCGACCCATTGCCCAAACAATCATACCGAGAACCCTTTCATCATCATGATTACGAAACGCTGTTAAGAGGTCCGGGATATACTCTTCGCTGCGGCTATTTCCCATGGCTCTGGCGACATTCATCTTCCATCGCCAAAGATCTTTATCCGACATATAAAACATATGCGGCCAGATTTTACTATTAAAATAGGCCTTATCCATGTGTAGCAGATTAACGAGTTTGAAGTCATCTACCATCGCAGCTGCTTTTTTGTTGACGGGCAATTCCTTGGCCAGCCACGGCGCATTTCGGGGACATACATTCTGACAACGATCGCAACCATAGACCCACAAACCCATCGGTTCGCGAAGTTCCATCGGCGTCATCCCCCGGCCATAATAAGTCAGATAAGAGATACATCGGGTCGGGTCTATCTTACGAGGTCCCTTTAAAGCCCCCGTGGGACATGCGCTGACGCAAGCGTTCTTGCACCAATCAGGGCATCCGACTCGAAGCGTAGGCTCGTCAGCCGGAAATTCCTGGTCAACGACAACCGCTATAGGCAATACCCACGACCCCTGGCAGACCACCTCGTTTGAATAGAACAGGCAGTTCTTACCAAACGTGCCCATTCCCGCTCGGGCGGCGGCCAACCTGTGGGGCAAGTTAAACGGGACTTGTGACTGGATGCCATTCTCTTTGAGGAAGGAGCGAAATGCTTTCACCCTTTTGGCCAAACGATCCTTGAGGATCCGGTCATCATCCAGGTAACAACGGCCAAAATGATTTTCCATAAAGGAGGGAAAGGCCTCCTTAAAATAGACTTCCATTAAAACAATAATCGTCCTGGCATCTGGAAAAATCTGTTTGGGATCGGTTCCCGCAATAAGATCCAAACCCATTTGGTAGGCCCACTCGTATTCTTTTTGTCTTTCTTGCAAAAGCTCCCTCTGGGAGTCAAAGGAATCAGCAGTGGTGAAGCCAATATCCCCAAAACCGCATTCGTAAGCTTTTCCAATGATATCGTTTTTGCCGATCATATCGAACGCTCCTTTCCCATTCTTTTAGTGTACCCGTTCAACACTTCTTTACATTATCTCTCAAGCTGTCATTCCCGCGAAAGCGGGAATCCAGATCAAAAACACTGGATTCCGGGTCAAGCCCGGAATGACAAACAAGGTAAAAAGATTTTTGCGCACTAGACCGGCAGAATGACTACCGGATAACCTCCAACAATCTTGCTACCAAAGACCGAGACTCTGCTTCGGGCAGGCAGTATTTCATTTCTACAAATTTTTTCCTGAACTGGGAAATTTCTTTTGCCACGGGTCGGTCCTTTAGAATGACCTGACTCATGTATTCTGCGAGTTGAGCAAAATCATCTTCCTGCATCCCAAAGCGTGTCATCTCTTGAACCCCCAATCTCAGGCAGCTCGCGGTAGTAAAAGCCTCATCATCCGGCGCACTTTGATAATTCACGATGACGTTATTCTCTTCCAGCCGATCGGCGACCCAAGGTCCCTTTCCATAACCCACCTTCACGATCACCTGATGCGTCTCCGTATAACCGAGGCGCGGGTCGCCCTCCACCGTCAATCCCCGATCCTTCAGGGCGCGGGCAAATGCCTTGGCGTTTGCGATCACCGCCATTTGATAATCCGATTTGAAGGCGTTCATTTCATAGGCAGCGAGCAAGAGCCCCACCAGTGTCCCCAGGTGATGATTGCTGACGCTTCCGGGAAAAACCCTGCGGACGATGGCTTCCCAGAGCTCCTCATATCCCGTGCCCTCCGACATGTTGCTCGAAATGATCCCTCTCTGCGGCCCGAAGAAAGTCTTATGGGTGGACCCTGTCACAATATCCGCGCCCTCCTTAAAGGGCTCCTGAAAATGAGGTCCGATCAATCCCAGGACGTGGGCCATGTCGTAAAGAAGGATCGGTTTTGGATTGATGTGGGCGATCATTTCGGCAATCTCCCTTAAAGGCTCTTTGTAGATCACCATGCTCTTGCCCATCACGATCAACTCGGGCTTGTGCTCTTCCAAAAGGTCCCGGGTTTTGACAAGATCGATTCTATACAGGTCATCTTTCATCACGGGAAAAGGCACGGCCGCGGGCCTTTCTGTTTTCGGATCATGTGCGATAAAATCTTTTAGGGCGCCCATGGGCTGAGCGCTCAGATGCCCTCCCCTCCCGATATGATGATTCATCACCCTTCTGATCCTGCGGGGCTCGCTTCTTCGGTCCAGACGGTTGAGGTAGTCGACGATCCCGCTGAAGACCGCAGTATTGGCCATCTGGCCGCTGATCACCCTCGCCTCGACTTCCGAGCACCCGATGAAGCGTCGAAATTCATCGGCAACCAGGTTCTCGACTTCTCCGATCAGTTTGGTCCCCTGATAATAAAAGACATCGCTTTCCTTAAAGGCCTTCATCAACCGGTGCTCGGCGTATCGGCCGGATGGATCGGAAACCGTAAGAAGTCTCACGGGAAGAGAAGGGGTCGATTCCGAAGGGATGAGATTGACGGTTTCGCTCTGCCTCCAACGGGTATTCTCCGCCACGCGGCGAATGAGCGCTTCAGACAGATCCGTTAAGCTCCCGGACGGAGCACGCACCTCCCGCGGCTCCTGGATCAGAACAGGATGGGCATAAGGCGGAGCTTCGCTGGAGAGATGTCTTTCCACGATCATCCCTTCCACCTTCTTCCCCCGGTAAGCGATCTCTATCCTCTGACCCTCCTTCAAATCTGAATCGATATAGGCGAGCCCGATTGCCCTCATTCTTTTCTCGTCAGTGGGCTCTGAAAGGATCCCTCGATCCGAGAAGACCCAATAGGGAACCATCGTCCCGCTCGACACATGTCCAACGATCTCCCCATTTGCAAAGACCTCGTAGCCCTGTCTGGCAATCCCCTGGCCGGTGAGCGTGATTGGGAATATCCTCTTGGGGACCAATTGCCTTTCCTTAGGAGGCAAAGGTTTCCCGCTTTCTCTTGCCGTCACCTCTTCGAATTGCCTTTTCAGGATATCCCTCCCGATAAATTCTCCTTTTAAAGGCGAGAAACTCATGGCCAACCTTGCTGCCGAAGGGACCGCATAAATCGGGATATCGATTCCCTGCGCATCCCGTCCTAACTCATGACCGTAAAGGGGGAGTCCTGCTTCCAGCCTCAGCGTATCCCTGGCTCCTAAACCTACCGGAACAATCCCTTCTTCTTTCCCGGCGTCCAGGATCTTTTCCCAGATGAGCTTTAGTTTCTCCCCGGGCAAAAATAATTCAAAACAGATGGGCTCACCCGTGTATCCCGTTCTTGAGATCGTAATATGGACGTGCTCTCCTTCCAACTCACACACCCGCAACCTATTTCTCCACGGGTCAGGAAGCTTTGCGTGGTCTTCCAAAAGGATTTTCTCTAAGACCCTCCTGGCATGAGGACCTTGCAGCGCGATCATTCCGATTTCATCGGTTTTGTCGTCGATCACCACATTCTTGTATTGTTTCTTATGATCCAAAAACCAATTCCAATCTTTTTCCTTATTCGCCGCATTCACAACAAGGAGATAATTCGTTTCCAGGGACGGGTCCCCTTCTTCCAGGCGGTAGAGGTAAGCATCGTCAATCGAGCCTCCCCCTTCATTCTGAATCAGCGTATACTGGGCCACGCCCGGATCAAGGGCTGTCGCATTATTAGTCAAGACATGCTGCATGAAGGGAACCGCGTCTATTCCCCGAATCAAAAAACGTCCCATATGGGAGATATCGAACAGCCCCCCAAATTTCCTCGTGCTCGTGTGCTCCTCGACGATGCCCTGTGGATACGCGACAGGCATTTCCCACCCGGCAAACTCAACCATCTGCCCGCCGTGCTCCTTATGCCAAGAATAAAGAGCGGTTCTCTTCAAGTCTTTTGGCATCCTCAACCCCCCGTTCGGACAAAGCTTACAAAAACCTTTCTTGACCTAAAAGTTAATTCTAATCGAGTTTTGAAACGGAAGCAACACACCCTCTCCTTCCAAGACTCCTGCTGTATTGAACAAAAAGCCGCTCTCCCAACAGGATGGACAGGCGGTTAGAGGACGAAGCTTTAGGCCTGCCTGCGCGAAGCCGCTTCGGCGAAGGCAGGGCGGAAACCGCTTAATGGTCAACTACTGCACTGCAGAGCATGGAAGGAAAAAAAGCCCCCATGTGGGGGCTTTTCGGATAGCGTATGGGTCCTCGAAGTATTCAATCCGTCGTTTATAGTTCTCTTGCAATAAGCGGCCCGGAGAATTCTGCTGCCGCGGTGAGAAACACGGAAGATTATTTAGAGGCCGTGGGTTCACCGATAGGAAGAACCTTTCTTCCGTGAGATTCATTGATTAATTCCGCCATTGCAAGATAGATGGCAGCGGAACCACAGATAATTCCTTCGTACCCCGCAATGGTGCCGACCGCTGGACTACCTGTCCAGTCGTGTATTGAGAGAAGCCAAAAGAGAATGAATAGGGAAAGAAAAATGAACTGTAGGACTCTGTTTTTTCCGAATGTCCCTATCCACATGAAAAAGGTGAAGACCCCCCAAACAAAAAGATACCATCCCATGAAGGCTGGCGAATTCCCAGGAAGATCTTTGAAAACAATGATGAAGACCAGGGTCAGCCAGAAAGAACCGAAGGAAACGAAGGCGGTAAGTCCAAAGGTGTTACCTTTCTTAAATTCAAAAATCCCGGCAATGATCTGTGCGATTCCACCGTAGAATATTCCCATTGCCAGTATCAACGATCCGATCGGAAAAAAGCCCGCATTGTGAATGTTGAGCAGCACGGTCGTAGTTCCGAACCCCATTAAACCCAGTGGTGCCGGGTTCGCAAGTTTTTCTCCTTCCATATCAATTCTCCTCCTTTTTGATGAATGGTGTTTTAGTTTAACGTTAAAATTTTGCGGTCTGTTTTGCTTTAAGTATCTTTAATTCCCTTCGTTCTGAATTAGAAATTGACCGTAATTATAAACCCAATAAATTAAAATTTCAATAAAGAAGTGAATTTTTTATCAAAGTGAATGCAAAATTTATTACATAACAATTACAGTGTGTTATATGATGTATTTTCTGTTTTGCACTCCGTTTTTACCCTGAAAAAAACAAGATTGTGTAAAAAGTAACATGGACTCTGTGTTAACGATAACACCATTGTCCGCCAACCCCGAAAAAACTACTCCATTCAGGCAGCGGGCCTGCCCTCAGACCCTGGCTATCTCGTACAAGCAAGATGGTTTAGATGGGTAGGATATACCGCAGGATGGGGATTGATATAACTGCGGGATTGTATTTAAGCAATAACTTATTCTCCGATGATCTTGACAAGAACCCTCTTTTTTCGTCTGCCGTCAAACTCGCCGTAAAAAATCTGCTCCCACGGACCAAAATCGAGCTTTCCCTCTGTGACCGCCACGACAACTTCTCTCCCCATCACCTGACGTTTTAGATGGGCATCGGCATTATCTTCACCGACATTGTGACGGTATTGTTTGACCGGCTCATGAGGAGCAAGTTTCTCAAGCCAGACTTCGAAATCATGATGAAGGCCGGATTCGTCATCGTTGATGAACACGGAAGCAGTGATATGCATGGCATTGACCAGAACCAGTCCTTCATGAATTCCGCTCTCACTGAGGCAGGCTTCAACCTTCGGAGTGATATTGATCAAGGCTCTACGCGTTGGCACCTCAAACCACAACTCTTTTCGATAGCTCTTCATAACTGCATCTCCTTCATGGCTTGAATTGCTGCTCATGCATTCCGATCTCTCTTGCAATTATATGAAAGGAATTCAAATCAAATCAAATCGATCTCTTGAGTGTTGGTGACCTTGATTTTATTTTTGTGACATAATTTACACTTGATGGCAATAAAAAGGCACTTTCTCCTTTTCCCCGCCGGAGTCGCATTCAAGCAAAGTCATTTCAAATCAATCAGATCGGCCCGAGAAGTATTTTTGGCATAGGAATTGCTTGAGTTATTTTGGTTTTTGATAAAAAATTGCCGATAAAGCCAAACCACGAGTAATCGTGGGACGGAAAGCCGCGGGTCCTGGTTCCCAGGATAGTCGGGTTGCCGAAGCGGAAGAAATTTTGCAGGGCCCGTGGTCTAAGTTAATTCTGATTAACCACGGGCTTTTTTTGTGATGATGGGATGGCGATCAAATACTAAATTAAAAAGGGACAGAATAACTGGGGGCATATCGAGCTGGATTGAAGGGGAGGGAAAAGGTTCTTCATCCAATTCCCCCAAACCGTATCAAAACAGAGAAGGCAAGACGGAGACTTAGAATGGAGGCGAGCATTACACATCGGCAAGTAACATCCCTGGCAGATTCTTCTGATGTTGCCGGGTGCAAAAATTCTGGAGCCGAGAAGCTTGAAACCTCGGGAAAGGTTCCCAGTACTCCCGATGAAGACAGCTTCAAATTGGCGATGGACCACAAACGGTCTGTGGCGAAAGTCAGTCTATTCATAGGAATACCTCTTTTCCTTGCTATGGCAATAAAGAATTTCATAAGAAGCGATAACATCATGGCATTCTCCAACTGCATGGAGCTTCTGATACTGATCCTTCTTGGCTTTGTGATCATCAGGAGAATCGAGGAGAAATCTGAATACCGGATTTACTCAGTTCTTTTTAGGCTGTTTTTTGCAGTGATGGGCGTTTCGCTTATCTATGATATTGGTTCTCAATCGAATTTTAGCCGAATAGAATGGTGTTACATCTATCCCGTCTTGGTTTTCCTTGCAGTCGGTGTAAGGGAAGGTGCGATTTGGGTATCCATTTTTTATGGCATTTTAGCATTCTTGATACTTAATTTTGATCTACAAGGGATCACCCTATTTCAAATGCAGGAATTGAGATCTCGATTTTTAGTTTCATTTTTCGCTGTATGCATGCTCTCCCTCTTCTTGGAACAAGGTTTCCGCCGTGTTCAGCAGAGATCGCTTCATCATCAGCGCATCCTCAAAGAATCCGAAAATCGCTATCGTCAAGGTTACGAACAATTGAATGTTGAAATGAAGGAACGCAAGCGGGCTGAGGATGCCCTCCTCAATGCCGCACAACAATGGCGGACCACATTTGATGGTATTAGCGATATCGTCTGTTTGCTGGACTCTGAAGAAACCATCCTACGATGTAACAAGGCAATGGCAAATCTCTTGGGAAAGCCATTCAGTGAAATCATTAATCGCACACATCGGGAAATGATACACGCTATGGTAGACCCTGCCAAGGAGTGTCCTTTTGAGCGCATGAGGAAAACCCAGCGCAGAGAAACTGATATTTTATCGATAAATGACCGATGGTTCAACATTGCAGTAGATCCACTTATTAACGATGCTGGTTGCCTCATTGGGGGTGTTCACATTATGTCTGACATCACCGAACTTATGCGCTCAGAGGAGGCGGCGAAGCAGTTTGCTCAAGAGAAAGCAATAATGGCTGAGATCGGGAGAATCATCAGTTCTACATCGAAAATTGACGAGGTATATGAGCAATTCGCTAAGGAAGTACGTAAACTCATCCTCTTTGATGGGATCGCAATTAACATGATCAATTATGAAGAAGGTACCGTTACTGTACCTTTCGTTTCGGAAATTGCCGTTCCAGGGTGTCAACTCGGAGAGGTCTTGCCTTTGGCTGGCTCTGTGACGGGAATGGTTACGCAAAGACGTTCAGGTCTGATAATTCAAACCGAGGAAAGGGATGAGTTTAAAAATCGGTTTCCAACTCTCTTAACAGCTTTTGATAAAGGTCTTCGGTCGCTACTGGTGGTTCCATTGCTTTACAAAGATCGTGTGATAGGCGCCTTGCATTTCCGTTCGGTTAAATCTAAGGCTTACTCGGATAAAGATCTGGAACTCGCCGCAAGTATTGGCAATCAGATCGCAGGTGCCATCGCCAACGCACAGCTTTTTATTGAACAAAAGAGAACAGAGGAAGCGCTGCGAAAGAGCGAAGAGAAATATCGCACCATTCTTGAAACTATCGAGGAGGGCTATTTTGAGGTTGACCTTGCGGGTAATTTTACCTTCGCTAATGATAGAGAGTCCAGTTTTCTTGGATATCCCAAAGAGGAATTGATAGGGATGAATAACCGGCAGTATACAGACCAGGAAACGTCCAAAAAATTGTATCAGGTCTTCAGTAGGATTTACACAACAGGGGAACCGACTAAAAAACTTGATATGGAGGTTATTAAAAAAGACGGGACGAAAGGGGTCATTGAGATTTGGGTGTATCTAATAAGGAATTCCGCAGGGCAACCAACGGGGTTTCGGGGTATTGCGCGCGACATCACTGAACGCAAGCGGGCAGAGGAAAAGATGGCCACCCTCCAAGAACAGTTTCGTCAATCGCAGAAAATGGAAGCCATTGGCCAGTTGGCAGGTGGTGTGGCTCATGACTTCAACAATCTCCTGACCGTCATCAGCGGATACAGCGATTTGATACTGGGTGGGTCCGATCAGGCTAATGATTTGCGTGAAAGCATTCAGGAGATCAAAAGGTCATCGGAAAAGGCCGCTTCATTGACACGCCAACTCTTAGCGTTCAGCCGCAAGCAGGTGCTCCAGCCCAAGATATTGAAACTTAATACCCTGGTGACAAATATAGATAAAATGCTCCGACGGCTGATTGGTGAGAACATTGATCTGGCCACTCTTTTGGACCAAGACCTCGGGCAGGTTAAGGCAGATCCGGGCCAGATTGAACAGGTGATCCTCAACTTAGCCGTCAACGCCAGGGATGCGATAGGCTCCAATGGAAAAATAACCATTGAAACCGCTAACGCAGAATTGGACGAGGAGTATGCTCATTCTCATGTGGATGTTACGCCAGGCCGTTATGTAATGCTCTCGGTAAGTGATACAGGGTGCGGCATGTCACAAGAAATAAGGGAACGCATATTTGAGCCCTTTTTTACAACCAAGGAAAAAGATAAGGGGACAGGTCTAGGGCTTTCCACCGTTTACGGCATCGTCAAGCAGAGCGGGGGTAGCATCTGGGTTTACAGCGAACCCGAGAAAGGTACAACCTTCAAAATCTATCTACCAAGAATTGAAGAAGAAGATGATTCGATTGGGGTAAAGGAGGCTTTTTCAAAATCGGCTCAGGGTTCCGAAACCATCCTGGTTGTGGAAGATGAAGAGATCGTTCGAAAGGTTGCATGCACAATCCTTCAGAGGAGTGGCTACCACATCTTGCAAGCAGCCAATGGTGAGGAAGCCCTGCGCCTGGCCCCGGGACAAAACGGGAAACCAATCCATCTGATGGTGACCGATGTAGTGATGCCCGGAATGAGTGGTCCTGAACTGGCAAAACATTTTGCCTCTCTATATCCCGGGATAAGAGTCCTCTTCATGTCAGGTTATACGAATAACGCTATCATTCACCACGAGATATTAAAGCATGGAATGCCCTACCTCCAAAAACCCTTTACATCAGAGGCTCTAGCTTGGAAAGTGCGCGAGGTACTGGATAAGCGGTAATAGGAAGAGCGGTCATTCATAAATAGAAATCAAGAAGGAGGTCAATCATGGCAGCCAAAAAGTTAGTTATCATGTTAGCGGTTTTTGCAGGAATCTCTTTTTTCCTATTCTCTCAGGGATATGGAGAAGAATTAAAGTTGGTTCCTAAAAAAAGACCGATAAGTGTGATTGATTCAGCTCTCGGGACTACAGTAGGTACAGGATGGAGCACGAAAGAAAATCCCCAAGAGGCAGTTAAAGAAGCGGTTGAAATGGCTTTGGAGGGTAAACAAGATAAGGTACCTGACTTTGCTATCATTTTTGCGAGCTCAGGCAGTGATATGGAGGCCATACTTTCTAAAGCAAAAGAGCTATTTAAGAACAAGACAAAGATATATGGCGGTACTTCCGATTCGAGAGCTGTGATGACAAACAGGGGTTTCGCCAAGGCGACGGATCGGGCTTATGAATATGCAAAGATGGAGGGAAAGAGGAGTCTTGCCATCATGACGGTTACTTCAAAAGACATTGTCTTTGGCGTAGGCTCTGCCAACTTTGCTGATTACCCATCAGTGCAGGAAGGTTCAAAAGTCGCTATTCTGAATGCGATAAAAAGCGCCGGGAAATCCCCAAAGGAACTGCCGCAAGCGATCCTGGTGACACCCGCCCGCGGACTGGAGGAAGAGGCCATCGAAGGAATCGAAAGGGTGGTGGGTAGCCATACACCGATCCTGGGCGGAACTCCGGGCGGTCCAACATTTAGTGTATTCGGAGAAAATAAGGTTTATGAAAAAGGCATTTCATTGGCTGTGATTTACACAAAGTTCTCAGCGGGATATATCTTCGAAGGCGGGTTTGATGTGAAAGACCCGAACACAGGAATTGTAACCAAAGTGGATCGACAAGCGATTGTAGAAATTGATGGTAAGCCTGCTCTGGACGTTTATGATGCATGGCTTGGCGGTGAAATTGGGAAGTTATGTAAGGAGACGATAAGGTTCGATTTGGTGAGGGGTCTCCTAACCTTGCATCCTTTATACAGGAAATATACTTCCCCCAATGGCAAGGTCTATTCTTTATTCTCACACCCCTGGCCAAGGGATAAGACCCTGGTAGAAAAGTCTGTAAGCACTTCGACGAAGATTAAAGTTGGAGAAAGAATATACCTCAGTCATGGAACGTGGGAAACCTTGATGAACCGTGTGGGGAATCTTCCAAAAATGGCAAAAATGCAGGGCAAAATCGATATGAATGCAAAACCGATTTTTGGAATTGGGTATATCTGTGCAGGGGTCTTGGGAACAATCCCTGAAACAGAGAGAGAAAAAATGCCTTTCTTGATTAACTATTCAAATAACAATGCCCCTTTCATTGCACCGTTCACTTGGGGTGAGCAGGGCCACTTCCCCGGGATCGGTAACAAGCATGGCAATCTTCTGACATCCTTTCTTGTTATCACGGATAAAGGGCAAAGATAAATGAAGCTGTTCCGGAAAATTTTCTTGTCGATATTTTTCTCTTTCGTGGCAACTGTATCTTTAATTTCTTATGCCATCTCTGTCAGGCAAATTGCTGATGCGGAAAAAAGTGTTGTCGAAGAGAATAAAATTATCGGTAGCTTTCTTACTAAGGAAATAGAAGTAAATTATTTTGAAAACAAATGGCCCTTTGAGAGCTTAAAGAAGCTCTCTGAGCGTAAAGAGGTTCTTTTTTGGTGGATCGTGAGGGATGATGGGACAATCCACCTGGCAGACAATTCCTCTTTTATGGAAACCTATGTCCATGACTATTTTCCCGAGATAGCAAACCGTTTAGGCAAAGAGAATATTTCTTTGAACCGCTCCCAGAACTATGGGATTTTCTCCACAACTCTTGAGACGGGGCCGAAAAAATGGTCATTTTGGTTCGGATTTTCATTGAGTCGAGTCGCGGAGAGAAGAAAGGAGATCATCTCCCTAATCACTGTCACATCTGTGTCCGTATTGGTAGTGCTCGGAGTTATCCTCTATTCTTCGGTCAAGCACTTTACAAAACCAATTAAAGAACTCACCACTGGTGCCGAAAGAATAGGGAAAGGAGACTTGTCTTACAGAATAAGGGCAGCATCCAAAGACGAACTGGGTCAGCTTTCCCATTCCTTCAACAAAATGACAGATGATTTACAGAAGACAACGGTCTCAAAAGATTATGTAGATAATATCATCGGAAACATGACGGAGATGCTAATCGTAGTAGATATCGAAGGGAAAATTAGAACGGTTAACAAGGCAACTTTAGAGCTTCTCCAGTATCGGGGGGAAGAAATTCTCGGGCATTCGATTGAAAAGATCTTCAAGCTGGAAGATATCCCTCAGAATTGGATGGAATTCGAAAGGCTGATCCAAGAAGACAAATTAAATAATTTCGAAACCCACTTTACAACGAAAGAGGAAAGAAGAATTCCGATCCTTTTCAGCAGTTCAGCGATCAGGGGAGAGTCAGGCCATCCTCTTTTTTTTGTTTGCACAGCAAGGGATATCACAGAGAGAAAGCGCGCAGAAGACGAACGGGAGAAGCTCGTGAAGGATCTCCAAAAGGCTCTTGCCGAGATCAAGCAGTTGAGTGGCTTACTGCCTATCTGCTCTGGCTGTAAAAAGATAAGAGACGATAAGGGCTACTGGAATCAGATCGAAGAATATATCAGCACCCATTCCGAGGCAATATTCAGTCATGGCCTCTGCCCAGTTTGCTTGAAGAAATTATACCCCGATTTATAACCTTCATCCTAATCTTCCAACTTGAGTGAAACAATCCTGAAACTACCTTATAGACAGATTGGTTAAGAAAGTGGTAAAAAAGTAGACTTATAAGAGCCGTTTTCAACTAAATCGGATTTTGTCTATTGATGGTTCGCGACAATGAAATACAGCATGGATATACCAAGACGGCGAGGGTTTCTACAGACACGTTATGTATCAAAGGATTCAAGTGAGGCCGATAGATGAAACGTTGTGAATGGGCTTACAGGAGCGAGCTCGAACAGTCCTATCATGACAAAGAATGGGGTGTACCCATTCACGATGACAGAAGCCTGTTCGAGTTTCTTATTTTAGAAGGTGCGCAGGCGGGACTTAGTTGGTCTACTATTCTTAGGAAGCGGCAAGGTTACCGGAAGGCTTTTGATAACTTCGATGCCCGGAAGATTTCCAAATACTCAGAGACTGACATTCCCAGATTACTTCACGACCCTGAGATCATAAGAAATAGGCTTAAAATCAGCGCGGCGATCACTAACGCCAGAGCCTTTCTGCAGCTACAGAAAGAAGCTGGAAGTTTTGACAGTTACATTTGGCAGTTCGTCAATGGAAAACCAATCCGAAATTCATGGAAAAAGATAACGGATATTCCCTCAAGCACTCCGGAGTCTGATGCCATGAGTAAAGATTTGAGGAAAAGAGGGTTCAAGTTTGTCGGGACAACTATCTGTTACGCATTCATGCAAGCAGTCGGCATGGTTAACGATCATGTCGTAGGCTGTTTCAGATACCGGGAACTCAACAGTAAGGTCAAGCGTACCCAGTCCGTGCGCCGGCCCGTCGATAAATCCGGCTCCCGATGAGCCAAGGCGTCATTTCACGTAGTACGCTGGAACTCTCCAGCCGCCGTCCTTACCTCTTCCTCCTCACTCCAGTCTTCCTTCCAGCCGGAGTTGGGTGACGATCTTCATGATTTGCGGCAGAGTTTCGATCGCAGCTTTCTCTCCCTCCAGAATCGCCTCGTGCCTTTTAGAAAAATCGGCTGAACCGATATAGGACAGTTTCGGTTTGATGACCACATCCGCCTTGCAAACCTGGATCGAACCGAGTTTTGAATACATGATATTGATGGATTGCAGGAGGGTATCAATCGTTCCCTCCGGCTGGGTGCGATCAACCGCGGAAGAGATGTCCACCGCAATGACGACATCCGCTCCAAGTTTCTTCGCCGCGTCCACGGCCACCGGGCTGACCACTCCTCCGTCCACATAAACTCGGTCGGAAATTCTTACCGCCCTGAAAATCCCGGGGATGGAACAACTGGCCCTGACCGCTGTCCCGGTATTCCCTTTTCCGAAGATTATCTCCTGCCCACTTTCCAAATCCGTAGCCACGGCGTAAAAAGGGATCTTCAACTTTTCCATCGGAGTATAATTCACCGTCTTGTTTATGAATTCCTCAAGTTTCTCACCCTTAATAAACCCATTGCTCGGGAGGTAGAGAAGATCAACAATGTCGTCTTTTTGTACCGAGAAAGAAAGCTTTTGAAGCGCGAAGGCATCCATGCCATAGGCATAGAGGCTCCCCACGACACTCCCCGCACTGGTTCCCACGATCATGTGAATCGGTATTTTATTCTCTTCGAGGATCTTGAGCACACCGATATGGGCAAACCCTTTTGATGAACCCGCCCCCAACACCAAAGCAATCTTGGCCGGCTTGGGAAGAGGCTGAACAGCAGGCGGCGGTTGAACCACGGGTGGAGCTTGAGTCTCCTTCAGGGTACAGGATGTGAATGCCAATGTTAAAATAGCAAAAATGCAAAATAACTTATTTAGGCTCATTCTTTTTGCCTCCTTTGGACATCATCCAATGGTCAGAACATGAAGGACGGGGAAAATTCCAGTAAAAATTCAGATCAAAAACACTGGATTCCCCCGTATCAGGTACGGGGCAGGCTCATCAAGTCCGGAATGACGATCGAAGCAAAGGCCCTCCTCTATATGTTTGTGTTTTCATACATCTGGGCGGCATGGAAAGAACTTCGGACAAAGGGACCTGATGCAACAGCTCTAAAACCCATCTTTTCCCCCAGTCTTTTATACTCTTCGAATTCTTCCGGAGGAACAAATCGTACGACCGGCAAACGATCCTGACGAGGTTGAAGGTATTGGCCGATTGTTAAAAAGTCACACCCCGCCTCTCTCAAATCTCTAAGGAGCCCTAAGACCTCTTCCTGAGTCTCTCCGAATCCAAGCATAAAACCTGATTTGGTAGGGATGTGAGGATACTCGTCTTTTGACGTTTTAAGTAAATTCAGTGATCTTTCGTAGTCCGCCAGGAGACGGACTCTGGGGTAAAGTCGCGGGATGGTCTCAACATTGTGATTCAAGATCTCGGGGCATTCCTTCAGAACGGTCATCAAGGAATTCTGATCTCCCTTGAAATCGGGAATCAATACCTCAACCTTTATCTTTGGATTCAATGCCCGAATCGCTTGAATCGTTTTAGCAAAAAAAGATGCCCCCCCATCCGGGAGATCATCTCGGGTAACGGAGGTGATGACGACGTAATGAAGACCCATCTTCCGAGCAGCCTGCGCAACCCTCTCGGGTTCTGTTTCATCGAGCGGACCGGGCGCGCCATGCTCAACAGCACAAAAACCACAATCCCTTGTGCACACCCTTCCGAGAATGAGAAAGGTGGCCGTTCCTCTGGCGAAGCATTCCCCCAGATTTGGACAACGGGCTTCCTGACAAACCGTGTGAAGGTCCGTTTGCTCCAAGATCAATCTGACTTTCTGAACATCCTGAAGAGGGGGAATCCGTTTTTTCAGCCAGGGCGGTTTTGTCATATCATTGATATCTGCAAATTGGAAAATGAAAAATGCAAAATCTTAGCTATTATTTGGCCCTGCAATATACACGCTGCGCTATGCGCTATGCGTTTTGCCACTCCTCAGGGGCCTCGGAAGATGAATTGCCAATCCATCCACGTCGAGAAACGCCTCTTTCAGAGCCTCAGGAGGGGTTGGATGAGCCTGAATCAGCCTGCCAAACTCCCCGGCCTTGACGTTCTGTTTCATCAGGAGGGAAGCAACGGAGATTAAAGTGCTGGCATCGTGGCCAATGATGTGAACCCCTAACACCTGATCGTTCTCTTGACGGGCGATCACCTTGATGAGGCCATCGGTCTCACCGTGGATCAATGCCGTCGGGTTGGAACGGAAAGGGAAGCGGCCTATCTTTGTCGCCCCTTTCCCTTTTGCCTCCTTTTCGGTATATCCGACGGAGGCGATCTCGGGATGAGAGAAAATGCAGAGAGGAATGAAACGATCTTCCATTTCATGGACGATCCCCATCGCATTATCTGCTGCCACCACTCCTTCTTCCATCGCCACGTGGGCCAGCATGGTCCCTCCAATAGCATCACCGACCGCATAGATATGTGGAACCGTGGTCCCCATCCGGCGATTGACTCGTATGCCTGTCGGCGAAATCTCAATGCCAGCTTTTTGAAAATCGATGTCCAAATTGGGGCTCCTTCCGACGGCCAAGAGCAGTTTTTTGGCCGCAGTTTCCTCAACTCCCTGCGGGGTATTCACAGTCAATCTCAATCCATCCTCCCTGGGACGGAGAGCTTCGACTTTCGACTTCGTCAGAATCTTTATCCCGTCCCTCTCCAAGAACCTTCGAAGGTTCCGGGCCAATTCATCTTCAAGACCGGGGAGAAGATTATCCAGAATTTCAATGATTGTCACTTTCGAGCCCAACGCATTGAATATCGTAGCGAACTCAACGCCGATATACCCTCCTCCCACGATGGCTATTTCACGAGGGATCTTCTTGATCTGCAACGCCTCGTTGCTGGTGATGATTTTGTCGCCATCCGGGATGATGTGAGGGAGGGCTTTCGATTTTGAGCCGGGCGCAAGGATGATCGCATCGCCTTCGACGATCTCCTTTTTTCCATCATGATATAATAGGCCCACACGATCAGATCCCAAAAGGTCGGCTTGGGCATGCTTAACCGTCACACGATGGGATTCGAGGAGTATCTCTACACCCTTCACCAATTCCTGAACCACCTTCTCCTTTCGGTCCATCATTGATTCGAAGGGATTAAACCTTTCGTTGAGAAGAGGTTGAAAAACTTCGGAACGCCTCAACGAGTGAATCATTTTAGCATCGAAGAGGAGCACCTTGGTTGGAATGCAGCCCCGGTTGAGACAAGTGCCTCCGATCTTATCTTTTTCTATCAGGGTGACCTTGGCTCCCAGCTGGGCAGCTCGAATCGCTGCCACATAACCACCCGGCCCTCCTCCGATGACAACTATTCTTCGCTGATTCATGTATCGTTTAACCTGCTGTTGGGAATCTGCCCCTTCCTTACGTTAGCTCTGAGGCTGTCATTCCCGCGAAAGCGGGAATCCAGGCCACAAACACTGGAGTCCCCCGTATCAAGTACGGGGCAGGCTAAGTCAAGCCCGGGATGACACATCAAATCAGAGTTCTAACTCATTAGTTTTCTGTGAATGGTCTCAAAGCTGAGATTTCGAACGACCAAAAACCTTTCACGCGGTCCCCCTCAAATTATTTCTTCCAGTTTTTTCTCTTCCCAATTTCTTTCGAAGACCCCTTTAAAGTGGAAAACCATTCTCTCGAGCAGTCGCGCCCGGGAGATCCCCGTCCCAAGGATCTTTGCCATGGAGGTTACTTTTTTTCCCTCGAGCCCACAGGCGTTGATGAGGTCAAAGTATTTCAGGTCTGTCTCGTAATTAAGTGCAATCCCGTGGAGAGACACTCTCCTTTTTATCGCTACTCCAACCGAGGCAATTTTCTCTTCATTCACCCAGACCCCTCGATTCAAGGGGTTTCTTCTTCCTTCGATTCCAAAATCTCCGAGGACGCGCAGCACGACTTCTTCCAGTTGGTTGACGTATCGAACGACCCGATACCCGTATTCTTTCAGGTTGAGAATGGGGTAAACCACCATCTGTCCGGGGCCGTGGTAGGTCACGTCCCCGCCCCTCTCCACATGGAAAATGGGAACCCTCATCGCTTCCAAAACTTCCGAAGAGGCAACCAGATGGGACCGGTTTCCCCGCCTTCCGAGAGTAATCACATGGGGATGTTCAAGGATCAGCAGTACATCGGGTAACTCTTCTTCCACTCGCCTCAACCAGAGTTGGCGCTGAAGATCCCATGCCCTCTGGTAATCAACGAGACCCAGATCGATGATGTAACCAGGTCTTTCCATGATTAGTTCTATGCAATAGTGTGGGAATCTACCGCTTCGTTATAATGATGATGCCGGTCGTCATTCCCTCCCCGTATCAAGTACGGGGTAAACTCCATCGGGAATCCAGGGTTCCCGATGAAAATCGGGATCAAGAGTATAAATGGTTCCCGGCTTTCGCCGGGATGACGTCTGGATTCCCCCGTGTCAAGCACGGGGCAGGCTTATCAAGTCCGGAATGACAGTCTATAAAATAATTCTTAAGACGCCACACTGGAATTCCAACCACTGATGTTCAATTTTTTCACACCTGGAATTTGATAATCCGTCATTATTTGAACTTTGACATTTGAAATTTGGATTTTATCTCTCCCCGGTCCATTTCAATTTCGGTTTTCTTGCAGCCAGGACTTCATCGAGCCTCCTCACCTTCACCCTCTGAGGCGCCTGCCGAAGGAGGTCCGGATTCGCCTCCGCCTCTTCAGCGATCTTGATCATTGTCTCAATAAACCGATCGATGTTTTCCTTGCTCTCCGTCTCCGTGGGCTCGATCATCAGCGCACCCTTCACAACCAGGGGGAAGTAGATCGTGGGAGGATGATAGCCGTAATCAATCAGCCTCTTGGCGATGTCGAGGGTGCTGACATGAAATCTTTCCTGAATCCGGTCGGTAAAGACACACTCGTGCATGCAAGGCCGATCATAGGGGAGATCATAATGGTCTTTTAACCTTTTCATCAGGTAGTTGGCGTTGAGCACGGCTATCTCGCTCGCCTTCCTGAGCCCTTCCGCTCCCATCGAGAGGATGTAGGCATAAGCTCTGATCAGGACTCCGAAATTCCCGTAGAAAGTCTTCACCTTTCCGATGCTATGAGGGCGGTCATCCTTGAGCCGGTAACGCTGCCCTTGTTTTTCAATCACCGGAACCGGAAGATAGGGGGTAAGCTCCTTTTTCACGGCCACCGGACCGGCTCCGGGACCTCCTCCGCCATGAGCGGTTGAGAAGGTCTTATGGAGATTGATGTGAACCACATCCACCCCAAGATCACCCAGTTTCACCATCCCCATCAGCGCGTTGAGATTGGCCCCGTCGCAATAGACAAACCCTCCTTTGCGATGGACAATTTCGGCGATCTCACCCAGATGCTCTTCAAACAGGCCCAGCGTGTTAGGATTCGTTACCATGATGGCTGCCACTTCTTCACTCATCAGCTCATTCACTTTCTCCGGAGGGATCACACCATTTTCGTTCGATTTAATCTCTACTATGTGATAAGAGGCAATCGCGGAAGTAGCACAGTTAGTCCCGTGGGCCGTATCCGGAACCAGCACTGTTTTTCTCCTTTCCCCGCGGGCCTGAAGACAGGCCCTGACCATCATCATTCCAGTCAATTCCCCCTGTGCCCCTGCCGCAGGCTGCAACGTGACATGGTCCATCCCGGTAACCTCGGCAAGAAAACCTTGGAGCTCGAACATCGATTTCAGAATCCCCTGAGAAGCTTCTTCGGGAGTGTAAGGATGGATATTCGAAAATCCGCTCATCCTCGCAATCTCTTCGTTCACCTTCGGGCTATATTTCATCGTGCAGGAACCCAACGGATAAAAGCCGCTATCCACCCCGTAGTTCCATTGGGAGAGGCGTGTGAAGTGGCGCACCACGTCAACCTCGCTCAGTTGAGGAAATCCTTCGAGCTCCTTGCGCAAAAGGCCGGGAGGGATAAAGTCCTGGACTTCCACCTCCTCCACATCCCATCGCGGCAAGGAATATCCCTTTCTGCCTTCTCCTCCTTGCTCAAAAATTAGAAGTTCGTCTTGAAGGAGTCCGGTATCTCTTAGTTTCCCCACTATATCACCTTAGACTACGCGACTATAACACTACCAGACTAGAAGGCTTTCTGTAACACTTCAGCCCAGCGGTCGATCTCTTCTTTTTTGTTCATCTCGGTCACGGTAACGAGGAGGTGGTAATCGAGCTCAGGATAAAATTTTCCTAAAACGAAACCACCTAAAATCCCTTCTTCCCTTAGCTTCTCCAAAACCTCTTGCGGGTCTTTTTCAATCCGCAGGACGAATTCGTTAAACGTGGGCGCAGTGAAATTTAGTTTGAGGCCTCGAATTCGGGAAATAACCTTCTTTGCATATTCCGTTTTGCTCAGGTTCATCATGGCTAATTCTTTCAAACCTTCTTTCCCAAGGCAGCCCAAGAAAACCGTTGCCATCAGGGCACAAAGTCCCTCATTCGTACAGATATTGGAAGTAGCTCGTTCTCTCCGAATGTGTTGCTCCCTGGTGGCCAGGGTGAGGACAAAACCCCTCTTTCCTTCCAGATCCATCGTCTCGCCAACCAACCGGCCGGGCATTGTCCTGACAAATGTTTCAAGTGTGGCGAAGATTCCGAGATAAGGACCGCCGTAAGACACGGGGATACCCAGGCTCTGGCCTTCCCCTGCCACGATATCGGCCCCCATTGCGCCGGGAGGCTGCAAAATTCCATAAGCGACCGCCTCACTAAATCCTACGATCATCAACGCTCCACAGCCGTGGATTCTTTCCCCAAGGGGCTGAAGATCTTCTACGACGCCGAAAAAGTTGGGGTTCTGGATCACGACCGCGCTCACATCCTCTTTCAGGAGGTCAAACAAAACCTTCTCATCCGTTCGGCCTTCTTTCTTCCGATAGGGAACAAGAATAACCTCTTGCTGATCAGGATCGGTGTACGTCTGAATCACCCTTCGATATTCAGGATGCACCGCCTGCGAGAGAAGCACTTTCTTCCTCTTCGTAATTCGGTGGGCCATCAAAACGGCTTCTGCCAAACTTGATGCTCCGTCATACATGGAGGCATTCGAAACTTCCATTCCCGTCAATTGACACATCAATGTCTGGTATTCGAAGATCGCCTGAAGCGTCCCCTGACTGATCTCGGGCTGATAGGGGGTGTAGGCGGTGGAAAACTCGGAACGGGAGACCAAATGAGAGACAACAGCGGGAATGAAATGATGGTAAGCCCCTGCTCCGAGAAAACTGCTCATCACGGGAGCTTGGAGCCCTTGAAAGTGGCGAAGAAGATCCGGTTCGGAAAGAGGCTCCGGAAGGTTCAAAGGTTTGGGAAGTCTGTATTGTTTCGGAATGGTATGAAAAAGATCATCGAGCCTCTTGAGCCCAAGGGTGTCGAGCATTTCTCGGATATCTTCTCCGGTATGGGGGATATAACGATCAAAATTCTTCATCTATTCTTCTTTGGGTATAGAACCTTGATACGATTTGGATGAGAGAAGCCCTCTTAACTCCTCTCTGTCCTGAATCTCCATTTTAACCAACCATCCCTTTTCGTAGGGATCTCCGTTGATGAATTCAGGATGATCCTTCAGGGTAAGGTTTGTCTCTGTCACTTTACCCGTGACCGGAGTGTAAACATCCGCAACGGTTTTCACAGACTCGACCACCCCAATGCTATCCCCTTTCTTAAACACAGAGCCAACTTCAGGGAGATCCACATAGACAATGTCCTTCAACTGGCTTTGAGCATAGTCTGTCAGCCCAATGGTTACCCGGACTCCTTTCTTTCGCAAAGTCGAATCTTCGACCTTCACCCATTCATGCGTATCGGTGTAAAGCAAATCTTCCGGAAATTTCATGATGGACCCCCCTATTCAGAAAATAACGTGATACGTGTCCGTGTTTCGTGTCCGGCAGGCCCTAAACCTAACATGGTACAGGGCAGGCAGGCGTGAATCGTAAGCTTGAACTCATCCAACCTCAATTATAATCCTTTCCCTCAATTTTTATAGCGGAATATTGATGAACTCATAAAAAGTCGTCATTCTCGTGAAAACAGGAATCCAGTTGAAGAGACTAGATTCCGGATCGAGTCTGGAATGACAAACAAAGTAAAGAGACTTTTGACACAAGGTACTGTTCGTCCAATCCGAGAGTTCTAGACATCCGGCTTTCTCCGGGTCTGACAGTTTCACCCCATTAGAAATGATGCTTCGCTACTCTGCTACTCAGTTAGATCACAGAATAATCCCAGTTGTATTTGATGCCCGCTAGAATTTCTAACGGGGTTCACTCGCCCAGGTAGGCCTTTTTGACTTCCTCGTTCTTGGCCAATTCCTTGGCATTTCCCTCCAAAAGAATATTGCCAGTCTCCAAGACATAACCCCGGTGCGCATATTTGAGAGCAATCCTTGCATTCTGCTCCACCAGCAAAATCGTCGTCCCCTGTTGGTTGATCTCTTTCAAAACGCGAAAGAGCTCATACATTAAAAAAGGAGCAAGTCCCATGGACGGCTCGTCGAGAAGCATCATCCTGCCTCCGGTCATCATGGCGCGGGCGACGGAGAGCATTTGCTGTTCTCCGCCGCTCAGTGTATCCGCCGTCTGGAGGCGGCGCTCCTCCAACCTCGGGAAGAGGCCGAAGATTTTTCTTGCCTTCTGCTGGATCTGTTGCCGATCCTCATGAGCATAGGCTGCGATCTTCAAATTCTCCCAGACCGTCAGATTGCCGAAGATCCGCCTTCCCTCCGGCACCAGGGAGATCCCTAGTCGGCTCACGATATGGTGGGGTGAAAAATGTGTGAGATCATTCTCTTCAAAAATCATCTTTCCCGAGCGAAAGACCGGAGCTTCCGGGGGAGGCAAGCGCATAAGGCTCATCAGGGTTGTGGACTTTCCGGCTCCGTTAGCCCCGATCAGGGTAACCATCTCCCCTTCCCTCACACCGAAGGTGATCCCATGAAGGGCCTCGATAGGGCCGTAGCCGACATGCAGATCTTCAACGGAAAGGAGCATCAATCGACCTCTTTCCCCAAGTAAGCCTCCACCACGCGAGGGTTGCCCTGGATCTCTTCAGGGGTTCCTTGAGCAATGGTCTCTCCAAAGTCTAAGACCTGAATCCTTTCACAAAGGTTCATCACCACTCTCATCTCGTGTTCGATGAGCCAGATCGTCAGGTTGAACTCCTTGCGTATCCATCGGATGAGCCCGATGAGCGCCTCCTTCTCGCCGAGGTTCATGCCCGCAGAAGGTTCATCCAGAAGCAGCAGTTTTGGCTGTAAGACGAGAGCCCGGGCGATTTCCACCTTGCGCTGCACGCCGTACGGAAGATTCCTCGCCAGTTCTTCGGCGTGATCCCGCAGTCCCATAATCTCCAGGACTTCTCTCGTCCTTCGACCGATTCCTTTTTCGGCTGCACGGTATCGGGAGGTCAGAAAGATCGTATCGAGAAAGCCGTAGCCCAACCTATAATTATGGCAGACCCGGATGTTGTCCAGAACTGTCATTTCGGGCCAGAGACGGATGTTTTGAAAAGTCCTCGCTATCCCCATGGCTGTCACCTGATGGGGATAGAGTCCCCCCAGGTTTTGCCCCTCGATTCTCACTTCTCCTCGAGTGGGATGATAAACCCCACAGACGAGGTTGAAGACCGTCGTCTTGCCGGCGCCGTTGGGTCCGATCAAGCCCACCAGCTCTCCGCCATCAAAGCTGAGGTTAAAGTCGGAAACGGCTTTCAGCCCTCCAAAAAAATGGGTCAACCCGCGCACCTCAAAAAGCGGCATGGACTTCCTCACTTGAACCAAAAATGCGCTTCAGACGGGGGAAAACGTCCGTGAGCTCTCGATGACCCAGCAAGCCTTCCGTACGAAAGAGCATCAGGAGGATCAGGATGAACGGGACGACCACCCACTTGTAAAGCTGCAATGGCCTCAGGATTTCGAGCAGAAGCGTGAAGAGAGCCGCGCTGAGCACGGACCCACTCAACGAGCCCATCCCTCCCAAATAGACCATCACGAGTGCTTCGGTAGATTTCATGATCCCGAAGCTGCCGGGATTGATATAGCCCAAGATGTGGGCAAATAGTCCTCCCGCCAACCCTGCGAGTCCGGAAGAGAGCATGAAGGCCACCATCTTCGCCCTTCGAGTATTGACGCCCATAATCTCGGCAGCGATCTCGTCCTCACGAATCGCAATAATTCCCTTGCCGTAGGTGGAGGAGACAAACCGCTTGATGAGCAAAACGGTCAGAAAAACAAAGACCCATGTCCAAATCATCATCCAGGGGATGTCCGCTACCTCTTTCATCCCATTGACCACTCGGGCCATCCCCATGAAGCCCCTTGCTCCGCCGATGGGCTGGATGTTTTCGATGGCTGACTTGACGATGTAATTCACCGCCAAGGTGATGATGGCCAGGTAATCCCCCCTGGTACGGAAAGAGGGAATGGCCACTAAAACCCCCGCGAGCGCCGCAATGAGACCTCCGAAGAGGAGGATGAAAGGAAAAAGCACGACCGCCCACGCGGGACGCAGAAGGTTAGAGCCAAAAACGGACCCGGCTGTGAAGCACCAGACGCTGACGAGCGAAGCCGTGTAGGCGCCTACAGCCATGAACCCCGCATGTCCACAGGAGAACTCCCCCATATACCCGTTGATGAGGTTCAGGCTCGACGACATCATGATGTTGACGCCCACGAACATGAGGACCAGCTGAACATAAGAGCTTAACGTTCCGATCCAGGATAGTCCCACGACCATAACGAAAAAAAGAAACGCCAGAAGTGTCAGGGAGTATTTGCTCATTAATCAAACCTTGGTTCTCCTCGCCACGCCGAAGATCCCGTTGGGACGGAGGGTCAGAATTAACAAGAGGACCCCAAAGGCAATGAGATCCCGAAAGGTTGAAGGGAACAGAATCGCCACGAAAATCTCCGTGAATCCCAGAATGAATCCTCCCACAATGGCTCCACGGATGTCGCCGATTCCGCCCACCACGGCTGAGATGAACGCCTTCCAGCCCACCAGCGCTCCCATATAAGGCTCCAGGACCGGGTAAGAGACGGCAAAGAGGATTCCGGCCACAGCGGCCATTGAAGATCCCAGCACAAAGGTCATGACGATGATCGTATCCACCGGAATTCCCATCAGAGGAACGGCCATTCGATCATATGAGATGGCGCGCATGGCCATACCCCATTTGGTCTTGAAGACCACCGCCTGAAGGAAGACGAAGACCAAGAGCGTCACGACGATGACAATGATCTTTGTATTGGAGAAGTTCACTCCTCCCACGCTGTAAAGAATCTTGGGGATCAGTTCAGGAAAGTTTCTGCGGCTGGCTCCGAGCAGGGCGAGGTTCCCATTCTCAAGCAATAACCCTACCATCAGAGCGGTGATCACCAGGTAAAGTCTGCTGACTCCCTTTCGTCTAAGGGGACGATAGGCGACTCTTTCGATGGCCACCCCCACGCTGGAGGTGATGGCTATGGTGAGTAGAAAGGTTAGAAAAATAACAAGGCCGCCCGACAATTTCCAAGGAAGCTGGAAGCCATAAGCTCCGAGCAGAAAGGTTGAGATGAAGAAACCGACGTAGGCCCCCACCATGAAGATATCTCCGTGTGCAAAATTGATGAGAAGCAAGACCCCATACACCATTGAGTAACCCAGGGCGATCAGGGCATAAAAGCTTCCCCATTGTAGGGCGTTTATGACGTTCTGAATGAGCAT
>Ga0335081_10002877_pt1 | contig 27102 bp, 24 predicted proteins | sample Lox_Sample_35_FD_206713 | JGI IMG/M metagenome (GOLD analysis project Ga0335081, IMG submission 206713) | Soil microbial communities from Loxahatchee National Wildlife Refuge, Florida, United States - Lox_Sample_3.5 | ecosystem: Environmental > Terrestrial > Soil > Wetlands | place: USA...
AGAAGGGCAATTGCCCGAGCTCGCTGCGCTACTCGGTGCGCGTCGCCCGCGGCCGCGTGCTCGGCGACGATCAAAGCTACCAGGTCAACGGCTCCGTGGCGGCGAACGGTGCGACCTACGTGACGGTTTCCGAAAAAGGCCAATCCGCCAGCGGCTCCGGCCGGCTGTCCGGAAACAGGGGCTCGGGACGCTGGCGCACCCATTCCGGCGAATGCGCCGGCCAATGGACGGCCGAGCGCCGCAGCTGAGCTTTTCCCGGCAATCTTAAATCTGTGACGATCCCGGAACTGCGGTGCACCACTTCGTGCTGCACCGCATCCGGGGAACTTGGCGCTGCGAAGCGCGACTTTGTGCGCATGGCGGGCTGCGGCTTCCGCTTGCTAGGACACCGGCAAGCGGATGCCGCGTTTTAAGCGCGGCCGAGCAATCAATGGGGCGATGACGTCATGGCTTGGAAGAACAAGGGTTCGGCGGTTGTCGCTGCGGCGCTGGCTTTGGCCGCAGCCACAACGGCCAACGCCGACGAAGTCACGGTGCGGCTCGGCGCCGTGCGCTCGATCACCTCGGGCGTGACCGCCTGGGCGACCGCCCGCGGTTACTTCAAGGAATTCGGCATCAAGCTCGACTCATCCGACCTCGATACCTCGGCGAACTCCATCGCGCTGCTTTCGCAGAACCAGCTCGACGTCATCGAAGGCGGCATCGCCGCCGGCTATTTCAACGGCCTGGAGAAGAACCTGCCGATCACCATGGTGATGGACCGCGTCTCGACGCCGATCGGCCATAACCTGATGCTGCGACCGGACCTCAAGGATCAGATCACCGAGGTCAAGCAGCTCAAAGGCAAGGTGATCGCCACCAACGGCAACGGTTCGGTTTCGACCTACGAGATCGGCAAGCTGTTGGCGCTCGGCGGGCTCACCATCAACGACGTCGAACTCAAAATCCTGCCGTTCCCGCAATATGCGGTGGCCTTCGCCAACAAGGCGATCGATGCCGGGCTGGTCATCCCGCCATTCACCACCCAATACATCAAAGACAAGATCGCAGTGCCGTTCCTGGCTTCCGACGCGCTGATCAAGCCGACGCCGATGACCATCGCGGTCACCATGATCAATACCGATTGGGCGAAGAAGAATCCCGATCTGGTGCGCAACTTCTTCGTCGCCTATCTGCACGCCGTGCGCGACTACTGCCAGGCCTATCACGGCGGCGCGGCGCGCGAGCCCTTCGTCGACCTCGTCGCCAAGACCGGCATCGAGCGCCGCCCGGCAATCCTCAACGATCAAACCGCCTGGCCGGCGCGCAGCCCGGACGGCAAGATCAACATCGCCAGCATGATGGACATGCAGGCGTGGTACACCGCGAACAAAATGTCGAACGCCAATTTCCCGCCCGAGCGGGTGGTCGATGCGTCCTACGCCGATTACGCGGTCAAAAAGCTCGGGCCGTTCGTGCTGGAGAACAAGGCGAGCACGCTGCCGGGCTGCCGCTGATCAACCCACGTTTCCCGGGCGCAGCGCAGCACCCAGTGATGCGCTGCAGCCCCGGGATCGTAACAAACTCCGAGTCTGCGACGATCCCGGATTAGCGGTGCACCACTTCGTGCTGCACCGCATCCCGGAAACAGGCCAGCCCTACCCGGTCTTCCTTGCGGCGACGTTGGCGCTCCACCACGGGCAGACGTCGGCGGCGCGCGTGTAATTGCCGTCCATGACGTTGAGCGGCTCGCGGCCGCCGGCTGCGGCGACGCCGATCCGCAGCTTGCGCGCCTCCTCGCGGGCTTCCGCCGTGAGCCACATGCGGTCGTGGCCCCACAGGCTCGGGCCCTCGGTGCGCTCGTGCGGCGTCCAGTTCGCGGTATCGATGCTGCGGCCGCCCCAGCCGTATTCGACCAGAAACTTCGACGGCGACCACGAATAGAACGAGGTGACGTGATCGTTGACGTGGCGGCCGAGCGTGGTGCCGATCATCTCCGGCTTGCGCAAGGCGAGATCATAGGCTTGGCCGACGTCGTCGAGATAGCAGACTTCGAACATCAGGTGATGGATGCCGTTCTTGCCGGTGTCGATGAAGGCGAGGCTGTGGTGGCGCGGATTGATGTGAAAGAAATAGGCCTTGAACGGTTTGAGGATGTAGTCGGTCGGCTTGAAATTGAGGATCTCGGTGTAGAACGGCAGCACCTCTTCGAGCCGCTCGGCGGTGAGCACCGCGTGGCCCATGCCGAGCGGGCCGGTGCGATAGCCGGAGATCGAGCGTCCCGGCTTGAACGGGTCGGTCGCGGTCTCGGCGCCATGAAACGCTTCGAGCCGGTTGCCGATCGGATCGGCGAACACGATCAAATCCTTGACGCGGCGCTCGTCGGCGAGCGCGCGTGAGCCGCGCGCGACCTTGACGCCGTTCTTTTCCAGATGCGCCGCCAGCGCATCGAGCGCGCTCGCGTCGGCGACCTCCCAGCCGTAGAACGACGGGCCCTCGTCGGCGTCAGTGTGAATGATGACGCGCTGCTTGCGGTCGTCCATGCGCAAGGCGAGCGTGCCGCGGCTTTTGTCGACCAATTGCATGCCTAGGAAGTCGGTGCCGAAGGCCTGCCAATCGTCGAGATTCTTGGTGCGGATACCGACATAGCCCAGGGCATTGAGATGCATCGCGGCGCTCCTGACGAGATTAGTGCAACCTATCACATTGGAGCTAATGGGTAAATTGAAACGCGCAAGGCGTCCCCCGGCGGGCAGTGAGAAAGGCCGGGGCTGTCCACAACTGTTGGTAGGCGTCACGTCATTCTTGATCTAAAATCAAAGCTGCCGACCAGACGGCCTTGATGAGAGACCGGGGGCGACAATGACCTTACGCATGGATTTGGCCTGCATGGCCTTGGCCTTGGCCCTGATCATATCGGACGTTACGGCCGCGCGCGCGATTCCCAGGTGCTATGTCATGCCGTCGCGGTGCCGCTATAGCGGCGAGGGCCGATACTATTTCTATGCTCCCGGCCGCCACATACCGGATTCGACCGGGACGCCTCGGACCGGCGCGTGGGGCTGCGGCGCCACCGACGGCAAAGCGACGGGTCGATCGTGGGGCTTTCCGAACCAGGCCTCGGCCTCGTACCGCGCGCTTTCGGAATGCACCAAGCGGAGCGCGCGCGGAAGCTGCCGGGTCGTCAGTTGCAGTGCCTCGGTTCACTCATACTACGAAGCGCACGTGACCTGGTTTGCCGACGCGCACCGATAACGGAACGCTTCAATCCGCGCCTGGCTTTCTGGAGCATGATCCGGAAAAAGCTCGCCCTCGGACTTGATCCGGGGGTGGACACCGGTTTTCCGAAAAGACCATGCTCCTGCTCCAGTCAGAAACACTAGGTGAGACAGCCGGCGATCTCCTCGCGCGTGGGAAAACGGCCGGTCGTCTTCTTCGAGTACGCGAGCCGGCCGTCGACGCGGATTTCGAAGACGCCACCGCTTGACCGCCGCAGGCTGATTTGTGCGGCGGGCTGCAGCCCGAGGATCAGGTCCCGCGCCTCACGGGCGCGCGGCTCATAGCCTCACTGCCCGCAGTATTCGATCTCGATGTTCATGACTTTATCCTTGCCGCTCGAATGTCCTTGGCGCTGCAATCCGTCGATACGCGCCGCGGAGCACTTTATAGCTTGCGCAACATGGCGGTGAAACTCCCCAACGCCGGTCGGCAGCCTCGACCTATTCGCCCTTGATGTTGGCCGCGACGATGACCTTGCGCCATTTCTCGGTATCGTCAGCGATGAGCTTTCCGAACGCGGCGGGCGTCATCGACAGCGGCGGAACGCCCAAGCTGATGAGGTGGGCCCGCGTGTCCGGCTCGGCGACGATGGCGTTGATCTCGCTGTTGAGCTTATCGATGACGGCCGCCGGCGTAGCCCTGGGCGCGCAGATGCCGAACCAGCCGCTGGCATCGTAACCCGGCACGAATTCTCCCACTGCCGGCACATTGGGCAGGACATCCGACCGCGTCGCGCTGCTCACGGCCAGCGCCCGCAATCGGCCGTCGCCGACATATTGCAGCGCTTGCGTTATCGTCGAAAACGCGACTTGCACCTGACCGCTGAGGAGGTCGGGAATGTAACCCGTTCGGTAGGGCACGTGCGTCAGCTCGATGCCCGTCATCATCTTCAGCAGCTCGTACATCAGGTACGGTGTCGTGCCAATCCCGGGCGACGCCATATTGATCCGGCCCGGATTGGCTTTGGCGTAGGCGATGAACTCCGGGAACGTCTTCGCCGGCATGGCCGGATTGGCCACCAAAAGAAACGGGGCGCTGCAGATCATGCCGACGGGCGCAATGTCGCGCACGAAATTGAACGGCAGGTTCGGATAAAGGCTGGCGTTGACCGCATTGGCATTGGCGGCGAGCAGCAGCGTGTAGCCGTCGGCGGGCGCCGCCACGACATCCTGGGCGGCCAGGCTGCTGCCGGCGCCCGAGCGGTTCTCGACGAAGAATTGCTGACCGAGACGGTCGCCTAAGCGCTGCCCGGCGAGGCGGGCGATGACGTCGGGCCCGGTGCCGGCCGGAAAGCCGACCATCACGCGTACCGGCCGCGCCGGATAGTCGAGCGCCCAAGCGCGGCGCCCGGCGGCCGGCAGCGCGGCGGTGCCTGCGGCAAGCTGCAAGAATATCCGGCGCGGAAGTTCCATGGCCTCGCCCCCGAACACGCGGACCGGATGAGCAGATTACTGTGACGCTCAGTCGAGCAAAAGGGGGGACGATGCCTTGAGCAGCCCGGCGAAGCCCACACAGCTCGGCGATGACGATCGACCTCGTGGCCACGGCGCTTCGCGCCCTTGCGCGTCCGGGGTTCGATACCCTACCGTATTCGTCTTCTCCGCCTGACAAGCAGTCTTGTGCCAGCGAGAGGCAGCGGGGGGCTGCGCAGCAATCGGACGGCTTTTCCCATGAGTAACGCTTCGCTGACACTGCAAATGCCGCCCCCGCCGGATCCGGTCGCCGTGGTGCTTGACCCCGCGACAACGGCGCTGCTCGTGTTCGACATCGTCGATCCCATTTGCACGCGGCAGCCAAACTGCACCGGGCGAATGGTGCCGGCTATCGCGTCATTGCTGGCGCGGGCACGCAACGCCGGCGTTACGCTCGCGTATGGGACGCGCGCGCCAACCATGTCCAAGTGGCTGCCGGAAGTTCTTCCTGCGCCCGGCGACATCAGGATCGAAAGCCAGGCTCAGGACAGATTCTACAACACCGATCTCGACAAATTGCTGAAGGCCAAGGGAATCACGACGCTCATTCTGACGGGCTGGAAGGTGAGCGGCTCGGTGACCTACACCTCGGTCGGCGCGACGCTGCGCGGTTACACGGTCGTCGTTCCCGTCGACGCGAGCCTGGACGCCACGGATTACGAAATCGCCATAGGGCTGTTCCAGATTTTGCATCAGCACAGCTCGAATCCGACGAACGAGCCGTTGAAGAATAGAGCTTCAACGCTGAGCCGCACGGATCTGATCAGCTTCAAATAGCGGACGTGGGCTACGATTGCGGCGAGGACAGTGAAATCTTGTTCAGTGTTGCCTAATGGCGACAGTCAGAGCGCCGCTTTACGTCTAGACTACCGCATTCCGGCATCCGGCTCCATCGAGTGCGCATATGCGGAAACCAACTCTGATTGGAAGCGCCATCGCCGCGGTACTGAGCACGACGTCGGCACTCGCGGCCGACATGGCGCTCAAGGCGCCGCCGCCGGCGCCGGTCTATCGCTGGACCGGTTTCTACGGCGGCGGCAATATTGGCTACAGTTGGGGAAGCACCAGCGGCGACCTCGGCGATCCCGATATTTTCTTTTTTTCCGGCTTGGGCAATCTTCCCACCTCATTCGCGGAATCGCTGAAGCCGAAGGGCGTGATCGGCGGCGGTCAGTTCGGCTACAATTACCAGCTTAATCCAAGTTGGGTCGTCGGCCTCGAGGCGGATCTTCAGCTGTCCGACGAACACGCCCGCGGCAGCCAGAGCGCCTCTACCGGCGGAGTCTTCACCGGCCCGGGAATTACGAGCTTTACGTCATCCAACGTCGGCACGACCTTTGAAAGCCGGATTTCTTGGTTTGGAACGGCTCGCGCCCGTGCCGGCATACTGATCGCTCCCACCACATTGTTATATGGAACCGGCGGCGTCGCCTTCGGTGGAGTGAAGCTTTCAGGCGACGGTGCCGCCAATATAAACCTGACGGCATGTATCGCCGGTGTCGGCTGCATTCCGACCGGCGGTGCAAGTGGAGCGTTTGCATTCAGTCAATCGACGACCAGGATAGGCTGGACCTTGGGCGGCGGCGTCGAAGGCGTGCTTACCGGCAACTGGACCTGGAAGGCCGAGTATCTGCATCTCGATTTGGGATCGGTAAGCGGGAGCGTGCCGGATAACTTCGGCGGAACCGCAAGCTGGAGCGCCAAGTTCACCGACAACATCGCGCGCGCGGGCTTCAACTACAAATTCGCCAACTGACCATCGGGCTTCCCCAGCGCCTCACGCGAAACCAAAGAACTTGCAGAACTCGTCGACCTCTGCCCGCGGCGAGCGGAAGCTGTTGGCCGGGTGGCCGTGATCGCCGTAGCCGATCGCCACCGCGCAGAACAGCATCTGCTCGGGCGGCATGGCGACGAATTCGCCGACGATGCGGTGCATGCGCGCCCACGATTCCTGCGGGCAGGTATCGAGGCCGTAGCCGCGAGCGAGATACATCAGCGTCGAGATATAGCCGCCGAGGTCGGCCCATTGGCCGGGGCCGAGCTTGCGATCGATGGCGACGAACAGCGCCACCGGGGCATTGAAGAATTCGAAGTTGCGCTTGTATTGGGCGAGCCGGCCGTCGGCGTCGTCGCGGCCGATGCCGAGCGCACCGTAAAGCTGCACGCCGTGCTCCTCGCGCCGCGACTTGTACGGCTCCCACATGGTCTTCGGGTAGATCGGATATTCGGCGTCGTCATGGCGCGGATCGCGGCCGGCGATGTGGGCGGCGACCTTGGCCTTGAGCGCGGCCAGCGCCGCGCCGGTCAGCGCATAGACCTGCCAGGATTGCAGGTTGCCGCCGGAGGCGGCGCGGGCGGCGCGTCCGATCAGGTCGCGCACGATTGCCGCGTCGACCGGACGATCGAGAAAGGCGCGGCAGGCGATGCGGGAATCCACGGCTTCGAAAATGTTCATCGGCGGAAGCACCCCCAACGGGAAAAGCGGTCGTCCGGTCATATACCATCGGCCGGCAAACGCGAATGCCGCGCGCTTAAGCGCATGCGCCTTAAGTCGCATGCGTCGAGCACCGGCCTTGCCTTGACCGCTTGGAGACCTCGGGAGAAGATGCGCGCGGCCTGGGTGCGGGCGACCCCGGGGACTAAGAAAATAACAAAGCGATCATCAGGGAGATATGGAGTATGTCTCAGCTCGACGCGTCGGTACGCCGTCGCGCGTTTCTGAAGGCCGGCATCGCGCTCGGCGCCAGCCAGGTCATCGGTGCGCCGTTCATCATCACGGCGCGCGGCGAAGAGCCGGTCAAGATCGGCATGGTCAATCCGCTGACCGGCGTGCTGTCAGCGCTGGCGCAGAGCGAGGTCGACGGCGCCAAATATGCCGAGGCCGAGATCAACAAGAAGGGCGGCATTCTCGGCCGCCAAGTCCAGCTCCTGGTCGAGGACTCCGCCAACGACGTCGGCACCGGCGTGCAGAAGACCCGCAAGCTGATCGACCGCGATCAAGTCGCCGTCATCCTTGGCGACGTCAATTCCGGCATCGCCTATGCGATGTCGCAGGTGACGTTCGAGAAGAAGGTATTCCACATCGTCCCCGGCGGCCACACCGATCCGATCACCGGCACCAATTGCAAATGGAACGTTTTCCGCGTCTGCAACACCACCTCGATGGACGCCAACGCGGTCACGCCTGAATTGGTGAAAAAATTCGGCAAGAAGTGGTTCTTCATCACCCCGGACTACGCCTATGGCCACACCCTGCAGGACGCCTTCATCAAGGCGCTGACCAGGCTCGGCGGCACTTATGACGGCGATTTCCTGCCGATCAACAACACCGACTTCTCCGCCACCCTGATCAAGGCCAAGGCCTTCAAGCCGAACGTGGTGCTCAACAACATGGGCGGCCTCACCCAGATCAACTGCATGAAGCAGTTCACCCAGTTCGGCATGGAGAAGGACATGGCGCTCGGCGGCGCACTGTTCGAGCTGGAAAGCATCAAGGCCTGTCCGCCCGACGCGCAGACCGGCTGGTGGGACATGGAATGGTGGTGGAACCAGCCCAAGGTGCCCGAGGTCGTCAAGTTCGTCGCCGACTACCGCGCCGCCACCAAGAAGACGCCGTCGGCCCGCGACTGGTTCGGCTATGTCTCGATGCATTCGGTGCGGCTCGCCGCCGACCGGGCGAAATCGCTCGACGGGCCGAAGCTCGCCAAGGCGCTCGAGGATTTCGAGCTGCCGCCCGACGTGGCGCTGCAGCCCGGCAAGGTGCGCTATCGCGCCGGCGACCACGAGCTGATGCCCAACATCTTCGTCGGCCAGGTGCATCCGCCGAAGGGCGATCCGAACGACGTCTTCACAGTCGAGGCCCTGGTGCCGGGCGAGCAAGCCGCCGGCACGGTGGAGGAGACCGGCTGCAAGATGGCGCAGCCGGCCTGATTCATCGCTCGCGTCGCTACGAGTTCTTGGGGCATTCACTCTGACGTCATTGCGAGCGAAGCGAAGCAATCCAGTCACCCGCAGTCGTGCTGGATTGCCTCGTCGCCACGCTCCTCGCAATGACGCCCAATCATAGGGCAGCAGATGTGGCAGGTCGTCCTGTTCAACGTCACCAACGGGCTGATCATCGGCGCGTTCTATGTTTTGATGGCGCTCGGCCTGTCGCTGATCCTCAACCTCTCCAGCGTCATCAACTTCGCCCACGGCAATTTCCTGGCGCTCGGCGCCTATCTCGCCTACACGCTGTCGCCGACGTTGGGTTACTGGGGCGCGCTGTTGATCTCGCCGCTCTTGACGGCGTTGATCGGCGTCGCCGTCGAGCGGCTGATGATCCGCCGCATCTACAATCGCGACCCGGTCTATAGCCTGCTGCTCACTTTCGGTCTGGCTTTCGTCATCCAGGACTCCTGCCGCTACATCTGGGGGCCCAATGGCCTGCCGATGGGCCTGCCGGCGATGCTGTCGCAGCCGATCACGCCGGCGCTGTTCTTCATCACGTGGTACCGCGTCTTCATGGTGACGTTCGTCATCGTCGCCGTGATCGGGCTGTTCGCCTTCCTGCGCCACACCCGGGTGGGCTTGCGCATCCGTGCCGGCACCTTTGATCTCGAAACCGTGGCCACGCTGGGCGTCAACGTGCGCAACCTGCGCACCTTCAATTTCGCCGTCGGCTGCCTCTTGGCGGGCTTGAGCGGCGTGCTGGCCGCCGGCCAGCTCGGCATCAATCCCAATATGGGCGATGACCTGCTGATGACGAGCTTCATCGCCATCATCGTCGGCGGCGTCGGCAGCCTGATCGGCACGCTGTTCGGCGGCCTTTTGATCGGCATGGCCGCGGCGCTGACCACGGTGTTCTATCCCGCCGCCAGCGAGGCGGTGATCTACGCCATCATGATGGCGGTGCTGCTCATTCGGCCGCGCGGCCTGCTCGGCGAAGAAGGCATGTTCTCATGACGCGCTTGCTCGCCGGCGCCAAGGAGCGCCTGCCCACCGGGCGTGACCGGCTGACGCTGGTCGGCATCTGGGTGCTGCTGGTCACCGTGCCGTTCTGGCTGCCGCTGCTCGGCGGCTATACCGCGCTCGCCAGCAAGGTGCTGGTGTTCGGGCTCGCCGCCATGGGCCTCAACATGCTGCTCGGCTTCACCGGCGTGTTGAGCTTCGGCCACGCCGCTTATTTCGGGCTCGGCGCTTATGGCGCCGGCCTGACGCTGCGCTATCTCATCCATTCGACGCCGCTCGCCATGCTCGCCGGCACGCTGCTCGGCGGCATCGCCGGCACGCTGTTCGGTGCGCTGATCGTGCGCCGCCGCGGCGTCTATTTCGCCATGTGCACCATCGCCTTCGGCCAGATCTGGTACTACATCGCCTATAGCTGGAACGATTTCACCGGCGGCTTCGACGGCCTGCGCGATTTTCATCGCGAGCCGATCGGATGGCCGCCGTTGAGCTTTGACATCACCGAGGGCGAGACCCGCTTCTACTTCTTCCTGCTGGCGATCTTCGCCGTGGCCGTCGCGCTGATGGGCCTGCTGCTCAGTTCGCCGTTCGGCCGCACGCTGCTTGCTATCCGCGAGAACGAGCGCCGCGCACGCTTTCTCGGCATCCCGGTCGAGCGCCACATCTGGGCGTCTTTCTCCATCTCGACTTTCTTCACCGCGCTCGCCGGCACGCTCTACGCGCTGCTCAACAACTTCGCGGACCCGCTGACCTTGCACTATTCGCTGTCGGGCTATTTCGTCGTCATGACGGTGATCGGCGGCATGCGCACCTTCTGGGGACCGCTGGTCGGCGCCGCCGTGTTCGTCCTGCTGCAGGATTACATCTCGTCGATGACGGTGAACTGGATGTTCTTCATCGGCGCGGTCTTCATGCTGGTGGTCCTGTTCTTCCCGCGCGGCCTGCTCGGCATGCGGCGGCGTGCGGCGAAGCAGGGCTCGTAGCGGACCCAAACGTCATTCCGGAAACCGCGGTTATCCGGAATGATGGTTTTCAATACGGCGTCTTGTTGATCTCGCCGGAGCCGGCGACGTACCAGTGCTCGCTGACGAACGCCTTGCCGGCAAGCCGGTCGGCGAGCCAGTCGGCCAACAGAATTGGCGGGAACGGCCCGAGATTGGCGGCCGGCACGTTGCCGACCGAGTGCCGCGATTCCTGATAGACCACCATCTGTTTCGGCCCCCTGAGCGCCGCCATCAGCCGCTCGGAATGCTCGAGCGGGCTCAGCTCTTCGGCTTCGCCGGCAACGCACAGATATGGCACCTTGATCTTCTCGGCGTGGCCTTCCCAGGTGATGGTCTTGCGGAATTCGTCGAACTCGTCCTCGTCGGTGATGCCCGACATGTACATGAAGCGCTTCTTGAAGGTCGGCGACGCTTCCTGAAAAATGGTGTGACAGCCCGGCTCGTGGCACACCGACATCACCGCGCAGGCCTTGATGCGCGGCTCGTGGGCGGTCAAAACCGTGCCGAACAGCGAGCCGAAGCTGGTGCCGGCGGCGGCGATCCGCATCGCGTCGAGCTCGGGCCGGGCCTCGATCCAATCGACCAAAGCCGGCCCGGTCGCCATCCAGTTTTCCATGCTGAAATGCAGGCCAATCATCGGCGCCTCGTATTGGCCGGGGCCGTCGATCGCCAGCACCGCCATGCCGCGGTTGAGGTACTTGTCGCCGTACAGCGCGACCTGGATCTCCTTGTAGCTGTCCATGCCGGGGATCGCGATCACCACCGGCACCCGGCCGCCGCTGTGTCCGGGCGGCAGATGCAGCCAGCCCGGGATCGCCTTGTCCTTGAACGGCACCCAGACCGCCTCGACGTGATGGTCGGCGAGCGCCGCATATTTGGCGTAGCACTCGCGCTTCTTGTTGTTGTAGGCGATGTTGGTCTCATCGTTCTCGTCGTAGGGCCATTGCGCCGCGCCCCAGTGCACCGCCGCCATGAAGAAATTGTCGCGCGCGGTGACCTTGCTGTCGGCCTGCGCCGCGGCATTGGCCTTGGCCTCGCGGCGGCGGGCGACGTGAGCGAACGCCGGGCCGATGTCGGCCATCTTCTTCACCCGCTCGCGGATGCCGGCGAAGTCGGCATTGGCCTCCATGCCGCAGGGCAGATGGATATAGAGCGAGCGCGGCTGGTCCCAGTCGATGCCGTTGGCGCGGATGATGTTGTCGATCAGCCAGCGCTGCGCCTCAAAGCGCCGCACCCGCGGCGCGCCGCGCTTATCGAGGATCGGCGGAAACGCTTGCACTGGGCGGTTCATGGCTGATGCTCCCTCGGCTGCACCATGGCGGCTTTGTTCGCCGCCACGCTCAAGGGGCATTATCCGCAACACTGCCCCCAGGTTGTCAACGACAACCTGGGGCGTGTTCTTGCGATTGAAGGCCGATTACAGCCAGGCCCGGTCGAGCCCTTGCGCAGCCATCAGCTCGGCGATGCGCTTGCGGGCATGGAAGACGCGGGTCTTCACCGTGTTCTGCGGCACGCCGATGATGCGGGCGACTTCCTCGATCGACTGCTCGTGATAGTAGACGAGATCGACCACCTCGCGATGCGCGCTCGACAGCTGGGCGAGACAAGCCTGCAGGATGGCGCTGCGCTCGGTCTTCTGCATCGTGGTCTCGGGATCGTCCGCGGAGTCCTCGATCGACTCGGCGACTTCGTCGTCGAGCTCGTCGAACGACCGGCTGCGCAGCGCGGTGAGCGCCTTGTAGCGGGCGATGCCGAGGATCCAGGTCGATACCTGCGAGCGGGCCTCGAAGCGGTCGGCGGTCCGCCACACATGGACGAAGACCTCATTGAGCAGATCTTCGGCGGTGGCTTCGTTGCCGACCATGCGGATCAGGAAGCGGAACACCCGCACATTGTGCCGGGCGAACAGGAGCCGCATGGCGTCCTTGTCGCCCTTGGCGACCAAGCCGATCAGAACTTCGTCGGAAGTGGCCTTGGCGGACGAAACGGCCTTGGCGGGCCGGGTAAGCGTAGCTGTGCCGTGGATGGCGTGATTGTAGTTCATTTGACTCCCCCGTGTTTTGAGGGAGCGTAGAATTGTTAACCAACGCGCCTCCATTCTACGTTGGTAAACAAACGGTATAGGAAATGAGGAGAGACCCTATACGTGCGTATAGGCAAACCGGCAGGGAATCGACTGAGCCTGCCGGCCGAGCGACGTTTCAATTCGCCGATGGGGATGGACGCAAACGCTACAGTGGCCGGCGGCCTATTGCTTGGCCGAGGCGGCGCTCAAAGCCTTATCGAGGCACTCGATCAGGCTCTCGTCGTTGAACGGCTTGCGCAGGAAGCCGAAGGCACCGGCATCCAGGACGCGGTCGCGGATCTTCTCTTCGTAGTACGCGGTCACGAAGATCATGGGGATCTGCCGGCCGTCTGCGATCAGCCGGTCCTGCAGGTCGGCGCCGCTCATGCCCGGCATGTGCAAGTCGGTAATGAGGCAGGATGAGTCCTCAAGGCGCTCGGACTGCAGATATTCCTCGGCCGAAGCAAACACGGCCGCATGATAACCCAGGGATCGCACCAGGCTTTTCGTGGCCTCGCGCACAGATTCGTCGTCGTCGATGATTGATATCACGTGGTTCGCCACTTTGTTGTCCTTACTCACACGCGATTTAATGCACTGGGACGACAACCGCCACTGTACATGGGCAAGTTTTGTGCACCGAATGGGGCAGCGGAACTATACTTGTGTATAGGTTGTCAGCCCCCCCGGCGCACGCCCAGCGCATCGGCCATTCGTACCAGGTCGGCCAGGGATTTCGCCCCCATTTTCCGCATTACATTGCCGCGGTGGACCTTCACGGTGATTTCGCTGACACCGAGCTCGCCGGCGATCTGCTTGTTCATAAGCCCGGCGGTCACCAGCCCCATGATCTCCTGCTCGCGCGAGGTCAGCGTCTCGAAGCTCGCCTTGAGCTTGGCGGCATCGCCGGCGTTCTTGCGCCGGCTGCGGTCACGCTCCAGCCCGATCTGCACGGCGTCGAGCATGTCCTGATCGCGGAACGGCTTGGGCAGGAACTCCACCGCCCCCGCCTTCATCGCCCTAACCGTCATCGGAATATCGCCGTGGCCGGTCATGAAGACGATCGGGATGTCGATGTGCGCCCTGGCGAGCTCGGTCTGGAAGTCGAGCCCGCTCAATCCCGGCAGCCGGACGTCGAGCACCAGGCAGGTCGGGCCGTCCGGCAGTTTGAACTGCAGAAACTCCGACGCCGAGGCAAACGTCTTGACCTGCAGGCCGACCGACCGGAACAGGCTAGACAGCGCTTCGCGCAGCGACGCGTCGTCGTCGATCACGAACACGAGCGGTTGCGGTTCGGGGCGGCCGTTCATCGTGGGCGTTTTATCATGCGGCGCCGCGGCTTGCAGCGGGCAAAACCAGCCGGAAGATCGAGCCGCGCGGCTCTCCCGTTTCGATCGACAATGCCCCGGCATGGCGCTCGACGATCATCCGGCACAGCGCCAGCCCGAGCCCCATGCCTTGGCCCCCTTGGGCTTTGGTCGTGACGAAGGCCTCGAACAGCTTCGCCGATTGCCGTCGGTCGATACCCGACCCGGAATTCTCGATCGCGACGACGATCTGGTTTCCGCTATTCGCTTCGGCGCTGACCCGCAGCAGCCGGCGATCGTCTTCGACGTCGGCCATGGCTTCAACGGCGTTGCGGACGAGATTGATCAGGACTTCTTGCAGCTGCCCCTTGTGGCCCAGGACCGGAGGCAATGCGGCGGTCAAGGCCACATCGGTCGCAATGCCGTTCCGTTCAAATTCGGCGTCGAGCATTTGCAACACGCCGAGCGTCAGTTCGTTGACATCGATCGGCTCGTGGCCCTGATCGGCCTTGCCGAACAGGGCGCGGATGTTGTCGAACACCTGGCTGGCACGGTGGCTGTCGTTGACCATGCGGTCCAAGGCGAGCCGGGTCTCATCGAGATTCGGCGGCACGTGGCGCAAAAAGCGCAGCGCAGCGCCGCCGTTCGAGGCGATGCTGGCGAGCGGCTGACGCACTTCGTGGGAGATCGACGCCGTCATCGCCTCCAGATTCATCAGCTTGTTGGCGCGTTCGCGCTGCAGTTCCGCGACCGCACGGCTGAGCTGCGCGGTGCGCTGCTTGAGCTCGCTCAACAGCCGCGTGTTCTCGATGGCGATGACGGCTTGATTGGCGAAGTTGGCGATCAGCGCGATCTGCTTGTCGGTGAACGGGCGGACTTCCTGGCGGAATATGGTGACGGCGCCGACGATTTCGTCGTCCTTGAGCATCGGCACGCCGAGATAGGTCCGCACGCCGCCGAGCTCGACGGCCGCTACCAGCGATGGATCGCTGCGTTTGATGTAACCCTCGTTGGCCGCGGCATCGGTCACGTGGGCGACCGTTTTGGTCTTGATCATGTGGCCGATCAGGCTGGTCGGACCGGGACGGAACGGCGTGCGCGAGCGATAGGCGGCAAACGGCGCCGGCGTATTGTGCCAGGCGACGATGTATAGCGCCTCGCCGTCCCAGCGGTAGATATTGCCGAACTCGGCGTCGCAGATGCGCCCGGCATGCTTCAGGATGGCGTCGAACACCGGCTGCGACTCGCCGGGCGAGCTGGCGATGATCTGCAGCACCTCGGCGGTGGCGGCCTGCTGCTGCAAAGCCTCATTCAATTCGCGTTTGAGCCCGGCGACGGTCGTTTCACTGCGCCGCGCCGGGGGCCGGCGAGCTTGCCGCTGCGGCCGCCGGCGGGCCACACGACGGCGCTTGGCGCTCGCTGCTGTGCTCATGGCCGCCCCGATGGCGGCCTGCCGGCCGGCAGGATCATGCGAAACACCGCGCCGCGCGGATGCGCCGGCGCGGCCGATAGCTGGCCTTCATGGCGCTCGATGATCATCCGGCACAGCGCCAGCCCCAACCCCATGCCGTGCTGCTTGGTGGTGATGAAGGCGTCGAAGATACTCTCGATCTGCTTCGGATCGATGCCGGCGCCGGAATCTTCCACCGACACGACGACGGCATTATCGCCATGGGGCTCGGCGCTCAGCTGCAGAACCCGCGGACCGTCCTTGACCGCATCCATCGCTTCGATGGCGTTGCGCACCAGATTGATCAAAACCTCCTGCAGTTGACCCCGGTGGCCGATGACCGGCGGCAGCGGCGCGCTCAGCGCGGCCTGGGTCGTCACCGTAAGCAGCTCTTCGTGCAAAGCTTGCAGCACGTCGCGCGCGAGCTCGTTGATGTCGATTGGTTCGTGGCCCTGATCGGTCCTGCCGAACAGCGCGCGGATGTTGTCGAACACCTGGCTGGCGCGATGACTGTCCTTGACCATACGGTCCAAAGCGAGCCGCACCTCCTCGACATTGGGCGGCGTGTGGCCGAGGAAGCGCAGCGCGGCGCCGCCGTTCGAGGAAATGCCGGCGAGCGGCTGCCGCACCTCATGGCCGATCGAAGCGGCCATCGCTTCGAGATTCATCAGCTTGTTGTTGCGCTCGCGCTGCAGTTCGGCGATCGAACGGCCGAGCTCGGCGGTGCGCTGCCGCAGCTCGTTGAGCAGGCGCGCATTGTCGACGGCGATGACGGCCTGGGCGGCGAAGTTGCGGACCACTTCGATCTCTCTGTCGGTGAACGGCCGGACCTCCTTGCGGCCGACCGTGATCGAGCCGATCAGATCGTCGTCCTTCGCCATCGGCACCGCCAGCGTGGTGCGGATGCCGGCAAGCTCCACGGCCGCGACCGTCGACGGGTTGCGCTCGAGATAGGCCCGATCGGCCATCAGATCGACGATATGAACCGGCGCCTTGGTCGCAAGCAGCCGGCCGCTGGCGGAAAGCTGGGTGGCGCGGTACGGCGCGTTGCGGCGCAACTCGGTAAAGGCCGGCGGCATATTGTGGGTGGCGATGAGGTGCAGGCTGTCGGCCTCGAAGCGGTTGATCGCGCCGTTGTCGGCGTCGCACAGCCGCACCGCGTTGGCCAAGATCGAGGCGAAAACCGGCTCGACATCGCCCGACGAGCCGCTGATGAGGCGGAGCACCTCGGCGGTGGCTTGCTGCTGCTCGTGCACGGCATCGAGCGCGTGGGTCAGCCGTGCGACCTGCGCCGCCCGGCCGCGACCGGACCCAGGCGAGCGGCGCCGCTGCCCGCTTTTGTCCGCGGCGTGCCGCGGCGCGGTCGTCTTGCGCCGCCGCGTTTGCGCCGATTTGCCACGTGTTTTAGCACGCCGCCGCATTGCCCCATCCCGGGCCAAGAGCAAGCCATTCCCAACAACCAACACTAGCACACCGGGGCGTGTCGGGCGGCATGGGTTGCGAGCAAACGCCTCATGTCGCCGTTGCAACCGTGCCGCCGCCCGCATTGACAAGGCCGGCGCGGCAGCCATCCTGACCCGTCCCGGAGGCGTTCATGAACCAGCACAGCAACATCAAGGCGGCGATCGGCTACGACGATTTGCGCGAATGGCTTGCCGCGGCCGAGGCGCTCGGCGAGGTACGCAACGTCAAGGGCGCCACCTGGCAGGAGGATATCGGCCTTGCCGCGGAAGCCGTGCTTCGCGCCGAGGACGGCCCCTGCGTCGTGTTCGACGACATCCCCGGCTGCGCGAAGGGCTACCGCGTGCTGCTCAACATGTTCGCCGGCACCCGGCGCTGCATGACGCTCGGCTTTCCCGACCATCTCAACAAATGGGAATTGAGCGACGCCTATCGCGAGGCTTACCTGGTCGAGCCAAAACTCATTCCGCACGAGATCGTCGACCACGGCCCGGTGCTGGAGAACGTGCTCACCGGCGACGACATCGACGTTACCAAATTCCCGGCGCCGATCTGGCACGAGAAGGACGGCGGCCGCTACATCGGCACCGGCACCTACAGCATCACCCGCGACCCCGAGGAGAACTGGCTCAATGCCGGCGCCTACCGCGCCATGGTGCACGACAAGAAGTCGGTCGGCTTCGTCACGGCGCGCGGCCATCACGGCTATATCCACCGCGAGAAATACTGGGCGCGCGGCGAGCCGATGCCGGTGGTGATGGTGCTCGGCGGCGATCCGCTGGCGTTCTTCTACGGCGGCGTCGAGGCGCCCTACGGCACCTTCGAGCTCGACATCGTCGGCGGCATGCGCGGCCGGCCGACCAAGATGGTGCGCGGCAAGGTCACCGGCCTGCCGTTCCCCGCCAATGCCGAGATCGTGCTCGAAGGCTTCGTCACGCCGGACAAGCGCCAGGACGAAGGCCCGTTCGGCGAATGGACCGGCCACTATGCCGGCGGCAAGCGGCCGATCCCGGTGCTCGACATCCACGCCATCTATCACCGCAACGATCCGATCCTGGTCGGCGTGCCGCCGATGGGCGGCGGGCCCGACGAGATGGCGCGCTACCGCGCGGTGATGCGTTCGGCGATGATCCGGCAGAACATGACCAATGCTGGCGTCCCCGGCGTGCAGCAAGTGTGGTGCCATGAGGTCGGCGGTGCGCGCATGCTGCACGCGATCTCGATCACGCAGCGCTATCCCGGCCATGCGGTGCAGGCCGCCCACATCGCGGCGCAATGCGGCGCCTCGGCCTACGCCTCGAAATACATCGTGGTGTGCGACGATGACGTCGACGTCACCAATCTCGACCACATGCTGTGGGCGATGTTGACGCGCACCGATCCCAAGGAGTCGATCCAGTTCATCACCGGCTCGTGGGATTCCAGCGCCGATCCGGCGCTGCCGCCGGAGCGCCGCGCCGCCGGCAACTTCACCCACTCGGTGGCGCTGATCAATGCCTGCAAGCCGTGGCACTGGCGCGAAAAATTTCCACCGAGCAATACGCCGAGCGCGGAGGTGGCGAAGAAGGCCCGGGGAAAATTCGGCTGGCTCCTCGACGGAAAGAAGTAACACAATCCCCGCTCATTCCCGCGCAAGCGGGAATCCCGTCGGGCGTTAGTTGCATTTTGCTGGGTCCCCGCTTTCGCGAGGACGAGCGGGTGAAAGGAAGCTCATGAAGCTTGCAGTACCGGATAAGATCTCACCGTCCTATTTCGTCGCCGAGGCCGCGGTCGAGCTCGGCTTCTTCAAGGCCGAAGGACTCGATGTCTCGCTCGAGCTGGTCTATCCGGTCGACAAGGCGTACGAAGCGCTGCGTGACGGCAAAATCGATTTCGTCGGCGGCGCGGCGCACGCCGTGCCGGCGGCGTTTCCCGCCTACAAGGGCGCAAAGCTGATCGCGGCCCAGGCCCAGGGCATGTACTGGTTCCTGGTGATGCGCGCCGACATCGGCGCCAAGCGCGGCGACCTCAGCATCGTCAAGGGCCGCACCATCGGCGCCGCGCCATGGGTCAATACCGGCCTGCGCGGCCTGTTGATGGCGGCCGGCATCGATCCGCAACGCGACCAAGTCAACATCGCGCCGGTGCCCGGCATTCTCGGCGACGTGCCGAATTTCGGCGTGATGGCATCGAAGGCGCTCGAGGACGGCAAGATCGACGGCTTCTGGGCGAACGGCATGGGCGCCGAGATCGCGGTGCGCGGCGGTTACGGTACCGTCGTGGCCGACGCCCGCCGCGGCGCCGCGCCAAAGCAGTGCTTCAACTACACGGCTCCCGCCATCACCGCATCCGACGCTCTGATCGCGCGCTCTCCCGACACGGTGGCGGCGGCGGTGCGCGCCATCGTCAAGACCCAGGCCGCGCTGAAGGCCGACGTGTCGCGGGCCGGCGAGGTCGGACGCAAGCTGTTTCCGCCGTCCGAGGCCGGTCTGATCACCGAGTTGATCCGCCGCGATCTACCCTTCTACGACGCCACGCTGTCGCGCGATTTCATCGCCGGGATGACCGCTTTCCTGCGGGAGCAGGGCGTGCTGCAGGGCGACCTGAAATACGAGGACGTGGTCGCCGCGCAATTTGCGCCGCTGTGGAAGGGCTGACGCCATGAATCTGGCGCTGTGGCTGCACCGCGCAGGGTTGAGCCATGGCGACCGGCCGGCGCTGGGTTTGGGTCCACGCGTCATCAAAAGCTACAGCGAGGTCGCCGGCTGCGCGGCGCGGCTCGCCGGAGCGTTGCGCGGACGCCTTGGCCTTAAAGTTGGCGACCGCGTCGCCATCGCCGCCAAGAACTGTCCGGACTATGTGGAGCTGATGTTCGGCATCTGGCATGCCGGGCTCGCCGCGGTGCCGGCCAATGCCAAGCTGCACGGCCGCGAGCTGGGCTACATTTTGCAGCACTCCGGCGCGCGCATTTGCTTCGCCTCCGAGGGCCTGGACGCCGAAATTGCGCCGCACGCACCGGCGACGCTCGAACATCTCATCGTCATCGGCAGCCGCGACTACGAAGCGCTGTTCACCGCCGATCCGGCCGTACCGTGGCCGTGCGACGGCAACGATCTGGCCTGGCTGTTCTACACCTCCGGCACCACCGGGCGGCCGAAGGGTGCCATGCTGACCCATCGCGTGCTGGCGGCGGCAAGCTTCGCCTATTTGAGCGAGGTCAATCCGATCGCGCCCGGCAGCCCGCTGCTGCATGCCGCGCCGATGAGCCACGGCTCCGGCCTCTACATGATGGCGCATGTGGCAAGGCTCGGCGTCAACGTGGTGCCGGAATCGAGCGGCTTCGAAGCCGACGAAGTGATGCAGCTGATCGATGCCTGGCCGGGCACCTCGATGTTCGCCGCGCCGACCATGGTCAAGCGGCTGGTCGACTGCCCCGTGTCGTGCAGCCCCGACAATATCCGCACCATCGTCTGGGGCGGCGCGCCCATGTATGTCGCCGATGCGCGCGCCGCCATCGACCGCTTCGGCCCGCGCTTTGCGCAAATCTACGGCCAGGGCGAAAGCCCGATGACCATCACCACGCTGTCGAAGCAGGAGATCGCCGAGCGCCATCATCCGCGCTGGATCGAGCGGCTTGGCTCCGCCGGGCGCCCCTTCGACTGTCTCGGAGTGATAGTCGCCGACGGCGACGACCGCGCCTTGCCGACCGGCGAGACCGGCGAGATCTTGTGCCGCGGCGACGTCGTCATGCCGGGCTACTGGAACAATCCGGAAGCATCGGCGGCGACCTTGCGCGGCGGCTGGCTGCATACCGGCGACGTCGGGGCCTTCGACGGCGAAGGCTATCTGACGCTGAAGGACCGTTCCAAGGACGTCATCATTTCCGGCGGCTCCAACATCTATCCGCGCGAAGTCGAGGAGATTTTGCTCGAGCACGCTGGCGTCCGCGAAGTCTCGGTGATCGGCCGGCCCGATCCGGAATGGGGCGAAGTCGTCGTCGCCTATGTGGTCGGCGACGCCGACCGCAAGGAGCTCGACGCGCTCTGCCTCAATGGCATTGCGCGGTTCAAGCGGCCGAAGGATTACGTGTTCGTCGACGCGCTGCCGAAGAACAATTACGGCAAGATCCTCAAGACCGAGCTGCGTGAACGCGACTCAAAGCAACGCCAAAAGCTGATCGAAGGAGCGCCATGACCGACCGTCTCAAGGGCAAGGTGGCGCTGGTGGTCGGCGCCGGCTCGATTGGGCCGGGCTGGGGCAACGGCAAGGCCACCGCGGCGGCGTTCGCCCGCGAGGGCGCGCGGGTTTTTTGCGCCGACATCAATCTCGCCGCCGCCGAGGAGACGGTGGACCTCATCAAGGCCGAGGGCGGCGCAGCAACCGCCCATCGCGCCGATGTCAGCCAAGCTGCCGAGGTCGCGGCCATGGTCGAGGCCTGCGCCGCGGCCTACGGCCGTATCGACGTGCTCGACAACAATGTCGGCATCGCCGTGGTCGGCGGCGTCGTCGAGTTTACGGAAGCCGATTGGGACCGCGTCTTCGCTGTCAATCTGAAAAGCGCCTACCTCACCATGAAGCACGTGATCCCGATCATGGAGCGGCAGGGCGGCGGCTCGATCATCAACATCTCCTCGATCGCCTCGATCCGCTACACCGGCGTGCCGTACGCGACCTATTACGCCACCAAGGCGGCGCTCAATCAGCTCACCAAGACCACCGCGGTCGAGTATGCGGCAAAGCGCATTCGCGTGAACGCCATCCTGCCCGGGCTGATGAAGACCCCGATGGTGGAAAAGAGCGCCGGCCTTGCCGCGAGCTACGCCGGCGGCGACATCGAGGCGATGTGGCGCGCCCGCGACCGCCAGGTGCCGATGGGTTTTGGCGGCGACGCCTGGGACGTCGCCTGGGCCGCGGTCTATCTGGCCAGCGACGAAAGCCGCTACGTCACCGGCCTCGAGCTCGTTGTCGACGGCGGCATCACGCTGAAATATGTCTGACGCGGTGTCGCGTCAGCCGCGCCGCTCACCAGTAGTAGCGATGCCGATAGTAATGGCGCACGTAGTAGTGCCGCGGTCCGTAGTAGTAGCGCGGGCCCCAATACACGCTCGGCGCATAATAGCCGCCGTAATAGGGCGACGCGTAGCCGTAATAGGCCGGGTAACCGTAGCCCACGGGATAGCCCCAAGAGCCCAGGTAGCCATAGCCGTAGTACGGGCCATAGCCGTAAGCCGTCGAAGCAATGATCGCGCCGCCGATCAGGCCCGCGGCAATGCCGGCGCCCCAGCCCCAGCCCCAGCCGCCCCAGTACCTCGCCTCCGCCGGCTTCGGCGTCGCGATTGCTGCGCCCGCGATCGCCAGCGCCATGATGGCCGCCGTGATTTTTTTGCGCATGACTTGTCCTCCACAAGGACGCATACGGCCGAACCGAAATCGGCCGAATTGCCATGCTGCATTCGTTAGAGGATGCGGCGGGAGCCGCCTTGATCCAAATCAAGCTGCTCGCGCGCGTTTAAAACGCGCCGGCGCTGAAATTCAGGCGCTGCGTCACGTCGTAGGGCTGCTTGGCGATCGGAAAGGCGTAATCGAGCCGCAGCGGGCCGAACGGCGAATCCCAGATCAGGCTGGCGCCGACCGAGGCGCGGGCGGCGCGCGAATTGGCGATCTGCTGCGACGGCGACACTGTCGACAGGTTAGAGACGCTCGAAGCGCCGGTCGCCCACAGACTGCCGACGTCGGAGAACAGCGCCATCTTCAGCTGCGCGTCGGCGGGAACGAGCGGCACCGGCGCCTGCAATTCGGCGGAGCTGGTCCAATAGACGTTGCCGCCGACATTATCCATCGCAGTCCCGGGCGTGATGTCGCGCGGGCCGAAGCCGTTCGGGGCGAAGCCGCGGACAAGCTGCGGGCCGCCGAAGAAGCCGTCGAGCAGCGGCAATTGCGAGCCGCCCCAAGGCGTCACGTAGCCGCCCTGCGCGCGCACCATGCCGACCACGTCGCCGACGATCGGATGGTAGTAGCGCACGTCCTCGGTGCTGCGCGCGAACTTCGCGGCGCCGCCGAGGCCGGCGATATCGTTGCTGCTCTGGGCGCGAACGCCCTCGGTCGGGTTCTTGGTGCTGTCGAGCGTCGAATAGACGACGCTGTTGCCGACCGACGATACCCAATACGCACCGGCCTGCGCCGCCTGCTGGATCGGCAGCGAGGCCGTGTTGCCGGCGGGCAGCGACACGCCCTGATTATAGATCGAGTAATTCCAGGCGACGTTGAGCTGGTCGGTGACGGGGGTGCCGACCAGCACTTTGCCGCCGTAGAGCGAGGTGTTGTAGGACTGGTTGCTGTTGGCGAAGGTTTGTTTGCCGAACAGCTCACCGCCGAGGGACGTGCGCGGCCCGAGCGCATACGGGTCGATGAAGGCAACATCGAAACCGCGCGCATAAAGCCCGTAGGTCACCGTGGCTTTGGCGATGTCGCCGGTGCCGAGGAAATTCCGGTCGCCGATGCTGACCTGGACCAGCGGGCCGTCGGTGGTGGAATAACCGCCGGCAATGCTGAAATCGCCGGTCTGCTGCTCCTCGACCGCGACGTCGAGCGCGACGCGGTCCGGCGCCGAGCCGGGCTTCTCGGCGATCTTCACCGACTTGAAGTAGCCCAGCGCCTTGAGGCGGCGCTCGGCGCGATCGACCAAGGCGCGGTTATAGGCGTCGCCCTCGCCGAAATCGAACTCGCGGCGGATCACTTCGTCGCGGGTCTTGGCGTTGCCGTGAATGTCGATGCGCTCGACATAAAGCCGTTTGCCCTGGTCGACGGTGTAGACGAGATTGATGAGGTGGCGTTCGGGCAGCCGCTCGCTACGGGCCGACACGGCGGCGAACGGCTCGCCGCTTCTCGCGAGCTGCATTGCCAAATCCTCGACGGTCTTGTTCACCGCATCGGCGTCGTACACGTCGCCGGCCTGCGTGCGCAGCGCAGAGCGCAGCTCGGGCGCCGCTACGGTCTTCAAAGTCGACTCGATATCAACCTTGCCGAGGCGGTATTGCGGGCCTTCGGCAACGGTAAAAGTCACAATCACGCCCTGCTTTGCCGCGTCATAGCGGGCCTGCGACTGCACACGCACGTCGGCATAGCCGTGGGCCCGATAGAAGCGGCGAAGCAGGTCGCGATCGCCGTCGATACGGTCGGCACTGTAGATGTCGTTGTTGAGGAGAAAGCTCAACACGTTGCTCTGGCCGGTCTTGACTACGCCGGAGAGCTTGTTCGCCGGGAAGGCGGCGTTGCCGGCGAACGTAATTTGCCGGACCGCGAGCTTGTCGTTTTCCTCGACCTCGAAGACGAGATCGACGCGAGCGTCCTTGCGTTTGATCGTCTTCGGCACGACCTTGGTGTCGAAATAGCCGCGCTCGCGATATTGCTCCGCAATCTGTTCGGCGTCGGCCTGCACGAAGGCTTTCCATAGCGGGCCAGCTTCCTTCGATTGCAGCCCCTTCTTGAGATCGGCATCTTTGAGCTTGTGGTTACCCTCGAAGGCGATGCGGCCGATGGTCGGATTCTCGGCGACGATGACCAGGACCTGGCCGGCCTCGTGGAAGATTTTAACGTTCTCGAACAGGCCGGTGGCGTAGAGCTCCTTCAGCGCCGTATCGAGCGCCGTCGCATCGAATCGGCCGTCCGGGCCGGCGTGAAAATGCGATCGGATCACGTCGCTGCCGACGTGGCGATTACCGGCGACGGTGACGGCAGAATCGCTGGGCTCCGCAGCGCGGGAGCCGGCACCCGCCGCGAGCAGGACCGCCAGGACCGCAATGGCCAGGACTGTCGAACGAATGGCGGCTGCAAGCCGGCCGTCCATTGCCTTAACCCCATCAGAACGCCGGCTATTGAGCCGGTCGCCGGGGCGGCAGCGTGGCCGATTGTGTCGGAATCTGAGGAATTATTGGGGCGTCTGCCGTAATGGTTTACGCCCCGTCATTCCGGAAGCCGCGAAGTGGAGCGGAACAAGCTATAGCGCCCGCGTGGTGTCGTCGAACAATTCCTCGACCGCATAGCGCCGCGGGATGATCTTCATCTCCAGCGCATAGCTCGACATCAGCTCGAGCGCCGGCCTCACCGCCTCGAAGCCGAACGGCAGCGTGTCGATGCCGCCGGGCTTCGGCAGGCCGGCGGCTTTCTTGCTCTCGTGCAGCATGCGGAACACCTCGCGCACCGCGCCGGGATCCGACTGCGACAGAGAGGTCTTGACCACGACCATGTGATTGAGCGGCACGGTGCCGTATTTCTTGTACCATTCCCTGGCGGCGGCGTCGGGATCGGGGATGACGCTTTTCAGCCGCGGATCGGTCGGCAGCACGGTGCCGAAGATCGCGGCATCGAGCTCGCCGTCGAGCAGCATCTTGGTCATGTCCTTGCCCTCGGGCGCGCGCTCGACGCCGGGCGGATCCTTGAATTCGGGAACGTGGGCGTCCTCGAAGGTCACCCACCGCACCTTGCTGTTGTCGAGGCCGTAATCCTTCCACAGGATGCCGCGCAGCCAGCAGCCGGTCGTCTGGGCGAACGAGCGCACGCCGATGCGGCGGCCTTCCAGCGTATAGGGTGTCAGCATGCCGCGCTCGGAATTGTACAGCATGGTGCCGTGCTGGAAGCGCCCCATCATGGTAGCCGGCATCAGAACGAGCGGCTTGCCGTAGGGCTTGCCCTGCAGATAGCTGACCACCGCCATCTCGCAGATGTCGAACTTCTGCTCGCGCACCATCATGCCGAAGGCCTTGTAGACCGGATTGACTTCGGTGAGCTTCAGCGCCACGCGGTCGGATTTGATCTGGCCCGATTTCAGCGCCTGCGTCTGCGGATAGGTGCCAAAGCAGGCGGAAATCGTTTCGACTTTTTCGGCCGTCATCGTACTCATTGGGGCTTACCTCCGGAGGTCGCTTGATCTTATGGTGCGGCCGGGCCTTAAACCAGTCCTCGTCCCTCTCGCCGGAGTATCCCAGCATGACCGACACCCACATTGCCGGCGACCGGCTCGCCGCTTTCGTCATCCGCGCGCTCGGCGCGGCCGGGCTATCGCAGCAGGACGCCGAGATCGTCGCCGGCCTGATGGTCGAGGCGGACCTGCGCGGCAGCGACACCCATGGCGTGATCCGGCTGCCGCTCTACGTGCGGCGCATCCGCGCCGGCGGCGTCAACGCCAAGCCGAACATCCGCGTGGTCAGCGATCGGCCATCGGCGGCGCTGATCGACGGCGACAATGCCATGGGCCACCTGGTGATGCGCCGCGCCGCGCACTTGGCCATCGACAAAGCCAAGGCGACCGGCGTGGGCTGGGTGGGCGCCCGCATGAGCAATCACGCCGGCCCGGCGGCGCTCTATGTCACCATGCCGCTGCATCACGACATGATCGGGCTCTATTTCGCCGTCGGCAGCAACAACCATCTGCCGGCCTGGGGCAGCAACGAGAGCCTGCTCGGCACCAACCCGATGGCGGTCGCGGTGCCGGCCCACGAGGAACCCGCCATCGTGCTCGACATGGCGCCGACGGTTGCCGCCTACGGCAAGGTGCGATTGAAAGCGCAGCGCGGCGAGCAGATGCCGATCGGCTGGATGATCGACAAGCAAGGCAATCCCTTGACCGATCCGAAGCGCGCCGACGAAGGGCATCTCCTTCCGATCGGCGACTACAAGGGCTACGGCTTGAGCCTGATCATCGGCATCCTCGCCGGCGCGCTCAACCGCGCCGCACTCGGCCGCGACGTCGTCGATTTCGTCAAGGAGACTGGCAAGGCGACCAATACCGGCCACGCCATCGCGGCGATCGCCATCGACGCCTTCATGCCGGCTGCCGATTTCAAGCGCAACGTCGACCGGGTGATCCGCGATATCCGCAATTCGCAAAAGCTGCCCGGGGTCGAGCGCATCTACCTGCCGGGCGAGCAGAGCCACGCCAAGTTTTTGGACCGCCACGCCCTCGGCGTGCCGATGCCGAAGGCGCTGCGCGACAGCCTCGATGCGATGGCGCGCGACCTTAATATCGCGCCGCTAGACTAGGCTGAATCGACATTTAGCGCATCCAGATCATAGCACTTGCGAGGTGCAGGCTTGAGAGGAAGTGGATTGCGCGGCGGTCGTAGCGGGTGGCGATGTGGCGAAAATGCTTGAGCTTGTTGAA
>Ga0335081_10002879_pt1 | contig 27101 bp, 23 predicted proteins | sample Lox_Sample_35_FD_206713 | JGI IMG/M metagenome (GOLD analysis project Ga0335081, IMG submission 206713) | Soil microbial communities from Loxahatchee National Wildlife Refuge, Florida, United States - Lox_Sample_3.5 | ecosystem: Environmental > Terrestrial > Soil > Wetlands | place: USA...
CTCCACCTTGCTCACCGTCACCGAGGGCGGCGGCCTCACCCGGGGCGCGCGCGCGCCGCCCCCGCAGGCGGCGAGGCAGGCGAGGAGGGCTAGGCCTCGGGCGAGTCCCGGTCTCGAGGTCGAGGGCACGACCGAGCTAGATATGCTCTTTTCGGGTACAGCACAACGGGGTGCCGCCCGCCCACTTTCACCTGAGAGACAGGAAGGTTAAGGCGAGGGCCCGGCCGGAGGGCCGCCGGACCCGGAGAGCAGGCGCACGAGCTTCGGCCTCACCTGGAAGACCGAGAGCAGGGCCTCGAGGCGCCCTCTCGCTTCGAGGCCCTGCCCCCGCACCTTCCGCCCCAGGATGAGCTCGTTCTTCACGCTGTGCTCGAAGGAGGTGAGCTCGGTCACGGTGACCCGGTAGCCGTGCGCCTCGAGCGCGAGCGCGCGCAGGACGTTCGTGAGGTGAGCCCCGAACTCGCGCCGGTGCCAGGGATGGGCGTGGAGGGCGTGGAGCGGCTCCTCCGCCTTGCTCGCCCCGAGCTGCGCGGCGAGCTCGGCCTGGCAGCACGGCACCACCGCCACGTGGTCGGCGTTGTGGCGGATGGCGAGGAAGAGGGCGTCGTCGGTGGCGGTGTCGCAGGCGTGCAGGGCGGTGACGAGGTGGACCCGCCCCGGGAGCTCGGCCTGCTCGAGCGGCGAGGCGAGGAAGCGCATGCGACCGAAGCCCAGGCGCCGCGCCCGCTCCTCGCCGGCGCGGGCGAGTTCGTCCTGCGACTCGACGGCGATGAGGTGGCCCTTCCCGGCCGGGCCCAGGAACAGCTCGTGGAGGATGAAGCCCAGGTAGCTCTTCCCGGCGGCGCAGTCCACGAGCACCGGCTCGCCGAAGCGGGAGAGGACGTCCTCCACCGCCGGGGCGAGGAGCCGCACGAGGTGGTTCACCTGCTTGAGCTTGCGCAGGCTGTCGGCGTTGAGGTCGCCCTCCCGGGTGAGGAGGTGGAGCTCCTTCAGGAGCGCCACCGACTGGCCCGGGACGAGCTCGCGGCGGGCCCTGGCGGCCTTCATCTGCCGCCGCGCTCCCCCTTCGCCTTCCGCCCCGGGGGCGGCCCGCTCGCGCCCTCCGCCCATGGCGCTAGCGGTGGTGGGCGGCGAGGTCGGGGTGCTTTTCCAGGAACTCGTCGAAGGTCCCCTGGAAGTCCAGGACGGGCTCCTCCTCCCGCAGGGCCCAGATGCGGGTCGCCACCTCGCCGATGAGCTGCTGGTCGTGGGTGACGAAGAGGGCGGTGCCCTCGTAGCGGGAGAGGCCCTCGGCGAGCGAGGCGATGGCCTGCAGGTCGAGGTGGTTCGTGGGCTCGTCGAGCACGAGCACGTTCTCCCGGGTGCGCATGAGGTTCGCGAGGAGCAGGCGCACCGTCTCGCCGCCGGAGAGGGTGGCGGTGGGCTTCATGCGCTCCTCGCCCGAGAAGAGCATGCGGCCGAGCAGCCCCGAGATCTCCTCGTTCGAGAGCTTGTCCTCGAGCTCGCGCAGCCAGCCGAAGGCGCTCGTCCCCGGCCGGATGATCCCGGCGGTGTCCTGGGGCAGGTAACCCGGCGCGGCCTGGTGACCCCATTTGACGCCGCCCGCGTCGGGTGGAAGCTCGCCCACCAGCATCTTCACCAGGGTGGACTTCCCCACCCCGTTCTTGCCGATGATGGCCACCTTCTCACCCCGGGTGACGAGGGCCGAGAAGGGACGGATGATCTCGCGCCGCCCGTAGCTCTTGGCGAGCTCCTCCACGGTCAGGGTCTGCCGGCCGGAGGGCCTCGCCACCTCGAACTTGATGAAGGGGGCGGCGATGTTGGAACGCTTCAGGTCCTCCAGCTTGAGCTTCTCCATGGCCCGGACGCGGCTCTGCACCTGGGAGGCGCGGGTGCCGGCGTGGAAGCGGGCCACGAAGTCCTGCAGCTGGGCGATCTTCTTCTGCTTCTCGGCGTTCTCCGACTCCACCCGCGCGCGCACCTGGCCCTTCTGGCGCACCATGTCGTCGTAGGCGCCGGTGTAGGTGATGATGGTCTCGTAGTCGATGTCGGCGATGTGGGTGCAGATGGCGTTCAGGAAGTGCCGGTCGTGCGAGATGGTCACGAGCACGCCCTCGAAGGCGTGCAGGAAGCGCTCGAGCCAGCGGATGGAATCGATGTCGAGGTTGTTGGTGGGCTCGTCGAGGAGCAGCGCCTGCGGCCGTCCGAAGAGGGCCTGGGCGAGGAGCACCCGCAGCTTGTAGCCGCCGGCGAGCGCGCGCATGGGCTCCTCGTGCGCCTCCTGCGGGATGCCGAGCCCGTCGAGGAGCTCGGCCGCCGAGGCCTCGGCGGTGTAGCCGTCCTCCTCGGCGATGACGGTCTCGAGCTCCCCCAGCCGGTGCCCATCCTCCTCGCTGACCTCGCGGTGGGCGAGCAGCTTCTCCTTCTCCTTCAGCGCCTCCCACAGCACCCGGTTCCCCTGGAGCACCACGTCGAGGACGCGGTCGTCCTCGTAGGCGAACTGGTCCTGGCGCAGGACCCCCATCCGCTTGGGGCGCTGGATCTCCCCGCTGTCCGCCTCCTCCTCGCCGGACAGGATCCTCATGAAGGTGGTCTTGCCGGCCCCGTTCGGACCGGTGAGGCCGTAGCGGCGCCCGGGAGGAAAGGCGACGTTCACGTCCTCGAAGAGCTTCTTGGGCCCGAAGGCCTTGCTGACGTTCTGAACCGAGATCATGTGGAGGCACCCGCCTTCTCTTGGGACGCGGCGCGCCCGCGCGGGAGGCGCGATTTCTAACCGAATCGGCGGCGCTTGGCGAGGGGTCGCGCAGGGCGCCCGCCTTCCTCGCACCGTGGGCCAGGCGCTCCCCGCGGGGGCGGACGACCTTTCCTCGAGCTTCGCAGAGGGCGGACCCCTCCGCGGTCGACGCCGCGCGGGCGAGGGGGCGTCCCCCCAGCGGTGCCTTTTGAGGTAAGAGCCAAGGGCGCCGGGTCCTCGGAGCTCGTCGCGGGCGAGTGCACGCCCGGGGGCACCCACAGGTAGGGACGAGAGCGCGGATGGACGACTCCCTCATCTTCGCGGCCTGCGCGCCCGGGCTCGAGCCCTTCCTCGCCGCCGAGCTGCGCCGGCTCGGCCTCTTGGCCCGCGAGCTCTCGGGCGGGGTGGAGGCGCGCGGCGCGGACGCGGTGGCGCTCGCCTGCCTCGGCGCCCGCGCGGCGGACGCGGTCGCGCTGCGCCTCTACGACGGCCCCGCGCCGGGGCTCGCGGAGGCGCTCCGGGCCGCCCGCCGGCGCTTCGGGAAGGGGGCCGACCTCGCCGTCCGGCGCCAGGGCGGGTGGGCCTCCCTCTCGATCGACGCGGTGGGCGCACCGCTCTACCGGCGAGGCTGGCGGGCCAGGGTCGGCGCCGCCCCCCTGCGCGAGTCGCTCGCGGCCGGCATGCTCCTCGCCGCCGGCTACGACGGTACACGGGTCCTCCTCGACCCCATGTGCGGGTCGGGCACCATCGCCATCGAGGCGGCCGAGATGGCGATCCGGCGGCCGCCGGGCGGGGCCCGGCGGTTCGCCTTCGAGGGCTGGCCGGAGCACGATCCCGCCCGCACCGGGGCCTTGCGCGCCAAGCTGCGCGCCGAGGAGCGCGCGGCGCCGGCGGGGGTCCTCGCCTCGGACAGGAACGCGGGCGCCCTCAGGCTCGCCGCGAAGAACGCGGCCGCCGCCGGCCTCGAGCACCTCATCCGCTTCGAGCGGCTGGACGCGGCCCGGGTGCTCCCCCCTCCCGCCCCGGCCCTCATCGCGGTGAACCCGCCCTACGGCCTGCGCCTCGCCTCCGAGGTGGAGAGCGCCTGGCAGGCCCTCGGCGCTCTGCTCGGGCGCGCCGAGGGCCTCGCGGCGGTGGTGCTCGCGCCCGAGAGAAGGCTCGAGCGACTCCTCCCGCGGCGACCGGCGCGGGCGATACCCCTGCGGAACGGCGGGCTCGCCTGCCGCCTCTTGCTCTTCGAGCCGGGCTGAGGCGGGCCCGCGAGGCCCCTCGCCGCGAAGGGCTCGAACCAGCCGAGATTCCACGCTTTTACCGACCGGGCCGCGGAGCGCTCCCTCCCCCTCGCCCGGGCCGCTGCCATGAAGATGTTACGGGTCGTCTGCGCGGCCGCCGTGAGCCGCCGCTATGTTCATCCGCGGGTGGAAACGAGCCATGGAGAACGGTGACCTCGAACTCGCCGTAGCCGAGGGGTCCATGGGAAGCGCTCCGGTCGAGCCGGCGCGCGCCCCCGGACTCTCGCGTCTGCTGGGGTACGACGAGCGGCTCCTGCTCGGCTTCCGCCGACTTCACGGTCCCCTTCGCACGCGCCTCGCCCGGTTCCTCACCGGGCTCGGCGACGCGAAGAGCGTGGCCGCCATCGCCCTCGCCCTGCTCTTCGCCGGGAGCGGGCGGACCCACCACCTCGGCCTCCGGCTCGCGACCGGGGCCGGCGTCGCTACCCTCCTCGCCCAGGCCCTGAAGCGCGGCCTCTCGCGGGCTCGCCCCACGAGCGCCATCGAGGGCTTCGAGGCGCTCGCCGACGACCCCGACGCCTTCTCCTTTCCCTCGGGGCACACGGCGGCGGCCTTCGGCGCTGCCATCGCCCTCCTGGGCGAGCCGGCGCTGGCCGGCCCGGTGGCGCTCCTCTGCGCGAGCGGCATCGGACTCTCGCGGGTGTACCTCGGCGCCCACTATCCGCTCGACGTCCTGGCGGGTGGGCTGATCGGCTCGCTGGCCGGGGCGGCGGCGCGGCTCCTCGTGCCGTGACCGGCGGGGCCTCGCCTACTCGGCCACCGCCCGGCTGCGCGGGTGCCGGACGTCGGTCCCGCGCACCATGTAGACCACCATCTCGGCCAGGTTGATGGCGTGGTCGCCGAAGCGCTCGAGGTGCTTGGCCGCGAACATGGTGGCGGTGGCGCGCCGGATGGCCCGCGAGTCCTCCATCATGAGCTGGAGCAGCTCGTTGAAGATCTTGAGGTAGAGGGCGTCGACGAGGTCGTCCCCCTTCATGACCTCCTCGGCCTTCTCGGGGTCGCGCTCCACGAAGGCGTCGAGCGCCTTCTTGAGCTGGGCCTCGACGAGGTCGGCCAGCGAGGAGAGGTCGTGCAGGGGCCGAAGGGGCGGGGCCTGGGCGAGGTCGACCGCGCGGTCGGAGATGTTCACCGCCAGGTCACCCATCCGCTCGAGGTCGGTGACGATCTTGAGGGCGGTGGTGATGAAGCGCAGGTCGCTCGCGGCCGGCTGGCGCAGGGCGAGCAGGCGGCGGCAGGCGTTGTCGACCTCCACCTCGAGCCGGTTCACCTCGACGTCGCTGGCCTTCACCTTCTGGGCGAGCTCGGCGTCGCGCTCGGTGACGGCGCGCACGCTGGCGGCGATGGCCGCCTCCACCTTGCCGCCCATGGTGAGCAGCCGGTCGCGCAGCTCCTTGAGCTCGAGCTCGTAGGTCTTGTCGGTGTGCCCTGCCATGGTGCTCCTCGAGGCTAGCCGAATTTACCCGTGACGTAATCCTCGGTGCGCTGCTCGTCCGGGTTGGTGAAGATCTTCTCGGTGGGGCCGGTCTCGACGAGTTCTCCCAGGTAGAAGAAGGCGGTGTGGTCCGAGACGCGCGCGGCCTGCTGCATGTTGTGGGTCACGATGACGATGGTGTAGCGCTCCTTGAGCTCGTGCATGAGCTCCTCGATCTTGGCGGTGGCGACCGGGTCGAGGGCGCTCGCCGGCTCGTCCATGAGGAGCACCTCCGGCTCGACCGCCAGGGCGCGGGCGATGCACAGGCGCTGCTGCTGGCCGCCGGAGAGGGAGAGCGCCGAGTGCCTGAGGCGGTCCTTCACCTCCTCCCACAACGCGGCCTGGATGAGGCAGCGCTCGACGGTCTCGTCGAGGTCGCCCCGGAAGCCGTTCAGCTTGAGCCCCGCCGCCACGTTGTCGTAGATGGACATGGTGGGGAAGGGGTTCGGCCGCTGGAAGACCATCCCCACCCGGCGCCGCAGGTGCACCGGGTCGACCCCGCGCTCGTAGAGGTTCTCGCCGTCGAGCAGGACCCGGCCCTCGGACCGCGCGCCCGGGACGAGCTCGTGCATGCGGTTCAGGCAGCGCAGGAAGGTGGACTTGCCGCAGCCGGAGGGGCCGATGACGGAGGTGATGGAGAGGGGCGGCACGTCGATGGTGACGTCGCGCAGGACGTGGCGGTTCCCGAAGTAGGCCTGAAGCTTTTCCACCTTCACCTTGGGCGGCGCGGTCACGTGCGCACCCCGGCCGCGCTCTTGCGCAGGGCGTAACGGGCCGCGAGGTTCAGGAGGCCCACGAGCAGCAGGAGCACGAGGGCGGCGCTCCAGGCCTTCTGGTGCCAGTCCTCGTAGGGGCTGATGGCGTAGTTGAAGATCTGCACGGTGAGCGAGGCGGTGGGCTGGTCGGGCCGGAAGTTCCAGTACTGGTTGTTGAGGGCGGTGAAGAGCAGGGGCGCGGTCTCCCCGGCCGCGCGGGCGATGGCGAGCAGGGCCGCGGTGAGCAGCCCGCCGGCGGCGGTGCGCAGGACGATGCGCAGGCTCGTCTTCCACTGGGCGATGCCGAGGGCCAGCGAGGCCTCGCGCAGGCTCACCGGGACGAGGCGCACGAGCTCCTCGGTGGTGCGGGCCAGCGAGGGGATCATGAGCAGGGCGAGGGCGAGCCCGCCGGCCAGCCCGGAGAAGCGGCGCATGGGCAGGACCACCAGCCCGTAGGCCACGATCCCGATCACGATGGAGGGGACGCCCGAGAACACCTCGGCGGTGAAGCGCACCGTCCGCCCGAAGGCATGGTCCCCCCGCTCGGCCAGGAAGACCCCGGCGCCGATGCCGATGGGGAGCCCCACCAGGCAGGCCAGGGCCACCATGCTGGCGGTGCCGAGGATGGCGTTGCCCACCCCGCCCCCCGCTTCGCCCACCGGGGTGGGGAGGCTCGTGAAGAAGGCGAAGGTGAGGCCGGGCACGCCCTTCGAGACCACCAGCCAGAGCAGCGACCCGAGCGGGAAGAGGGCCAGGAGCACCATCAGGCCGCAGAGGACCGTGACCGCGTGGTTCACGAAGGTCCGCACGAGATGCGACCGCAGGATCACGCGGACCTCCCTCCCTTCGGGCCGCGGGCCACCACCTGCACGAGGAGGCGGGCGAGGGTGTTGAGGACGAGCGAGAGGCCGAACAGCACGAGGGCCAGCCCGGCCAGCGCTCCGGTGTGGACCGCCCCGGTGGCCTCGGCGAACTCGTTGGCGATGACCGCCGGCAAGGAGTAGCCGGGCGCGAACAAGGAGGCATGGATCTCGGGGGAGTTGCCGATGACCATGGTGACGGCCATGGTCTCGCCGAGCGCCCGCCCGAGCCCCAGGATGGAGGCCCCGACGATGCCGGGCCGGGCGTAGGGCAAGACCGCCATCCGGATCGCCTCCCAGCGGGTGGCCCCGAGGGCCAGGGCCCCCTCGCGCAGGGCGGACGGCACGGTCTTCAGGACCTCGTTCGTCACCGAGGCCACGGTGGGCAGGATCATCACCGCCAGGATGAGCCCGCCGGCCAGGTAACCGACGCCGATGGGGGCGCCCTTGAAGAGCGGGAGGAAGCCGAGGGTCCGGCCGAGCCAGGGCTCGACCGCGCTGCGCAGCCAGGGGACGAGGACGAAGAGCCCCCACAGCCCGTAGACCACGCTCGGGATGGCCGCCAGGGTCTCGATGCCGAAGGAGACCACCGGCCGGAGCTGGGACGGGCCCATCTCGGAGAGGAAGAGGGCGAGGCCCACCGAGACCGGCACCGCCACCGCCATGGCCACCGCGCTCGTCACCAGGGTCCCGTAGATGAAGGGGAGCGCCCCGAAGGAGCCGGAGACCGGATCCCAGTCCGTCCCGAAGAGGAAACGCAGCGCGCCCGCCGAGACGGCCGGGCGCGCCACCTGCACGAGCTCGAGGACGATCACCCCCACCACCACCAGGATCGAGCCGCCGAGGAGGACGAGGAGGCTCGCCCAGGCCCGGTCGCCGGCCTGGGCCCCGGCGGCCGCGCTCCGGCGCGGCGCCCGCACCGCCTCGCCGGCCGCGACGGTGTCAGCGTGAGGAGGCAAGCGGGATGGGCTTTCCCTGCACGGTCATGGCCTCGAGCCTCTTCTCCACCATCTCCACCACCGCCTTCGGCAACGGAGCGTAGTCGAGCGAGGGCGCCGCCGCCTGCCCGTCGTGGACCGCCCACCAGAGGAAGCGCAGGAGCGCCTCGCCCTTGGCCTTGTCGGAGGCGTCCTGGTAGACGAGCAGGTAGGTGAAGGAGGCCATGGGGTAGGCGGTCTTCCCGGCGGCGTCGGTGATGGAGACCCGGAAGTCCGGCGGCATGGGAACGCCGGCGGCGGCCTCGCTCGTCCCCTCGAGCGAGGGCTTCACGAACTGGCCGTCCCTGTTGCGGAGGAGGGCCATGGCGAGCTTGTTCTGGTTGGCGTAGGCGAGCTCGACGTAGCCCACCGCGCCCGGGGTGTTCTTCACCTGCCCGGTCACGCCCTCGTTGCCCTTGGCGCCCAGGCCCACCGGCCACTTCACGCTCTTGCCGAACCCCACGACCTGCTTCCACTCGGGCGAGACCTTGGCGAGGTAGTCGGTGAAGATGTTGGTCGTCCCCGAGCCGTCCGAGCGGTGGACCACGGTGATGGGGGCGTCGGGGAGCTTCACGCCGGCATTGTCCTTCGCGAGGGCCGGGTCGTTCCACTTGGTGATCTTGCCGAGGAACAGCCCCGCCAGGGTCTCCGGGGTCAGCTTGAGGCCCTCGACCGGGGCGTTGTAGGTCACCACCACCGCGCCCATCACGGTCGGGATGTGGACGATGCCCGGGGCCTTCGAGAGCTCCTCGTCGGTCATGGGGGCGTCCGAGGCGCCGAAATCCACCGTCCTCTCGGTGATCTGCTTGATGCCGCCGCCCGAGCCGATGGACTGGTAGTTGAACCGGATGGCGGGGAGCTTCTTGTTGTAGTCGCTGAACCACTTCGAGTAGAGCGGGAACGGGAAGGTAGCGCCCGCGCCGTTCACGAGCAGGCCGTCCGCCATCGCCACTCCGCACACGGCCAGGGCCAGCGCAGTAAAGATCGTCTTCACGCGTCCTCCCAAGGTTTTCGTCGGGGTAAGGCCGGCCCTGGATGTAGGCCGGTCGTGTGACGTTTTCGTGACCGAACCGTGAAGCTTCGGGAAAGGCCCGGATGGCGGGCGGTTAGGCCACGGTGGGCCCCTGCTAGCCGGCCGGGAGACGCACCCAGAAGCGCGAGCCACCCGACCCGCTCTCCACTCCGACCTCTCCGCCCTGGGCCTGGGCGAGGTGCTTCACGATGGCGAGCCCGAGACCGGTGCCGCCCTGCTCGCGGCTGCGCCCGGGATCGACGCGGTAGAAGCGCTCGAAGAGCCGTGCCAGGTGGTGGCGGTCGATGCCCGGCCCGGTGTCGGCCACGGAGAGGACCACCCGGTCGCTCTCCCGGGCGGCGAGGAGCGTCACCGCGCCCTCCGTGGGGGTGAACTTGACGGCGTTGTCGACGAGGTTCACGAGCACCTGCTCGAGGGCGCGCGGGTCGGCACGGGCGGCGAGGCCCTCCTCGACCTCGCTCCGGAGGTGCAGGGCCTTCTCGGACGCTCGCTCGGCGTGGAGGGAGAGGACCGAGTCGACGAGGGGCCTGAGCTCCACCCGGTGGAGGTCGAGGGTCAACTGGCCGGACTCGATGCGCGAGAGGTCGAGGAGGTCCTTCGTGAGCCGCTCGAGGCGCTCGGCCTGCCGGGCCACCATGTCGACGAAGCGGCGGGCGGTGAGCGGGTCGTCGAGGGCGCCATCGAGGAGCGTCTCGGCCGCGCCGCGGATGGCCGCCACCGGGGTGCGCAGCTCGTGGCTCGCGTTGGCGACGAAGTCGCGGCGCACCGCCTCGGCCCGCTTCGCCTCGGTGACGTCGCGCAGGATGAGGAGCACCTCGCCGCGCAAGAGCGGCGAGAGCTGGGCGAGCCACTTGCGGCGCGCCCCCGGCGCCTCGACCTCCAGGTGGCGGGCGTGGCCCTCGAGGGCCCGGCGCACCGCCTCGGCGAGCTCGGCCGAGCGCATGATCTCGAGCGCGGTGAGGCCGGCGGGTCGCCCCCGCGGCGAGAGCGCCTCGAAGGCGGCGTTGGCCACCCGCACCCGGCCGTCCCGCCCGAGCAGCGCGGCCGGGTCGGGCAGGGCCGCGAGGAGCTCGCGCTCCGGCTCCTCCTTGGTCTTGGCACGCTCCTCGCGGGTGTGCACGAGCCCCCCCAGCAGCTCGAGCTCGGCGGGCAGCTCGGCCGCCGGACCGCCGCCGAGCTCCGCCTGGAGGGCGTGGATCGCCTCCTGGACTGTGCTGCGCCGGAAGAGGGCCATGGGCATGCGCTACGCCGCCGCCGGCTCGACCAGCCGGTAGCCGACGCCGCGCACCGTCTCGAGCAGCTCGCGGGCGACCCCGAGCTTCTCGCGCAGCCGCTTCACGTGCGTGTCGACGGTCCGGGTCTCGATCTCGCTCGACATCTCCCAGACGTCGGAGAGCAGCTGCTCGCGCGACTGCACCCGGCCGACCCGCTCCATGAAGGTGACGAGGAGCCGGAACTCGAGCGGGGTGAGCACCACCTCCTCGCCCTGCACGTAAGCGCGGTGCGCGTCGACGTCCACCCGGATCGGCCCCACCGCGTCGGGGGCCCGCTCGCCGGAGACCCCGCCGGCGCGGCGCAGCACGGCCCGCACCCGGAGGACGAGCTCGCGCACGCTGAAGGGCTTCGTGACGTAGTCGTCGGCCCCGAGCTCGAAGCCCACCACCTTGTCCACCTCCTCGCCCTTGGCGGTGAGCATCACGACCGGGACGTGCTTGGTGCGCGGGTCGGACTTGAGCATCCGGCACACCTCGGTCCCCGCGACGTCGGGCAGCATGAGGTCGAGCAGGACGAGGTCGGGCACCCGCCGGCGGAGGTGCTGCAGCGCCTCGAGGCCCGAGGCGGCGAGCAGGGTCTCGAACCCCCCCTGACGCAGGTTGAAGTCCAAGAGCGAGAGCAGGTCGCGCTCGTCGTCCACGATGAGGATGGCCGGCACGGGGAGACTGTACAGCACGGGGACGTGACGGATCCGTGGCCCCGCAGGGACGGTGTCGTGACGACCGCCGACGCCGGCTCCCCCACCAGGGGGTGCGACACGAACCCACCCAGGCTCTTGACCTTCACACCAGTACGCACATGCCTACCTTGATTGATTACCCGGGGGGGCGTCACGTTCGCCCCCTTGCGTCCATCACCTTGGGTGGAGTGACCACCACGTCGACCGGCCAGCCAAAGACGGGCCCGCGCCCCTCCCTCGCCCGGCGCCTCGGGGTTGATCCCCGGGGCTTCACCGACGAGGTGGGCGTTTGGGTGCAGGGCCTGTCGAACCGCTCCGCCGGCGCGCTGGCGGTGGCGCTCATGCTCCTCGTGGCCGCCGGCGACGACCTCACCGGGCCGGACGTCTCCTTCACCCTGCTCTACCTCGGTCCCATCGGGTTCGCGACCTGGTTCGTCTCGATGCCCCTCGGCCTGGCGCTCTCGGTGGCGAGCGCGCTCGCCTCGGTCCTCGTCGACGTCTCCTCGCGCAAGGTCCCCCTGCCCACCGCCATCGCCGCCTGGAATCTGGGGGTCCAGCTGGGGGTCTTCCTGGCCCTGGTGGGACTCCTCGGAGCGCTGAAGATCCGGCTCGAGGCCGAGCAGCAGCTCGCCCGCCAGGACCCCCTCACCCGCCTTCACAACCGGCGCTCCTTCCTCGAGCTCGCGACCGTGGAGCTCGAGCGGGCCCGGCGGACCGGGCGCCCGCTCACCGTGCTCTACCTGGACCTCGACGACTTCAAGAGCGTGAACGACCTGCTCGGCCACGCCGCCGGCGACCGGCTGCTCGCCCTGGTGGGCGCCACCCTGCGCGGGGAGACGCGCTCCATCGACGGGGTGGCCCGGCTGGGCGGCGACGAGTTCGGGCTCCTGCTCGTCGACACCGACGGCCCGGCGGCCCAGGCCCTGGTCGAGCGGCTCCGGAACGCGCTCGCCGCCAAGGTGACGGAGGGCGGCTTCAAGGTCGGCTTCAGCATGGGGGCGACTACCTTCATCGCCCCCCCGAGGTCGCTCGACGAGATGCTCTCCCGTGCCGATCAGCTCATGTACGAGGCGAAGCGCTCCGGCAAGAACCAGGGGCGCTGCGAGGTGGTGGAGCGGCTCCCGCACCTGGGCGGCGGGTGGGTGGCCTGAGGAGGGTACCCCGAGGTCCCTAGGCTTCCCGCCTTAGCGCCGAGAGCGCCAACCCCTCGAAGAGCACGTGCGCGGCGAGGTGGCTCGTCAGGTCGGCGTGGTCGAGGGGCGGGCAGACCTCCACGAGGTCCATCCCGGCGAGCTTCACCCCGGCGAGCCCCCGCACGAGCTCCAGGGCCTCGCGCGAGGCGAGGCCGCCCGGCACCGGGGTCCCGGTGCCGGGGGCGAAGGCCGGGTCGACCACGTCGACGTCGAAGGAGAGGTAGAGCGGGGCCTCCCCCGCCGCCCGGCGAATCGCCTCGGCCACCGCCGCCGCACCGCGCCGCGCCACCTCGTCGGCGCCGTAGAGGCGGGCCCCGTGGCGCGCGCCAGGTGCGCCGTCGCCCTCGCCGGCCCAGGGGCCGCGCACGCCGACCTGGTGGAGCTGGCCCTCGCGGATGAGGCCCTCCTCGAGCGCGTGGCGGAAGGGCGTGCCGTGGTGGAAGGGCTCCCCCCAGGTCTCCGGGCCGCTCGTGTCGAGGTGGGCATCGAGGTGCACCACCGCCAGGGGCCCGTGGCGCGCGGCCGCCGCCCGCAGGGCGGGCAGCGCGATCGAGTGGTCGCCCCCGACGAGGAAGGGCACCGCCCCGCCGGCCAGGACCTTCGCCGCCGCCTCCTCGACCCTCATCCGCACCGCGGCCGCGTCGAAGGGCGGGAAGACCACGTTGCCGCCGTCGACGGCGTCGAGGCGGTCGAAGACCGCCAGGCGGTGGCCGGGGTGGTAGCCCTGCACGAGCGCGCTCACCCGGCGCACCTCGAAGGGCGCCAGCCGCGCCCCCGGGCGGTAGGTGGTCCCGCCGTCGTAGGGGACGCCGAGGAGGACCGCCCCCCGCCCCCGCGGCCCTCCGGCCGCGAGCGGCTCGACCGGCAGCCTGAAGAAGGGGATCTGGCCGTGGAGGAGGTACTCGAAGGCCGACGCCTGGCTCAAGGGCCCTCCTCGAGCAGGGCGAGGACCCGCGAGCGCGTCGCCAGGGCGAGCGCCTCGGCGGTCGGATAGGCGCCGGCCTCGAGCGGGCTGCCGAGGCGCACCCGGGCCCTCGTCCGCCGCGAGCCGGCGAGCGAGAGCCAGTGGGGGAGGAAGGCGTCGTCGCCCACCCAGGCCAGCTCGGGCGGATCGTAGGCGAGGGCGATGGGCACCACCGGCACCCCGATCCGGCGGGCGAGGCCGAAGAGGCCCTTCTTGAAGGGCAGGACGGTCCGGCCGGTGGTGGTGGTTCCCTCCGGGAAGTTCAGCACCGGCAGGCCGTGGGCGAGGGCGGCCCGGGTGCCGCGCAGGACCCTCAGGCCGCTCTTCACCTTTCCGCGCTCGACGAAGACCACCCCGAGCTCGCGGGCCATGGGCCCCACCACCGGCCAGCCCGAGACGTCGGCCTTGGAGATGGGGACGCAGGGCACCAGGCTCGCCACCACCAGCGGGTCGAGCCAGCTCACGTGGTTGGCGGCGAGGAGGGCCGGGCCGAGGGGCAGGGGGCCGAAGGCGTCGAGCTCGAGCCCGTGGAGCTCGAGGATGCGCCTCGCCACGTCGCGCAGGACGAGGGCCCGCTCGCGGGCGCCGTCGCGCGCGCTGCTGCGCAGCCGGCCCAGCCGGGCGGCGGTGGCGAGGGTGGTGAGCCCGAGCCCGGCCACCCGCGAGCCGGTGCGCCTCAAGCGCTCGCCGGCGGGGACGGGCGCTTCCCAGCGGACCCGGGAGAGCTCGAGGGGGTTCGCCATGGGTCCTAGGAGGCCCGGGCCACGGCGGGCGGGGCGAGCGCGCCGTCCCCGTCGCGGTCGACGAGCCCGAGCCGCTGCATGCGCGCCGCCAGCCGCTCGAAGGCGGCCCGTTCGATGCGGGAGACGATGCGGCGGTCCCCCGGGCCGTAGAAGTCCTCCCGGATGCCGACGTCGTGCGCGCCCAGGGCGGCGTGGAGCGCCCGGGCGGCGAGGTTGTCCTCCTTGACCGTGAACCAGCAGGCGTCCACCCGCCCGACCAGGGCGCCGATGAGCGCCCGCAGGAGCTGCAGGGCCACCCGCGAGCCCTGCAGCTCGGGGGCGACCGCCAGGGTGGTGCAGTAAGCCTCCCGGTCGCGGACGAAGCAGAGCACGTAGCCCAGGGCGCGCCCGTCCTCGAGCGCGATGAAGCAGGTGGGCTGGAAGAACTCGCAGCACAGCCGCACGTAGTAGGGGCCGAGCACACCCTCGCCCGCCTTTCCGAACACCTCCTCCTCGAGGCGCATGAGCTCCGAGAAGTCCTCCCTGCAGAGCGTCCTGATCTCCCGTCCCTTCATGGCGTCTCCCTTCGGGCCCCGCCTCCCCGAAGGCCGCACCCTACGCGCTCGAGGTGAGCGGGCGGTCGCGCCGCCGCGACGTTTCGGTGAGCCCTCGGTCACCGGATCGTGACGGGCCTTCCCTTCGCCCTCCGTGTAGCGGGGCGACGGCGTCCTCCCGGCGGCCACCTCACCATTTGTCACAGGACCGTGGTCGGCGCGCCCTCGCACCGCCACCCTCGCTCTCCACACTCCGCGTCGCAGGGTGGCGGCGGCGGAGGGCCCACGGCGATGCGGACATTCGCGCACATCTCGGATCTCCACCTCGGTCGCGATGCCCCGACCGACGCCGCGGTCGAGCGGCTCGCCGAGGCGCTCCTCGCCGCCGAGGTCGACCTGGTCCTCCTCTCCGGCGACGTGACGCACAAGGGGCGCCCCTGCGAGCTCGAGCTGTTCGAGCGCACCTTCGCGCCCCTGCGCTCTCGGCTCAGGCTGGTGCCGGGGAACCACGATCGCGCCGGCCACGACGTGCGCGAGCAGCTCATGCCCGGCCCGAGGGTGCAGGGCGAGGCGCTCGGCGAGCTGTTCCTGGTCCGGGTGGACTCGACCGCCCCCCACAACAAGAGCCTGCTCGACGCGCACGGCGAGCTCACCCGGGAGGACCTCGGGGAGGTGGAGGCCGTGGTGGAGCGAGCGCCGCGCGGGGCGCTCGTGGTGCTCATGCTGCACCACCATCCGCTCAAGCTCCCCTTCGACCACGTGGGCGAGCGGCTGGTCTCCCTGCTCGGGTGGCCCTGCGCCGAGGAGCTCGACCTCGGCCAGGAGCTCGTCGAGCGGCTGCGCGGGCGCTGCGACCTCATCTTGCACGGCCACCGCCACGCGCTCGCCGAGCGCCGCCTCCTCGCGCCGGGCGGTCGGGCCCTCAGGGTCCTCAACGCCGGGAGCACGCCCGAGCTGCGCCTCGCCCGCCTGGTCATGCACGCCGGTGGGCGGATCCTCTCCGAGCGCTGGCTCCACCTCGGCGAGGAGCGCCTCCCGCGCCCGAGCGCCCGGCGGGCCCCGCCGCCCCGGGCCGCCCCGGCCGCCGCTTGACGGGCGTCGCCAGGCCGTCGCGCTTTCGTCACCCGGGCGCCCGCGCGCGGCCACGCGCCCGAGCCATGCTCACCGTGAAGGGCCCGCCTTTTTCCCGGAGAGAAAGGATGAGAGGATGCAGAGCTACCTGAGCCTCGCCCTCTTCTCGGTGGCCTCGCTCGGACTGTGTACCCTGGCGCTGGGGGGCGTCCTGCTGCGGCGGCACCTCGCCTCCGCGCCGCCTGCGCCCCGCCGCACCCCGCCCATCTCGGTCCTGAAGCCGCTGTGCGGGATCGACGACCGGCTGGAGGAGAACCTGGCCCTCTTCGCCGGCCTCGACTACCCGGACTACGAGGTGGTGCTGGGGCTTAAGAGCGCCCGCGACCCGGCCTGGCGGGTGGCCTGCGCCGCCGCCCGGCGCTGGCCGGACCGGTTCCGGGTGGTGCTCCAGCGCGGCGCGCCGGGCCTCAACCCCAAGGTGAACCAGCTCGTGACCCTGGCCCGGGCCGCCCGCCACGGCCTCCTGGTGGTCTCCGACTCCAACGTGCGGGTGGAGAAAGGCTACCTCTCCGAGATCGCGGCCCTGCTCGAGGACGAGACGGTCGGGCTCGTCACCCACCTCATCGCCGGGGTGGGCGAGCAGCGGGCCGGCTCGCTCATGGACCACCTGCACCTCGTCGGCTCGGTGGCCCCCGGGATCGCGGCGCTGAAGCGCCTCGCCCTGGGCGACGTGGTGGTGGGCAAGTCCATGGCGCTCCGCCGCGCCGACCTCTCGCGGATGGGCGGCTTCGAGGCGGTGAAGGACGTCCTCGCCGAGGACTACGTCATCGGCCTCATGGTCTCGAGCGTGCTCCACAAGCGGGTGGAGGTGGCGCGCCGCCCGGTGCAGAACGTGAGCGAGCAGCGGACGGTGGGGGAGTTCGCGGCCCGCTACCGCCGCTGGGGCGTCATGCAGCGGCAGGCGGTCGGCCCCGCCGTCTACCTCGCCATGGCGCTCCTGAACCCCGTGCCGCTCGCCGCCGTGGGGGCGCTCGTCCGGCACACGCCTGGTGCCCTTTTCGGCTTCGCCGCCACCTGCGCCGCCAAGGCGGCACTCGACGGCGCGGCCGCGAGGGCCTTGCGGCCCGGCGGGTTCGCGGTGCGCCAGCTCCTCTGGGTGCCCTTGAAGGACCTCGTCTTCAGCTCGGCCTGGGCCTACGGCCTCGTGCACCGCGAGGTGGAGTGGCGCGGTCACCGGCTGCGGGTCGTGGGCGGGACCCGCCTCGAGCTGCCCGCCTCGGACCGGGCCCTGCCGGAGGCCCGCCGGGCCGTGAGCGCCTCCTAGTCTCCTCGAGGGCTCCGGGGCGAGGGCCGGCGCCGCTGCGGGACCGCTCGCGCGAGGCCTCGCCACGGGCGAGGCCCCCGAGCCCTCCTCAAGGGCTCTGGAGAGCTTTCACTTCCCCGCCCTCGGCTGGCCCCGTTCCCGCAACCTTCGACTGCGACCTTGACGAGGTGCGGCATGGGGAGGCACGTCGGTGAGCACCATCCTCGAGGTCGGTGCCGAGGGCGCGCTCGGACGCCCCGATATAGTCACCCACGGCGAACTCGTCCGGGAGCGCTTCCGGGAGCGCGCGCGGAGCCGGAAAGATGCCTTTAGCGGGGGCATGGCGAGACCTCTCACCCCCCCTATGGCGGCCCTGATCAATGGCTGTAAGAAGCTGATTTCTAAAATATTATTTATTTGTCACGCTAACGTCACAAGAAGATCCCCCGGAAGGCCGACGCGGACGATGCGACATGAGCTATCTTCGCCCGGCACACAGGACACTTCGGGCCTAAAGAGGCAACCCTAGCGGGGTCTAGTGTGTCCGAGGTCTAACGCACGATGAGCGCCAGGGAATCCTTCTTTCTCTGCAGGTACACCTCGCCGAGAGCGCGCCGGACGTCCCACGTCCGCGCGTGGGACGAGCGCGAGGCCGCCCAGCTCTTCCAGACCGAGCTCGTGGAGGAGGACCTGCGCGAGCCCGGCACGATCGAGGTCGTCGGTACCCGACGTCCCTCCCAGCGCCTCGAGACCTGGTTCGAGCCCGCGGGCGAAGCGGCCTCGCCGTCCTAGGAGAGGGCGAGGAGCGGGCCCTGCCGTTCGAGAGGGCGTGAAGCCGGGCTCTACCCGGAAGGGACGATCCGGCGCGCCGGGGCGACTTTCTCCAAAGACTCGCGGCGTTGAGTATGTTGCGTCGGGTGCGCTTCTTCGCCACCTGCGCCAAGGGCACCGAGGGTGCGCTCAGGCGCGAGCTCTCGAGGCTCGCCCTGCACGCCGTGCGCGGCGAGCGGGGCGGCGTGGCCTTCGAGGGGGACCTCGAGGACGCGCTCCGGGTCTGCCTCCAGACGCGGGTCGCCATGCGCGTGCTCCTCTTCCTGGCGCGATTTCCCGCCCCCGACGCCGCGGCGCTCTACGACGGCGCGCGGGCGGTGGACTGGTCCCCCTGGCTCACCAAGCGCACCACCCTGGCCGTCGAGGCGAGCGTCCGCGACTCGGCGCTCACCCACTCCATGTTCGCGGCGCTGAAGGTGAAGGACGCGGTGGTGGACGCCCTGCGCGAGAGGCTGGGCGCCCGGCCCGACGTCGATCCCAAGGACCCGGACGTGCGCATCGTCCTCCACCTCTCCCGGGACCTCGCCGACCTCGCCCTCGACCTCTCCGGCGAGCCCCTGCACCGCCGCGGCTATCGCGCCCTCGCCACCCTGGCGCCCCTCAAGGAGACCCTCGCCGCGGCGGTGCTCCTCCTCGGCCACGTCGACCCCGACCAGCCGTTCCTCGACCCGATGTGCGGCTCGGGAACGCTCGCCATCGAGCAGGCCCTCGCCGCACGCCGCCTCGCTCCGGGGCTCCCGCGCGCCTTCGGCTTCCAGCGCTGGCCGGGCTACCGGGGCGCGCTCCAGTCGGCCTTCGACCGCCTGCGGGAGGAGGCGCGTCGGAGCGCCCTCCCCGCGGCGCCGGCCCCCATCGTGGCGCGCGACCTCTTCCCCCGCGCGCTCGAGGTGGCCAGGAGGAACGCCGAGCGGGCCGGCGTGGCGGGCGACGTGCGCTTCGAGCGCGGCGACGCTCGCGAGCTCGACCCCGCCGCCTTCCCCGAGGCGGGGACCCTCTGCACGAACCCCCCCTACGGTGAGCGGCTCATGGGCGGTCGCCCCCCGCCCGCCGGCGAGGTCCCCCGCTCCGGGGGGCGCGCCGGTCCGAAGGGCACCGCGCGCGACGAGCGGGTGGAGCGCCTGAAGCTCGCTGGCCTCTACCGCGGGCTCGCGCTCGCGGTCTCGCGCTTCCACGGATGGCAGGCGGTCTTCCTCTCGGGGAACCCGCTCCTCGAGGAGGCCATGGGGCGAGCGCCCGCGGTGTCGCACCGCCTGTGGAACGGGCCGCTCGAGGTGAGGCTCCTGCGCTATCCTCTGCCCTGACTACCGGACCTTCACCCCCAGCGCCAGGCCCTCCCCGGTCGGGAGGAGGGTGGAGCGGAAGCGGCCGCCCGAGGCGAGGCGCCTCGCGAAGGCGCGCAGGGGCCTCACCCCCGACTCGCCCGCCAAGGGCCCCGAGGGATCGTGGATCTGCCCGAAGGCGAAGGCGTTGTCGGCGAGCACGATCCCGCCCACCCGCAGGTGCTCCTCCGCCCAGGCGAGGTAGCTCGGGTAGCCGGCCTTGTCGGCGTCGATGAAGACGAGGTCGAAGGGGCCGTCGGCCTCGACGCTCTCGAGCGCCGCCTCGGCCGGGCCGACGTGGATCCTCACCCGCCCGGCCACGCCGGCGCGCTCGAACGATTCCCTCGCCACCCTGGCGTGCTCGGGCTCGACCTCGAAGGTGTGGAGGAGGCCGTCCGGCCCGAGGCCCCGGGCGAGGCAGACCCCGCTGTATCCCCCGAGGGTGCCGATCTCGACGGCCCTCTTCGCGGCCGCCGCGCGGGCGAGGACCTCGAGGTGCAGGCCGTCCATCGGCCCCACCGCGATGGGGGGCAGGCCCTCCCGCGCCGCCCGGGCACGGATCTCGGCGAGCACCGCGTCCTCGGGCACGAAGGTCTTCTCGGCCCAGCGCGCGAGCGCCGGGTCGCCCTGTCCAAATCCCTTGTCGGGAGGCGATCCCATGTCGAACCTTCGCCCCGGGTGCGACGGGCCCGAGGGGCGACCTCGAGAGCTCTTAGCGCGCGGGCTCCTCCTCCGCCCGCCGCTCCCCGAGGAGCGCCGCGCGCCGCGCCTTCAGCTCCGCCAGCACCCCCTCCCTCTGCTGGGCGGGGGGGAGGCCCGCGGCGTATTCGATCGCCTCGTCGAGGGCGGCGCCCTCCCCGGCCAGGTCGCCGCGGGCGGAGAGCACGCGCGCGAGGAGCTGGTAGAGGCGGAGCTTCACCGGGCCGTAGCCCTTCAGGAGCGCCTCCCGCGCGGCCGCACCGGCCTCGTCGAGCCGCCCGAGCTCGAGGAGGACGCGCGCCCGCCTCGCCGGCGGGTTGTAGTCCCAGGGGAGCTCCCGGGCCGAGCGGTCGAGCGCGGGCAGGGCCCGGGCGGGATCGCCGAGGCTCATGGCCGAGAGGACGCGCGCGCTGTCGAGGGAGGCCCGCGCCTCGCTCGTGCGGGCCCGGCGGCCGTCCTGCTCGAGGAACGCCCACCAACTTCTGGCCACGGCCCGGGCGCCCTCCTCGTCCCCCCGGGCCCGCAAGGACTCGACGAGCGCCTGGTAGAGGCCGGAGCGATCGTCCGCGAGGAGGCCCTGCAGGCGGAGCGCCTCGCGCACGAGCGGCTCGAGCGCCCTGGCGGCGAGGGCCCGCGCGGGCGAGAGGGGAAGGTCCTCGACCGCGCAGCCGAGCCCGGTGCCGACCACGTCGGCGAAGGCGCTGTCCCGGGGCAGGGACTTCGCCTCCTCCGCCGCCGTCGCCGCGCAGGCCTCCGAGGTCCCCCCGGTGGAGAGGGCGAGGACCAGCGAGAGGACCACCCGCGGCCGCTTCTCCCAGCGCGGCCCTCCGAGGCTCAGGGCCTCGCGGTAGGCGCCGAGCGCCTCCTCCTTCTTCCCCGCGGCGAGGGCCGCGTCGGCGCGGGCGAGCGCGAGGGCGGGCCCGGCGCGCGCGCGCCGCTCGCCGTCGGCCAGCAGGGCGAGCAGCTCGTCCCGGCTGGCGCTCCCGGTCCACTTCAGCACCGCCTGCTCCCCGCCCGCCTCGAGGACGAGGAAGGTGGGCCAGACCTCGACCGGGAACCGCTCGAGGAAGGCGGCGTTCTTCGGCTTCTCGGTGTCGATGGAGAGCCAGACGAACCGTCCGGCCGGCCGCGCGCGCGCGAGCTCTTTGAGGACCGTCGCCCGCATGAAGCGGCAGGTGTGTCACCAGGGCGCCCAGGCCTCGACGAAGATGGGCGCCCCCCTGGCCCGCGCGACCGCGAGCGCGCGCCCGTAGTCGTCCACCACCCTCGCCGGCGGCGAGAGGGCGAGGAGGGCGAGGGCGAGGAGCGCGCCTTCCATGTGCCTTTCTTAGCCCGAGCCCCCCGCGGCCGCAGCGGTCTTCACTTTCGCTTGAGCGAGAGCCCGAGGGTGAAGCGCGCCACCGGCTCCTCCCCGTACCTCTCGGGCACCGTCGCCACCACCTCCACCGGCAGGGTGAGCCGCTCGCCGCTCGCGTCGGCCTCGAGGACCGCCTCCCGGATCCGGCGGCCGTCGCTCGTCTTGAAGACCACGTCCCCGTCGGCCCGCTTCAGGAACTCCGACCGGCAGTCCTTGAAGATGAGCTTCACCCGCCGGTGGCCGGCGAGGATCGCCCGGGTGGCGTTGAGGCCGGCGGCGAGGTCGGCGCCCACGTGCAGCGCCCCGAAGTACATCGAGCCGAGGTGGTTCCTCGTCAGGTATCGGAGCGGGATCTCGACCGCGCAGCCCTCGTCGTCGAGCGCCAGCACCCGCGGGCCGACGAGGAAGATGAGGGGGATGCGCAGGCCGAGGAGCCTTACGAGCGCGGTGGGCTTGAAGAGCACGGGGGACCCTCCCGGCGAGGAGTATACGGCGAGGTCGGCCGCGGGCGGCCGGGGGCCGCGCGCGCTATGAAGAGCCGGTGCTCGAGGGCTTCCATCCTCTCGTCCGGGAGTGGTTCCTCGGCCGCTTCGCCTCGCCCACCGAGCCGCAAGAGGCGGGCTGGCCCGCGATCGGGGCGGGGCGGGACACCCTCCTCTCGGCCCCCACCGGCTCCGGCAAGACCCTGGCCGCCTTCCTGGCCTGCCTGGACCGCCTGGTGCGGGCCGGGCTCGAGGGCCCGCTGCCCGAGAGGACCGAGGTCCTCTACGTCTCGCCGCTCAAGGCCCTCGGGAACGACATCGAGAAGAACCTCGAGGTGCCGCTCGAGGAACTCGCCGCCCTGGCGCGCACGCACGGCCTCGCCCTTTCGCCCATTCGGGTGATGGTGCGAACCGGCGACACCCCGCCCGCCCGGCGCCAGGCCATGGTCCGCCGGCCGCCCCACGTCGTCATCACCACCCCCGAGTCGTTCTACCTCCTGCTCACCAGCTCGCGCGGGCGAAGCCTGCTCTCCACCGTGCGCACCGTCATCGTCGACGAGATCCACGCGGTGGCGAGGGACAAGCGCGGCGCCCACCTCGCCCTCTCCCTCGAGCGGCTGGAGCGCCTCGCCGCGAGAAGGCCCCAGCGCATCGGTCTCTCCGCCACCGTGCGCCCGCTTCCCGAGCTCGGTCGCTTCCTCGTCGGCGCCGGCCGGGTCCACCCGGACGGAACCCCCGACTGCGCCACCGTCGAGGTGGGCCTCTCGAGGCCGCTCGACCTGGCGGTGGAGGTTCCCCGGGACGAGCTGTCGAGCGTGGCCTCGAACGAGCTGTGGAAGGAGACCTACGACCGGGTGGCCGAGCTCGTCTCGGCCCACCGCACCACCCTCGTCTTCGTGAACACGAGGCGGCTCGCCGAACGGGCGGCCCAGGCGCTCGCCCTTCGGGTGGGGGCGCTGCGGGTGGCGGCCCACCACGGCAGCCTGTCCCGCGCCAAGAGGCTCGAGGCCGAGGAACGTCTCAAGTCGGGCGCGCTCGCGTGCCTGGTCGCCACCGCCTCCCTCGAGCTCGGGATCGACGTCGGGGCGGTGGACCTCGTGGTCCAGCTCGGCTCGCCGGGCGCCGTCGCCACCTTCCTGCAGCGGGTCGGGCGCTCCGGGCACTGGCGGGGGGCCGTCCCCAAGGGGCGCCTGTTCCCCATGAGCCGGGACGAGCTCCTCGAGTGCGCGGCGCTCGTGCGCGCCACCCGCGCCGGGCGGATCGAGGAGACCGTCCCGCCCTCCGCTCCCCTCGACATCCTCGCCCAGCAGGTGGTGGCCGAGGTGGCGAGCGCGCCCAGCGAGGCCCCGGTCCTCGAGGAGGAGCTCTTCCACTCCTTCAGGCGGGCCTGGCCCTACCGCGACCTCGCGCGGGCCGAGTTCGACGCGCTCGTGAAGGGGCTCTGCGAGGGGCTCGCCAGCCGGCGCGGGCGGGCGGGGGCGCTCCTCCACCGCGACGCCGTCCACGGCCGGCTGCGAGGACGCCGCGGCGCGCGGCTCGCGGCCTTGACCGGCGGCGGGGCCATCCCCGACACCTCCCAGTACCAGGTGGTGGCGGAACCGGAGGGCGTGGTGGTGGGCCAGCTCGACGAGGACTTCGCGGTGGAGAGCCTGGCCGGCGACGTCTTCCTGCTCGGCACCACCTCCTGGCGCATCCGCCGCATCGAGGCCGGGACGGTGCGGGTCGAGGACGCCCAGGGGGCGCCCCCCGGCATTCCCTTCTGGGTGGCCGAGGCTCCCGGACGGAGCGCCGCGCTCTCCCTCGAGGTCTCCCGCCTGAGAGAGGAGCTCGAGGACCTCCTCGCCGACGAGGAGGCGGCGGTGGCCTGGCTCGCCCGCGAGGGCGCCCTCCCGGAGGCCGGGGCGCGCCAGGCGGTGCGCTACCTCGCGGCCAGCCGGGCCGCGCTCTCGGCGCTCCCCACCCAGCGCACGTTGGTGGCGGAGCGCTTCTTCGACGAGGCGGGCGGCATGCAGCTCGTCGTCCACGCCCCCTTCGGCGCCCGCCTCAACCGGGCGCTCGGGCTCGCCCTGCGCAAGCGCTTCTGCCGCTCGTTCGACTTCGAGCTGCAGGCCGCCGCCACCGACGACGGCGTCCTGCTCTCGCTCGGCCCCCAGCACAGCTTCCCGCTGGAGTCGATCTTCGAGCTCGTCCTCGGCGGCGACCTGCGGGCGGTCCTCGAGACCGCCGCCCTGCAGTCGCCCATGTTCAAGGCGCGCTGGCGCTGGAACCTCACCCGCGCCCTCGCCATCCCGCGCCTCCTCGGCGGCAAGCGGATGCCCCCGCCCATAGCGCGCATGCGCGCCGAGGACCTCCTCGCCGCGGTGTTCCCGCTGGCGGTGGCCTGCCAGGACAACGCCGACCTGCGCGCCGGCCCGGCCGAGATCCCGGACCAGCCCCTCCTGCGGCAGACCCTCCACGACTGCCTCCACGAGGCGATGGACTACCCGGGCCTCGCGGCCCTAGTCGCCCGCGTCGATGCGAAGGAGGTGCGGCTCCTCGCCCGCGACACCGCCGAGCCCTCCCCCATGTCCCACGAGATCGTGGGCGCTCGGCCCTGGGCCTTCCTCGACGACGCGCCGCTCGAGGAGCGGCGGGCCCGCGCGGTCGTCCTGCGCCGCACCCTGCCGTCCGGCGAGGCGGCGCTCCTGCGCACCCTCGACCCGGAGGCCGTGGCGGAGGTGCTCCTGCAGGTCGCCCCCGACGTCCGCGACGCCGAGGAGCTGCACGACCTCCTCCTCGACGAGGGCGTGCGGCCGGCCGCGGAGGGGACGGCCTTCGCGGCCCACCTCGAGGCCCTGGTCCGGGAGGGCCGGGCGGCGCGGGCCACCGTCCTCGGGCGCGAGCTGTGGGTGGCCGCCGAGCGCGTCCACCTCTTCGGCCTCCTCTACCCCGGCCTGGCCCTCCACCCGCCCCTCGCCGTGCTCCCCGCCGAGCCGAGGGCCGCCTCGCCCGAGGAGGCCGCGGCCCGCCTCGTCGCCGGGGCGGTGCCGCGGCTCGGACCCACCACCGCGAGCGCGCTCGCCGGGCGCCTCCTCTTGCCCGTCGGCCTCGTCGAGGGCGCCCTCCTCGCGCTCGAGCGGGACGGCCTCGTCCTGCGCGGACAGTTCACCCCGGAGCTGCCCTACGCGCCCGAGGCGCCCCAGTTCTGCGAGCGGGGGGTGCTGGCCCGCATCCACCGCCTCACCCTCGGCCGGCTGCGCCGGGAGATCGAGCCGGTGGCCGGCCACGACCTCGTGCGCTTCCTCACCCGCTGGCAGCACGTCCTCCCGGGCCAGAAGCTGCACGGTCCGCACGGGATCGCCGAGGCGGTGGGCCAGCTCCAGGGCTTCCACGCCCCGGCGGGCGCCTGGGAGCGCGAGATCTTGCCGGCGCGGGTGGCCGGGTACGAGGAGAGGGCCCTCGACCTCCTCTGCCAGCACGGCGAGGTGGCCTTCGGCCGCCTCTCGGTGGCCGAGAAGGCCGAGCTTCCCGTGCGGCGCCGCAACGCGCCCACCCGCAACGCCCCCTTGACCTTCGCCCTGCGCCAGGACCTCGCCTGGCTCGCCGCCGCGGGCGGGCCCCCGGCGCCGCTCGGCCCATCGGCGAGTGCCCTCGTCGAGCTGCTCCGGCGCGCCGGGGCCTCGTTCCTCGCCGACCTGGCCGCCATGAGCGGGCGCTTGCCCGGCGAGGTGGAGGGGACCCTGTGGGAGCTCGTCTCGGCCGGCGCGGTGACCTGCGACGCCTTCGCCGGCCTGCGCACCCTCATCGAGGGGGGGCGGCCGCGCGCGCTACGGCGGGCCGGGAGCGCCGGGGGGCGCTGGGCGCTCATCGTCCGCCCCGAGACCAAGCCCGCCGAGATCGAGGAGCGCCAGGCCACCCAGTACCTCCGCCGCTGGGGCGTCGTCTTCCGGGACCTCCTGGCGCGAGAGGCAGGGGCACCGCCCTGGCGGGAGCTCTTGCCGATTTACCGGCGCCGCGAGGCGCGCGGGGAGATACGCGGCGGCCGCTTCGTGAGCGGATTCTCCGGCGAGCAGTTTGCACAGGCCGAGGCGGTGAGCGCGCTGAGGGCGGTGCGCCGGGCGCCCGGCGAGCGGCGCGAGCGCGTCGAGCTCTCGGGGGCGGATCCGCTGAACCTCGTCGGCGTCGTCCTCCCGGGCGAGAAGGTGCCCTTCACCCTGGGCGGACGGGTGGCCTACCTCGACGGCGTGCCCACCGCGCCCCGGAGCCTGCGCGCGCTGTAGGCGGCCGGCGCTACCCGCCCGCCACGGCGGGCACTGGACCGGGCGAGAGCACCACCGGCGGCAGGGGGAGCCCCAGCGCCGCCGCCACCGCCCGCACGAGCTCGGCCTCCTCCCAGGTCAGGCAGGCGTCGGCGAGGACGGTCGCCACGCAGGCCTCGAGGACGCGCGCCTTGTCGGCCGGTGCGCATAGGTCGAGCCGCTCGAGGGTGAGGTCGAGCCGGCCGAGGCGGAAGCGCTCGCGCGGCAGGAGGCGCCAGGGCGTGCGCACCCCGAGGGCGCGCGCCCCGGCGTCGAGCGCCGCCTGGGCGGCGGAGGGGTCCCGGCTTCCCAGCCAGGCGAGGCTGGTGAGGAGCTCCAGGCACTCGGGCAGGGCCTCGTCGAGCGAGCGCAGGCGCGCCCGCGGCGGCGCGCCGGCGTCGCGGGCGAGCCGCCGCAGCACGGTGCGGCGCACCGCGAGGTCGAAGGCGGAGAGATCGCCCTCCACCCGCCCCAGCGCGGCGAGGTCGGCGGCGAGGGCCCGGCCCTGCGGCTCCGACAGGTGGTCGAGGGCGGGTAAGGCGAGGCCGAGGAGGGAGAGCCGCTCGCCGGGCCCGGCGGCCTCGAGCGCGCCGAGGAGCTTCTCCACCTCGCGCCCGAGGGCGGGGTCGTTCCGAGCGAGGTAGGCGAGCTGGGAGGCCCTCGGCGAGGGCGCCCCGCGCACGAGGAGGGCGCAGGCGAGGGCCCGGGCGCCGAACGGCTCGCGCGCGGCGGCGAGGAGGGCCGGCGAGAGGCGCGCGAGGAGGTCGACGCCGTGGGCCACGTGCTCGGGGGCGAGCGGCGCGGCGAGCGGGGGCGGAGCCCTGGGCGCGGGCCCATCCCCCCGCGCGGCCGCCGGGGTGGGCCGGGCGAGGGGAACCCCGGCTGCGTCCGGCCTCCCCCCCGCGAGCGGCCGCCGAGGGGCCGCCGAGGGGCCGAGGCGGCGGATGCGCTCCTCGATGGGAGGGTGGGTCGAGAAGAGCGCCGCCAGGGCGCCTCCCACGCCCTCGGCGAAGAAGAGGTGGGCCGCCTCGTGCGCGTAGGGGCTCTCGACCGCCGAACCCAGGGCCGCCACCTTGCTGAGCGCCCGGGCGAGGCCGTCCGGGTTGCGGGTGAACTGCACCGCCGAGGCGTCGGCCAGCCACTCGCGCTCGCGGGCCACCGCGTAGCGGAGCAGCTTGCCGCAGAGGACGCCGAAGCCGCCGGCCACGACGAGGGCCAGGCCCAGGAAGAAGAAGGAGCTTCCCCGGCGGTCG
>Ga0335081_10002880_pt1 | contig 27098 bp, 23 predicted proteins | sample Lox_Sample_35_FD_206713 | JGI IMG/M metagenome (GOLD analysis project Ga0335081, IMG submission 206713) | Soil microbial communities from Loxahatchee National Wildlife Refuge, Florida, United States - Lox_Sample_3.5 | ecosystem: Environmental > Terrestrial > Soil > Wetlands | place: USA...
GCCAGGCACGGGTACATCGTGGCCGCGCCGGATCACGCCGACGCTTTTCTCTGCCACACGGTGCCGCCGCCCTCGCCGCGGCCCCGGCCGAAGCAGCCCAACTTCCTCAAACCGGAGACGTGGAACGACACGACGTTCGCGGATCGGCGCAACGATATCGAGGCGGTGATCGACGGGCTGCTCACCTCGGCGGATTTTCGCGAGGCGATCGACCCGCAGCGCATCGGGGCGGCGGGCCATTCCCTGGGAGGGTACACGGTAGTGGGTTTGGCCGGGGGGTGGCCCGCATGGGCAGACTCGCGAGTTCGGGCGGTACTGGCGATGTCCCCGTACGTATTGCCGTTCCAGGTGAAAAAGACCATCGCCAACGTTAAGGTTCCGCTGATGTATCAGGGCGGCACTCTGGATGCCGGCATTACGCCATTCCTGAAGGGTCCGAAAGGAGCGTACTCCCAGGCCAACCCGCCGGCATACTTCGCGGAGCTTCGGGGTGCAGGCCACTTCGCGTGGGTAAATTGTGGCAAGCAGCGCACCGTCGCATCGTGTCTGGCGAATGTGCCAAACGCCAGGCTCATCAACGAATACGGGATTGCGTTCTTCGAGCGGCATCTGCGCAACAAACCCGCAGCAGTTCTGACGAAAAAGGATCCGGGTTTGGCGGATTACCAGTTCCGGCTTCCATGAATCGACGGGCGGACTAGCGCCAGGCGCGTGCCTCGGCGTCACGCCGCTTCAGTCATTCTTTGGCGGACGGCCTTCAGGTCTTCGAGAAACGCTCCGTAGTCCGCGAGCCGCTGCGCAGCATCCGGTGAGCGAAGAATGGCGGACGGGTGGATGGTGGCGGTGACGCTCGCCGCGAGCGGATGCGGGAAAAAGCGGCCGCGTTCCTGTAAGAGGCGGTGCGTTTTGCCGATCACGGCGCGCGCAGCCGTGGCGCCGAGGCAGACGATGATGCGCGGCCGGATGACGGCCAATTCCGCTTCCAGCCACGGGAGACACGCCACGATTTCGGTCTCCGAAGGCTTCTTGTGGATGCGCCGCTTGCCGCGCTCTTCGAACTTGAAATGCTTCACCGCATTGGTGATGTAAACGTCGGCCCGGTTGATGCCGGCTTCCGCGAGGGCCCGGTCGAGAAGATTCCCCGCGGGACCGACGAACGGCGCGCCGGCGAGGTCTTCCTTGTCTCCGGGCTGCTCACCAACCAGTACGATGCGCGCCGTCGATGGGCCATCGCCCAACACCGCCTGGGTGGCGTTGCGATACAGGTCACATCCCTGGCACCTCTGTACGGTATCGTGCAATTGCGGCAGCGTGGCGACGGCTGGAGGCAGAAACATGCCGGCCCCGGGTGGTTTTTTCGTTGAGACCATCACTTCCTCTTGGACTTCCCCGGCGACGCGCGGGCCTTCCGTTTCGCCGCCTCAGTACCGGTTCCTTTCTTTGTAGCACCTGGCTTATCCCAGTCGTGCTCTCCTCGGGGTGATGGTGTCCGTGAACCAAGGCTTTGAGGTGCCGCTTGAATTCCAATTCATTCATGATGTCCCTCCGGTTCCGGTAAGGCACGATCGCCGCCAAATCCAGAAGCGCACAGTAAAGGGACGATTTCCACCCTCGGAACGGGGATTGCAGTACGAAGCAGGGAAGGAAGCTCCGATGGGACAGGAAAATCGCCGCTGGTCCCAGCACGTAACACAGAACAGCAATGCGCTGGACCTGGAACCCGGCGTGTTCACATGGAAAACGCCCAAACGAATCGCCGAGTCGCTGAAGCGTTCCGCGGAGTCCAGCCGGCGCCGCAAGGGTGGGCCGTTTCAGTCGGCAATGTCGATGCTGAACTTTTACATCAATCGGGCGGGACGCGGTTTGTCCGCCAGACAGAAGGACACCCTGCTGCAAGCGAAGGCCGAGCTGCGGCGGCTTTTCGGCAGAAAGAGCGGCTGACTTGTGGAACACCAGATCACGATCTTCAACGGCAATGCCGCCTGTCACGAGGTAGTCCACCTGATGGCGCGGATCGAATTGGGCCCGTTCGAGGATGATGGCTTTCCGGAAACGGTGAGAGGAACGCTGATCGAACCGGAAGATCTGCCGCGGTCCGCGGGGACGGAGCCAGACACGCTGGTGGAACTCGGCGGACGCACATACCGCTTCTCCAGCGTGGAGGACGGTGGCGCGTTTGAGCTTCGCAAGGATCACGACGCGGAGACGGTTGCGTTTGAGTATGAGGATCCGCCGGTGCCGGACCCCCCCGAAGATATTCCGTAGGGCGATCCTAAAATGTCAACCCTACGCGGAACACATTTGCGGCGTAGAAGTATAACTCGGCATCGAGCGAGCGCTTGATATTGTCCGACTTGCGGAAGCCGTGCTGCTCGCCCGAAAACAGCAGGTATCCGACCGGAGCGCCCTTTCGGCGGAGCGCGTTTACCATCCTCTCCGCCTGCTCGCGGGGCACCACCATGTCTTCGTCACCCTGGAAGAAGATCACGGGGACCGACAGTTGATCGACGTGGGCAATGGGCGAGCGGTCGCGATAGAGATCCTCGCGCTCGGGATAAGGGCCGACGAGCGAATCGAGGTAGCGCGATTCGAATTTGTGGGTGTCGCGGGCCAACACGGCGAGGTCGCTGACGCCGTAGTGACTGGCGCCCCCACGGAAGTAATCGCGGAACGTCAGGGCGGCCAGCACGGTATAGCCTCCGGCGCTGCCGCCCGAGATCACGCTGCGAGCGGCATCCACCAGGCCCTGCGAGGCGAGGTAGCTGGCGCCATTCACGCAATCGTCCACATCGACGATGCCCCAGTTCCCGTCAAGGCGCTCGCGGTACTGGCGGCCGTAGCCGGTGCTGCCGCCGTAATTCACGTCGAGCACCGCGATTCCGCGGCTGGTCCAATATTGGATGCGCAGGTCCAGCGTGCTGGAAGCCGCGGCCGTGGGGCCGCCGTGGCACTTGACCAGGAGCGGTGGCTTCTCGCCTGCGGGAGCCTCGTAATCCGGATGGAAGGCCGGATAGTAGAGGCCGAATGCGGTACGGTTTCCCGTAGTGGGAAACTCCACCGGTTGGACCTGTGTGAAGTGGCGGCCCAAATCGGGATCGTCCGCCACGGCAGTGGACTCACGGAGCACCTCGGCGGTTCCACTGCCGAGGTCGAGACGGACGATGGCGGCGGGAGTTGCGGCGGAACCTGCCCGAAAGACCGCGTGATCGTCCTGTGCCCGAAGGTAGGAGAAATCGGTATATGGGAGATCGACAGGAGTGAGCCGGCCGGAAGAGAGGTCGATGGTGGCGAGATGCCCGAGTCCCTGGAAGGAGTAGGAACACACCAGCCGCCTGGCGCCCGCGAATGCGTAGGTGGACATGCCAAAGACCCATTGCGGCTGGCCGAACTCGGCCGCCATCGGGGCGAGGGCTTCGGTATTGCGCGAGGGCCAGTCGCAGCGATAGAGATTCCACCAGCCGGTGCGGTCGGAAATATACATCAGGGACGAGCCATCCGGCGACCATTCGGGCTGAAAGACGGACTCGGTGGCGCTGCCCGCGATCGCGATCGGATCGCCGGCGGCGCTGCCGTCCGCGTCGAGCGGGAGCGCGCTGAGAGTGGTTCCGACCCAGGGCAGGCGGGGATGGTCCCACGCCAGGAAAGCGATCCAGCGGCCGTCAGGCGACAGGCGCGGAGAGGAATAGAAGTCATGACCGGAAACGAGCACGCGAGCGTCGCCGGCGGAAGTCAAAGGAACGCTGACGATGGTGTTCTGCGGCTCCTTCGCGGGTGCGGTGTGATCCTCGCGGACTCCGATCCACGCCGCGCGGGCGCGATCGACTTCGCCATCGGCGTAACGAAAGGCGCCCTCAGGCGTGATGGGTTGCGGTTCGACGGCTCCGGGGTCGAGACGATAGAGCCGCTGGTCGGCGAAGTTCGAAAAGTAGAGAGTACCGGCGGCTACCACCCAGGAGCCGCCTCCATATTCATGCACGCGCGTACGCGCATTGAAAGGTGGAGGATTGAGGTCCGTTGCGCTGTTCTGACGATGGCTCACCACCACATATCGGCCGGCTTCCGCGGGGCGGGATTCGAGCCAGTAGATCGAACCGCCGTCCAGACGAATTTCGGAAAGACCGATCGATTTGGCGACGATCAGGTCGGACGTGATGGGCGATCTCCAGGAGCCGTAGGGCGCGCGGTGCATGCCTCCGCATTTTAGCGAAGTAAGTGCGCGGGAGTCCTTTTGCCGGGGGATTTACGGCGCGTTCCGGAACCTTGGCCGTGGGATTGCACGATTCGGGCAGGAGGCTAAGCGATGCTGTTGAAGTCCTGGTCGAAAGCGTTGGGCGCCGTGGCAGTGGCCGCCGTCATATATGCAGTGGCGGCGAATCTCCATGACATCAAGAGATACGTGTCGATGACGATGATGTGAAGGGCGCCGCACTGTCCCGGTAGGGTATCCTGACCGGTGTGACACCCGTGGTTCAGCATGCACCGGCCTTCACTCCCGAAGAGGCGATCCGGATTGCTGCCGGCTATTACGGTCTGGCAGTATCCGCGACGCCTCTGCCCAGCGAGCGCGATCAGAACTTTCGGCTCCGCGACACCTCGGGCGCGCAGTTCGTACTCAAAATCGCGAACTCCGAAGAAGCGCTGGAGATCCTCGATCTGCAGAACAAGGCCCTGGGAGTTCTCGGTGCCGCCGACACCGGACTGGTGTGGCCGCGTATCGTCCGGACGCTTTCCGGCAACCCGGTCGTTCCGGTGGGAGAAGCAGGCGGGCAGGCGTATTTTGTGCGGATGCTCACGTGGGTGGACGGTGTGTGCTTCGCCAATGTGCAGCATCGCGCGGCCCTGTTGGCCTCGCTGGGGTGCGCGCTTGGCAAAGTCGATCGCGCCTTGATGGGCTTCTCTCACCCCGCCGCGAATCGCAAGCTGTATTGGGACCTGCGGCACGCGTCGCTGGCGCGGCCACACCTTGCCTTACTGGCGGATCGCCGGCGCGCTCAGGTAGAGCCGCTCCTGGATGCTGTGGAAGCCCTGAACTGGTCCGCGTTGCCGCAGAGCGTGATCCACGGCGACGCCAACGACTACAACATCCTGGTGGATGAAGCGGGTGCGCAGGTGGCGACCATCCTCGACCTGGGCGACATGGTGCGCACCGCCACCGTTTGCAATTTGGCAATTGCGCTCGCCTACGTGATGTTGGGCGAACAGGATCCGATCGCCGCGGCCGCACAGGTGGCCGCGGCTTACCACCGGGAGCGCCCATTGTCCGATGCGGAGATCGACGCGCTCGATACTCTGGCCGGGGCACGGCTCGCCATGAGCGTCTGTTATTGCGCGTGGCAGTTGCGGCACGCGCCGGAAAACGAGTACCTCAATATTTCGAACCGTCCCGCCTGGCAATTGATCGAGAAGCTGGCGGTATTTCCTTCCGGCTGGGCTCGCGATGTTTTCCGGCGCGCCTGCGGGCTGGACGCGCCGCCCACTCCCGGCGCTCTGCTTGTGTCGCGCCGAAAGCATCTCGGGCCCTCGCTCAGTATTTCGTACCGCGAGCCGCTGCACATCATTCGCGGATGGAGGCAGTATCTTTGCGACTCGGGCGGACGAGCATACCTGGATTGCGTCAACAATGTGGCGCATGTGGGGCACTGCCACCCCCGAGTGGCGCGCGCGGCGAGCGAGCAGATGGCGCTGCTCAATACCAATACGCGTTACCTCCACGAACACCTGTCGGCGTATCTCGAGCGACTGACGGCGACGCTTCCCGGCCCGCTCAGCGTGGTGTACCTGGTGTGCAGCGGCAGCGAGGCGAACGAACTGGCTCTGCGGCTGGCGCGGGCTCACACGGGCCGCGAGGGCGTCATCGTGGTGGAGACTGCCTATCACGGCAATACGAATGCGCTGATCGACATCAGCCCGTACAAATTCGACGGTCCGGGCGGGCGAGGGCGGCCGGCGCACGTCACCGTCGTGCCGATGCCGGACGTGTATCGAGGCAGGCATCGGAAGGCGGACTCGGGCGCGCGTTATGCCGAATATGTCGCCTCAGCGGCAATGGCGGCGCCACCGGCGGCGTTCTTCTGCGAATCGGCACTGAGCTGCGCGGGGCAGGTGATGCTGCCCGCGGGATATTTGCGCAATGCTTACGATGCCGTGCGTGCTGCCGGCGGGGTTTGCGTCGCTGACGAAGTGCAGACGGGGTTCGGGCGCGCGGGTTCGCACTTCTGGATGTTCGAGACACAAGGTGTGGTGCCCGACATCGTGACGTTGGGGAAGCCGATCGGCAATGGTCATCCGATGGGGGCGGTGATCACCACACCGGAGATCGCGGCGTCGTTTGCCAACGGGATGGAGTACTTCAATACATTTGGGGGCAATCCGGTTTCCTGCGCGGTGGGATTGGCGGTGCTCGATGTGATTCGCGACGAAGGACTCCAGGAGAACGCGCGCGACGCAGGCGAATACCTGCTGAAAGGGTTGAAAGACCTGGCGGGCCGGCATCCTTTGATCGGTGATGTGCGAGCGCAGGGACTGTTCCTGGGGTTCGAATTGGTGCGGGATCGCGAGACGTTGGAGCCCGCGGCGGATGAAGCGTCGGAAATCGTGAACCGCATGAAGGAACGGGGAATTTTGTTAAGCACGGATGGTCCGCTGCACAATGTCATCAAAATCAAGCCGCCGCTCGTCTTTGGGCGGGCGGATGCGGATCTGCTGGTGGATGGGCTGGACGGGGTGCTGAGAGGATGAGAGACCTCCTGTGCCTTTCCGCGACGCACCAGGCGCGCCTGATTCGTGAGCGCGAGATTTCGCCTCAGGAACTGATCGAGACGCACCGGGAGCAGATCGCGCGGGTCAATCCCGCGATTCACGCAGTAGTGGAGGAGTTGCGGGACGGCGCGTGCGGGTCGTCGTTCGCTTCCCTGGCAGGCGTGCCGTTCAGCATAAAGGATTCCATCGAAGTCGCGGAGACGGTGTGTACTGCGGGTACGATGGGACGGAGGAGCGCGGCGCCATCGACAGAGGATGCGACCGTGGTCGCACGCCTGCGTGCCGCCGGCGGCATCCCCATCGCTAAAACGAATCTCCCCGACCTGCTGTTCGCCTTCGAAAGTGACAACCTTTTGTTTGGCGCCACCAACAATCCTTACGACTTGACTCGCACCTCGGGCGGCAGCAGCGGGGGAGAGGCAGCTCTGATCGCGAGTGGAGGATCGCCGCTCGGGCTCGGCAGCGATTGCGCGGGGAGCGTGCGCCTGCCGGCGGCGTTTTGCGGAATCGCCGGGATCAAGCCGACCTCCGGACGTCTGCCGCGGACGGGGCACTTTCCGCCGGCGGGAGGATGGATCGAAGCACTGTGGCAAATCGGTCCGATGGCCCGCTACGTGGAGGACTTGGTGACGGTGATGCCGCTGCTCGCCGGTTCGGATGGGCGCGACGCGACGACGGTTACCATGCCGGTTCACGATCCGCGGGAGGTCGAGCTACGGGAATTGCGACTGGCGTTTTACACAGATAACGGGATCGCCGCGGCGGATGCCGATGTTACAAGAGTCGTACACGCGGCCGCATCATGGTTAGCAGCGGAGGTGCGATCGATGGATGAGGCGCGGCCGGCGTGTCTCGAATGCGCTTACGACCTGGAGATGAAGTTGTTAGGCGCGGACGGGGGCGACGGACTTTGGCAGTATCTGGCGGAGTTGGGGTCGTCGTCGGTCCACCCTTTGTTGAGGGCGTGGCTCGAAAAGCTCGAAGCGTATCGCACCGATAGGACGGGCGTCTACCGATACTGGAACGAATGGGATCGCTATCGCGCGGAGATGTTCGCGTTTCTCCGCGACTATGATGCGATTCTCTGTCCCGCCTACATTCAAGCGGCGCTGCCGCATGGGACCTCCATACTCGACGAGAATTTCCGCGGATTCAGCCACACGATGGCGTACAACCTGACAGGATGGCCGGCGGCTGTGGTGCGCTGCGGCGAGACCGGAGGCGGGCTTCCGGTTGCGGTGCAGGTGGTGGCGCGGCCGTGGCGCGAGGACGTTGCGCTACGCGTGGCTGGCACGCTCGAAGAGATGTTCGGGGGCTGGAAGCCTCCTACGGCAACTTGGTGATGCCGCGGGTCTCGTCTACCAGGATGCGCTGGTCGGCGGCGACGCTTCCCAGAGTCTGCTTCGCGCCGCCGGGCCATTCGACGGTTACATTGGCCGAGGCGTCCCTGCCCAGCCCGAATGTTACCGCAAGGTCGCTTTGCGAGCAATAGCTCGAACCGCTGCGCACCATGGACCACTGCTTGCCGGCAGGGCTTTCCACGCGCACCACCGCGCCGATGCCATCGCGGTTTGACTTCGTTCCCGAGAGCCTGACCGAGAGCCAGTGATTGCGGTTGCCGCCATCGTTGCGGAACAGATAGGCGGGACCGTTGTTGGTGGAGATGAGCACGTCCAGATCCCCGTCATGGTCGAAGTCCGCGTAGGCTGCGCCGCGCCCGACGATCGCGCGACTGAAATCGGCGCCCATAGCCGCGCTGACGTTTTCGAATTTGTGATTGCCCAGGTTGTGGAACAGCAGCGGTGCTTCGCGATAACTCACCTTGGGCTGCACGCGGCCGATCTCGTCCTCGATGTGCCCGTTGGCGGCGAAAATGTCGGGATAACCGTCGAGATCGTAGTCGAAGAAGAAGACGCCGAATGCCAGGGTGAGCAGGCTGGCGCGGCCTACAGCGGATGAAGGCGCTTCGTCCACGAACAAGCCGTTTCCCTCGTTATGGTAGAGCCCGATCATCTGGTTCGAGAAGTTGCCGACCAACAGGTGGGGACGGCCGCTGCGATCGTAGTCGGCCGCATCGGCGCCCATGGCTCCGCGGGCGACCCCGTCTTCGCCATACGCCACTCCGGCAGTCATGCCCTCCTCTTTGAAGGTGCCGTTCTGCAGGTTGCGATAGAGCTTGTTGGGCTGGGTATCGTTGGCCACGAAGAGGTCGGGCCAACCGTCGCCGTTGTAATCGAGCACCGTGACGCCCAGCGACTTGCTGGTGGGGTCACCGAGGCCGGCACGCTCGCCAACCTCCTCGAAGCGACCGCCGCCGAGATTGTGATAAAGGCGCGAGCGCTGACCCTTGTAGGATTCCGGCGTGCAATAGGACTTTGTGGAACCATCGAGCGAGCACCAGAGGTCGTTCTCCGGCTTCCACTGGACGTAGTTGGCGACGAAGAGGTCAAGTTTGCCGTCGCGGTCATAGTCGAACCACGCGGCGCTGGTGCCGAAACCGGCGTTCTGGATGCCGGCCGATTTGGTGACATCCTTGAACTTGCCGTTGCCTTCATTGTGGAAGAGGCGGTCTCCTTCGAGTGCGGTGATGTAGACGTCGTCGCGGCCATCGTTGTCGTAGTCGGCAATGGCCACGCCCATTCCGTAGATTTCGACGTCGAGCCCGCTGCCGGCGGTGACATCGGTGAACGTACCGTTGTGGTTGTTGTGGTAGAGGGCGGGGAGGGAGCGCTTGCCCCCGACAGTCCAATTCTTGCTGTTGATGAGGAGAATATCCTGCCAGCCGTCGCCATCGGCGTCGAAGACGGCACACCCGGAGCCGAGGGTCTCCGGAAGATAGCGCTTTCCGGCGCGGCCGGCATTGTGAATGAAGTGTATGCCGGCTTGTAAGGTGATGTCGGTGAAGGTGATGGGCGGTGGGGCGGCGGAGAGGGCGAGGACAGCCACAAAAAGGCAGCAAACACCAAGGGGCAGGCGGCGTTTCATCGCGCGCCTCCACCTACAGAGCTCTCATGATCGTGGATCGGCTGACGTTCGTTATTATCTTCGGGGCTGATCATCCGGCGGCGCTCGGTGATCGCCTGCGAGGATTCGTCTGCCTTAAAGCGGCGGAACAACTGCTCTTCGCGTGAGGCAGCAGCCTCGTTCCCCAAACCGCGATAGCAGAGCATCAGCGTGTAGTGCATCTGCACGTCCTCGGGATCTACGCTGCATACCTGCTGGAGCACGTCTACCGCCTCCCCGTACTTCCGTTGCAGAAACAGAATGCGGGCGATCTGATTCAACACCACGCGGTCGCGCGGATACCTGGCGCGAGCGATTTCGAGCGATTTGAGAGCGCCGTCGTAATCGCCATCCGCCTTCTGGATCGCGGCCTGGAAAAACCAGGTGCGGCCGAGGTCGCGATTGATCTCGAGCGCTCTTGCGATGAACGGCTTCGCGGCGTCTGTCTCACCCTCCTGAATCAGTGCGCGGGCCACGTTCAGCCAGCCATCGGCGTACTCGGGCTCGGCCTCGGTCACTTTTCGGAAGGCATATTCGGCGCCTTTGAGGTCGCCTTGGAGCAACAGCCCGATGCCCCAGTCGTTCCAACGCTCGCGGTCCTGCTTGCGCACCACCGGAGACCAGGCTGCTTCCCCCAAGGGCACGGACGCGGTGGCCTGCGCGAGGGTGACGATGGGCAGATCGGGGATGCGGTCGCGAATTCTGCCCGATACATTCGACGGAATCGACGCGGGCAGGAACTGGTAGTCGAGCCCGTTGTGGTCGAGCCCCAACAGCCCAAGGTCCTGTCCCGGCTTGGGCTGTCCGGCATAGGAGAACTGCGTGTAATACCAGGAGAACTTGCGGTAGTTGAGCTTCGCGGTGAAGGTGATGGGACCTTGCGTTCTGGCGGGGACCTTGACGCGGTAATGCGCCACATCCGCGGCACCGGGCGGGATCAGCCGCACATACAAGACGCTGCGCGCCTGCCACGCATTGCGCTTGTTGATGGGGTTGGCCTCGCCATCGAGCTGATAGGAGCGATAGAAGTGCGCGCCCGGCTCGACCGGCCCTCGGCCATTCTCCGTGACGTTGCCGCTCCAGAAGATCACCCGGCCGTCGGCATCCTTTCCCTGCAGTTCGAGCCAGACGTCGAAGGAGTCCACAGTGCCACCGGGGAAGAAGTGGCCGATCTTGCGCGTGCGCACCACCACATCCACGCGCGCGGTGCTTCCAGGCTGAATGGCTGTAGCCGCGACGCCTACCGGCGCCGAGAGTTGTCCGACTTCGCGGATCAGCGCGGGACTATTCTGCTCGGCCTCTTCGCCGACGGCGAACGTGGTGTTGGCTTGCACGGTGTCGCTCCGCCGCTTCATCGCGGTCGTGCCGCCGCGGTCGTCGGCGGGCGACACGGCGAAGATGTCCACCGTGATAAACCCCGACTTCAGGAACTTTTCGGTGGCGTCTAGCTGCGACTGGTCTTGATTCGCGTAGGCCACCGCCGTGTTGGCCGCCGGGAACCGGTGCGAGTGCACCTTGCCATCGTGGTTTCCGGGGTCGTGCGAATCCACCAGGGGCATGTGGCAGTCGGCGCAAACCTGGCTCTTGGCCGGATAGTAGAACGATCGCGCGCCTTGCCCCGAGACACCGCTGGCCTGCCAGTTGTCGTAATCGTTGAAACCGCGTACCCACCGGTAGCGGTTCACCGGCACGTCCAGGTGAACCTTGTGGCAGCCGGCGCAGAATTCGGCCGACTCCATATACGGCTTGAGGAACGTCTGCTTGTGCGGCTTGGGATTGAGATACGTCAGGAAATAGTCAATGGCGCGGATGTAGCGGTTGTGGCTGTTGGCCAACTCGTGGAGTGGCGGGTATTCCACCGTGAAGTCGGCATTCCCCATGCTGCTGCCTACATGCACGATTGCATGGCAGGACATGCAGCCGAGGCCGGCCTGCGCTTCGGCGGTATTGATCTGCTCGCGGATGGGCCGGTCGAAGCGCCCGTTGAAGAAGACTGCGTGGTCGTGGCAGCCGGCGCACCACTTGCTGGGCCGCGTGCCGGCGACCTCCTGCATGTACTCGATGGACTTCCGGTAGAACTGGTTGTTGAACGACGCGAAGTGGTGCATCGAGCTTTTCCACTGCTCGTAGATGTCCTTGTGGCACTGGCCGCACGACTCGGAGTCCATGAAGAAGTTGGAGGGAATGATCTTGCCGGTGTTGGTTTGCGCGGAGGACGGGGCGAAGGGCGAGTGTGCGCCCGCGCCTTCCTCGTCCATCGAGACAGGCACCACCGTGGGGTTGACGATCCGTTCGCCTGCGGGTCGGGGCCAAGCCGCGGCGAAGAGGACGGCGGCAGCGGCGGCCAGTAGCGGAGTGCGCAGGCGAGCGGCGCGAAGGGCGATCAGGACAACGGCAAGGATCGCAAGCCAGATGTGGAGCCACAGGATCCACCGGTTGGGCAGGGTGTTGCCGCGCACGGCGAGAAACAGCGCGGGGAGGCCGGCGGCGAGAAAGGCGCCCGCTTCGCGCGGATAGCGGCGTGCCAGCGGAATCGTCAGCGCCAACAGGACAAGGCCGACTCCAAGATGGAGCAGCACGTTCGCCATGTAGAAGATGGTGGGGCGCGGAAATGCCGCCAGGTAGGCGCTGTTGACGAGGAGAAAGGCCAGGGCGACGGTGGTGAAGCGACGCATGATTACTCCTGGGTAGGCACGAGGCTCCGGATCAGCCGCAGAGCGGGGCGCGTAAGATAGTCGCGCAGGTACGCCTCGTGCAGCGGGTCCTGCGGAAAGTGCTCGGAGGCCGGATACGGATAACGGCTCATGGCATGGAACGGGAGGGGCAGGACGGTTTGCGAGTAGGCGGTGTTGGCGTCCGCGTCCTTGGCCCATCCGTCCACGAGCAACAGGAAGTCGCGCTTCCAGCCGGCTGCCAGCGGCGGTAAGGCGGAAGCGTCGAACAGGAGACGGATTTCGTCGCCCGAGCCCATGATGACCATGCGGTCGTCCGCTTCGGCGAGCAGCGTCTCCACATCTCCGTAACGGGTGTAGTTTCCGGCGGTGGGGTTCCACATGGAGGTGAAGCTGACGTTTTGATAGTCGAAGCGCTCCGGCTGCTTGCGCTCCGGATGGATTGTTGCTTTCGAGAATCCGCGAAAGTGCAGGTCGGCCGCGACGTTGGGCACGGTAGTCATGTGGGTGGGCGGAGCGGCGCTATTTTCCACGAGGAAGATCTCGTCCCAATACACGCACAGGTTGGTGATGATGCGGACTTCGCGGGAGGAAGACAGAAACTTGCCGGTCAGATCGACGGCCATAGTCTTGGGCTTGCCGGAAGGTATGCCCATGTCCTCGACTACGGTTTTCCAGTTTCCCGCGGCATCCTTGACTTGGATGTAGGGAAAAGTGAGGTCTTGGTGAGCCTGCATGGCGCCGAGGAAGGTGCTGCCATCCGCCCAATCGACCCATCCGCTGAGCACCAGGACTGCGCGGTTGGAGGGTGCTGCGCTTCCGAAGTCGAGGTCGAGGCGATGCATTTCGGCCACGCCGGCGTGGTCGCGGGCAAAGGCATCGGGGTAGATCTGATCGCGGTGGCGTATGGCGGGCAGGACATCGTGTCCCTGGTCATCGACCGCTTTCACGGGATAGATTCGAGGATCCGCGCCGTAAAGGCGGAACTCCGGAAACGGCGGCGATTTGAACTTCTCGTTCGTGACAATCCCGGTGGCGGCCGGATGATCGAGCGCAATGAGCTTGATCTGATCGATGTAGGAGACTTCGCGCAGTTCCTCCGTGACCCGGATTTCGTAGTGGCCATTGCGCGGCCGCAATCGCTCGCCGGGAATGGAGACATACTCGTCGTGGTCCACCGGGAAGTATTGGCCATCGCCCGAACTGGCCCCCAGCGGCGCGACGCCCAGCACATCGGTGATGAAGTCGAAGCGTTCGCCGTTCCACGTGAAGATCATGGGACATGAGCCGGAGAGCCGCGGCGCTTCCTTGATGGGCGCTAAGCGATTCACCGGCAGTTGCGTTTCGTTCTGAATAAGACCGTTGGGCCAGGTGATGCGGACAGTGTCGATCTGGGTGCGCGCGCCCAGCCGGAACAGGACGGGCGTGCCGCGATAGATGGCCTTCTGGTAGAAGTCTCCGGCCTTGACTTCGACCTTGGCGTCCAATGCCAGCTTGGCGTTCTTGATACCGGCGAGCGCGATTTCGATCCAGTTGCCATAGGCCGGCGTCACGTCGTGGCGCAAGGTCAGGGCGCCATCCTTCGAGACGGCCACGCTCTCGAGGCGGCCGCGGAGATTGAAGTCCGCCATCGCTGCGGGCTCGAATGCCGCCAGCGCCACCTGGCTTTCGGACGTTTCGTAGACGCCGCCCAGCTTGTCGCGGTACAGGATGGTGCGATTCGGGCTCTCGTAGTTCACCAGGAAATCGAAGCCCAGGCCGTCGGGATCTACTTCCCAACGCCCGATATCCGTGGCGCGGCCGGCGACGAAGGGGAACCGGCGAGTCTCGTCACTGAAGCCCGCCTCTCCGTTGTTGCGCAGAAGACGGGAATCGTCACCGACGAGGATGAGGTCGGCGTCATAGTCGTGGTCGTAGTCGAGCCACATCGCCCGGCGGAAGGAGCCGGCGGCGAGGTCGGCCCGCTTCTGAAACTTGCCGTTCGCGTTGCGGTAGAGGGTCGCGCCCTTGGTGGTGACGACGCAGAGATCGGGAAGCCCATCGTTATCGAAGTCGCCGGGGGCGATGAAGACCACGTCGCGCAGGCTTTCGAGGCCGGAGTCCGGCACAAGCTTGTTGCCGTCTCGGAATAGCGCTACGTGCTCCTTCGACCAGGCGATCAGGCTGGGGTGCGTGCCGTCCGGCGCCAGAACAGTGACGCCGTCGAAACCCGTACCGAGTTTCTCATCGCGGTAGACGGAAGGCGGCGGTGGTGGCAGGCGCGGCGCGTCGAGAGGATCGTAGAGTTCGGAGTAGTAGCTCCAGTCCATATCCTCGGGGACAGCGGCCCCCTCCTGTTGCTTCTTCAAATCCTGGAAGATGCGAAGCTCGGTGGCGGCTTCCGGAGCGCGCTCGGCCTGGCGGTAAAGTCCGTAGAGTTGGAAATGAGGGGCGGCGAGGCGGGGGTTGAGGTCGCGTGCGGTCTGAAACTCCCGGATGGCGACTTCGGTCTCGCCTTTCAGCTTGTGGATGGCGCCGAGATGATAATAGGAGACCGGCTCTTTGGGGACAAGGCGCACCATCTGCTCGAACTGCGGGAGGGCCCGATCGAAATCGCCCTGCTTCTGAAAGGTAACGCCCAGATTGAACCAGGTGTGCGGGAGGTTGGGCGCGCTCTTTTGCACTTTCTCCAGCTGCGCGATGGCTGTATCGACCTCGCCGGCGCGCAGCAGCGCCAACCCGTAATTCAATTGCTCGCGGGCGGAATCGGGCGCCAACGCGAGGGCTTGGCGGAGTTCGTCAACTGCCTGCTTCTGCGTGGTGGGGTTCTCGTAGAACGCCTTGCCGAGGTTGCGAAAATGCCACAGGCGGGTCTGCACGGTACTGCTGGTCTGCGCGTGGATCATCAACCAGAAGCCGAAGGCGGGGACAATGGTAAAGGCAAGCAGAGAGCGCTTCATAAGAAAAGGATGGCATTACCGGACATAACCGTGCGCCGCGCTACGTTTGCCGCCCTGCCGGTGAGCCTCCTCGGAGAGCGCATGAACCCCTGAGGCATCGACCCAGCGGTTGTAGAAATTGAACAACGCACAGACGGTGATGGCGAAATAGACGGCCTCATCGTCCCAGCCTTCGGCGTAGAGCGACTGCATATCTTGCGCCGCGACCCGGGGCGAATCGTGATTCACCTTGTCCACAAACCGAAACAGCGCTTTGTGCTTGGAGTCCAGGGCTGAATTCTCCAGGTCGCGAAGGACTCCCCAGACCAGCGCCTCGTCTCCCAACAGTTCCGCCGCAACTGCGGCGTGGGACTTCAGTCAAAATGGGCATTCGTTTCGATAGGACGTGTAGGCGGCGATGAGCTCGCGCATTCCAGGACTGAGCGGGGCAGGGCCGCGAAGAATTTCCTGCGTAAATCGCGCCAGGTGCTCCGTGGCCTTTGGAAGATACGCGAACATGTGCCAGATCTGCGGATATTCCGCGCCCGTCGAGCGCATCATTTCAATCGCGTCGAGATAACCGGATGGTTTCGAATTCTGCTCCACTCCCGGAAGAAACATCGGCTGCACGTTGGACCCCTCCAAGCGATCGGTAGGATACTATCGGCCTGTCGACAATCGCAATAATGGAAAGATATTACACGTGCTTGACAATCGGAATTCGTTAGTACTAATTTGGCAGTACATGAACCGGATAGTCCTTGCGAGCGCGCTGCTTGCGGCCCTTTTGCCGCTCACTACTGCTCAATCCACGCCGGCGTTCGATGTAGCTTCGCTGAAGCCCAGCCCGCCGCCACCGGGAGATACTTACAACGCCAACCTCGGCACCATTCGCAACGGCGAAGTGACGCTGACCAACGCGACGCTGGTGGACTGCATCAAGTTCGCCTACGGACTGGTCAGCGACGCCCAGATGGCCGGGCCCGACTGGACCAAGTCCAAAGCCATCCGCTTCGACGTGGTGGCGAAGGCGCCGCCTGCCACGCCCCGCGAGCAACTGCTCCTGATGCTCCGCACGCTCCTGAACGAGCGCTTCCACCTCGCGATGCACACGGAGAATCGCGCTTTCGCGCACTATGCGCTGGTGACCGGCAAGAAGGGTCCGAAGATGCGCGAGGTGTCGTTTGAGCCGGGTGCCTCGAAGATGACTTACCGCATCGGCAGCATCACTCACAATCAGTGCGCGATGCAGATGCTGGCGCTGCTGCTTTCGCGGCAACTCGGGGAACTGGTGCTCGACGAGACGGGCCTCCAGGGCGTGTACGAGTTGAAGCTGGAATGGACTCCGGAGGCCTCACGGAGCAATCCGGAGCCGGCCGAGCATGGCCCGTCGATTTATGCAGCCGTCCAGGAGCAATTGGGATTGAAGCTTGAGGCCCGCAAGGACGCGGTCGACGTGCTGGTGATCGATCACGCCGACCAGGTGCCAGTAGAGAATTAGCTGCCTGGCAGGCTCCGGCCCGAGGCATGTCATCAGGTCATCGAGAGAAGGGGCGTCGAGCACGCCGTCAAGGGGCTCTTCCAGTTCGCGTTGTGAGCAGCGCAGCAATCGCCCTTCGACGGAGGGCGGAATTGGCCCAAAGCGCTTCTCCATCAGGCGGCGGGGTGCTGAACTCTCGAAGTCATGGAAATGCGTGAGCCAGCAGGCGTGGCATTGGGCACTCTTGCCTGCCGCGTCGGCACCCATGCCGACGCTTATTGGTCGCGCGCAAGTCCTTTGCCGAAAAGGCGTTCGGGCCGTAGCGTCGCGGCTTCTAAGGGGCGCTGCAGACACGAGAGTCCGCGCCACAGCGAACATTTCGACCTCGACGCCTATTTCGCCTTCTGAATCGCGTCGATGAGCTCCGGCACTACCTGGAACAGGTCACCGACAATGCCATAGTCGGCGACTTCAAAGATGGGAGCATTCGGGTCCTTATTGATCGCCACGATGGTGCGCGAGCCCTTCATGCCCACCAGGTGCTGAATCGCGCCAGATATTCCAACTGCCACATACATCTTGGGCGCGACAGTCTGCCCCGAGCTGCCCACCTGCCGCTCCATGGGGAGCCAGCCGGCATCGCAGATCGGGCGCGACGCGGCCAACTCCGCGCCCAGCACGTCGGCGAGCTTCTGCACCAGAGGCAGATTGTCGGATTCCTTGATCCCGCGGCCCACGGAGACGATGATCTCCGCCGCGGTCAGATCCACCGCGCGCTGCGATTCGCGGAACATCTCGAGCGGCCGTGTTCGCAAATCGCCCGCCGAAAGCTGCGGTCGAAAGACCTCGACCGGCGCCTGTCCGTCCGCGACCTGATCGGCCCGGTACGATCCCGCCTGCAGCGAAGCCAGATTTGGAGCAGCCGCCGTGAAGCGGACGTCCACATTCACCTTGCCCTGGAAGAGCTGGCGGACCAGCACCACTTGCCCGTTGTCGATGCGGTGCGAGATGACGTCGGTCACCGCAACCTTGCCGAGCGACGTCGCGAGCTTCGGCAGAAAGTCGCGGACCTGGTAAGTGTGGGCGAACAGCACCAGCGCCGGTTTCGCGTGCTGGATCAGTTGCCGCAGCGCCGCGGTATACCCGTCCGGCGTGTAGTCTTTGAGCAGTTCGTGGTCTACCAGGTAGACCTTCTCGAGTTGCTTGCGGGCCAGTTCGTTGGCAGACTCCTGGCCGCCGGTCCGCACCAGGGCGGCGGACGCCGTGGTGTTCAGCTGTTTGGCAATCTGCTGGGCGGCGGCGAGCGTTTCGAACGACGTGCGGCCCCACGCAGTTCCGTTATGTTCCAATACCGCCAGGATGCTCATATCACTCGCACCTCGAATTTCAGCTTCTCCACCAGTTTGGCGGCCGCTTCCTTGGGGCTGCCGTCGAACAATTGCGTCTGCTTGCTGCGCTCGGGCAGGTAGACGCGGCTGAGTTGGATGCTGGGGTTATCCGATCCAACCCCCAGGCCGGACGCAGCCAGCCGCTTGATCTCCTTCGTCTTGGCCTTCTTGATGCCCATCAGGGTGGCGTAGCGCAATTTGCTGATGCCCGACTGGATGGTGAGCAGCGCCGGCAGAGGCATTTCCACATGCTGGAACCAGCCGTCTTCGAGTTCGCGCTTGACGCGGATGCCGCCGCCCTGTTTTTCCACCTGCATGATGATGGTGGCGTGCGGCAGGCCGAGCAACTCCGCCAGGATCACGCCCGTCTGACCGTAACCGAGGTCGTCGGACTGCAGACCCGTCAGGATCAGATCGGGAGACTCGGGCTGGAGCGCCGCAGCCAGCAGTTTCGCGGCAGCCAGAGGATCGAACGCGCCGAGGTTCTCCTCTTCGATGTGAATGGCGCGGTCCGCGCCTTTGGCCAACGCCTCGCGAATGGTCTGGGCCGCCCGTGCCGGTCCGGCGCACAGGGCAATGACTTCGCCGCCGTGCTTTTCCTTCAACTGAAGGCCTTCTTCAAGGGCGTAGGCATCCGGCTCGTTGATCTCGTAGCTGAGATCTTCCTCCTCGATCCACTTGGCCGACGAGGCGATCCGCAGTTGCGAATCGCGAGCGGGTACTTGCTTGATTGCCACAACGATTTTCATAAAGACCTGCAAAAGATCTTGTGCCACGGATGGACACGGATCCACAGGGAAGAAATCCGTGGCGCAAACTGTCTTCTTCTATTCCTGAAATCTTTTAAAGATCAAAGAGCCATTCGTGCCCCCGAATCCGAAGCTGTTCGAAAGAGCGTAGTCGATCTTCATCGGGCGCGAATGGTTCGGTACGTAGTCCAGATCGCAAGCCGGATCGGGATTCTCCAGGTTGATGGTCGGAGGAGCGATCTGATCGCGAATTGCCAGGACGGTGATCCCCGCTTCCAATCCTCCCGCGCCGCCCAACAGATGGCCGGTCATCGACTTGGTGGAGCTTACCGCCAGCCGGTAGGCATGCTCTCCAAAGGCCCGCTTGATGGCCATGGTCTCCGCCTTGTCGCCGACCTCGGTGGACGTGCCATGAGCGTTGATGTAGTCGATCTGGGGCGGCTCGATCCGGGCATCGCGCATGGAGTTGCGCATCACCCGATACGCGCCCTCGCCGTCGGGTGGAGGCGCGGTTACGTGGAAAGCATCGGCGCTCATGCCATAGCCAACCATCTCCGCCACGATGCGGGCGCCGCGGCGGCGGGCGAATTCCAATTCCTCGAGCACCAGGATACCGGAGCCTTCTCCCACGACGAAGCCATCGCGATCGCGGTCCCAGGGCCGAGATGCCCGCTCGGGCTCATCGTTGCGGGTGGAAAGCGCTCGCATGGCAGCGAATCCACCGATGCCCATGGGGGTGATACACGCCTCGGTTCCCCCGCAAATCATCACATCGGCGTCGCCCCGTTGAATCAGGCGAAACGAATCGCCAATCGAATGAGCGCTGGTCGTGCAGGCCGTCGCGGTCGCCGAATTCGGGCCCTTGGCGCCGCTACGCATCGAAACGTAGCCGGAGGCCAGGTTGACAATCGTCGCCGGGATGAAAAACGGGGAGATGCGGCGCGGGCCGCACTCCAGGAGCGTCTGATGCTCCCGTTCAATGACTTCGAACCCGCCGATGCCGCTACCGATGTAGACGCCGGTCTGCTCCGCGGTTTCGGGAGTCACCTTCAAGCCCGAATCGGTGAGGGCGAACTCCGAGGCCGCGATGGCGAACTGGATAAACCGCCCCATCTTCTTAATTTCTTTCTTTTCAATGTAGACGGATGGGTCGAAGCCCTTGACTTCGCCGGCAATGCGGCACGAGAAAGCGGAAGCATCGAACCGGGTGATGGGTCCGATACCGCACCGTCCCGCCCGGATCGCTTCCCATGACGCCTCAGTCCCAATCCCCAGCGGCGTCAGCAAACCGACGCCGGTGACTACCACTCGTCGCGACAAAACGTTCTCCCTGGTGAGAAAAAGCGGTTACTTCTTGGAAGTCTTGTTCTCGATGTATTCGACGGCGTCCTTGACTGTAGTAATCTTCTCGGCGTCCTCATCGGGGATTTCGAGTTCAAAGGCCTCTTCGAAAGCCATCACCAGCTCGACAATGTCCAGCGAGTCGGCGCCCAGGTCGTCAACAAATGAGGCATTGCTGTCCACCTGGCTTTCATCGACCCCGAGCTGCTCGACGATAATCTGCTTTACCTTCTGCTCCACTCCTGCCATGCTTCCTCCTGGGGTTTCTGCGAACGCGTTGATTTTAGCGACCTTCGGGGATCTTGCGCAAGTAATGTTGATAATTCCGGCAGCGAACCGCCACCCGGCCGGGTTTTCGGACCCCGATAGGCTATTGTGCCACGATCCGGACGCCAGAGGTGAGGGACGACAGCCCCTGTGCCAGCGGGCTGGCCGGGCACGAGGGCCACGGATACACGATCGGGAGAGACCGCGGCAGTCCCGCAGGTACCATGAATGCTGCCGGTACCCCCCAAGTACGGATCATATCGATCGTTAACTAGGCAGCCCGTGCAGGCTCCGGTTCTGATGAGAAGGTGGATAAAAAGGAGCCGATGAAGGCGGCTGCGCCAAAAAAGCCGGTAACCCGGCCCGACAACCCCGGGCCGAGCGGCGTTCTGTGCATTGATTCGCCAGGACCGGAGATCCTTCATGGAAAGCGCGCCAGGAAGTACCCTGAGTGCGGCAATTGACGCTGCCGTCAGTTAGTGGTGCGTCGCTCCCAATGGTAAGTTCCCGGCCTTACCGCTCCCACGCATAGCCCGAAAAGCGGCGCCATGCGTGGGTGTCTTTTGAACGGATTACACGGGAAGGCTCAGTTTACAGTACCGTTATCAGGTAACTCTTGTCGCCGGAGTGGGCTCGTTTTCAGCCCATTCCCATTAACATCTGACTATGAATGTTACTCGGTTCCCAAGAGCTCCGGAAACGGCGCCGGAGGCATCTGGATCAGTCCCCGCCGCTCCGCCGCTTTCTGGCCCAGTGGAGAAGCACCGCCATCCTAACCGGGGTGCGCGCCGGATGACCCGGCGCCGGCGCGGAATGAGGGGAGCGGAGGCCCTCGAGTTCACGCTCAATCTCCTCCCGTTCATGATCATGGTGGTCGTCCTCGTCGATACCTCTTGGGCTATTTACACCAAGGCTACCCTGCAGCAAGCCGTCCGCATGGCCGTCCGGGACGGCGTCACTGTCACCACTACAACCGTTTCAGGCAACCTCACGGCTACTGTTAAGACAATGGTTCAGCAGCACGCCAACGGAATCCTGAACGGATCCACTGGCCTCGGATACATTAAGGTCCACTACTTCGATCAGAACAATCCGTCATCGGATGTATCCAACCAGACCTATGGGAATCAACCCGGGAACATCATGCAGGTATCCGTGGAGAACTACCAGTTGCATCCCCTGATGTCGCGGTTCTTTAATTGGTCTGGGACTCCCGATGCCAGCCCGATGAACATTTCGGTTTACGCGGCTGACATGATCGAGCCGATGGCGTCGAATCTGGTGCCGCCGATAGGTCCGGCGCCGTAGAGACAATCCTCCCTAGAGACACTGGCGAGATTTCCCAATAGGAGTCACTCATGAAACGTCGTCGATTACGAGGGGTATCGTGCATTGAATTCGCCCTTAGTCTGATGGTACTGGTCCCAATGTTGCTGGGAACGGGCGCGATCGGAATCGGTCTGATCAAAAACCTGCAGACGATCCAATTGGCCAGGGACGCGGGCCACATGTTCGCAAGGGGGGTGGACTTCTCTCAGACTGGCAGTCAACAGATACTGGCTACTCTGGGAGAAAGTCTGGGGCTGAGCGCAACCGGAAGCGGCAACGCCGTGGTGATTCTCTCGGCGTTGACGTACGTGGACGCCAACACGTGCATTGCCGCGGGTGCAGCCACGAATGGTGTCCCGAATGCCTCGTGCGCCAATTTAGGCTACTGGGTCTTTGCTCAGCGGCTGGAGGTGGGAAACACCTCGATCCGCACGAGTAATTTTGGAAGCCCTCTCACCAGCGGCCCGAACGGAGTAACGTTGGACAGCCAGGGCAAGATCTCCGTGGTGCAGTACGCCACCAGAACAGGCGCGCAGGCCCAGTTCACGAGTGCCAACGGCATCCTCCCGTACACCGTCGTAAACAATGTGGCTCAGGGCCTGCCGTCGGGCCAGAAGCTGTATCTGTCCGAAACCGCGGCAACCGGCTTCAGCATGCCGCCATTCGTGTCAGGCGCGCCCAGTTACTCGTTTGCTTTCTTTTAGATCTCATTAAGGAGAACCAACTTATGCCACTCCATTCCCGATCCAGAATCCGGCAACAGGGAGCGTCGATCGTTCTCATGATGTGCATGCTTCCGATGCTGTTAGTCCCCCTGGTGGGCCTGGCGATTGACGGTACCAGGCTCTACATCGTGCAGTCGAAGCTGTCGGCCGCCGTGGACGGCGCGGTGTTGGGCTCGGGCCGTTTGTTGGGAACCAACGCCAACACTACCGAGATTGCCGGCGAATTCCTGAACGCCAACTTTCCTTCCGGCTATTGGAGCACCAGTGGCCTTCAGAAGAACATTCAGTTCACCAACAACCTGGGTTCGCAGACGATAACCATTTACGCGACCGTGGTCCTTCCCCTTACCTTCGCCCGCATCATGGGGCAACCCGCGGTCACCCTCAGCGCCACCGCGACCGCGACCCGCAGAGTCACTCGTGTGATGATGGTTCTGGACCGGTCGGGATCGATGAATAACACCGACCCGGTCACCCATGCCAATGTGTTCACCACCATGCAGGCGAGCGCCGAGTGGTTCGCCTCCCAATTTACCCCTGGATACGATGAGCTTGGCCTCATCATGTTCTCGGGAAGTGGGCTGGTGGCGTATCCTACCACCCACCCGTGGGTGAACAGCCCGACTGGAGCGGGAGGCCCCGACACGGCTTTTGCCACCAATGCTCAGACGATGACGGGACCGATTTTTACTCAACTGAATAACATGGCGGTGGGCGGCGGAACCGGCACACCAGAAGCATTGTCACAGGCCTACATCGAGTTACAGAAGGCTCACAATCGGGATTTGGCCGCCAACGGCGTAGACAACAGTCTCAATACCATCGTACTCTTCACGGATGGTGTGCCGGATGGCATCGCCACTTACCTCAATGATCCTAGTAATAACTCGCTGAAGTCGCCCGGAAGCGGCAGCAGTCATTCGCAATGCACCTATAACCCCGCCACGAGCAACTCCGCCTCCCAGATGCGCGGATACATCGTCGCCGGCGGCTGTCCGGTTGGCAGCAGTGGCTGCACGGCTTGGAGCGCGACCAGTGCGAACGGTGCGTTTGGCCTGCTGCGGCTGGCGGCTCTGGACAGCAGCCAGAGCCTTTCTTGGTGGGAAGGAACGAACGGCGTCAACGACTATACCCCCGGCGCGCCTTCGTCCTCGCTCAGCGGCTGTACTTACATCTCGCAGAGCCTCAACAATTCAGATCTGACGGATCTCAAAAACATTCCCACCACGGACCTGTACGGCAATTCGACGACCGGCAGTGCCTACACCAACTCGTATCTGTACGACGGCTCGCACTACTGGTATCCGAACGGCACCACCTACAACCCTAATGCCCCAACCTACCCGTACAACATCGCGGCTGCCGCCTGGAATGCCACCGACGCGATCGGTAAGACCATCCGCACGCAAACCGGGATGCAACAGGTTCAGATCTTTACTATCGGATATTCCGGAAACGGTGGAACGGATGTCGGCCTGCTCAACCGGCTGGCAAACACCCCGCAGTCGACATCGTACGATCCTACACAGCCCATCGGACATTTCTACCTGGTGAACAACACGAACCAACTGGTTTCGGCGTTCAACTCGGTGGCTTCTTCGCTGTTGCGTTTGGCGCAATAATGGCATGGCGGGTGGCAGAGGCCTGGAATCGTAGCCGGGCCTCTCAACCCGTCGGGCTTCCGAGACTGCTCCCTCCCACAGGCCATTTTTGACGGGTCCCTTGATTTCCTGCCTGGTTCCCCATAAACTCCATGTACAGTGCCACCTGACGTTGGGCATGGAGGGATCAAACATATGCGATTCATGCGCCTCGGGTTCCTGCTCGTTTTGCCGCTGGCGGCGAGCACCATTCGGATCATCCAGACAAATAGCGCCGGTGATAACGTGCACATTATTGATCCGGCGACGGACAAGGTGGTCGGCGAGATCACCGGCATCGAGGTGAACCATGGCGCGGCGGCGGCTCCGGACGGCGCCCGCTACTACATCAGCAACGAAGCGGAAAGCACGCTCGATGTGGTAGACGCCAAGAGCCTGAAGATCACCCGCAACATCAAGTTGAGCGGCCGTCCCAACAACATCGCGGTTACCCCGGATGGCAAGCGCGTGTATGTCTCGATCATTCAGGCGCCCGGCGCCGTGGATGTCATCGATACGGCATCGCTCGAAAAAGTGAAGACCATCCCCATGAAGTACGGTGTGCACAACACCTATGTGACGCCCGACGGGAAGTTCGTGGTAGCGGGCTCGGTGGTGGGCAAGTTGCTGACGGTGATCGACCGGGCCACCGAGGAGAAGGTCTGGGAACTGCCGTTCGACAACGGCGTCCGTCCCATTGCTTTCGAAAAGAATGCGGACGGGTCCACGCACCGGCTCTTCATCGAGCTTTCGAATGTCCACGGGTTCGCGGTGGTGGATTTTGCGGCTCGCAAGGAAGTCGCCCGGGTGAACCTTCCCGCTGGACCCGCCGGCAAGAAGCCGGATATCGATGGCACGCCCTCACACGGCATCGGCGTCAGCCCGGACGGCAAGACGCTATGGGTGAACAGCAGCTTGAACAATGCCGTGTACTGCTACTCTTTGCCGGATCTCAAATTGAAGGGCACCGTCGAAGTGGGCAGGACGCCCGACTGGCTCACCTTCACGCCGGACAGCCGCAAGGTGTACGTGTCCAATGCGGGCGCGAATTCGGTTTCGGCGATTGACGTACAAAACATGAAGGAGCTGACGCGGATCAAGGTAGGGTACGTGCCGAAGCGGAACATCACCGCCGTCCTACCGTGACGGCGCCTTCTTTCCGTTAACCCAATCCGCCAGGACTTTCCATTCGGGGTCGTTCCGCGAGTCCCAGTGCTTGCCGCCGGAATGGAAGGGATCGCCGCCGGCTTCGGGCGCCAGCGGGTGCGTCAACAGGTGGCTAGCCTGCCAGTCGCCCGGCACCACGAAATGTTGCGCCGCCTCGAAGTTGCGGTGGGACTGCTCGTCGTTCCAGGTGGTGGCGCCGGGGGAAAGGCGCTCCAGACGGAACGGGGTTCCGGTGGAGTGGCACACGTAGCAACGGGCGTGGCCAGGGCGCTTGGCGAGGAACAGCGGCTGGACGCGGGTCTTGAAGAACTCGAAATCCAAGGTGGGGGCCGATTTCGATTGAGGGCTGGCCAATGGTGCGAATGCGGTCAGCATCAGGAATATCAGCGTACAGGTTGGCTTCACGGTGCCCTCCATTTCCCTTGTATTCTACTCCACCCCAATTATTGTGATGGCTTTACGTAGATTTGGGGCGACGCCAATGCCACCCCACCAATGGCGATCGCCACGTTGCAGGTGTAGTACGTTGGCGGCTGGAATTGAGAGGGGATCCTGACGTTCACCTGCAGGGCGCCGGAGACGAGTCCTGGGGCGCTGCCGGCATAGGTGACCTCCATCGGCTGCCAGTCGCCCCCGGGGAAGGAGGCGATCTAAGCCGTGACCGGCAATACCGGGATTGCGCCGGCGGCCTCGATTTCGCCGTCGGTAGCTTGTGGAACCATCTGTCCGCCGCCCGTGGCGAACAGCGTCACAACCGACTCCGGCGCAGCAGGATTATTGGCAAAATTGGAACTCCCATCCTGATTCAGCGCGGCTGCCTCAAAGCCACCCGTGACGATCATCTTCTGGAATGGGTCGATCGTGAACAGGCCCGGCACGGCATCCATTACCGCAACTACCGCGGGGTTGGAAGATTGCCCGGCATATTGCACGGTCACGGTGACTCTCTTTTTTCCCGCAATCTCATCCGAAACGACAGCTTGTATCTGTTGTGCCTGCGCTTCGACCACGGGCGCCGGCAAGTCATCGAAAAACACCTGTACCCCAGCTAAATCCGAACCGACTGTTATTCCACCGGCCGCCGAGACCGCCGTCGCGGGCCCCAGATAGCTGCCCCAGATGTTCACAATCTCGCCCGGCGCCACGGCGTTCCTCTGGCCGGACGCCGCATGCGTGACCCCTTCGAGACCAAGACAGGATGCACAGTCGGAAATTGCGGGAGAGAGAGGAAAAGGTGGAGTAGCGCCTGCGATCCAGATGTAGCCGGCAGGATCGGCCGCCAGTCCCGTAGCGGACGCCTGCACGAGCGTGTGGATCGTGCCGCTCTGATCGATCATGCGAACGCGACTCGTTCCGGCGTCGCCGATCAGGCTGTTGCCGGCGGGATCTACCGCAACGCCCCACGGAGTCCAATCCTGTGCGGCAGTCGCGGGGCCGCCATCGCCGCCGGAGCCCGGCACTCCGGTGCCTGAGACGCGCTGGATCATGCCGGCCGGAGTGATTCGGCGGACCATGTGCGCGGACGAATCGGTGATCAGCAGATTGCCGTCGAGATCGAGACGTGAGCGATTGGAAAGAGTGGCGTGAGCTTGTAGTCCGCGCGCAGCGGGCCTCCGGGACCGGCGGCCAGCGCGATAAGACATACATATCGCATATCTTG
>Ga0335081_10002882_pt1 | contig 27094 bp, 27 predicted proteins | sample Lox_Sample_35_FD_206713 | JGI IMG/M metagenome (GOLD analysis project Ga0335081, IMG submission 206713) | Soil microbial communities from Loxahatchee National Wildlife Refuge, Florida, United States - Lox_Sample_3.5 | ecosystem: Environmental > Terrestrial > Soil > Wetlands | place: USA...
TGTGCGTTGTAGCCGGGACGAAAGAATTTTTCGCAACCTTCGAACAGCCACTCGTCGTGTTCATGCCAGCCAACCCCTTCGCCGCTGGAGAATCCGCGCATGATCTTGTCGACGTCGCGCGCCACCGACACCGCCATCAGGAAAAAGCCGGGCAGATACGCGGGACTGTCATCGCTAGCCAGAGCGAAGGCTTGCTCCGGCGAAAGAGAATACGTCCCGCTCGCGGGATGGTAGGTGATGTAGCCGGCAGCCGCCTGCGCATTCAGCCACTCGCGCACATAGCGTTCCGCCGTTCCCGTTCTTCTTGCCAGTTGCTGGGAGGTGATTTCGCCGCCGTTGGCCATCGCTTTGTACAGCCCAAGGCGATCGCCGATGGCAATCAGAGAAGCGCTAAGCGCTGCTCCCATGTCGCCAACTGCCTTGCTCATGAAATCGTTGAGTTTGTTTTCATCAATTGCACTCTGGGCTCCTGCCGATGCCATAGTGAACTCCTGAGAGTGGATTTTGGAACTCTTACGCGAATGAGTCGCCATTAGGCGAAGAGCACCCCAGGGGAATTGGCAGGAATGATACACCAAAACGAAAGCAATAATCCGATATAGTTGCGCCGCGAGGGTCCCGGCCAACAGGGCAAAGCAAAAGGGCCACCCACAGAAGTCGACCCCCTTTAGCAAATGCAGTGACGCGGTGGCGCTACTTCAGGTCCGTGCGGTCCGACAGCAGCACGCCGTTGCGCGCGTAGCTGTCGCGCGGCACCTCCACGAAGGCAATGGTCAGCTTCTCCGCCTTGACGTGGAGTTCCTCGCACATCGCGTCCGTAATACGCTTCACCGCGCGCCGCTTCTGCTCCATCGTCCGGCCCGCTAACAATGTAATCTGCACATGTGCCATGCAACTCTCCGTTTTCACCACAGAGGCGGAGGAAACACGGCGCTCAAGCGCCGCTTCACCCGAGCCCGCGGATTCAAACGCCGCTCTAGCTCGTAGCAATCAGGACCCTTAATTCCTTTATGCCTCCGTGCCTCTGTGTCTCTGTTGTGAACCTGCTCTGCTACTTCGCCAGCTCGCAGCCGGCGAAGAAATAGCTGATCTCGAAGCGCGCGGTGTCCTCGGCGTCAGAGCCGTGCACCGCGTTCTTCTCGATGCTGGAGGCCCACTTCTTGCGGATCGTCCCTTCGTCGGCCTTCGCCGGATCGGTGGCGCCCATCAGCTTGCGGTAGTCGGCGATGGCGTCTTCTTTCTCCAGCGCCATCACGATGATCGGGCCGCTCGACATGAAGTTGGTCAGCGACTCGAAAAACGGCCGGTGGACGTGCACGGCGTAGAAGCCCTCGGCTTGCGCCTTGTCGATGTGCATCATCTTCATGCCGGTGATCCGAAACTTGTTGGCGAGCAGCGTCCCGATGATGTCGCCGGCCGCGCCCTTCTCGACCGCGTCAGGCTTGATGATGGAAAGAGTGCGTTGCAGGGTTTTCATGAATGAGTCGTCGTCCTTTGTGATGTGGGGTAATCGCCGTTCGCCTTTCGCTCTTCGCTTCTCGCCAGAGCGGGCCCGGAAGAGCCGGCCTTCAGGCCGTCGGTAAATCTCTACCCGAAGCGAATAGCGGCCTTCCTACTTCATCACCGCCGCCTGCGCCTTCACCAGCGTCTCGCCAATCTCGGCGGGCGACTTCGCAACGTGAATGCCCGCCGCCTCCATCGCCTTGATCTTCTCCGCCGCGGTTCCTTTCCCACCCGAGATGATGGCGCCCGCGTGTCCCATGCGGCGTCCCGGCGGCGCGGTCTGTCCGGCAATGAAGCCCACCACCGGCTTGCGCACGCTTTGCTTGATGAACTCGGCTGCGGTCTCCTCGGCGCTGCCGCCGATCTCGCCGATCATGATGATCGCTTCGGTGTCCGGGTCGTCGTTGAACAGCCGGATGGCGTCGACAAAATTCGTGCCGATGATGGGATCGCCGCCGATCCCGATCGCCGTCGACTGCCCGATGCCGCGCGTCGTCAGCTGATACACCGCTTCATAGGTCAGCGTGCCCGAGCGCGAGACGATGCCCACGTTGCCTTCCTTATGAATGTGCGCCGGCATGATGCCGATCTTGCACTTGCCCGGCGAGATGATGCCCGGGCAGTTGGGCCCGATCAGCCGCGAGCTCTTGCCCTTCAAGAACTCCCACGTGTTCACCATATCGCGCGCGGGAATACCTTCGGTGATGCAGACGATGAGCGGCACGCCGGCGTCGGCCGCTTCCATGATGGCGTCGGCCGCGCCTGGCGGCGGCACGAAGATCACCGTCGCGTTCGCCCCGGTCCTTTCCACCGCTTCGCTTACCGTGTTGAAGATGGGCCAGGTCTCGTGTGTAGTGCCGCCTTTGCCGGGTGTCACGCCTCCGACAACCACGGTTCCATAAAGAGCGGCGTTCTTCGCGTGGAAGGTGCCCTCGCGTCCCGTCAGTCCCTGCACCAGCAGGCGCGTCGATTTATCAACCAGAATACTCATAGCTTTTGCCACTCCCCTCCCGAGCCTTTCGCGCAGGTCAGCACAACGTAGTTGCCGTGGCAGAGGCCATGGCAGTCCTGCTCGAAATCGGTCGTTTGCAGACGGTTTTCGCAGGCGAGTTCCAGACAGGTCAGTTCGATTGTTTCCTCGCCCAGCGTCGAGGTCATCTCCTTGGGCGCATGGGCAGGCTTATCGAATGGAATCGTCGCTGTGCTCATGACTGCCCCCCGGCGGCGGCGACAACTTTTTCGGCCGCGTCCTTCATGGTCTCTGCGACGATGAATCTCAGCCCACTCTCTTTCAGCGTCTTGCGGCCCGCCTCCACGTTGGTTCCTTCCAGCCGCAGCACAATCGGCAGCTGGATGTTGGTCTTGCGCGCGGCGCTGACGATGCCGTTGGCCAGCGTATCCACGCGCAGGATGCCGCCAAAAATATTGATCAGCACGGCCTTCACATTCTGGTCGCTCAGCAGGATTTCAAAGGCGTGCGTCACCTGCTCTTCGTTGGCGCCGCCGCCCACGTCGAGGAAGTTGGCCGGCATACCGCCGGCGTACTGGATGATGTCCATGGTCGCCATCGCCAGGCCGGCGCCGTTCACCATGCAGCCCACGTTGCCGTCCAGCTTGATGTAGTTCAGGTTGTACTTGCTGGCTTCGACTTCCAGCGGATCTTCTTCGCTCAGGTCGCGCAGCTCCAGAATGTCGGGATGGCGCGAGAGCGCGTTGTCGTCGAAGTTCATCTTGGCATCGAGGGCGTAGAGCTTGCCGTCGGTGGTGGTAATGAAAGGATTGATCTCCACCAGCGACGCGTCGGTGTCATCGGCGGCGCGCGCCAGCGCCAGCATGAACTTCACCGCGCCCGAGATGTAGCGCGCCTCCAGTCCCAGGCGGAAGGCGATCTCCCGCGCCTGGAAGGGCTGCAATCCGAAGCCGGGAAGCATGTGCTCCTTGATGATCGCGTTGGGATCCTTGGCCGCGACCTCCTCGATCTCCATGCCCCCGGCGGCCGACGCCATAAACACGTTGCGGCCGACGGCGCGGTCCAGCACGATGCCGAGATACAGCTCGCGCGCGATGGGCAGCGTCTCCTCGATCAGCAGGCGCTGCACGATTTTGCCCTCGGGGCCGGTCTGGTGCGTCACCAGCTTCATGCCCAGCATCTTGGTCGCCAGCTCACCCGCCTCTTCTGGTGATTTGGCGAGCTTGACGCCGCCGCCTTTACCACGGCCGCCGGCATGAATCTGGGCTTTGACGACGACGCCGGTAGCGCCGTCTTCGAACAGCGAGCGCGCTACGTCGAGGGCTTCTTCGCGGCTCTCGGCGACTTGCCCGCGTGGCACGGCCACGCCATACTTCCGCAGAATGGCCTTTCCCTGGTACTCGTGTATTTTCATGTTGGTAGTACGACAGCGGAGCACCTGCTCCACATTTCCGCTCAGTCTGAACGGAGTTGTCTGCTCCTTACAAGGATGGCGCAACAGTAGGAAACCAGTGATTGTATAAGACAGAGCGCGGCGAGGGAAAGTCGCCTTCAAAGTGCAGATCATTTCCCCAGGCAGATCTCTTTCACCACGGAGGCACGGAGAACACGGAGTTTTTTCTTTTCAGCTCCTCCACGCCGTACGCGCCTACATACTCAGATCTTTCTTTTGGCGGTGGAGGGCCTTCTAGCTAGGACGCACGCACCCGGGGTTTCCTTTCTTTTTCGTTCCTCCGGGTCCTCCGTGCCTCCGTGGTGAAACATTCCCGTCGAGTGGCGGGAATGTCGTTGGGCTCGAAGAACGGCTCCTTATCCCACAAACACAGGCTCGGGTTCAAGCGCGACGCCGAACTCCTGCTGCACGCGCGACTGGATCTCGTCTTTCAGCGCGAGGATCTCCGCCGCCGTCGCACCGCCGCGGTTGATGATGGCCAGCGCATGTCTGCGCGAGATTCCGGCGTGACCCTTGACATAGCCTTTCGCAAATCCCGCCTGCTCCACCAGCCAGGCTGCAGGCAGTTTGCGGAAACCGTTGCCGGCCGGATAGCTGGGCAGTTGCCGTCCCCGGGATGCGAGCATCGCCGATAGCTCCTCGAATCGCGCCTGCAGCACAACCGGGTTCTTGAAGAATGATCCTACGCTGTGGGAGTCCTCATCGCCAGGAACGATCAGCATGGCTTTACGGCGCCGGATTTCGCGCACGGCTTCGCGAACTTCGACAAGAGCCGGCTCGGTCGATCGGTTTGCGAAGAGTTGTTGAAGATCGGCATATCGAACCCTGGGCGCGCCGCCACGGCGCAAAGCGAACGAAGCTTGCAGGATGATGTAGCGGCCGCGTGCGGACGTATTGAAGATGCTGGAGCGGTAGGCGAACCCGCACTCCGCATTCGAGAGCGTCACTGTCCGCATCGTCTCTAGATCAAGCGCGCGGACTTCGCGAATGGTCTCCGAAACTTCCTGCCCGTAGGCGCCGACATTCTGCACCGGCGTGCCGCCGACGGTACCGGGAATGCCGCTGAGGCACTCCACTCCCGCGCAACCTTCGGCGACAGCAAGGGCAACGAGCGCGTCCCAGTCGTAGCCCGCGCCGGCGACGAACGTCTCGCCCTTGCGGGAGAAATCATTGAGCGCAATCTTCAACACCAACCCCGTGAATCCCGCATCGGCCACCACGACATTACTGCCACCACCCAGCACGAAGAGCGGCAACTCGCGCGAGCGCGCCCATTCCACCGCCTCGATCACCTCGGCTTCGGTCGCGGCCTCGACGAAGTAGCGCGCCGGGCCGCCGACGCCCAGCGTCGTCAGAGGAGCCAGTGGAACATTTTCGCGGATCAGCATGGGCTGTGGACACTATAAACGGGAAACAGCCCCGCGACAGAGGGTTTACCGGAAATCCCACAATGTGGGAGTGACGGAGGCCGCAATGGGGCGAATTTCGCACCGGATTCGGGTCCGCGGCAGATCAAGCACGTTCAGGTGGAGCTGGCCTTTCAGGCCGGCGTGGAGGCAGTCCGTCTCTGTGATGAGCCGGCTTTCAGCCGGCGACAGAGTCTTGCCGCCCCTCACAGGGCTCGGACTTTTCGTTTGGCGCGATCCTTACCTGTCGCCGGCTCAAGCCGGCTCGAATCAAGAATGACTGGCTCGGGTCGGCACGGCTGAAGCCGTGCCCTGATACAAAGCGTTTATGGGATGACCTCTAGTTGCCAGTTGCGCGCTTCTTTTGCGCGAAATATCCGTACACCGGCAAGCCGGCCGCAATCACCGCCAGTCCCCACGCTGAGTTGCGCAGGTTCTGCGTGAACGTGTAATACAGCAACACGGCGGCAGCGGCGATGAAAACAGCGGGCACCAAAGGATATCCCACAGTGTGGTAGGGACGTGGCGTGTCGGGCTCCTTGCGGCGCAGCACGAAGACCGTGCTGGCGGAAATCATATAGAACAGCCACTCGGCGAAGATGGCCAGCGAGAACAGTTGGCGAAAATTTCCGGCGAACAGCAGCAGCACAATCGACAGAACCAGCTGCACAAAGAGGGCGACCGCGGGCGTGTGATAACGCGGGTGCACCTCGGCCATGGCGTGGAAGAAATAGCCATCGCGCGACATGGCGAAGGGCACGCGCGCGCCGCTCATGATGGTGCCGTTCAGCGAGACCAGGATCGACAGTGCCATTCCGGCCGAGACGATTGCGGCGCCCCATGCGCCGACGGCGATCTGCGTGGCGTCCGACGCCGGACGCTCGGAGGCAGCGATGCTCGCTGCCGGAAGGACGTACTGCACGGCGGCGTTCGTCAGCATGTAGAGCGCGGCCACCACGGCGACGCCGGCGATCAGCGCAATGGGAATGGCGCGGCCGGGCTGACGAATCTCGCCGCTCACCATGTTGAGGTCGTTCCAGCCGTCATACGCCCAGAGCGCGGCGACCAGCGCGGCCATGAATCCGGCAACGCCGCCGGTCGCGCCGCTGAAGCTCGTCGCGAAGTTGTGCCAGGTGCCGCTCGAGGCGGTAAAGGCCAGCAGCGCAACGGCGACGATGATGGCGATCTTCAGCAGCGTGAAGATGAACTGGAAGTCGCCCGCGCGCTTGATGCCGAGGTAATTGAGGATGGTGATGAGCACGGCGGCGGCGATGGCGGCGAGTTGACCGTAGCTGATGGCGAAGGGCGCGTGGAAGGCGACGTCGTTGAAGAACGCCAGCGCCGGAAATGTGCCGAGAATGCGCACCAGGCCGATGGTCAGCGTGGCCACCGATGCAGGCTTGGCGATGGCGAACCACGTCCACGCGTACAGGAACGCAGGCAGCGGACCGTAGGCGTCGCGGATGTAGACATACTCGCCGCCGGCCTGCGGCTTCATGGCGCCCAGTTCGGCATAGGTGATCGCTCCGGCCAGCGAGAGCGCGCCGCCGGCAATCCACGCGGCGTAGACGAGCCGCGCCGAGCCGGCGGCCTGCATCATTTCGGCGGGGACGAGAAAGATGCCGCTGCCGATGATGGTGCCAACCACGATGGCGATGGCGTGGCGAAGACCAAGGTCACGCGAGAGAGTGGCCGGGGATTTCGTCGGCTGGAGCATCGGGCTCGTTAGGAACTATAGCCGACGCCCCTGGTGAAACTTGCCGGCCAGAGCCGTTGCGGACTCGTGTTACTATGTGCGCTTCATATCCATTCCTTTTGAATTTTTTTCCGACGTCGCAGTTGCTTGATCGAGCCGTTCAGGGCTTCGCGATTGCGATCCGGGAGCAAGTCATTATGGGGAAGATGATGAAACCGACAATTTCGCTGATACTTTGCGCTGCTCTGCTGATGCTGGGCATGCCGGCGGCAGCCGTCAACTTGCAGGACCAGGCAACGACCGCGCCCGCACCGCAGAGCTCCACCTCGGACACCAGCACCTCTGCGCCGCCCGCGCCCGCTCCGCTGACCTCCGATCAACTCGATTCGCTGGTCGCGCCCATCGCGCTCTATCCCGACTCGCTGGTGGCTCAGGTCCTGGCAGCGGCGCAATATCCCGATCAGGTTGCGGCGGCGAGTTTGTGGCTGAAGCAGAATTCCAACCTGACGGGAAGCGCGCTGACGCAGGCGGTCAACGATCTCGAATGGGACCCCAGCGTGAAGGCACTGACGCAGTTTCCTTCCGTGCTGGATAGCCTGGCCAACAATTTGTCGTGGACGTCGAGCCTGGGCCAGGCCTACCAGTATCAGCAGTCGGACGTGATGACCGCGGTGCAGGCGATGCGCGCGAAGGCGTACGCAGCCGGCAATCTGCAATCGACCTCGCAGGTCAAGGTGGTGCAGCAGAACCCGCAGACCATCGTGATCCAGCCGGCGAATCCGCAGGTGGTGTACGTTCCGCAGTACAACCCGGAGCTGGTGTACGGCACGCCCTACGTGGTTCCGGGATATTCGGCGGGAGCGGTTGCGGCGACCGGGGCCATCTCGTTTGGCGCCGGTGTTGCGGTGGGCGCGGCCTTCGGTGGCGGCTTTGGGTGGGGCTTTGGCTCCTGGGGCTGCAACTGGGGCGGCGGTGGCGGCGTTGTCTACAACAACAACACCTACATCAATCGCAACGTCGTCAACAAGAACGTCAACAACTACAACCACTATCATCCCTGGGGGCCGCACCACGGGCCATACTACGGTCCGCATAATGGGCCGTACAATCCCAACGGTCGGCGGCCTCCGGGACCGCCGCTGAACCCGCATGGTGGCAACCAGCCGTACGGACCGCATAATCCTTATGGTCCCAACGGACCCAACGGACCACATGGCCCCAACGGATCGCATCCTTACGATCCGAACGGATGGGGCAACCGCGGGAATGAGCCGCAGCGTGGGCCCAACCAAGGTCATCCCAACGGCCCCAACAATCGTGGTATGAACGGCGGCCGTAACGGCGACAACGGCCAGATCGGCGGACGCGGCGGCGAGCAGCATCCGAATCAGCGCAACAACGAGATGGCGCAGCGGCGCGGAGGAATGACGGGCGGGGGTGATCGCGCCAACGCGGAAGCCAATCGCGGCCGCCAGAGCATGCATCAGCAGCCGCACAGGCCGCCGGAGCACCACGCCCCCGCGCCGCATCCGCATCCTGCACCGCACGCGGCCTCGCACGGCGGGGGACGGCGCTAAGAAGGAGCGCGGACACGGGCTCGCAAGGGCAGCAGCGATTCGAAAAGCGAAAGGGAAGATACGCCATTGAAACGCACAACTTCACCGAAGTGGATCTTCAGGGCGGCAGCTGCGGCGCTCGCGGTCGCGGCCATCGGAATTGCGGTTTCGTGCAAGAGCTCGAATCAGCCGCCCGCGCAGAGCAACGCCCAAGCCACGTACAAGACGCCCGCCGACGCCGGACAGGCGCTGCTGGCGGCGGCAAAGGCGCAGGATGACAAGGCGCTGTCCAACGTCCTGGGGCCGGATTCGCCGGCGATTCTCAGCTCCGGCGATGCCAACGAGGACAAGGCGGGCTGGACGTCGTTCGCCGAGCAGTACGGACGCATGAACCGCTGGGTGGCGATGACCGACGGCAGCCAGGTGCTGTACATTGGCGCGGAAAATTATCCCTTCCCGATTCCGCTGGCGAAGAATGCCGCCGGCCAGTGGTACTTCAACACCGCGGCGGGCAGGAACGAGATGCTGGCGCGGCGCATCGGACGCAACGAGCTGTTGGCCATCGATGCGGTGAATGCGATCGGGACCTCCGAGCAGACGTACCTTAAGAGCGCGCATCAGTACACGCAGAAGATCATCAGCACGCCCGGCCAGAAGGACGGACTGTACTGGACGGTGAAGGCCGACGAACCGCCGAGCCCGCTGGGACGCGTCGACGAGTTTGCCAAAGACGCGATCGCGGCTGCAGCCTCCGGAGGGCCCACGGAGTTCGACGGCTACACGTTCCGCATTCTGACAGCGCAAGGCGCGGCGGCCAAAGGCGGCGCGAAGACGTACCTGACGAACGACAAGCTGACGGGCGGCTTCGCCGTGCTGGCCACTCCGGTGAAGTATGGCGACTCGGGGATCATGACGTTCATGATGAGCCGCGAGGGTGTGGTGTATCAGAAGGACCTGGGACCGAACACGGCGCAGGCCGCCGCCGCGATCACCAGCTACGATCCAGGCGATGGGTGGGAGAAGGCGGAGTAAAGCCGCTGTTCGCTTTTCGCTCTTCGCTACCGATGCTTCTGGCGAAGAGCTAAAGGCTAAAGAACCTGGTTTCGATTGGCCAAACGCGAAGAGCGAACCGCGAAAATCAGTTCTTGCTCAGAATCACCACATCCACCCGCCGATTCAGCTGCCGCCCTTGGGCGGTGCCGTTGTCGGCGGCGGGATGAAACTCGGCATATCCGGCGGCAGAGAGGCGCGTGGCGGAGATGCCATGCTGCTCGACCAGCGACTTCACCAGGCCGGTAGCACGCGCGGTCGACAGCTCCCAGTTGGAGGCGAACTGCGTAGTGTGTATCGGCACATTGTCGGTGTGGCCTTCGATCCTCACCGCGCACGAGTGCTCTTGCAGAATTTTCGCCACGCGGGCGAAGGCGGCTTCGGAGCCGGGCTTGATGCTGGCCGAGCCGCTGTCGAAGAAGCCGGCCTCGCGCAGGCTCACCACTAATCCGTCCGGCTCCATGTGCAGCGCGACCTCGTTGCGCCGGATCTCGGCCGCCAGCGCCCGCTCCAACTCGCTGCGAATCGCATTGAAGTCTTTCTTGTTGTAACCGGAGCCCAGCTGCTCGTGCCCTTCCGGCGCCCAGCGCGACAGATCCTGCCCGCCATTGACAGCGGTGGGCAGCGAAATCCTGGGATCGACCGGTCCCGGCTTGTGATTGTCCTTCTGAAAGATCCCCAGCTGCTGAAAGGCGGAGTCGATGGCATCGGAGAGTTTGACGGCGCGCTGCTTGTCGATCTGTGCCGAGGCATACAGCACCACGAAGAAGGCGAACAGCAGGGTCACGAAGTCGGCGTAGGAGACCAGCCAGCGTTCGTGGTTGATGTGCGCCGGGGGCTTGCGACGGTCCCTCATCGCCGCTCGCTTCCGGCGGGCGCTTCTTCGCGCACAGGTTCGTGGAGAAAGCCCACCAGCTTGGCTTCCAGCATGCGGGGATTCATTCCTTCCAGAATCGAGATCACGCCTTCCAGGGTCATCTCGCGGAGAATCTGCTCCTCGCGAATACGCAATCGCAGCTTGCCTGAGCTAGGCAGAAAGAAGAGATTGGCCGAACCCACGCCGTAGACCGTCGCCACAAACGCGACGGCGATGCCCTTGCCTACTTCGTTGATGTTGTCCAGATGCTGCATCACCTGAATCAGTCCCAGCACCGCTCCGATGATGCCGATGGTGGGCGCAAAGCCGCCGGCCGACTCGAAGACTTTGGGGATGTTGTCCTCATGTTCGGCCTGGTTGTCGATCTCCAGCTGCATCATCTTGCGCAGCTCCTGCGGCTCGGTTCCGTCGACGGCCAGCATCAGCGACTTGCGCAGGAACGGATCGGCGATGCCGGGCAGTTCGGCATCAAGTGAGACGATGCCGTTGCGCCGCGCCTTGTTGGCGAAAACCACCAGCTGCTGGACAGTGCGCTGGGGATCGAGCTTGCGCTCGAAGAAAACCTGCACCAGCTGGCGGAAGGCAGCGAGCACGACAGGCATGGGATATTGCAGCAACACCGCGCCCAGCGTGCCGCCGAAAACGATGATGGCGGCCGTGGGCTGCAAAACCTGCGTCAGCCGGCCACCTTCCAGCATCAGGCCGACGGTGATGCCGCCCAATCCGAGAAAGAGTCCCACCCAGCTGCTCTTATCCACGCGTTGGACCTTCGGTCTTCGAGTCGGGGGCAGGCGCAGGTTCGGCAGCATCGTCGGAGGCGGCCTTCAGGACGGAGCGGCGGAAGTCGCGCACCCGCTCGATGACCTGCTCGGTGGTTTCGCGCACCACCAGCTTTTCGCCGTTGAGCAGGGTGAGCACAGTGTCCGGCGCCTCCTCGACGTACTTAATGAGGTCGCAGTTGACGGCGAGGCGAGCGTTGTTGAGGCGGGTGAGCTGGATCATGCGGACTCCTCCGCCCGGGGGATGGATCAGAGAGAGCATCGGCAAAATTTGCCGAGGGCTTGATTCACGCCGAAGGAGGCGGAGAGGAATTCCTGTTGGCGCTGTTCGCTTTGCGCTCTTGGCCAGAAGGCTTTTGGCCCTGAGCCCTTAGCTGTGGGCATTGAGCTCTTAGCAAGCGAACCCGCTTCATTAATTCTCTCTAACCCGCGCTGGACAGAGTCTTGCCGCGAGGTCGTATGGAGGGCAAGGGCGCTACCCATTAAAGCTGTCTACCGCGGAGCCGATAAGGTGGTTGAACGCCAAGGTTCCGCCGGTCAAAAATCCGGCAGCGCACCTGCGGGAACGAACTCCAGTCGAGCTCGGGCAAGGTGGAACCCATGAGAGAGGAGATCCCATGGCAATCAGTATTCTGAACAACATTCCAGCCCTTGCCGCGGAGAACCAGTTGTCGATCACCCAAGCCAGCCTGAACAAAACCCTGCAGCAGCTGGCTTCGGGTTCGCGTATCAATACCGGCGCGGACGACGCTGCCGGCCTGGCCATTGCGGACGGATTACAAGCTAACGTCACGGCGCTGACCCAGTCGGCGCTGAATGCCACCGAAGGCGTCGGCAAGCTGCAAGTCGCCGACGGCGCGCTGTCGCAGGTTACCGACCTGCTGAACCGCGCGGTCACCCTGGCCACCGAGTCGGCGAACGGTACGGTGAACGACGGTTCGCAACGCCAGGCGCTGGACGCCGAATTCCAGTCGATCAAGGCGGAAATTGACCGCATCGGCACCAACACCACCTACAACGGCTCGCAGATCTTCACCGGCGGCGCCACCAACTTCAATCAGGTGGACAGCGCTCTGGGCACCACCGCCGGGCTGACGACCGCAATCAGCGGGACGCTCACCATTCAGACGGCCGGAACCACGCCCACGACGATTTACACCACGAAGGCTACCGACGCCACGGTCGGCGATGTGATCAACGACATCAACGGCTCAGGAAAAGGCCTGGTCGCTGCCTTGGACAGCAGCGGTAACCTGCTGATCACGGATGCGGAAAACCGCGGCACCACGCCGGCCACGGCTCTGGAGGCGAACACTACCACGGGCAGCTTCAATATCGGACCCGCCCACCAGTTCGAGTACAACCAAATTAGCAGCGGCACTACGACGGCGACTTTGGCGTCCACCATCGCCGGCACCTTGACCATTACGCCGCACACGGGCTCGGCTTTTACCACCAGCTCCAGCGATACGACGATGGCGGCTCTGGTCAACGACATCAATACCAACAGCCATTTCAAAGCCGCTCTCGATAACGGCGCGCTGATCATCACCGATCCCACGTTGGGGAGCACCAGCACCAACCCAATCGCGGAAACGCTCACCGGCTTCAAGATCGATGGCACCGCCCCGACCTTCGCCGCATCCGACACCCAACCGCTGGGCAACACCACCAATTCCAGCAGCATGAATGTGTTCCTGAGCGACTCGACGACGGCGGGCAGCAGCACCATTTCGGTGCTTCTGGGCACCTTCGACAGCGGAAACATGAACGGCATCAGCATCGCCAATGACAATCTGCAGACCGCATCGGGAGCGCAGACGGCGCTGACCGACATCAACAACGCAATTTCACAGGTGGCGGCCCTGCGGGGCGGCATCGGCGCCGGCATCAACCGGCTAAGCGCGGCCACCAACGTCATGAACAACCAGACGCAGAACCTGTCCTCCGCCGAGGACGGCATCCGCGCCGCCGACATTACGCAGACGGTGGCCAACTTGACCAAGTATCAGATCCTGAGCCAGACGGGCATCTCCGCCCTGGCGCAGGCCAACCAGATGCAGCAGAGCGTGCTCAAGCTGCTGCAGTAATCGGGAGCATCGCCGGGCGGCGGAGAACCCGCCGCCGCTGCGGCGAAACCGGGTTGCACGGGGGAGAAGGTGGGGTCCTCGGGGCCCCCCTTCTCTCGCAGGCATTTTCGCCATTCGCCATTCGCTATTCGCCAGAAGTCATGCAGCTCGGTCCGAAATCTGGCGAAGGGCGAAGAGCGAATAGCGAATGGCGGAAAGACAAGGAGGCCGTACCGCATGGGCGCATTCAGCAGCGGCTACAGCAGTGCTCTCGGGGACATTCTCAGTCAGGTGAACGACGCCTTCAGCGGCAAGAGTTCGGGCATCAACGTCAGCAGCGTGGTCAGCGAGCTGATGCAGGTGCAAGAGCAGCCTGAGACGCAGATGAAGACCGAGCAGGCGACCATCACTTCGCAGGTCAGCGCGCTGACCACGATCGGCACCGAGCTGACGGCGCTGCAGACCAGCATCAACAGCCTGTCGGATTTCAATGGCGCGCTCAGCCAGATGACTACCGGCACCAGCGACTCCAGTATCGTCTCGGCCTCGGCCGACAGTACGGCGGTGGCGGGCACACACACCATCATCGTCAGCAAGCTGGCGACGATCTCCAGCAGCTACTCCGGCTACATTCCGTCGGGAAGCTCGCTGGCCGGCGCCACCCTTAGCGTCGCTTATGGTCCCGATCCCAACAATCCGCTCAGCACCGATACCATCAACATTCCCTCCACGGACACGACGCTGGCGCAGGCGGCCAGCTACATCAATACGGGAAGCTTTGGCGTGACCGCCAACGTGGTTACGGACTCGCAAGGCTCGCGGCTGGTGCTGACCAGCAAAACCTCGGGGGCGGCGGGCAATCTTACGGTGAGCAGTTCCGCCACCACCTTTACCAGCGCGGCCGGCGTGGATGCGCAACTGTCAGTGGACGGGGTACCGGTAGACAGCAGCACCAACACCGTAACCGGAGCGATTCGGGCGTCACGCTCAGCCTGGGAGCCGCCGACGCCAACACGCCGGTGCTGATCAGCGTAGAGCCGGACACCAACGGGGCGGCAACGGCGATGCAGAGCTTCGTCGACGCCTACAACGCGGTGGTGGGCTCGATCAACAGCCAGTACACGTTGGACTCCAACGGCAACGAAGGGGTGCTGGCCGGCGATAGCATGCTGGAGACGCTGCAAAGCGACCTGTTGAACATGGTTTCCACCAGCGTCAGCGGGGTGGGGAGCTATGTCAACCTGCAGTCCATGGGCATCGAGATGCAGAACGACGGCACCTTGACGGTCGACAGCTCAACCTTGAGCAGTGCCCTCAGCAGTAACTACTCGGACGTGCAGAAATTCTTCCAGTCGACGGCTCCGCAAGGGTGGGGGCAGATCGCCAACACGGAGATGACGCAGCTTACCGACCCTACCCTGGGCCCGGTTGCTCTCGACATCAATGGGCTGAACCAGTCGAATGACGATCTCACCAACCAGATCAATGACTTTCAAGCCAGCATGGCCCAGGTGCAGCAGCAGCTGACGACCGAGTACGACAATCTGGACGCATTGTTGATTCAATACCCCCTACAGATACAGGAGGCGGCGGACCAGCTGGCCAGCTTGCCCGACGCGACTTCCACCAGCAGTACGAGCAGCGGATCGTAAGGGGCGGGATGAAGAACATCGTGGATGCAAAGCGGATGTACCAGGACGCGGCGGTGCGTGGCGCCACGCCCATCGAATTGGTGATTGTGCTGTACGATTCGGCGATTGAGGACATGCGGCGTGCCATGACCGCCATGCAGCGCAGCGACGTCGAAGCCCGGTCCAGCCAGGTGAGCCATGCGCTGATGGTGCTGCAGCAGTTGCAGGGGACGCTGGACTTCGAGCGCGGCGGCAGCGCGGCCCGGCAGTTCGAGCAGTTCTACAACCTGGTACGGGCCAAGCTGCTGGAGGCGCAGATGCGGGGCTCGTCCGAGCTGATGCAGCAGCAGATCCGCTATATGTCGGAGGTGCGAGAGTGTTGGTCGCAAGCCCGCCGGCTGCTGCAGCCGCGGCCAGGACATCAGATGTCGATGGCGTCCGCCGCCGGCGAGGGAGGTGGCAAGAGCGAATGGAACGCCTAGACGAACACGACAGCCTGCTGCTGTTGCGCCGCGCCAATGAGCGTTTTGCCCGCTTCTTCGCGCGCTTCTCGGGCGCTCCCGTGCTGGGCACCGGCGAAGAGGTGGAAGCGCTGCTGCAGGTCGAGTACACCCTGCGTTCGGTTGGCTGCCTGCTGGACGGGCGCCTGCAGAAGAGCGCCATACCGGCGGTTCGTGACGAACTGGCCCGCTATCGCGCTAACCTGGTGCGCCTGCGCCAGGAGCTAGCCACCATGCAGAGCGCTACCGTCGCCTGCCGGGCACGCCTGTTTGCGCGGGAGAAGCATCTGAACTCCGCCCAGGCCTGGTGCGCCGCCTCGCGGGCGACGACGTAAGCATGGGCACGATTAGCGGGTGCTGCAAGGGTGGACGCCTTTCACAGGCCTACCTCGGAACCTAAAGCCGACCGTACCGTAATCGCAGTCGAATGTACGCCCGATCCACCCAACCTGCGGAAATTCTGACAAAGGTCCTTCTTGACCGAGCTCGCAAGGCATCCGCTGTCCGCCGACGGACAATTCGTCCTGAAAGCGGACGCCGCAGCCGCGGTTCACCCATTCGATTGATACTCTAACCCATTGCCGATCAATTGCTTGCAGCTCGTCCCAGATGGCCCGTGGCGTGTACTCACATCCTCGACGCAGATGCCCTGCGGTTCGCCACAAATGCTCTAACGCTGGTGAGGCTCTCGCGTCTGAAGCAGTTAGGAGGCAGTATGGAGCGCAGATACCTGGTTGCGGCCCTGGCGATCATAGCGGCCTTCGCGGTAACCTCCCGCGGCTTCCGTGCGCTGGAGCGCATCGCAGTCGCGAACGATCACGATCAGCATTTCTGGACCCTGGCCAAAGTTGGCGCCATGGCGAAGGCGCGCTGTGAGGCCAATTCCGCGGCCCAGGCGGTGGCCAAAGTCCGCACTCATCTGCGTCCGCGTTTTCCGGAAGAGGCGCAGTTGCTGGCGGAGATGAATGTTCCCCTCGTCAACCTGCAGTCCACCATCGACGAGCAGATGGTCCGGCAGGATGAAGCCATTTCGCGTTGTGCCCGCGAGCGTGCCATGCGCGAAGCCGAGCATGCGCGCCGCGATGCCCAGCGCTGGCAGGAAAAAATGTCGCACACCGTCCGTGATTTCAGCCAGCCTCCGGCTGCCAGTTGGGCACTGCAGCCGGATCTGGCGCAGCACCTTCAGGAGCAGACCGCCGCACTGGCGGGCCGGCTTGCCGCCAATCAGGTGAAGTTGCAGATCGCGGCGGCGAAGATGGCGGAGGCTTCCGTTCCGGATGTGGACGTAGTGGTAGACACCAATCCGGTTGTGGTCACCCCCGACGTTCGCTGCAACGTCAAGACCTCACAGCATGGCCAGACCAAGCACAAGGTCATGTACTACAGCTTTACGACCAAATAGATTTACCTCAGCCTGGAAGCTGGAGAGCAGCGGTACCGTGAGCAGCGGTGCCGCTTTTGTTTGCTGCGCTACTTACCTTTGCTCGGATCGTCAGCGGGATTCACATAAACGAACTGCACCGGCGACATGCCATGGATCTGCACGACGGTGTCTCCCGCCGCCATCGCATAGTGGTGCATGCTGGGATCGAGGTACGCGAAGCTGCCCTCGGGAAAACTCATCATCTTGGTCACTTCGAAGGTATCTCCCATGCCGACCTTCAGCGTACCGGTGATGACGGTGACATTCTCGCGCTTGGGATGCCAGTGAGGCGCGATGCGGTATCCGTCGGGCATCTTCAGGCGGATGGTGTAGTCACCACTGTCGGCCATGGGATCGCCCTCCAGAACCGCCAGCTGCGCGCCCGCAGGAACGAAGGGCGGAGCCGGACCCCACTTGATCTGATCGGGGGTAAAGGCGTTCTGGGCGTCAGGCAGCGCCGCGAGCAGCGTTGCCGAGAGCAATGCGACAAAGAGAAGCTTCTTCATAGCTCTCCTCCTGTGCCCGGCATCATATCCCGGAAATGAAGGAAAGCAGTAGCCGTTTTTGAATAGCGGTCCGGGCACCAGGGAGTTCTTGAACAGCGGCCCATGTCTCGAAAAGCGCGAGACCTGGGGCACCCGGCGGAAGACGAATTCTGCTTTGGAACGATGGTCGCGAAGCGGAACGGAACCAGCCGCGCAGCGGCGGAATGTAGTGAGCCCGGGGCGCAAGCCCCGGCTGTTCAGTGGAAAAAACTCAGAGCCGAGTCAGCGGCAACCCCAGCTCAGAGCCCTGCGACCTTGGCCAGACGAGCCCGCCGCTCCTGCCATTCTTGCGTGGCAAAAATCTTGGGCCCGACTTCGATCAGCCGCGGCAGCATCTGGAAGACCGAGATTGGCGTCCAGCGCATGCCTTGGCGTGTGCGATAGCCGCGGCGGTTCAACTCCTCGGCGATCGTCGAGTACGGGCCGTCCTGGATGGTGAGCTCCATGATAAGGAAGAGGATCTCCTTTTCGACCGGGTTCTCCTCCAGCCGCGGAGGATCTTCGGCGATCTTCATGCCGAAGGGAACATCTTCGGGCGGCAGCGTGGCGCCTTCGGCCATCGGCACCTCGCGCTCCCATTCGACGGCAACCAGCTTCCAGCCCTGTTCCGATTGGCGCGCAATGTCCTCCGGCCCGAAGGACGTGGCCACCTCCTGGCGAATGCGTTCGATCTTTGCCATCCTCAACCTCCGGTTGTCGTTTGTCAGTTGCCGGTTGCCGGTGTCGGCTCTTCGCTTTCAGCAATCTTGCTTCGCGTTCGGGCGAACCGCCTTGTCCTTATGCTGAAACGGTTGCGAACTTTGCAGGGGCTAAAGCCCACGAAATTTTTCGCGTCTTGCGGCATGACTAAAGTCATGCCCTGATACAAAACGGCCAATCGGCAACCGATCGCCGGCAACCGACAACTGACAACCGCTTCACTGCTCCCTCAGCGTCTGCATCGGATCCAGCCGTGCGGCGCGATACGCCGGCACGCTACAGGCCACCAGCGAGACCAGCAGCAGCACCGCGCTCACCGCGACGAAGGTTAGTGGATCGAACGGCTTCACCCCGTACAGCATCTCCTGCATAAACCGCGTCAGCATAAGCGAAGCGACGACTCCGATCGCCAGCCCGGTTGCGGCCAGCACCATGCCGCGACGAATAAACAATCCCAGCACGTTGTCGCGCTGCGCGCCCAAGGCCAGCCGCAGGCCGATCTCCAGCGTGCGCTGCGCCACCATGTACGACAGCACGGCGTACAGGCCAACCGCCGCGAGCAGCAGTGCGATCACCGCGAACGACGTAATCAGCACCGTCTGAAAGCGCGGCTGCGAAGCCGAAAGCGAGACGTAATCGTCCAGCGTGCGCACGCGATAGAGCGGAATGTTGTTGTCCACCTGGTCCAGCTGTTCGCGCAGTGCTCCGACCAGGCTGAGCGGATCGCCATCCGTGCGAAGGATGATGCTAGGATCGAGAATCAGTGCTTGCTTCAGCGGCAGATAAAACTGCGCCGGCATTTCGGCCGTCAGGCCTTTGCGCTTCACATCGCCGACAATGCCAATGATCTCGCGTGGCGGATGGTTCGTAATGCCGTCACCCAGTCCGGGCTGGATGTGCTTACCGATCGGATTTTCGTTAAAGAAGTATTTCCGTACGAAAGCCTGATTGACAATGGTGACGGCCGGCGATTTGGAATCATCCGTCGGCAGAAACGCGCGGCCGGCGATCACCGGGATCTGGAGGGTGCGGAAGAAGTTGGGAGTAACGATGGTGGTTGGCGCGTCCTCTTCATCGCCCTTGGCGACGGGGCGTCCTTCGATGGTGAAGCCGAGGGTAACGTTGTGGTTCGAGAGCGGCAGCGGATAACCGCTTGAGACCGACCTCACTCCCGGCAACGCGGCCAGCCGTGGCAACAGCTCATCGTAGAACTGCCCTTTCTTCAGGTCGGGATACTGGCTGTCCGGCAGGTTGAGGCTCGCTGTCAGGACATTGCGGGTATTGAATCCGGGATCGACGTTCAGCACCCGCACCAGGCTGCGAACCAGCAATCCGGCTCCGACCAGCAGGACCAGGCCGATGGCTGTCTCGGCGATCACCAGCGCACTGTTCAGGCGATTCTGCCCGCGTCCGCTGGTCACGCTGCGCGCGCCTTCGCGCAGCGCCAGCGCCGGATCGAGCCGTGACATGCGCCATGCGGGCATCACCCCGAACAGCACGCCGGTCAGGATCGAAACTGCGGCGGCGAATACCAGCACCATGCCGTCGACGGAAACCTGATCGAGGCGCGGCAGATTCTGGGGTACAAAACGCAGCATGGTCTTGAGCAGCAGCACCGAGAGCACAATGCCCAGCGCGCCGCCGCAAAGCGCCAGCACAACCGATTCGACCAATACCTGGCGCATGATCTCCCAGCGTGTGGCGCCCATGGCGGAGCGCACGGCAATCTCCTGACGGCGGCGCGAGGCGCGTGTCAGCATCAGGCCCGCCACATTGGCGCAGGCGATCAGCAGCACGAAGACCACTGCGGCAAACAGAACATTCAGCGCTGAGCGTGTGCTTCCCACCAGATCTTCCAACTGTGAAATCACAACCGCGCCGGCAAATTGCTTGTTGGACTCCGGATATTGCGCCGCCAGATTCTTGGCGATGACATTCAGGTCGGCATTCGCCTGCGCAAGGCTGATACCCGGTTTCAGCCGCCCAACCAGATCCACCATATGCGCGCCGCGCTGCGCGGTGATGGGCTCTTTGTCATTGGCGTCATCGGCCAGCGTGGTCCACAGCGCTGGAGCGGGCGTCTGGATGGGAAATTCAAATCCCTTGGGCATGATGCCCACAACCGTGTAGGTATTGCGATCGAGCGTGATGTTGCGGCCGACGACGCTGGGATCGCTGCCGAAAACCGATTGCCAGGTTTCGTGACTGAGCACCGCGACGTGCGTTCCGGGCTTTTCATCGTCGGCAACGAAGGTACGGCCGAGAAGCGGATTGATTCCCAGCACATGGAAGAACTCGGACGAAACCGTCTGCGCCTCAATTTGTCGCGGCGTGCCGCTGCCGGTAAGCGTGTGGCTCTCGCCGTGATAGGCGGCGAGCGACTCGAAGGTGCGATTGCGAGTGCGCCAATCAAAGAAATCGGGATAGCTCAGGCTGTCGGGGATTCCGCTCTGTCCGATCGAGGTGTGCACCATGCCGACCGAGGTCAGCCGGTCGGGCTCGGGAAACGGCAGCGGCCGCAGCAGCACGGCGTTGATCAGGCTGAAGATGGCGGTGGTGGCGCCAATGCCCAGCGCCAGCGTCAGCGTCGTGGTCAGGGCAAAACCCGGGTTCTTGCGCAACTGGCGCAGTGCGAAGCGCAGGTCTTGCAACAGGTTTTGCATCCAGCTCTCCAGGTAACAGTTTCGTTCTCTCCGCAGCACGCTCTGGCGAACAGCGAAGAGCGAAAAGCGAAGAGCGAGAGAGAAGTACACGTGAGTGGCCACGGACGGGCGTAAGGCAAGTCTCTGGAAATAGCAGAGATATGGGTTAGCGCCGAGCGCCGGGGACGGCGTCGGCGTCCGAATTCAGGATGCTTTGTCCGGATGCGGACGGTGGAAGTTCGTCGGGGCACGACCTCCACAGGACTGAGGAAAGCTACCCTTCGTGCGCCTTGTATCAGGGCACGGCTTTAGCCGTGCCGATAAGCCGTTTGCGGGTCTAGATTTGTTCTGGGCTCTTCGCAGCCTTTTCCGCCGTGCCGAACGCTTCGGCAAAACAGAGGGGATGAGTTCCAGCTGCGCAGGAACTCATCCCCCAGTTCCTCTAACGCGCTTCTGCGGCACGAGTAAACTCGTGCCCTGATACAAACCCGTGCTCTCGCGATTACGACCGCGCGAGCGGGGTGCACGTGCCCGTTGCGGATTCACCCGCGCCGCGGTTTGCCGCCGCTCTTTCGCGACTGTTACACTAACTAGTTTGCACAGAGCCTGATCTACTCTCCATACATATGTCGAATGCAATTGGAATCGCTATTGTCAACGGCGCCCGCACGCCCATGGGGCGCTACTGTGGAAAACTTCGCGACTTCACCGCCCAGGAGCTGGGCGCCATCGCCGCCGTCGAAGCCATAAAGCGCTCCGGCGTCGAGCCCTCCGACATCGATCACTGCGTAATGGGCAACGCCCAGCAGACCTCCGGCGACGCCATCTACGGCGCCCGTCATGTCGCGCTCAAAGCCGGCGTGCCCATCGAGGTTCCGGCGCTCACCGTCAACCGGCTCTGCGGATCGGGCATGCAATCAGTGGTGACCGCGACGCAGATGATCCAGCTCGGCGAGGCCAAGGCCGTGCTGGCTGGCGGTATGGAATCGATGTCGCAGGCGCCGCACGTCATTCGCGGCATGCGCTGGGGCGTCGGCTTCGGCGAGGGCAAGCTGGAAGATTCGCTGATGGTCGCGCTGCTCGACAGTTACTGCAATCTCTACATGGCCAATACCGCCGAGCTCTATGGCGAGCAGCAGAACATCACGCGCGAGATGCAGGACGACTTCGCCCTGCGCTCGCAGCAGTTAGCCGACGACGCCTACAAAGCCGGCCGCCTGCAGGAAGAGCTGACACCCGTGCCGCTGCGCAATCGTCGCGGCGAGCCCACCGGCGAGATGTTCACCGAGGACGATCATCGGCGTCCCGGCACAACCATCGACGACCTGCGCAAGCTGAAGCCGGCCTTCGGCAAGAACGGCACGGTGACCGCGGGCAACGCCAGCGGCATCGTCGACGGCGGCGCGGCGATGGTTGTCATGTCGATGGACGAAGCCGAGAAACGCAAGCTCCAGCCGCTGGGCCGCATCCTGACGTGGGGTATCGCGGGCGTCGATCCCAAGATCATGGGCTCGGGGCCGGTCCCGGCGACGCGCATCGCGCTGAAAAAAGCCGGGCTGAAGCTCGACGACATCGACCTGATCGAGCTGAATGAAGCTTTCGCCGCGCAGGCGCTGGCGGTGGAGAAAGAGCTGGGTCTGGATCGCGAGAAGCTCAACGTGAACGGCGGAGCGATCGCGCTGGGACATCCGCTGGGCGCAACCGGCTCGCGCCTGCTGATCACGCTGCTGTACGGGCTGCGCCGCCGCAAGGCGAAGTACGGATTGTCGACCGCGTGCATCGGCGGCGGCCAGGGGATTGCGGTGATCGTAGAGAATTTGCAGCGGTAGGAAGCCGGGGGATCTGCGGTTTGTGTCAGGGCACGACTTCAGTCGTGCCGAATGGCGTCTCCACTTTTACTAATGGTCAGGCGCTTCGTTTGCCCGGGTGGCTGTAGATGATCAAGACGTTGTACCTGCTCGAACCTGTCGATCTGGCGGGCGAATGATGGGAACTCGGTGCAAAAGACGGCGCGATAAGTCCGCGCCTTGCAAATCGATACGGCTGATTTGCACTTTCGCTCCGAGTCGGCGACTGCTGGCTGCACAGGGAATCGAAATCGGAACAACGTGTTGAAAGATCACAGGTGGCCCACCCAAGCTTCCTTTGCTTGGGTGGGGTTTCCTTCGGAGCGTCGATCGCTCTGGCGAACGGCGAAGAGCGAACGGCGAAAGGCGGCCCATGCGCATCTTCAGCGGCATCGTTCTTGGCTACCTGCTCTTCGAGTTGCTGTGGCTTGGCGTATTCCGCGTCACCAACACGGATATGCACGCGCCCGGCAGCATCAGCTTTGAGACCGGCGCCATCATCTTCGGGCTGCTCTTCGCGCTGCTGGCCGGCTACGTTGCCGGCTTCATCGGCGGCCGCCCACACTTTACCGCGGCGAAAGTAGTCGGCGCGCTGATTGCGCTGACGGCAATCGTGGTCATGGTGCGCAAAGGTCCGGCATGGCCTCAGGTGGCGGCGCTGCTGTTCCTGGCGCCGGCAGCGGTCGTGGGAGGATATTCGTACGTGCTGCAACAGCGTGCCCGGACGAAAGGCGGCAGCTCACAATGACCAGCGAAGAACGCGCATTGCACGGAGTGGTCTATCAACTGGAAGGCGCGTGGAACGCCGGCGACGGCGCCGCCTTTGCCGCCCTCTTCACCGAGGATGCCGACTGCATTCACATCCTCGGCGGTTACTACACCGGGCGCGACGCCATCGAGGCCGGCCATCGCATGATTTTCGGCACCATTTACAAGGGCAGCACCCTGCACTACAGCGTGGAGAAGATCAAGTTCGTGCGGCCGGATGTGGCGCTGGTGTTTCTGCGCCAGCACCTGCAATTCGCCGAGAGCGGCGCGGCCCAGGAGCTGGACGCGCGGCCGACTATCGTCGCCGTGAAGAACGACGGCGCCTGGAAGATTGCCGCGCTGCAGAACACGCGGATCAGCGAGGTGGGAGGGAAGTAAGGACGCCGTCCTCCACCCAGTGCTGCGATAATGCTAGGCGAATAGCGTTGGAAACGAATATCTGCTCTCTCCATATCGAAGTGTAGGGTGGAAAAAGTGTAGTGTGGAATAAGAGCGGGTACAGATTAGGAGTGAGGAAGAGCTTGTGTCAGGGCACGAGTTTACTCGTGCCGTAAGTGAGTCTTAAATAAGAATGGGGCTTTAGCCCCTGAAAGCCATGTCGAGACCCGTTCGCCACGCCGATTCCAGCGCAATCATTCGCGCCCGAATGTATTTCGTTACAACGAAGACGAGCATGGGACGGGCCCTGCTGCAATCTGAACGGAACGCAATGCTGTTCGTCGATGTGCTCCGTTCTCAAGCGGCCGCCGGAAGACTCAACGTGCACGACTTCGTGGTAATGCCGGACCATGTTCACCTGTTGATCACTGTCGCAAGCGACATGCCGGTGGAAAAAGCTGTGCAGGTCATCAAGGGCAATTTTTCTTACAGGCTGAAGAAAAAACTCGGGTATGCAGGCGAGGTCTGGCAACGCGGTTTTTCAGATGTGCGAATTGAAGATCGCGAGAGCTTTCTGCGGCATCGCGAGTACATCGCACAGAATCCGGTAAAACGCGGCTTGGCCGACGCGCCTGGGGAGTATCCGTATTGCTTCGCCTATCTGGCGAAACGAAAGTCGGGGGCTAAAGCCCCCTTAAAAAATATAGCGGCTTGCGGCACGGCTGAAGCCGTGCCCTGACACAAAAGCTCCGCTGGCATTACGTATCAAGAATAGTTCCCAGCGGAGGCGAACTAATTTCGATGGAGCCGGCTTCAGCCGGCGGCAGACCGCAGTTCAACATCATCGTTAGAGGAAACGCTCTTATGCAAATCCAGAAGGTTGGGGTTTTAGGTTGTGGGCTGATGGGCTCGGGCATTGCGCAGGTGGCGGCCACCGCCGGCTTCGATGTGGTTTCGCTCGAGACCGATCAGAAATTTCTCGACAAAGGTTTCGCCGGCATCGAGAAGTCGCTCTCGCGACTGGTCGAGCGCGGCCCAGATAAGGGCGGGTTGACCGCCGATCAGAAGGCCGCGGCGCAGTCGCACATGAAGGGCACGCTCAAGATGCAGGACCTCGCCGACTGCGACATCGTCATCGAGGCCATCATCGAAAACGTCGCCGAGAAGCGCAAGACCTACGCCGAGCTCGACTCGATCGTCAAGAAGGACGCCATCTTCGCGAGCAACACTTCGTCGATCTCGATCACCGAGTTGATGACCGCGACCAAGCGCCCCGAGCGCTTCATCGGCCTGCACTTCTTCAATCCCGTGCCCATGATGAAGCTGGTGGAAGTGGTGAAGACCATCGCCACCGCACCCGAGGTCTACGACGCGGCGGTCGACTTCGGCGCGAAGCTAGGCAAAGTGCCGGTGCGCACCAGCGACAAGAGCGGCTTCATCGTCAACCGGCTGCTGGTGCCATATCTGCTGGACGCGATCCGCGCGTACGAGGAAGGCGTCGGTTCCATCACCGACATCGACGAAGCCATGAAGCTGGGCTGCGGCCACCCAATGGGACCGTTCACCCTGCTCGACTTCGTCGGCCTCGACACCACGTACTACATCACGCACGTGATGTTCGAAGAATTCAAGGAGCCGCGCTTCGCCTCGCCGCCGCTGCTGAAGCGCCTGGTGCTGGCCGGCTGGTACGGCCGCAAATCGGGCAAGGGCTTCTACGATTACGCCGACCCGAACAAGCCGGTGCCGGGAAAGTTCGTGTAGGCAAGGCAGCAGTTAGCTGTTAGCACTTAGCAAAGGCAATCAGCCCAAAGGGCAATCAGCGTTCGCCCATCGGGCTGGCGTTGAAGCTTTACCTCTTGCCGGTTGTCATCGCGATCGGCAAAAGCGGCCAGCCCGAAGGGCGGCACTTGTTCTCGCCCCGGGTGTGAGCCCGGCGGCACGAGACCCCAATTGATGCGAGCCGCGTCAGCGGGGGCAGAGGGTGACGCGGCATGCGTTTCAGAATGGGAAAATTTAGCGAAAGTATAGCATTTTAGTGACGACAATTAGCTCGACTCTCTCGCGGTCTGGATTTTGGCCATCCGGACGCCTCGCAGAATGCCCCGTAATCGCGTTTACAGGCGTTTCTAGCTATGTAAACGAGCAAGAACGGCCTCTGGATCGTTCGGGGTCTTTTAGCGCGCGCTACGGGCTTCCTACGCTAAAGTGCCATTTTGAAACGAAGAATACTCAAAAAACGATTGGCACATTAAGGCCATATCGATTTGTGTCGCCCCTGAAAGGGGCTCGGATTGTTATTCTTGACACACCCACCGCTTCCGCTGTGGGCTAATTACTTTCGCTCCGCCTGCGGCGGAGCTGGGCAGCGCCGTCATGTTTTGCTAATTGCCAGCTGCTAATACGAAAGGAACTCATGCCCGACTTCCAGAACATCAAGCACGAATCCAAAAACCACATCGCCTACATCACCATCGACCGGCCCAAGGTCCTCAACGCGCTGAACATGGCAACCATGCAGGAGCTGAAGCAGGCCTTCGCCGCGATCAAGGACGATGCCGACATTCGCGTCGTCATCCTCACCGGCGCGGGCGAGAAGGCCTTCGTCGCGGGCGCCGACATCGGCGAGCTGTCGCAGCACACGCCGGTCTCGGCCAAGGAGTACACCCACCAGGGCCAGGCCATCATCGATGCCATCGAGAACCTGGGCAAGCCGGTGATCGCCTGCATCAACGGCTTTGCGCTGGGCGGCGGCTGCGAGATCGCGATGGCCTGCACTATGCGGCTGGCCAGCGAGAACGCCAAGCTCGGCCAGCCCGAGGTGAAGCTTGGCCTCATCCCCGGCTACGGCGGCACGCAGCGCCTGCCGCGGCTGGTGGGCAAAGGCCTCGCTATGCAGCAGATCCTCACCGGCGAGATGATCACCGCGCAGGAAGCGTATCGCATGGGGCTGGTGAACGAAGTGGTGCCCGCGGCCGAGCTCATCCCGCGCGCCGAGGCGATTGCCGCGAAGATCATCGCCAACGCGCCGCTGGCGGTGCAGTATGCGATGGAAGCCGTCAACCGCGGCTACGACCTCACGCTGGCCGACGGTCTCTTCCTGGAGGCGACGCTGTTCGGCGTATGCTGCTCAACCGACGACAAGAACGAAGGCACCAAGGCGTTTCTGGAAAAGCGGCAGGCGCAGTTCAAAGGAAAGTAATGTCGGTTGGGCTGAGTGGGTGGTGATAACGCGAGTTAGCGTCACTTGACATTAAGTTCCAGTTGCCCGTTGCTTGGAACTAATGGACTAACGCCCGTCATTA
>Ga0335081_10002883_pt1 | contig 27093 bp, 21 predicted proteins | sample Lox_Sample_35_FD_206713 | JGI IMG/M metagenome (GOLD analysis project Ga0335081, IMG submission 206713) | Soil microbial communities from Loxahatchee National Wildlife Refuge, Florida, United States - Lox_Sample_3.5 | ecosystem: Environmental > Terrestrial > Soil > Wetlands | place: USA...
GCGATTTAGGTCTTGAGCCCATGGTCGGCAACATGCTCGGGACTTCACTTGCCATGGCACCGGCCTATCTCGTCGGGCAGCTTTGCTCGGTCGTCGATCTCGACGGCCCGACTTTCTTGAAGTCCGATCGCGACCTCACCGTTCAGTATGAAGACGGGATGATCGATTGCCCCGAACGGGTCTGGGGCTCAGCGAGTTAATCATGCTCAAAGTGCCTCAGCCGTATTTGCTCTTTTTAGGTGACGTGACGGAGCGCGGCTTTGCAAAGACCGCCTTTGGCCTCAAGGACTGGGTGCCGGAGATATGCATCGGGGAATGCGCGCTGCCGACCTGCCAGGTGACGACAGGTCTACCGCGCATGACGCCGGCTGAAGCCTATGCGCGAGGGGCGCGCTCGCTCGTGATCGGGGTGGCCAATCGCGGGGGCGTGCTGGTGCCGGAGTGGATCTTGAAGCTCCTCGAGGCTGTGCAAGCGGGGCTCGACGTCGTGAGCGGCATGCACGGGCGGCTGAATGATCATCCGGATCTCAAGGCCGCCGCGCAGCGCTTGGGGCGCCAGCTGATCGACGTGCGTCAGCCGCCGCCCGGCATTCCAATTGCGACCGGCGCGAAGCGCTCCGGTAAGCGACTTCTGACCGTCGGTACGGACATCGCGCTCGGCAAGAAGTACACGGCATTGACCCTGGCGCGGGAGTTTAAGAAACGGGGTGCCGCCGCCGATTTCCGCGCCACGGGCCAGACCGGAATTCTGATTGCTGGGTCCGGCATCCCGATCGATGCGGTGATCGCCGACTTCGTGGCCGGGGCGGCCGAGATGCTGAGTCCGCCCGCAGCGCCCGACCACTGGGACGTGGTCGAGGGGCAGGGGTCGATCTTTCATCCCTCCTACTCCGGGGTCTCGCTCGGACTCCTCCACGGCACGCAGCCGGATGTGATCGTGCTCTGCCACGAGGTTGGGCGCGAGCGGGTGCTGGGGCTCGAGGACTACCCAACGCCGGATCTTGAGGAGGCCATCGAGCTTCACTTGAACCTCGCGCGGCGCACCAACCCGCGCGTGCGGTGTGCGGGCGTCTCACTCAATACCGCATCGCTCCCGGAGGGCGAGGCGCGTGCGGTACTTGCAGTACTCGCGACGCGCTTGAATCTCCCGGTGGCCGATCCGCTCCGTTCGGGCGAGGAGCTCAAGGCACTCGTGGACTCCTGCCTTGCTTAGATCCCTACGACACAACTCACGCGCCGAACTCTTGCTTTTCGCAGGGTTACTATGAGCCAGGCGGCTAGGCCCGCGACAGTCTCGCTGTCGCTCGACGAGATCCATGATCTTGCTACGCGCGCTTTCGCACAGAACGGCTGCGACGAGCCAAACACCAAGGCCCTCGTGCGCACTGTGGTCAGCGCCGAGCGAGATGGCTCCCTCTCTCACGGACTGTTTCGCATTCCCGGCTACATCGCCTCTCTGCGCAGTGGAAAAGTGAAGGGAAGGGCAGACCCGATTGCGAGTCACAGGACGCCCGTTCTGATTCACCTCGATGGCGACAACGGCTTTGCGCCACTCGCGCACGAACGAGGAATTCCCGTGCTCGCCGAAGCCGCTTCCAAGTACGGTGTCGGCGTGATGGCGATTACGAGCACTTACCACTTTGCATCCTTGTGGCCTGAGACGGAGGCACTTGCAGAGCGGAGGCTTTGCGCTATGGCGTGCACGTGTTACATGCCTGCTGTGGCTCCGCATGGAGGAAGGAAGCCCCTCTTTGGGACAAACCCGATTTCATTCGCTTGGCCGAGGCCTACCAAGTCCCCGGTCGTCTTCGACATGGCCACTGCGTCGATGGCGATGGGAGAGGTTCAAATTGCTGCCCGGGACGGGCACTCGGTGCCCTTAGGCACCGGACTCGATGTCGGCGGCAGGCCCACAACCGATCCGAGTGAAATCCTCAAGGGTATGCTGCTTCCCTTCGGGGGCCACAAGGGATCAGCGATCGCCTTGATGGTTGAGCTGCTCGCCGCCGGTGCTGTAGGCGACCGGTTCAGCTTCGAGGCCGCGGAAGCCGACAACAAGGACGGGGGTCCCCCGCGGGGAGGGGAGTTCATGCTCGCGATCGATCCTGGACTCGTCGCAGGCCCTGATTGGGCAGAGCACTGCGAACGATTTTTCCGCCGCTTCGAGGCGATTGAGGGTGCGCGGCTGCCGGGCACGCGTCGCCATCGCAACCGCGGTTCAGATGTGAAGCGCGAGATCAACGCGGATCTGGTCACACGCATTCGGTCGCTGTGCGACTGACATGCCGGACGTCGGATCCTTCTCCTGATGCAACGCTACTCCGCCCTCAACCTTGCCTGGCAGGCAGTGCGCGGCAATCGCCATTGGCAACCTGCCTGGCGGGACGACAAGCTCAAGCCCTCCTACGAGGTCGTCGTCATCGGCGGTGGCGGGCACGGTCTCGCGACGGCCTACTACCTCGCGAAGAAGCATGGTATTCGCAATGTCGCCGTGCTCGAGCGTGGCCTCATCGGGCTCGGCAACTCGGGGCGCAATACGCAGGTCGTGCGTTCCAATTACTTCTACCCCGCAAGTTCGTCCTTCTACGACCATGCGTTGAAGCTCTACGAAGGATTGGGCCGCGAGCTCAACTTCAATGTGATGCTGAGCCAGCGCGGCGTGCTCAATCTCGGGCACAGCGAGCATGAGATGGAGATGTTGCGTCGCTGGTGCAACGCCATTCGCATGAACGGCATTGACTCAGAGATGCTGACCCCGGGGCAGATCCGAAAGCTCGCACCTCCCTTGAATCTCGAGGGCCGTTACCCCGTGCTCGGCGGCTTCATCCAGCACCGCGCCGGTATCTGCCGGCACGATGCGGTGGTGTGGGGCTACGCTCGCGCCGCGAGTGCGCTCGGCGTCGACCTTGTGCAGAACTGCGAGGTGACCGGCTTTGTCCTCGGGCGGACCGGCGTGCGTGGCGTGCGTACGTCCCAGGGGTACATCGGTGCCGAGAGAGTCGTCATGAGTGTCGCGGGCTTCTCTTCTGAGCTCGCGCGTCTCGCGGGACTTCAGCTCCCCATCACCACCATGGCACTACAGGCCATGGTCACCGAGCCCGTGAAGCCCGTGCTCGACACCATGGTGATCTCGGGCCTGGTGCACGCCTATGTGAGCCAGAGCGATCGCGGCGAGATCGTGATCGGGGGCGGGGCGGACGCGTACAATTCCTATGCGCAGCGCGGAGGGTTGCCGCAAATGCGCCACGTCATCGGCGCCGTCGTGGAGCTCTTCCCCTCATTCAGCCGCCTAAAGCTCATGCGCCAATGGGCCGGGCGGGTGGATATTACCCCCGACACAAGTCCGCTCATGGGTCTCACACCGATCGAGGGACTCTTCATCAACTGTGGTTGGGGAACCGGAGGATTCAAGGCGATCCCCGCGGGCGGTGACACCATGGCGTACACCGTCGCGAACGGCCGACCCCATCCCCTCATCTCCCGCTTCAGACTCGATCGCTTCGGTACCGGCGCCCTGATCGATGAGGGCGCGGCGGCCGGGGTCGCGCACTAGAGGCTTTGACCATGCTCAGAATCCCGTGCCCCCACTGTGGACTGCGCGATGAGCCCGAATTCACCTTTGGTGGCCCTGCGCACGTGACTCGCCCCGACTCAAGCGTCGATGATCAGACTTGGACAAGCTACCTCTACAGTCGCAAGAATCCCGCCGGGCCGCACTTCGAACGGTGGTGTCACACGTACGGCTGTGGCCGTTGGTTCAACGTGGCGCGCGACACGCGCACTCACGAAATCCTGAAGGTTTATCCAAGTGATTCCGTACGACCCAAGCGCCCCCACTCTTGCGAATTAGGAACAATGCGCCACTTCGAACCCGTTGTTTTCGTTCGGTCGCGATTCGACCCGGTAGAGAGAATGCTGCTTTGCAGCATGCACTCTGCCTCACTCCTTATATATAGCAAGGAGGGGAAATCCGCCGAATCTATCCAAACTAAGACGTTCCAAGCTCAAGAATCCCACTCTCCGGACAGCGAAAAATTCCCTTCGCACGGGCCCTTATTCTCGCGGTCTCCCGGATGTAACCTCTTCGCAATGGACGATTCCCTGGACACGTGGTTCAAGCGCGAGATCCTCGTCCATGAAGCTTCCCTCGTCCGCTATCTCCTTCGCACCTGGCCGAACCGAGAGGAAGTGTATGACCTCCGCCAGGACACGTATGTTCGCGTGTACGAAGCGGCCGCCCAGTCTCGCCCCCATTCTCCCAAGTCATTCCTCTTCGCCACCGCACGTAACTTAATGGCCGATCACATCCGCCGCCGTCGGATTGTGGTGATCGACGCGGTGGGGGATATGGATGCGCTAAACGTCTTGGTGGACGAGCTTTCTCCGGAGTCTCGGGCCTCGGCTTTCGAGGACCTGCGTCGCTTGGCAGACGCCTTCGACCAACTTCCGCCCAAGTGTCGTGAAACAGTTTGGATGAGACGGGTCGATGACTTGCCACAGAAGGAAGTAGCAGCGCGACTCTCAATTTCTCAAAAGACAGTTGAAAAGCACGTGATGAAAGGGATGAAACTCCTGGCGGCCGCGATGTTCCGCAGCGAGCGCGGCGTGAGCGTGGAAGCTAGGGAGCATGACAAGGAACGGAAGGGAGAGTCGCGTGGAAGCCCATAAGCAGGTGGAGGACCAGGCCGCCGCCTTCCTTGCCCGCCGGGATGGCGATGAGTGGACGGAATCGAATCAGGCGGAACTCGAGCGCTGGCTTGCGGGTTCCACCGCCCGGCGTGTGGCTTTTCTTCGTCTTGAAGCCGCGTGGGATGAAGCACGCCGATTGAAAGCCTTGAGCGCGGGGCTGCCGCCGGGAACGGTCCCGCCGCCCGGTGAATGGCGGGACACCCCCTTTTTTGACTCCAACACGACGTCAACGCGGCGAGCGGATCTTATCGACTTCCCCGCGCCGAGTCCGTCACGACCAGGTGCACGGGGCGCGCGAGACTCGCGCCTGAGACTGCAGGTAAGACACTTTGCGCTGGCCGCCAGCATCCTGCTCGCGTTAGGAATCGGCGCGTACTTCCTCTCAGGTCCACAGGGTAATCGTTACAGCACGCCCATCGGTGGCATCGCCTCGGTCCCCTTGAGCGACGGCTCCCACATCACGCTCAACACGGCCAGCGAAGTGCGCGTCGAGCTCACCCCGTTGGAGCGGCACATCCGCCTGGAGGAAGGCGAAGCCTTCTTCGACGTCGCTCACGACGCAAATCGCCCATTCATCGTGCAGGTCGGTAAAAAGCGTGTGATTGCGGTGGGCACGAAGTTCTCGGTGCGACGCGAGGGTAACGATGTCCGAGTCGTCGTCACCGAGGGCAAGGTCCGGGTGGAAACCGGCTCGGCTGCCCACGGGGAGGGATCCAGCGAGCTCGGGAGGACGCCCAATCACCCTGGGGAAAACGCTCAAGGGACGGCGTATACGCGTGCCGTCGGGCCCGGTGAGGCCTTCTTGACCCCCGGCGATGTGGCGAGCCTAGGCGATGAGGGCATTGTGATCGAACAGAGGCCCGTCGCCGAAGTTCAGGACGATCTCAGCTGGCGCCAGGGCTATCTCACTTTCCACGACACTTCCCTGGCGGACGCGGTGGCGGAGTTCAACCGCTACAACACGCATCAGATCGTGATCGAGGACCCCGCGGTAGCGGCGATCCGCATTAGCGGTAGCTTCCGGGCGCTGAATTACGAGGCCTTCGTACGCGTGCTCGATGATGGATTCGCAATTCATTCGAGGAGTTCCGAGGACACCACGACGCTTGGCAAATAGCCGTAGACGGGCGACTGGTTTATTCGACTTTGATCAGCTGAGATGTTGATCAGCTGAGTGATAACTCAGCTCCTGGCCAATTCTCAAAGGGGCTATCATCCCGCGCGAGGCTCCGCGAGCCGTACGCTCGCGGTCAACTCGCATCCCAATAATTCAATTCCGTTCGGGGCGCGCGTGCACTCACGCCTTTCGGCTGAGGCTTGTCCGCAACAGCTGCCTTGAAGACCCAGGTCTCTCGATGCGGGATTCTGCTTCCCCGCACGTCCCGGTAACCCGAGGACTTCTGCGGGGTGACCGCAACTTACTCGCGACAACAACTAGAGATCCACGGGGAGAACTGAGATGCTGAAGAGCGTGACGTTTCGCTCTACATTGGCGGCGGTAGCTTGGGCGATATCTTTTTCCGTCTTCGCCATGGCCAACGGGCCCACGCAAGTGGACATCCCGGCGGGCAACCTGGTCCCGGCGCTCGAAGCGCTGGAGAAGCAGGCGGCGATCGAGCTGGTCTTCCAGCCCGAGCAACTAAAGTCCTTTCGCACCAAGGGCGTCAAAGGCACCTACGAGCTGAAGGATGCCGTCCGCCTTCTCCTCAAGGGTACGCCGCTCGAGCTGCGCACGGATCCTAGCGGCGCAATGGTGATCGTTCCTTCGCGCGCCGCCGGTAACCGCGCGCAGACACAGTCACAGACGTCGGGCGATACCGGACAGGCCGCTGACTCCCGGAGCGGTCTTCAGCTGGCTCAGGCGAATGTGGGACAAACTTCGGGTACTGCTTCCGTAGCAGGGCAAACGTCTAACTCTCAGGAGAATTCAGCCCCGGGGGCGCTCCAAGAGGTCGTGGTCACCGCACAGAAGCGCGCCGAACGCTTGCAGGATGTGCCCATTTCCGTCGCGGTGGTGAGTGCGGAATCGATGCTGGAACGGCAACAGGTCACGCTCCAGGACTATTACGCAACGGTACCGGGTCTATCCATCAATGACTATGGCACCGGCCGCGTGAGTATCACGATGCGCGGACTCAGTACGGGTGACGGAGGCAATCCGACGGTTGGCATTACAATTGACGATGTACCGATCGGCGCCACCGATACTGCCATTATCAACGGCGCACAATTTGTACCACAGCTGGATCCGGCGGATTTACAGCGTATCGAGTTTCTCAAGGGCCCGCAGGGCACTTTGTACGGCGCGACGAGTCTCGCAGGTCAGATGCGCTATATAACCGCGGTGCCTGATCTCGCAGCCACGACTGCCCACGTCGAAGCGGATGGCAGCGGAATCACCAGTGGAGGCTTCGGGTACGGGGCCAGGGTAGGGCTCAATGTTCCCTTGATCTCTGACACTCTCGCTGTTCGAATCAGCGCTTTCGATCGTCGTGACCCAGGGTACATCGACGACTCCGCTCACGGTCGGAGCAATCTGAACAGCGTCGATTCGTATGGGGGATACCTAAGCGCTCTTTGGCAGGCGACTTCGGCTGTCTCCATTCGGCTGTCCGCACTCGATCAGACGCGAAAGCTAAACGGAGACGGTACCCTCGATACCAACTACCTCTTTCAGACACCTTCCGGTGCTCTGGCGCAAGATCGACTGCCTGGCACAGGAGACAATAGCTACAACTTGCAACTCTACAGCGCCGAGATCAAGGCCCACGGGGACGCGGTAGAATTCGCCTCCGTCTCGGGTTACAGCACCACACGCGCGAACGAGTCCACGGACGAAACGCCAAACCTGGGGTCACTTTACCAACTCATTTATCCACCAGGTGTTCCAGGCGTCGAAGGTGCAACCTTGCTTAGTGTGTTCCATAGCAGCAAATTTACACAAGAGTTGAGGCTATCGTCAGCGGATGGGGCTCGCTTTCAGTGGCTGCTGGGCGGCTTTTACACAGACGAAAACAACGGATTCAACCAGCAACAAATATGGGCGAATGAGATAGCGACAGGCGCACAATTTGGAACGCCGCTTCTTACTGCCGACTTTCCGACTAAATATGTCGAGTATGCAGGTTTCTTAAACGCTACCTACCATTTTACCGACCAACTGAGCCTTCAATTAGGTGGCCGTGAAGCGCACAACTGGCAAAGATCGAGCGGCGAGTCGACCGGTCCATTGGCGTCTCCATCTACCGCCGAGCGGTCCGAGGACAACGCGTTCACCTATCTGATAACGCCACAGCTTCGCATTTCAGATGACATTATGATTTACGCCCGCGTCGCGTCGGGGTACCAAGCGGGGGGGCCAAATGGACCCCCACCGCCAGGTCAGTCGTACCCCCTTACCTTTGACCCTTCAAGGACGATTAACTATGAGATTGGCGAAAAGATGCAGGCTATGGACCGCCACCTCTCGCTTGATGTAGCCCTATTCTACGTGGACTGGTCGAAGGTGCAGTTGCTCGGCACCCTTCCGGTCACATTTGCGAACTATATCTTCAATGGCGGGAAAGCAAAGAGTGAAGGACTGGAAGCCTCACTATCTTTCAGGCCTCTCGAAGGGCTTAACATCAATGCTACTGCGACATATACAAATGCCCAGTTGACCACCAATGCAGGAAATGGCTTTCCAGGTGTATCCGGAGATCCGCTTCCATTCTCAAGCAAGTTCAGCGGAGCGATCTCAGCAGAGGAGCGCTTTTCAATGACCTCTGCGGTCGAAGGGTTTGTTAACGGTACGGTAGCGTATGTTGGCCGGCGCTGGGAAGCCTGGACTGCGACCTCAGGCCAAGAACCGCAGGTTCCCGGATACTACTATCTGAATGTTCAGGGCGGAATCAAAGCTGATGGATTCACTGTGGCTGCGTTCGTGAAGAACCTGACCGATCAAAGAGGAATTCTGAGCGCGACGCAGTTTACGGGGTCCACTTTGGACTCCGGCATGTGGCGCACGTCCATAATCACTCCGAGAACCGTGGGGCTATCTATCTCGAAGTCGTTCTAGCGCGCTCGCCAAGCTCCATGAGGACGGCACTCTACAAGTGGTACCTATTGCTCGTCCTTCTTACGGTGCTCACTTTTAGCAACATGGACGGTTTAGTACTCGGACTTCTGTCCCAAAGTATTAAGCTAGATTTCGGCCTTACCGATACGCAAGTAGGCCTCCTAAGCGGGATGGCCTTCGCTTTATTTTACTCTGTGATGGGGATTCCGATCGCTCGTTGGGCTGACCGCGGTGACCGTGTGGTTGTGATGTCGGTGAGCACAGCTGTCTGGTGTGTGCTAGTCGCCGCGTGTGGTTGGGCGACCAATTTTGCGCAATTGCTCGTAATTCGGGTCGGCGTCGCTGTGGGGGAGGCCGGATGCGTTCCGCCAGCGCATTCATTGATCGCGCAATATTTTGAACGCGTCGATCGAGCTCGCGCCGTCGGAATTTACATGCTCGGAGGCTCGCTCAGCATGTTGATCGGCTACTTCGCCGCCGGATGGTTGAATGAACTCTACGGGTGGCGCGCGACATTTGAAATTCTAGGCGCTTCGGCGCTGCTTCCAACCGTATTGGTCTGGCTGACTCTGGAAGAGCCTCGTCGCGCAAAGTGGAAATCCTCGGAAGTGTCGCGCAGCCAGACATGGCAGCCCGAACACACAAGCCGAGATTCTATCTGGCGCGTGTGTTTAGCACTATGGCGCATCAGAACATTTCGTCATCTCGTAGTGTGTTATTCAGTTGTTTACTTCTTCGGCTATGGCATGCAGCAGTGGCAACCGGCGTTTTTTATACGGAGCTTTGGACTGACTACCGGTGCTCTTGGTACATGGTTTGCGGCAATTTTTGGCACTGCAAGCTTCGTAGGTACCTATCTGGGCGGCGATCTCGCATCGCGATTTACAAAAAATGACGAGGCAACGCAGCTCAAAGCAACATCGTTCGGCTATGTAGCGTTCGGAGTCATCTCGGCACTGGCGTATTTATCCCATGACGTTTATTGGGCCTTTGGACTCATCGGGCTAGCCGGAATTGGAGCCGCGGCAACGACGGGCCCGATGCTCGCTGTCCTTCAGACTCTAGTGCCAGAACGGATGCGGGCGACCTCAATCGCGCTGATCTACCTCCTAGCCAACCTAATAGGGATGGGGCTTGGCCCTTTGGCGGCGGGTGCGCTCAGCGACGAGCTAAGCCGCTTCGTAGGGTCAGAGTCCTTGCGATACGCGATGGTGGCGCTTTGTCCAGGACAGCTCTGGGCAGCTTGGCACTGCTGGCAGGCAAGCAAGACAGTGATGCTCGATGTGGAGCTTACTGAGACGGCTCTGTGTGGAAGGATCGTCTACTCGAATTCCGAATGCGCATCGCATAGCTAGGGGACGTGCGAAATGCCTTCGAGCATTGAAGTCGTAGCCCCGCCCGGCAAGCTCTACAACGTCGGGTTTGATCTGCATTTGTGTTCGGAGGGTATTCAAGGGAGCGCGGTAACGGTTCTCATTGAAGCCGGCAACGGTTTGTGTGCGGCGGCATATTCCAGACTGCGGTCGGCGCTCGCCCCGCACGTACGTGTCATAAGCTACGATCGCGCGGGGTTGGGATGGAGTGGGGACTCTGGCGATGTCCCAGACGCAGCACACGTGTGCTGCCATCTACGGCGACTTCTTCATGCCGCCTGCGTTCCCCTTCCGCTTGTGATTGTTGCGCACTCGATCGGAGGGCTATTCGCTCGGGTATTTGCTGGCCGCTTCCCGACGGAAGTGGCCGGAATCGTTTTCCTAGACTCAATTCATGTCCAGACCGACGAGTATTTTAATGGAAATGAGCGAATCGATTGGATCTGTGGAATTTATCGAGCCGCGCGAGCTTGCGTTAAGGCGGGCCGTCTACCAGAGTCAGACTTCGAGTTTATTCAGACCTTCGCGGACGTGCCTGCGGTGCAAGCGCAACTGCGGCATTCGGCAATGCAAGTAAGGCGCTACGATGTGGCTCTTGCAACCACCCTGGCAAGCAGGGCCTCCCAAGAGCAAGCGGCTTCATTCGGTTCGCTGGGCAATCTGCCGTTAGTCGCGGTGACGGCGCCGGTCGTTAGTGACGACAGAAAACACGGGAATATTGATTGGTCCCGTTTTCGGGCGGTCAAGGCCTCGTTGGATGAGCAACTCGCCAGTCTCTCTACGCGCGGTCGCCATGTGGTAATTGCCGGAGCGGAACACGGCACATTGATTTACGAGGCAAAGTTCGTGGAGCAGCTTACAGAGGAAATTCTTGCCTTGACTAAACAGGACTCCTCGGGCCAATCACAGCAAACACGATGATAGATATGTCAGACGAATCGATTGAACTGCCCGAATACTGGGCAAAGTATGAGCAGGAACTGCGGGTCTGGAGAAATACTTGTCGGCAACTACCCCGCCCGATTGTGCCCAAAGTGCAGCCGAGCGAGACGGTCATGATGCCGATGCGTGATGGTGTGCGGCTTTACACCGAGGTCTATCTTCCTAAAGGCGCTGATGACGGATTGCCGTCTGTGCTTATTCGAACTCCCTACCCGGACTCCACGTTCCCGTTCTCCATGAGACCCATTGAGCTTTTTACATCGGGTGGCTACGCAGTAGCCGTGCAATCGTGTCGCGGCACGTGGCAATCCGAAGGAGAATTTCGTTTCTTTCAGAACGAGGCAGCCGATGGGTATGACTGCGTCGAATGGATGGCGAAACAAAGCTGGTCGAATGGCAGAATTGGCATGTACGGATCCTCGTACTCGGGATCAACCCAGTGGCTTGCCGCACGCCTGCGGCCTCCACATCTAACGTGCATCGCGCCTCAATCCCCGGCGGGGATGTTCTTTTACGAGACTCCCTATATTGGTGGTGCGTACTTCAAGCATCACTTTCTGGCGTGGCCGCAATTGATCGCCAAGCATTCTTGGGAGCAGATGACCTTCAATGCTTCGGAAGATATGTTGACCGCGAAACCGGACCCAACCTCCGCGTTGTACCGCGCCATGCAGGGGAGCTCGAATCTTGCCGTCCTTAGAGAGTGGTATAGCGACCATCCCCAACTCGCGGGCGCACTGTCTGAAGCGCTCGAGCATCCCACACTCGATGAGTGGTGGAGAAGCATCATGCTCACTGCTGAGGCGGCCCGAGAGATCAAGATACCGGTGCTCTGTATAACCGGATTTCATGACGGTGACCAGGCGGGCGCCCTGTATAACTGGGAGGTAATCGAAGCCAACGAGGAGTCAAGCGCAGGCAAACGACACCTGCTGGTCGGCCCGTGGCGGCACGCACAGATGTTGACTGGAAAGGCGGCCCCCATGGGACTTGTTACATTCCCCGGGAATGCGGATGTGTCGCTGCCGAAGATGGCTCTGCGGTTTTATGACGCGTATATGAAAGAAGATCCGCACGCACTCAGCCGTCTTCCGGTGCGATGTCGATTGTATATGACAGGTAGCAATCAATGGTATGAATCGAAGAGCTACCCGCCTGCGGAGACGGAGGAGATTAGAATGTACCTTTCAAGTGCTGGTCATGCCAACTCACTCTTTGGAGACGGTCGACTGACATTCGACTCACCGAGCGACGAGCCCGCGGACAAGATGGCGGTGGATTGGCGCGTTCCAGTCCAACCCGTGGGAATCGGGGAGGACGCACGTGAAAGCGAGGCACGACATGACGTCTTGGTCTTTACTAGCGATGCTCTTGAGACAAACCTTTCTGTATTGGGCCCCGTGTCAGCGGAGTTGTACATAAGCGTCGACGCTTGCGATTGCGATGTAGTCGTTCGAATTGCAGATGTATGGCCGGAGGGCAACTCTGTCAACATGACCGGCGAGTTTGGTTTTGGGTCATTCCGGGCTCGCTATCGCCACGGCTTTCACCAGGAGGTAATGGCAACACCACAAAAGCCGATGCGGCTTCGCTTTCACATCTGCCATTCGGGGCATGTATTCCAGAAGGGACATCGAGTGCGCGTATCCATTATGGGAACCGTGTCCAACGTGTTAGAACCGAATCATCATACCGGCGAGCCGGTGTTGACAGCCGTAACCAGACACGCTGCCGTCGAGACGCTATTTCACGACCACACTCGGCCAAGCAGCATGTGCTTCCGAATACTCAAGGGGAATGTCGCTTGACAAGAGTGCTGTCGCATCCGGTGAGAGCACTTCATACCGGACCATTGAATCTTACGACAAGATGCGAGCAGTGGCCCCTTGTTCGTCCGTTCCACATAGCCGGACACACCTTTGAGGTGCTGGAGACGCTCTGGCTGGAACTGGAACAGCGCGGGTGTGCGGGAAATGCCGAGGCGGCCGGAGTGTACTATCAAGATGTCTTTCCGCGCACGATGATCGCTCAGATTGAGGCCATTCGACCGGAGATCGAAGGGGGTCTCACGCTTCGTCGCGTGCAGGAGCTTCTTCCGGCGGGAGGAGCAAGAAACGCGCTTGACTGTGCACTGTGGGATCTGTTGGCTAAGGTGCTGAAGCGTCCTGTTTGGCAACTAGCCGAGTTGTGCGCGCCTAAGCCTCTGCTAACGACATTCGCCTGCGGAGCCGAGACTCCAGAGGCCATGGCTCGTGCCGCAGAGGGCTATGTCGAGGCCAGGGCCATAAAGCTCAAGCTCACTGGCGAACCCATCGACGCCGATCGAGTGCGCGCTGTGCGAGAGGCCAGACCCGACGTATGGCTCGGCGTTGATGGGAACCAAGGCTTCACGCGCGCGGCGTTGGAGAAGCTAATGCCGGAACTGGTCGCCGCGAGGGTCGCCCTGATCGAACAGCCATTTCCGGTCGGTGAAGAATCGTTGCTTCAAACACTGGATTGTCCGATAGATATTGCGGCGGACGAGAGTGTGCAGGGAGTTGATGATCTCGCCTCGTTAGGGGATAAATTCGACGTGGTAAACATCAAGCTCGATAAGTGCGGTGGCTTGACGGAGGCGCTCCTTATGGCAGAGCAAGCGAAGCGGCGCGGCCTTGAGGCGATGATCGGGAACATGATCGGTACTTCGTTGGCCATGGCTCCAGCGTACTTGGTCGGCCAACTTTGCACGGTGGTGGATCTGGATGGTCCGATATTTCTACGAGAAGATCGAGCACAACACGGTTTCTACAAGAATGGATTCCTCCACTGTCCAGAATCTGTTTGGGGGGCGGCGGATAGTGCAAGTGAACCGGAAAGCGATTGAAGGGGCGTGATGCGGTCGAGAACAAAAATGTCGAGCGCCAATACGGACATTACCTCTACACCCATCTACGCGGAGATAAAGCGCTTATACGCAGATGCTCGACGGCCCGGAGAGAGAAGGATAAGCGATGCGACGGATCTAGTCGTGTCGCACGACGGGAGATTCGTGGCGTTTACCGGCACGGTTGCCGAGCTAGTCACGGGAAGTTTGCCGACTCGCATCTGTCAGCTTGAACTTCCGACCGGGGAGGTCGAAATCTTGACGGACTCAACAGGGAGCGCGCGAGAGCCGAAGTTCTCCCCGGACGATCGCACGATCGCATTTTTGTCGGATCGATCAGCGCCCTCGGATTTTCAACTGTTTTTATTGGACCGCGATCGTCGGAGCCAGTGGGCCGCGCCTGTCTTGGATGGATGGATTGAGTACATGCACTGGTCGCCTGACGGGAAGACGATTCTTCTTGGTGTGGCCGCTCACGGGGCGGATAGAGCGGCGTTGCACGGTGCGGTTAGCAGTCAAGTGCAGATGACGCAGCATGCTGCGGCGTGGATGCCCATCGTACGCGGGAGCTTTGATGCGCAGTATTGGCGTCAAGTGTGGCTCTACGATGTCGCGGAGAACTCCGTGAGACGGGCCAGCCCGCCTGGCTTAAACGTATGGGAAGCAGTCTGGTGCGGAAGCAACGCTTATGTGGCGGTCGCTTCGGATGCGACTTATGAAGGGTCTTGGTATAGCGCCTACCTGTGTCACGTGAATATAGGCGGCAACGTCGCGCGGAAGGTGTATGTACCGCAGAATCAGGTGGGGATGCCAGCGGCAAGCCCCTCCGGGAAGATGGTGGCATTTATTGAGGCCGTCTGTAGTGACCGATGCGTCGTTGCAGGAGATCTAATCCTGCTCGATTGGGCGACCGGCAATGCGAGGGCGATTGACACTTGCGGCACTGATGTAGCTTACATCGAGTGGCGTTCCGACTGTCATTTGCTCATCTCGGGACAGCGTAACGACACTTCTGCAGTATGCGTACTTGACATTCCGAACTGTCGCCTTCGCGAGATTTGGTCGAGCTCCGAGATTACAACCGGCGGACCCTATTTCCGTGTTGCAGGAATGGGCGCAATCGGAGATTGCGTGCTCGTCGGAGAAGGCTTCACGCGGGCTCCGGAAATTGCCGAAATTCGCAAGGGCGCATATCGATCCTTGCGATCGTTACATCTGAGTACCGAAGACAGCCGCTGTAGGGTGGGCGACGTTCAATCGGTGAGGTGGGTGGCACCTGATGGTTTGGAGATCGAAGGGTGGCTGCTGCTTCCTGCTGAATGCTCGGAGAGGCCATTCCCAACAATTATGCATGTTCATGCGGGACCCGTGTGGCATTGGAGACCGACTTGGTTGCTTCGAGGCAGAGCCAGCATGTTGAGTTTGTGGCTGCGGGGCTACGCAGGATTCCTGCCGAACCCACGTGGTAGCACCGGACGCGGACAGACTTTTGTTCGTCATGTAGTGGGGGATATGGGTGGCGGTGACGCACAAGATCTGTTGTCAGGTTTGGACTATCTCGTTGACAGTGGTGTCGCAGACCGTGATCGGATAGGCGTGACTGGCGTCAGCTACGGAGGGTATATGGCTTCTTGGCTGATCACCCAAGATCCGCGGTTTGCCGCAGCCGTCCCGATCGCAGCAATAACCAATTACGTTACACAACGGCTGATTTCGAACATCCCGCAGTGGCCGGACCGATTTTTGAATGACGACTATTTTAACCTAGCGGGGCGATTTTTCACCAGAAGTCCGTTGATGTATGCCCACCGAACGGTTACCCCAACGCTCAACATATGCGGCGCCCTTGACCGTAGCACGCCCGCGATGGAGGCCGAGCAGTTTCATAACGCGCTAATCGAAAAAGGTGTTGAGTCGATGTTGGTGACATACCCGCTCGAGGGGCATGGAGTGAGGGGCTTGCCGGCTGCCATTGATTGCGCTGCGCGTTCCGTATTTTGGTTTGAGGAGCATCTGTGAACATCACAGGAATCGAAACAAAGCCGTTGCGCATCCCCTATAGGGTGCCATATCACTGGTCGCAGGGCGTCCTTGAGGCGGCTGAGGTTGTACTTGTTTGTGTTCACACCGACGAGGGCATCACTGGCTACGGCGAATGCATGTCGACAGCATCGGCGGACCCCATCACTCACTTGCTTCGTGCCGCGGCACCGCTATTTGTAGGACACCGGCCATTTGAGATAGACAGGCTGATGCGGAGTGCTTATCAGTTCTTGTTTGCGGCGCGCGGCAATTGCAGCGCGCCACGATTCGGGGCGCTTGTTCTATCTGGGTTGGACATGGCGTTGTGGGATCTTGCTGGTAAGGCGTCGGGCCGCGCCGTACATGAGTTACTCGGTGGAGCGGTTCGCGACAGCATTCAGTATTTTGGTTTTCCGCAGGGTAATACGCCTGAGGAACTGTCGCGAGATGCCAAACGCCTTTCAGATGAGGGTCGTGATGTCATATACGTCAAGATCGGCCGCTCTGAGTCGCTGGACATTGAAATCGTGAAGAACGTGCGTTTATCCATTGGCGGAAAGCGACTGCGTGTAGATGCGAACGAAGCCTGGGATGTACTAACCGCCCGGCGGATGCTTGAGGCCCTTGCTCCGTTCGATGTCGAGTTTGTTGAGCAACCTACCAAGAGCGACAGCCTCTCTGTACTACAACAGGTGCGCGATTCGAGTCCCATACCGATCGCGGCCGATCAATTGGTATTCACACCGGAGGAGGCATTTGAGGTGTGCAGGCGCGGCGCGGCAGACCTAATCGTCCTTGGACTGCATGAAACAGGCGGGGTGGGAAGGTTTCGAAAGGCGGCAGCAATAGCAGAGGCTGCAGGAATCAACGTCTGCTTACATGGGCTTTACGAGACTGGGGTTACTACGACGGCCGTAAATCACGTCGGAGCAACTGTATCGAATCTCGACGATGCCAACCAGTACATGAATGATCTTCTAATGGAGGACATTATTACCTCTCCTGACTTACGCCTCCAGAGCGGAAAGCTCCCCGTTCTTTGTGGTCCCGGTTTTGGATTCCAGTTGGACTGGGACGCAATTGGGCGTGCCCAGGCCGCCTATGCGGCGTTTCACGGACAGTAGACTTTGCCGAATCCGCGAGGGAAGCCGATCACTTTTTCTGATTGGGCTTTCGACACAACCGCTGTCCCTGGCCGGGATCGGGTTGGCTACGCGGCGCACACTCCACTGCGGGGTGTTTTTGGCGGTGATCGTGATCTTTCGCGGGTGCGCTTGCTATGACACTTGCCCCGATCTCCTGGCGTTTGGGTTTCGAACTATTGCCTGCAAAAAATGCCTCGATACGGCAGTGAGCTCGCGCGGGCTGCTATTTATCTTCTTCCTTGTTTCGGAAACCAAGGGACATGCGCTGCAGGAAATTGAGCATCGTGGAGAAATAGAGCGCATCGAGTCGAAGGAATGGGACGTACTTGAGAACTTCATTCGCAATCATATTCTCTGGAGTTAAGTATGTCCCGGTTTGAGGATGCTTTGAATTCGAATGGCGACGCGATAGATCCCGTGCGGCGTGCGCTCTTGCAGGCTGCAGGAATCAGCCTCGTGGCATCGTCTTGTCTCCGACGCCTTTCGGCGGCGAACGCTCGACCCGTGACAACCGATGCGATTGACTCGATAGATTTTCGTTACTCCCCGCCATGGTGGCAAACTTCGATCTGTATGCCGGACGATCCGGACAAGGCGCTGGTCGGCAGAGAGGGTCAATTGCTATTTGATTGGGGGGCGCAGGTTGAGGACGGTGGGAGATCGTTCGTCGCCATCCAGGGTTTAGATTTATCAAGTTTCGGCATCCTGCTTCAGCCGGACTTAGTGGGTGGAACAAACTGGATCAGGCAAACGACGGTCTCCCCACGTGTACCGATTATTGAGACTTGGCGCAATTCGGAAGGTATCGAAGTCTGCGAGCAGACGTTTCTTGTCACCCCTGAGCCTGGTGAGAAAGTAGCGGTACCGCTGCTAGCGCGGACCGACTTCCCGGGCTTCATGACGTACCGCTGGACTGAGCCGACCCGCCAATGCTCCCCCGCGTTCTACGACGCCGCGATCGGGGATGCGGTGATGAGGGCGCCTATTCACTTTCAATTGGCCGTTCCACCGGGCGCTTCGGTGACTGTGGTGTATGGCCTTTGCGAGGGATGCAACACGCTAGCGGGCGCTCGAGTTCTTGTATTAAGCGCCGATGGTGGGGCGCCCAAGGTAGTGGATCCGGTAAAAGACTTCGGCGTCAATCAACCTGGAATCTACAAGCTAACAGCGCGCGATGAGAACCGAGACGGCATCATCAACATTTACGTCAGCACGCCCGACAATTCCGAACACGTGCCCGTGCTGAACGCATTGTGGGCCTTCACAGGTGAAGTGCCCGACGATAGCGACATAATTGCGGGGCGGGGCGATGGCTCCGCGATGGCTAGCTTCCCTGAGATAATCAGGCCGCCACGGCGTGCAATCGTTTTGGTGAGACTGCAAAACACGGGCGCCAAGTCAGTAACTCATCAGCCCCAACTGCGCATTCGCAGTGTAGCGCCCGTGACACAAAAGGAAGGCGAGCCTGTTATCTTCGTAGGCTCCGGAATGCGCATTGTGGGGTCTAGTTCCTTAACGCTGGCTGCAACGGGAATGAAAGGGGAATTGGCCGCCCAGATGCCGCCGGTACATTTGCCACCTGGCGGATCGTGCGAGCTGGTGTTTACTGTGGATAGACATTCACTGGGGTCGACTATCAGTGTTAACGCCGAGCAAGCCCGCGCTTTCCGGGCTGCTGCTGTCAAATGGTGGGAAAGCTATGGACTGCCTTATAAAGCGATTAAGGTGCCGGATCAACGGATTCAGGGCATGCTTGAGTCCTGTGTGCGCAACATATGGCAAGCACGTGAGCTGAAAATCGGTGGCCCGGCTTTCCAGGTGGGTCCGACCTGTTATCGCGGTTTGTGGGTCGTCGACGGCGCCTTTCTTTTGGAGGCAGCAACGCTCATCGGATGTGGCCACGACGCCCGGAGTGGCCTCGAATATCTGATCAGCCAGCAGAAGTCAGACGGTAGCTTCGAGTCAATTCCAAGATATTGGAAGGAGAACGGTATCGTGCTCTGGGCTGCAACTCGTCATGCATTGCTGACCCAAGACAAGGAGTGGTTGCGTCGTCGCTGGCCGGCGCTACAGCGCGCCATGGCAGCCATCCGACGACTTCGTGGCAGCGTATCAGGAGATCCGCAAGCCCTGAATTATCGTTTGCTACCCGGTGGCACCGTTGATGGTGGTATCTCCAATGTGAAGGAAGCCGACCCGGAGTATTCAAATATCCATTGGTCTCTCATCGGAATGAAGTCGTTCATCGCCGCCGCACATTGGCTGGCGGATGGGGCCAGCGCAATTTCGGCCGAAAGCGAATACACGGATTTTAGCACGGTGTTCCGCCGAGCATGCGCTCGGGACGTTCTTAACGACTCACATGGCAATGCTTACGTGCCGACGATGATGGCCAATGCCCAAAAGTACGTCCCGCAAAAGGGACAATGGACGTTTTGCCACGCAGTCTTTCCTGGGGAGCTATTTTCCAAAGACGATCCGCTGGTCGATGGACAACTGGCAATGCTTCGCGACTCCAAGGTCGAAGGGATGGTATGTGATACGGGATATCTAACTCGTGGGATCTGGACGACGTTTGCTTCCTTCTACGCGCACGCGCAATTGTGGCAGGGCCGCGGCGACGAGGCCGCGGATTCGCTCTACGCTTTGGTTCAGCATGCGTGTCCCACACGCGTCTGGCACGAAGAGCAAAGGCTGGATAGGCAAGCTCTATTGCCGCAGGACAAGGGATTGGATGGCGACATGCCGCACAATTGGGTAAGTGCAGAGTTTATCCGGCTCACCGCTCATTTGATCGAGCTCGATCGCGGGAAGGAGCTGCATCTACTGGAGGGCTTCCCGCAAGGGTGGGCCGGTCCTGGCATGGTCACAGCTGTCGATGGCGTACTCACACCTTTTGGACCGCTTCACCTGGAAATCTGCGTCGCCGAAGACGGACGCAGCGCCCGGCTAAAATTGAAACAACTCCCCGGCTCGAGCCTTGAGAAAATCATACTTCATCTTCGCGGGTTGGCGGGGCGTGATACCACCATCGAATTGCCGATTGATCGGGACGTTGAGCAAGTAATCTCGTTAGTGAAACAAGCGTGAAAGCATCGGTAAGTGGTAGAACCACCTGTCAATTACCCATAAAAGTGTCGGAGTTCGGCCGCCCGCCGTCATCGCCCGGAGATTGTGATATTGCGTTGGGGGCATTCTTACGGTGAAAAGCGGACATCTTGAAGGAAGATTCACAAATTGACTCACAATTAGAATGTCTATACATTCAAACAATGCGTGAGCCTAACGTTCCACTCTCGCCATTGCGACAGGGTCGGCTTCCCTTGCATCTCAAGGCCGAAGATGCCTTGCGCGACCTGATAGCGACTCCTGAATATGCCAAAGGCGTTCTGCTCCCAGATGAGCTGACGCTCGCCAATCGACTAGGCATCAGTCGAGGCACGATTCGTGCGGCAATTTTGCGATTGGTCGCGGAGGGATCTCTCGAGCGCAAGGCCGGTGTAGGCACCCGGGTCGTGCAGCGCTCCACCGAGTCTGCAATCGGCGCCTGGCGTAGCTTCTCGCGCGAAATGGCTCGGCAAGGCGTCGATGTGCGCATGTTCCGCCTGCAACTGCGGGAGGTGACGGCAACCGCCAGCGTCGCATTTGCGCTACGTATTCCGAGTGGCACCGTAGTGCAACGATTAGATCGGGTGCGGGGCTGGGACGAGCTGCCGGTCTTGCGTTCTCGTTCTTGGTTTCATCCACGCGTTCGGTTTGCGCCGGACGAGCGGTTTTCGCAACCTCTGTACGATCTGGTGACGGAAGTATCCGGTTTGAGCGCCGATCGCGCCAGCGAGGCGTTCGGGGCCGAAGAGGCGAGCGCGCCATTGGCGAAAGATTTGCATGTTCCTGAGTCCTCCCCCCTCTTGCTGCGACGCCATACGGTATTCGACACGCTCAACCGGCCGTTTGAATTCGCCGAGGTGCACTATGTCAGCCAGCGCTTTACGCTCACCATCGATCTCAAGAGGGGCTCGCCCTGATCGCGCTGGTTGCGGACGCCGGCGGGACGCGTATCAAGGTCGCGCTGATGCGCGACCAGTCTGTACTTGCCCAGGAGTGTCTTGAGGCCCGCTCTCATGAGGGATTTGGGCCGCAATTGCCACGCATCGTCGATATCTTTGATCATCTTTTCGCGCGGACCGGTGTCGTGCGCGGCGACTGTGCTGCCCTGGCGTTGGCGTTTCCGAGCCTGATCGACGTCGACAGGATCAGAAGCGCTTACGGCAAATACGAGGACGCGCCGACGCTCGATCTACCCGGGTGGGCTCGCGACACGCTGGGACTTCCTCTAGTTATCGAGAACGATGCCCGTATGGCGTTGCTCGGCGAGTGGCAGGCGGGCGCGGGTCGCGGTAGCGAAGATCTGGTCATGGTGACGCTAGGGACGGGCGTGGGAACAGCGGCATTGATGGGCGGACATCTCGTTCGGGGCAAGCATGGGCAGGCAGGCGTGTTGGGCGGTCACATGACCGTGCAACAAGGCGGCCGGCGCTGCACGTGCGGAAATCGAGGCTGCGCCGAAGCCGAAGCGTCAACCCAGGTGCTTCCTGCTATTGCCCCGTTGCGGCCGGACTTCGCGCAAAGTGCACTGCGCGACTGCAGTGTGATCGACTACGCAGCCGTGATGCGCCTGGCACGTGAAAAGGATTGCTGCGCCGCCGTGTTGCGATCACAGGCGATTGAGATCTGGTCGAGTGTCATCGTCAATATGATCCACGCCTATGATCCCGAGCGAGTCATTGTCGGCGGTGGCATCCTCGCCGGCGCGATGGACTTTTTCCCGGAACTCGAGCAGAGCGTACGCACGCATGTCCATACGCCGTGGGGACGGGTGGCTATCCTTGCGGCCGAGCTCGGCGACGCCGCGGCGTTGTTCGGCGGCGCGTATCTCGTGCGCGAGGCGTTCTCAGATCCTGAGCCCACACAGCATTGACGCCGGGAGCTGCGCTACACCATGACCCTGCCTTTGCTTGATACGGCCCCCGCGTCAGCAACGCAAACCCCCAATTACGATAAGTTTCCAGAAATCACCATTCCGGATGGCGCTGGTAACGCCTGGCTGGGTTGGAATGCGATCGCTTCGCATCTGCATCGATGCGTGAACACCGATGCCAACGGTGCCCAGCCCGTTCTGGCGATCGAATGCTACACAGGAGTGTTCGGTGAGGAGATTCGCGGCGGGCTGCGCGAAGCATTCGGCACTGCGCTCTGGATCGATACCCGAGACGCATTCCTTACGGCCACTGATATCGACCGCTTGGTCGCGCCCGATTTAGGCGGCGACGATCCGATCTTCGGCCGCCTGACACGGTTAACACTGGAGGATTTCTTCTCGAGCGAGAAAATCGAACTCTTAAGGGGGCGGATCACCTCCGCACGGGGACTCGTAGTCGTGATAGGTCCGGGCGCTAGCTTCGTGGCACCACAAGACGCATTGTTGGTCTATGCCGATCTTGCGCGGTGGGAAGCGCAGAGCCGGCAGCGACGCAATGAGATTTCCAATCTTGGCGCTGAGAATCACACGCTCAAAGCCTCGCTCAAGTACAAACGGGCATATTTCATCGACTGGCGGGTCTGCGATGCCGTTAAGCAGCGCACCCTCTCGCGCTGGGACTTCCTCCTCGACACCTGTACGCCGAATGACCCCAAGCTCGTCACCGGCGAGGCCTTCCGACGAGCGCTGGCGTACTGCACGACGAGGCCGTTCAGGGTCGTTCCCTTTTTCGATCCTGGCCCCTGGGGCGGACAATGGATGAAGGAGGTCTGCGACCTCGACCGCCAACAGCCAAACTTTGCCTGGTGCTTCGATTGCGTGCCTGAGGAAAACAGCCTGCTCCTGAAATTCGGGGACGTGCGCATTGAAGTTCCTGCCCTCGATCTGGTGCTGGCTGAGCCGCGCGCGCTCTTGGGTGAATCGGTTTACGGCCGCTTTGGCCGGGAATTCCCGATCCGCTTTGATTTTCTCGACACCATGGACGGTGGCAATCTCTCGCTGCAAGTGCACCCGCTCACCGAGTACATCCACGAGCGGTTCGGCATGCGCTACACGCAGGATGAGAGTTATTACCTGCTTGATGCCACGCCGGGGGCGGTGGTGTACCTCACTCGAAAGCGCGACGCCGATTTTGAGGAGATGATCCAGGCACTTCAGGCGGCGCAGTCGGGCGGAGGCCCTTTCGACGACGAGAAGTTTATCGCGCGATTCCCAGCGCATAAGCACGATCATTTTCTCATTCCGGCCGGAACGCTCCATAGTTCGGGCCGCAATTGCATGGTCCTCGAGATCAGCGCTACGCCGTTCATTTTCACGTTTAAGCTCTGGGATTGGAATCGTTGTGGTCTCGACGGCAAGCCTCGCCCCATCAACATCGGCCATGGCAAAGCAAACATCCGGTGGGAGCGCGATGAAGACTATGCAAGCAAACATTTGATCAATCGAGTGAGCGCCGTCGCCAAGGGCGTCGGTTGGCGCGAAGAGCGCACCGGACTTCACGAGGCTGAATTCATCGAAACCCGTCGGCACTGGTTTACCAATGCTGCACCCCATGACACCGGGGGGGAGTGTGTCGGCGGCGTTCACGTGCTAAACCTGGTCCAAGGCGAGGAGGCCGTAGTGGAAAGCCCCGACAACGCCTTCGAGCCTTTCGTCGTCCACTACGCCGAAACGTTCATCGTACCGGCCGCTGTCGGTCGTTATCGCATCCGACCCAGTGGCCGCGCCGCCGGCACCGAGTGTGCCACCATCAAAGCGTACGTCCGTTGCCAACCGTGAGCCTGCCATGAGTTCACTCCTGGATGTGTCTCAGTCGCTGAGTCGGTTCGATCCGGCCACGGGAACCATAGGTGATGCACCGCAAGTCAAAAGATATCTTGCGGATCTGCGCGGATGCTTCCGCGATACCGAGGCCTACGAGCGCGCGTTGACGCACGATAACCCACTGGTCTACACGGTTGCCGCCGTGGAGCCCGCGGTCGGCGAAGGCGACCTACACTATGGCCTCGGCGTGATCTATCCCGGGCTCGTCGGGGATGAATATTTCCTGACGAAGGGCCACCTTCACGCGTGGCGCGCGGCAGCCGAGTTGTACATCGGGATCGCCGGCGAAGGCGTGATGTTGTTGGAGGATGAGGCGACGGAAGAAACCCACCTAGTTCCCCTGCAACCCAACAGCGCTGTCTATGTGCCCGGCCATACGGCTCACCGCACCGTGAATACCGGGGTCGTCCCGCTCACATATCTCGGTGTCTACCCCGCTCGGGCAGGCCACGAATATGACGTCATTGCCGAACGCAACTTTCGCTCCGTCGTCATCCAGCGCGACGGGAAGCCCCTCATGATCCGGAGGAATTGACGGATGGACTATCGGACTAAACCAATCCCCAATGAAAAGCCTGACGTCCTGTTCAAGGAGCGTCCTTGGGGCAATTTCAGCCAATACGTGTCGAACGGCGACTGCACTGTCTCTCTGATGACGGTCAAGCCGGGGCAACGCTTAAGTCTGCAATCGCACACCGCCCGGTCGGAGCTGTGGATCGTGCTCGATGACGGCGCGGTGATCCAGGTCGAGGACCAGGTCGTCGAATATCGCGCTGGCGCTGAAGTGTGGATACCTGTGCACGCCAAACACCGCCTTTCCTGCGCTGGGCCAGGTCCGGTCCGAGTGCTCGAGATTGCCTTCGGTAATTGGCAGCAAACCGATATCACGCGCTACGACGATGACTACGCTCGACCCGCGAGCGGCGATTAAGCCGATGGCGACGGGGTCTTGGTGGGCTCTCGCTCGGGTGTCACTTGTCGCCGCCATGGGAGGGTTTCTGTTTGGCTATGACACGGCAGTCATCAATGGCGCCAATCAATACTTGACGGCACATTTTGCATTGAGTCCCGCGCAAGAAGGTTTCGCTGCCGCGAGCGCTATTCTTGGTTGTATTCCCGGAGCGCTCTGGGCTGGCCCATTGAGCGATCGATTCGGGCGCAAATCGGTACTGTTCGTGTGCGCCCTGTTCTTTGTGATATCGGGCGTAGCCTCGGCCCTGCCTACCACCTTCAGCGCGTTCCTGAGCGCTCGTTTCCTCGGAGGGATCGGAATTGGCATGTCCTCCATGGTGTGCCCTGTGTATATCAGTGAGTGTGCGCCGGCCGCATATCGCGGCCGCCTAGGCACATTATTTCAATTCGGAATCGTCGTCGGCATTTTGCTAACCCTGTTCTTAAACTCATATATCCAAGGGTTCGGCGACCCAGGTTGGAATGCCGGCGTCGGTTGGCGCTGGATGCTAGGGTCCGAGGCGTTGCCGGCTTGTTTGCTGCTTTGGCTGCTGCGACGCGCGCCAGAAAGTCCGCGGTGGCTGATCCAACAGGGTCGCGAGGAAGGCGCCCGGAGTATCCTGGCTCAGTGGGCAGACGCCATTACGATTGAGAGTGAGATTGCAGCAGTTCGCGCGGTCGCCCCGGGCGAAACTGCACGGCTCTCGGAGCTGTTTGAGCCACGCTATCGCCGACCCCTCGTCATCGCGATCGGAATCGCGGCCGTGGCGCAATTGAGCGGTATCAACGCCATCCTCTACTACTCGACCAAGATTTTCACGACTGCCGGTATCGGCATCGCCAATGCATTCGCCGCAACTGTGCTCGTCGGGTTCGTGAATTGCCTCTTTACGCTGGCGGCATTCATTCTCGTGGATCGCACAGGGCGGCGCGTCCTCTTGTTGATTGGGCTCGCGGCCCAAGTTCTATCTCTGTGGGCAATAGCGTATGTCCTGGCGGCATCGTTCAGTGGCGTGGCGCTTGTCGCTTCCGTTCTAGTCTTTATTGCCGCGTTCGCTGTTGCGCTCGGACCGATTTCCTGGCTCCTCGGCTCCGAGATTTTCCCTGCGCCAATTCGTGCCCGTGGTATGTCCATTATGGCATTCACGACGTGGGTCAGCTGCTATGTGGTGGCGCAGACGTTCCCCCTGTTAAACGGCAACCCCGCGATTGGACCGGCGAACACTTTCTGCATTTATTCAGCGGTGAGTTTGGCGGGACTTGCATTCACATGGTGCCTTGTCCCTGAAACTAAGGGTCGTACGCTCGAGGAAATCGACGCATCTTGGCGCTTTGCCACACACAAACGACACTTCATGCCAAAGGTCTAGGTCCGCCATCCGTGGACCGACACGCGGTCTTTCTAGCCCCGGCCCAGCCGGCGGGGTGTTCCGCGCGGGGACACGAATCAACCTGCGAACGGGCGGGCTTCTGGCATCTCACCGGGCCTGTAATCATGGCATCTGAGATCGATCAGATGCGGACCTACAGGGGTTTTGAAGCTGGCGTCGCTTTGGCGTGGAAACGGGCCTTACTTACGCGCGGTTAGATCTGTCCATCCAAGACGGTCGGGATTCTCCGGTCTCATTCGTCCAAATAGCACAATGGGGTCCATGCTCGCTTGAGCACTCTCAATCTATTCGGTGCAATTTCTCGGCTCGCAGAAGCAATTGGACCGATCCGAGATCTCCAAACAGTGTGGGTCAATCTCTTGCGCGTGGCGAGGGTTTAAGGGTGATGAGATCGACAAAGCGATACCTAGGTCTCCTGGTATCTGTCGTGTCACTGGCGCTGGCGAATGGTGCCAACGCAGATGAGGCGCCGCGAGAGAATCCGGACGGGAGCATCAATGTTCCTGCATTTTTGTTGCCAGAGTCATCGTTCCTGACTCCGCAGGCGCGGGCTGCGTCAAAGGCAGCTCGTGACTCAGAAAATAAGGATAGCGCTCCCTCGAAGTCTTGTCCCTCGATCGAAACCGCTTCCAGCGCCGAAGCGGCCGCCATTCATAAGTGCGAGGCTGATACTTTCACAGGGTCGTCGTTCTACGCACAGCTTCGCGATCGCTACCCTGTAGCGATTCACCCAGAGGTCATTGGTGGCGTGCGCACCGAGATCTTCATGCCCGCTCAGGGTATCGCATCACGGAATTC
>Ga0335081_10002884_pt1 | contig 27091 bp, 21 predicted proteins | sample Lox_Sample_35_FD_206713 | JGI IMG/M metagenome (GOLD analysis project Ga0335081, IMG submission 206713) | Soil microbial communities from Loxahatchee National Wildlife Refuge, Florida, United States - Lox_Sample_3.5 | ecosystem: Environmental > Terrestrial > Soil > Wetlands | place: USA...
TGGAGATTGCCAGTGGAATCGTCGTAAACCCTCCTACGACCGCCAGAGCTAATCCGGCCGCCTTCATAGCGTCTTTGCTGAGCCGCCTTGAAATCAACATGCCTATGCCCGCGCCAAGCGCGATACGGGTCCCAGTCCAAAGAATCATTTCCGGCAAAGTAACGTTGCGTTCGATCATTGCTCCTCCTTGAGTATGAGAGATTTTGGTGTTTGGATGCGGGCACAGGATGAGGCGATCGCTACGTTGACCGATGAAAAGCGTCCATCAGAGAATTAATTCAGACGAGCAATGTACAACTGGATGATCACAGCGGTTCTGCCGGAACTGATGTACTACCCGGCCGTTTTGTTGTTGGCTGTGGCTGGACGGCTGATCGAGTTCGATTCCGCACTGGCTCCAACCCGGCCGTCTCGGCTGCAGCTACCATTCACGCTGGCATCTAGACCAGGGCGGCGGTTGATCTTTCAATTGGCACGAACGGCAGATCCCGAACCTGGGAAGCAATCAGCCGAGCCTTCGGCAAGTCCGTTGACTGGCTTCTCACCGGCCATGGAAGAAAAGAACGCTGACCTCCTTACCATCACACCTGAGCCGTTAAACTCATGCACACGAATTGAGATATTGCGAAACGAACCCAAGTTTTTAGCAGAAACATTAAACCGTACCCGGAAAAGTACCCCGCGATAGCGAGAAAGCGGAAAACGGGGCCGGGAGCGACTGCAGTAGTTTGCGGCTGTCATTCGGGTGCATTTGGGTAAAATCGATCCCGTTTCCGACCTGTGGGTACTTGGTCACCACTACTCCACTCACATGGATCGGTTGGCCGCTTACGGACAGTGTCACCAACAGCTTCGTCCCAATGTCCATCGTAAACATTGTCTCAACGTAGCAGCCGCAAACGCTGATTTCATCCGTTGCTGTTCGCATCGGCGGCGTACCAGGATGAAGGAGTTCGATCGGAACTTTTGCCTTAATTCTCGGGTAACGCCGTCGTTCGGGATTGTGTTGATCAACCATATATTTAGTACACATCGACAGAGACATGTGCCACGGCTTCAGCAACCACTCGGGGACGTAAACGTGGCTTTTGTCTCGGCGACACCATTCACGAAGCTGCGGTCGAAAGCTGATGTTACTGGAACTTGTAGCTTCTGCGCGATTCCGTGAGCGAAAGCGGCGTCAATTCTTCGGACGGCATAATGGCGAACGAAGCTCTTCCAAAGTCGAGGTGAAATCATACGCCTAGTGAGGATGCGAATTCCAGCGACGTAACCACGATCTCACGGAGATAGTCGCATCCGTCATTCTCGTAGGTCTCGATAGCTGGGGAAGCTCTCAAACCGCTCGGTATAAATTACTGCCCGTAAAATCGCCTCGGCTAAGGCTTCTGCTGCCACGGCCCCAATCGCGCCAACCTCAACGCGCTCGGTCGAACGGCGTGTCGAAATAGCAAACACAGTATCTCCATCCAAGGTTGTAAATACAGGGTTGATGGCCCGCGCCAGTCCGGCTGATGCCATCTGGGCAATTTTGTTCATCTCGGTTTTATTGAAGGTTGCATTTGTAGCCACGACAGCGATCGTGGTGTTCGATTCAGATGGTCGCACGCCTTTCCCTGAACGAAGTTGTTTCATCTCGTTTACAAAATTCTTGCCATCTTCGGTGCGAGCGCCCGCAATGATTTCACCGTCTGACGGGTTCACGATGTCACCGACCGCATTGACAGCAGCGATCGCGCCAACGACTACTCCCGTGCTACCCACTCTGATACTGGAGGTGCCGACGCCGCTTTTCATCGCTTGCTTGATTCCGAACATCTTTCCAACGGTTACCCCAGCACCCACGCCGTAATTTCCTTCCTGCACCGGACCGCCCGCCGCCGCCAGGCAGGCCTTGTAACCGGATTCCGCAGTCGGTGCGATCGTCCAGTCGCCCAACTCAGGATGAAGGTCATAGATAATCGCGGCCGGAACGGCGAATGCGATCGGCTTGTTTTTGGCATCCGCTCCTAATTTCTGCACATATCGTTCGCGCAGAAATTGCTCCACGCCAGAGGCGGTAGCCAAGCCGTAATTGCTGCCTCCTGAGAGCGCGATCGCATTCACAAAAATGGTATTGCTTGCCCCCTTCACAGGATCGAGGGCGTCCGTCAGCCGCGTTCCCGGCCAGCCTCCCCGTACATCCACGCCACAGGTACCAGCTGGCTCACAGAGGATGACAGTGCAGCCGGTGGGGCGACGCGTGTCCTTCCAGTGGCCGACGGTGATTCCTTCGACGTCTGTGATCCAGCCGCTCTGCGGAATCGTGACGGGCTTGTCCGAGTTCACCATTTGAGGAGCGGCGACCGCCGGTATGGCGGAAGCGGCAGATGCAACCAGTAAGTCGCGAACGAATGTGCGTCGGCTGAGTACACGATCAGAGTGGCTGTCCATACCAGCGTTCCCTCGTGAGCAAAGATGATCTTACAAAAACGCCGAGCGTGACATACGATAAACCGTTGTGTCAACGATGCCTGCGGATTCTGGGAATCACTACCTGGCTTGTTTCCTCTTGACAAGCGTCTATTTGCTTATGTAGACAGTGGAGCACCCTGTCTTCAATTCTCAAAATCAACTTAATTAAGGTTTGGTATTGTCATTGGCACGGTAAGAGTCATCCGCGAAAGGGACGCCTATGAACAAATCAACATTGTTCGCTGCATTCGCATTAGTGTTTGGCATGCTGATCGCAAGGCCGATATTACACGCTCAGCTTACAGAGGGAACGATTGCTGTCACCGTGAAGGACCCATCTGGGGCTAGCGTCCGGGGTGCGGAGGTTGAGGTCCGGGATACCAGTACCGGAGCGACCATCGAGCAGACCACGAACGATATCGGATATGCGCGTGTTGTGCATCTTTCACCGGGCAACTATCAGATGCATATTCAGGCTTCCGGCTTCAAGGCGGCAGTCATTAATGATGTTGTTGTGTACGTCAATGTGGTTACGCCAGTGGACGTGAGCCTGCAAGTTGGCAGTACCCAGGAGATGGTGGAGGTATCGGCAACCACGCCACTGGTTCAGACCGAAGAGGGGCGCTTAGCGGATACCGTGACTACACGCGAGGTCACGGACCTCCCGTTGAATGGTAGACAGGTCTACCAATTGGTCACCCTCGAGCCGGGTGTGACGGCCACCAATGCTCCAGTAGTTTCGAACGTCTCCTCGCCCACCTCTTCAACGACTTTCGATTACGGCTTCATCGCAAACGGATCTACACCGCGCGGAAACAACTTCATTCTGGACGGCAATTCCAACAACAATGAATGGCTCGGCGGAACACCTCTCATCTTCCCATCGCTCGATGCGATTCAGGAAGTCCAGGTCCAAACCTTAAATTTCTCGGCGGAATATGGCCGCAATGACGGCGCGATCGTCAATATCGTCACGAAATCTGGGACCAATAGCTTTCATGGCGATGTCTTCTATTCCGGCCGCAACACGGCGTTGAACGCACGAAACTATTTCGACAAAGTCCAAAAAACACCGCTGCAACAGCACCAGTTTGGCTTCTCCTTCGGCGGACCCATTGTTAAAGACAAGACGTTTTTCTTTATGGATTATGAGGGCTCGCGCTTGAAAGACGGCGAACCAATCTCGGTTACGACCGAGACGCCTCAGTTTCGCAATTACGTGATCTCAAGTTTCCCGAAAAGCATTGCGGCGATGTTCTACAAAGATTTTCCCGGACCTGCGTGCCTGCCCGGCACTGAACTCTCAACCGGAAGTGTGGCCCCGGCTTCCCAAGGACCACTCGCCGTAGGGCCGCCAAATCCCGCTTTGCCAGATCAATGCACCGCCGTTTCATCGCAGATCGCGCCCAACCAGGCTGACCAGTACACAGTGCGTTTGGACGAGCACGTGACTGTTCACGACCAAATCTACGGCCGCTGGATCGCCACAAAATCCTATGGGGATGTCGCGCGCGATGAACTCTCCGGAGCCAACATCCGAGGCTTTACTGCTCCGCAGGATGGGTTCTTTGCCGATCTCGGACTAGGTTACACTCACGAGTTTTCCGCGACCACGCTCAACGATTTGCGATTTGCCTTCTCCAGGAATAACAGTCGTATGTCATTCGGCATGCCCGCCAATACTGAAACTGCGACTGTATTAAAGAACGCCGGCCTCACAACCGCACAGTTTGGAACAATTTTCTTCGATGACGGCGTGATTCCCATGGGAGGCGAGATCTTCAACCCGCGCGATTTCGTATTCAATACGTTTGCCGTAAACGACATCTTGACCCATGTGGTCGGCAAACATAGTCTGAAGGTTGGGTTCGAGTTTCGCCGCATTCAGGAGAACAGCAATTATGAACTGCTGACGAACCCGTACTACGAGTTCAACAGCAAATTCAATTTTGCCAACGATCAGCCGTACTTGATCTCCGCCACGATCAACCGCAATCCCAGCAGTCCGGATTTCGGCGACTTCACCGACACACCTCGTCATTTTCGATGGAATCAATGGGCAGCATTCGTGCAGGATGACTGGAAAGTCTTCCCGAATCTGACTCTGAATCTCGGTCTACGATACAGCATTTTTGGCTCGCCAACTGAGACCAACGGGCTGCTGAACAATATTATTCTGGGGCAAGGGAGCACTCTTCCGCAGCGGATGACCACAGCAACGGTTGGCCGTGTGAAGCAAATGTGGAATACGGATTACCACGATTTCGCGCCGCGTGTCGGTATGTCCTGGGATCCCACTGGGCGGGGCACTACCGCGATTCGAACCGGCTTCGGGGTAGCTTATCAGGAGCCCTTTTCGAACCTGTGGTCAAACGGCTCGCGTTTTGACCCTCCTGATACAGCCCGCGTAGTTGAAGACCCGGTATTTGGGTTCGGCACGAATTTGAACTATACGTTTCCGTTCAAGCCCAGTCCGGACTTTCGCGCTGCCGCGTTGCCTAACGGCGGAATTAAAGGTCTGAATATCAATCTATATGGAACCGATCCAAACCTTGTGTCTGCGTACGCTGAACAGTGGTTCTTTGGAATACAACACTCGTTTCTCCACGATTACGGATTCAGCATCAACTACGTTGGAACACATGGAGTCGGTAACTACACCAGAGAAGACTTCAACCGCTTCGCTGGTGATATCTGCAACGCTGTGACCTGTGACTTTACCCCCAACCGCCTCAATCCTGGTTGGAATAACGAGTACTACACCTCGAACGAAGGTAACTCCATCTACCATGGTCTCAATGCTCAGCTGCGCAAAAACATGGGCCATGGATTTATGTGGACGGCAAATTATACTTTCGGCAAAGTTCTCGACAATGTTACGGAAGGAAACCTGGGGGACTATTTCAACGTGAACGGCTACTCGGCTCTCTACACCGGAGTCCAAGATATCAGCAAACCAGACGCGGACCGGGGTCCGTCTGAGTTCGATGTGAGGCATCGATTTACATTGTCTGGACTATGGAATCTGCCTTCACCCGGTCACGGCGGATTGCTAACCCGGATTATCGGAGGATGGAAACTGAATCCGATCATCAGTCTGCAATCGGGGCGTCCCTTTGACGTGTATTGCGGCCTGGCATGGTTCCAGGGCTGCGACTTTAATATGGACGATATTCCCTACGACCGTCCCAACCGTCCTGCGAACTTGCGCACCACGGGTTTTAGCAATCAGCATTTTATAGCCGGCGTTTTCGGCGATCCCACGCAGAGTCGCAGTCCCATCCAAATAACCTCGCCTGCGATCCAGACCTTCTGCCCCGGGGGTTTGGTCGCATTCTATAACGGAACGCCGTGTCTGCCCGTCGGAACAGATGGCAATCTCAGCCGCAACGCATTTCGAGGCCCCGCATTTAAGTCAGTCGATCTCGGTTTACTCAAAGATATAAAGGTGACGGAAGCAGTGAATGTGGAATTCCAGGCTGAAGCGTTCAACCTTTTTAATCGGCTTAATTTGTGGAATCCGATCGGAGATCTGGGCAGCCCGCAATTCGGAGAATCCACTTCGGCATTTGCCGCTCGCGAGCTTCAGCTAGGCCTGAAGATTGCGTTCTAAACTGCAAACTCGCTCTTTTATGTTGAATACGGCTTCATGGGGGTCGGGTTTGAGACAGGGCGCCTGGGCGCTGCTGCTCTGGGTCACCGTTTTTGATGCTGGCGTAACATTCTGCGCCGCGGAACACGCGAGTCCTAAGCCGCACAACGGTGAGAATTCCCGCATTGCTCTCACTCAAGAACAACTGCTCAAAGGCTCCGTTCCCGATCAGCCGCTGGATGATACTGCTGTCTTTGCAATGCCAGCTAGCGCTGCTGCTTCAACCGAGGAATTCGAGGGCAGATTAACCCTCGGCAACCTGGAAGAGAACGACCGCTTCAGGCAGCTGGCTGACATCTTCCGCATCATTCCAGCGGGTGATTCGCCGTGGAAACATCTGCCAAAGTTCGATTACGAATTTGTGCAAGACGGAAGCTACCTTGTTCCTGTGCAACAAGGTTTGACGATCACGGGAAGCCTGTCATGGAATTACCTCATCGGCCCAGGACGAATTTGGCAAGAGAACTCCGACGCCGGGTACGTGCGCGCTTCTTTTCCTTTTGCGTTGATACAGCGAAATCAGAATTGCGTTCACAACGGCGAAATGACATTTTTGTTCAGCACGCGGAAGACACCGAACGTATCTCACGTGTATTACCAGATCACGCAAGAAACGTGTTATCCCATGAAGTTCGACCTGTGGGGCATGGCATCCGCAACCTATAGCCCAAATAAAGTCGCCCATGCGAACGAACTCAAGAAGCAGCATGCGCAGGAAATTGAACACCGCATGCCTACCAAGCCATTCGCTACATTGGCAAAAGATTTCCCGAACTCTGTCATTGACGTTTCTGCTTTTGCCAAAGCCTACAAGCATCCCGAAGACATTTCGACCTACGGTGTTGTGATAAACGGAAACAATTACTCGACTGCATGTCCCACACGCTCCGGTCAATACGCATTTTGCGAAGACATGCGCTTGCCCTCGTATTCAATAGCAAAGTCCGTGTTTGCCGGAATCGCTTTGATGCGGCTCGGCCAAACATACGGGACGGGCGTTTACGGCCAGCTGATCAAGAACTTCATTCCCGCTAAATTCGTAGCGGGAAATTGGGACACGACTACCTTCAACAATGTCTCAGATATGGCCACGGGCAACTACAACCTCGACGCCTACGAAGCCGATGAAGACAGTCCGACGATGGACACGTTCCTGATAGACGAAACACTCGAGGCCAAGCTTGTGGATGCATTTCAATTCAAAGAGCACTATGTGCCACCCGGAACGAAATGGATTTATCAAAGCTCGGCCACTTTTGTGCTCACGCAAGCGATGAATGCTTTTCTCCAGCAGAAGCGCGGCCAAGACGCAGATATTTTTAATCTCGTCCGCGACGATATCTACAAGCCCCTACAGCTTACAGCAGGCGCCCTGACAACAATTCGTACCAGTAACAGCCCCCATGGAGCCCCTAGCGGATATTACGGCTTGTTCTTGGCAAAAGACGACATCTCGAAGCTCGGGAATTTCCTTAACGATAGCGGCGGGATCATCGACAATACTCAGGTGTTGGAGCCTACTCGTCTGAAAGAAGCCTTATTCCGAAGTTCCAATGCCTTCGAAACTGGAGTTCCGATTCTCGGCACAAATTCTGCTTCCGCATTAGGCGCGCCACAGTCAGGCAGCGGCCACGCGGCAAGCGCCAATACCCGTCGCTATGCCCATGGATTCTGGGGGAAACAGATAACCACCGCCGAATTTCCGGAGTACCAATGTGATTTCTGGATTTCGCTGATGGCGGGCTATGGTGGCAATATCGTAGCTTTACTGCCGAACGGTGTAACCTTCTACATTTTCAGCGACGGCAAAGAATTCCCGTGGACGAACGCACTGCATGAACTCGCCAAGTTGTCACCCATGCCCAATAAATCACACGCGGCGACACGACAACTGTTCTCAACGCGTAAAACTAGGGGAATAATTTAGGCCGTTTTCCTGCCGGCTTTCACCCGAGCCCATCTGGCCTTTTGTGCGGCTGCTATCTTCCGGCGAGCGGATGCCGAGAGCGTCCGCTTTCGTCTTATCGGAACAACTTTGGCCGATGCTCCCGCATTCTTACGAACTTTTGCCCAACGAGCTTTTTGTGCTGCTGCGATCCGAGCCCGCACAGTGGCCGAGAGCTTTGGACGGAGAGTTGCTTTCGTATAGGTGCGTCCGAATGCGGCAAGCGCGGCCCGAATCCCTCGAAGCTCCCTGTTCAGACGATCTTCTTCCTTCTTTAAGACCTGAACTACTTTACCCAGTGTATCCATCGTTGTCCCTCTGAAAACGAATTGTACAGTATTGGCAGTCGTGAAGGCCCGCGTCACCCGCTATCCATAGCTGTTCTACATTCGCCCGTCACAGACCGAACAGAGTATGCACTCTTAATTTTAGGTTTTGTGGCTAGTTGCCCTTCTGCGCCTGTCTATATGGAAGGTCATACCTCACGGGTACTGGGAAGGCGGGACGTCTAGTACCCTATGAGTGGGGGTTGCCGGGCTTCAAATCACCGTGCACTAGGTCGCAACTGTTACATCGGCTGCTGGCCTTCGCCAGTATCTGCCTCCGGGCAACCTTCAATCCCTGCTGACGTCGGCAACGCCGTGGTTCTCCTCTGTACTGACCAGGCGAGCTTCATCACCGGCCAGCTGCTGTACGTTGATGGCGGCGCTTCGGCGATGGAGCCGGTCTTCCCGTTGGCCATCCAAGGCATCAAGTAGCGATCGAGGCTTTGAAACCGGACATTTCACGTGCTACGAAAACCGGACATTTTAATTTGCTACCAACACGCAATGGGTCGATGGTTCCTGCAAGGGCTACCGGCGTGCTCCTTACACTCGTAACCCCAATAATTGCTTGAGTATTGGCGGCGACCAACTGCGGGGCATTGTAAAGACCAGAATGCGAGATGGTTCCTGATCCCGTACTTCCCCCCCAACGCCCTTTACCAGCCAGGTGAGTTCACCCTCGACCAGCAGATGACTCGTGGCAGTAAATTGCAATGATTGTCCAGCAGTTAGGACTGCCTGTTTTGGTGAGACAACGATTCTGAGGCTAGATGGGTGAGGGTATAAACATAAGGTCACCAAAGGTCACTGGCGAGCACTCTTTTGGTACTCTGCCACAGAGGTAAGACTATTTTCAGTAAGCCACGCGGGAGCCGGTGACCGCGTGCGTCGGTAATAGCATAACCACAGCGCTTCCAGAAACCCCCGATTCATGCGCGCTCACCGCAGTTATGGTGGCTGAAGGCCAAGGCGCCGCCCTCATGGGGCGGTGTAGACACTCGTTGCAGATACAGTGGCGACACCTGGTGAATTCGGCTTTCGCTTTGCATCCGAATGCAGTGCCGCGCGGTGCGCGCGCGAATGTATCGGACGTGCTACTGAGCACTTGCGCGGTGCTGCAGTTTTGTCACTGGGCCGCGTGTGTTACCAAAACAGCTTACCTCCAAGCCAGAGTGGTTACCGAGTCTGCTCTTAACGGAATGGAAGCCGACATGTTCGCAAGCTGTAGTTCGACGGTTCTAGCGGCGCCTGGGTTAGCAACCACTAAGACTCTTTGCCTGTCCGGATTCTCAAGGGCGACATGATGCAGATCGGTAGCAGAACTGTGAGAGTCGAATCGGCGAGCGCCCCTGCGGAGAAGACGAGAAAAGTGAGTGAACGCCCAATATTGTCCACTTTGGGTGATCTGCTTTGTTTGAGAACGGACCGTAACTAGGCCGCCGCAAGGAAACGGTCCGATGTTTGGATGGCCGTGCGCGTCGAGAGCCAGGTTCCAGGATGTGATGGAACGACACCAATTGCGCAGAATCGCGCAGAAATTCCCCGCCCATTTGCTCCAATCGTTAAGATAGGCGGGATCGGTGTAATCGGGTCCTCCCTCGGTCCAGTGCATTTCGATTTCCGGAAACTCATCTTGAACGCGGCTCATCATGTCGGGGGTGCCGCAATAACCGTGCCAGGCCACCGCGTTCGCATACTTGCGAAGTTTTTCATCTTCGAGCGTACAAATAGCACGTCCCCACAAATTGTAGTTATGATCCAGAATCCAGATCTTCGTCGGCGTGCCACTCCGTTCCAGAAGCGGACCGAGGTGATCGCGCACGAACTCTATTTCATACTCCTGGCCCCATAGGCAAGCGGGCATTCGGCCGTCTTGATCTGTGTCGGGCTCGTTCTGGGTGGTTAAAGCCTGGACGGGCACGCCTTCGGCAGCGTAGGCCTGCAAGAACTTGAGATAGTACTGCGCATAGGCCGGAAAAGAGGGCCTGCGCATAGAGCCGCCCAACATCGAATTGTTGGCCTTCATCCAGCCCGGCGGACTCCAGGGTGATGAGAATAGAAAGAGGTCCGGATTGACTTTTCTCGCCTGGCGCAGGATGGGAAGAATGTATTCTCGGTCGTGCTCGATGGAGAACCGCTTGAGTTCTGGATCAGGTTCGCCTTCGTCAAAGCTGTACACCTTCGTGGAATAATCGCTGGAACCGACGCAGATGCGTGCAACGCTAAGTCCCATTTCTGAGGGATGAAACAGCTCATGGAATAAGTGCTCGCGGGCGTCAGGCGAGAGCTGACTGAAGGTGTAGCAGGCGGCATCGGTGAAGGCGCCGCCGAAACCCAATATTTCCTGAAATTTTGTGGCAGGATTCAATCGAAGCGGCTCGCCGACCGATGTCGCCGATGCTGGATGCCACATAACTGGAGGGGTGGCGGCAAACCGTTCCTCGCCGGAGGTGACCCACAGGGAAATTTCCGAACCGTCTTTCGGGCCCTCAGGCGCACTGACGAATGTTGAAGCGATGCCATCAGTGGCAGCAGCGACCGCTGCCAACCCCACGGCGGAGAATCCGAGAAAACTTCTTCGCGATGTTTGCTTTGCCATAATGAAGAACCTGAATGTTCGAGGGTAGAGATTATACGTCCGGCGTCACGGCTTTATGCCCGCTCAAGTTCAGAGTGCAATAGTTGTTGCAAAATGATTACACCCATCGCCTTTGTTCGCCACTCCACTAGCATTAGTCGGCACCAAGACGAACCAATCAGTCGCTGTCGGGTTTTGCGCCAGGCAGACGCTTCCGCAGGAACGCGATTTGTCCAGTGTGGTGGGCCTCGTGCTCACAGACGTGAAACCACTTGCAGTAATTATTGGTGGGCCCCCAAGGCCAATCTTTGTCGACAGCCATGAACCAAGCATCATCGCGTTTGCCGAACTCGGCAAGTGTCTTCGCGCGGGTTTCCTGCAAGATGTCGAGATAGTAGTTCCGATCGTGGCCCTTGATCGTTTTGCGGCCCGCGTCTCCTAGATTCATGGCCGCATCCCATCGCTGTTTCACGGAATCAGGCCAGCTATCCCATTTCTTGCCTTCGAAGGTATTGAGCTGGTAGTAGGTTTCAGTGGCCGCGAGGTGGAGCATCAGCGCACCGATTGTGTTTGCCTTTGGGTCAACGAGGTAATCCAGGTCTGCCGTGGTCAAGTTCTTTGTTGCACTGATTACGCCGTTGGCCTCACGCATCCAGGTAAGCTCGGAAACGAAACTTCCTATTTGTGGTGCGTAGCCAGCTCTCGGTCCAAGAACATTTGGATTCGATTCGTTTGCTTCGGCGGCTGCAAGGGGACCTGGGGCCATGCTCCAAAAAGCCGATCCGGCCGCAATCGCAGCGGAGCCGCGCAGGAAGCCTCTACGGCTTGAAAAGCGACTGATGAAGGTTTTTCCAGGGAAGGAATTCTGCTGATTTGTGATGGACATCTCCGTCTCCTTCTGCAATGGGATTGAGTCCCAGCTATTCGGCCACCAGGGCCGAATCGGCTGTAGCAAGAGTCCAAGTACTGCTAGGAAACAGGAGAATCCTAGGGACGCTTCATGCGGAAGTCAATCCAAACCAATCGAGGTCACCGGCAACAGCACGCCTTCTCGAGTGAGAATTCTGGAAGACCAAAAGCTGCGGACATGAAAGTGCCGCCACGTTCACACCAGGTCTTTGAGGCTTAACGGTGATCCTTTCCATGCATTCTGGAATTGGCTTTCTACGAAACCTGCATCGTAGGTGCGGCCCTGTTTCTTGAGACGCACTATTGCTGGCTGACGGCCGGCCAATATCCCAAGGCGCAGGGCCGTCGTAATACGACGAGCTTCATCTTCAGAAACAAAAGTCTCTAATACCCATGAACCCCACTGTGGCACTTGTTGCAAAGGGTTATCAGATTCTCCTCGGAATCCTCGCCGGCCTGACTACGGAAAGCCTTGTGGTGCACCTCAAGACTTGACATCGTGCCGCATGCCTGGCATCTCCAGCCATCCCGTCGGAGCACCTGATCGCGAAGGTGTGCATATGACTCAGCATCAAGCCGCCCGGGAGTACGTTTGGGGCGCGCTCCGTTCACGATGCTTGCGCTGCGAAGTGGCCCAGGAACTCTTTCCGTTCTTCGCCTGGAAGAAATTTGAAGAATCGCACGACCGATTGCAGGAGCACATGCGAGTTGCCATTTTCTAAGTTTGCACCAGCTAGGAAATCGGCACAGATCATCTCCAAGCAATACCCGCGCGACTTGTCAGAGCCCAACATCAAGGCCGCCGTCTCGATTGCCCTCTCAACCACCGGAATCTGGCTAGCGTAGAGCTTGAAATAAATAATCTCCCACGGTTCAGTGTCTTTGCCGGTCAACTCCTTCTCGACTTCCCTCTTGAAGTCTTCTGTGGGCATCTCGCGAGCTTTGTGCAACCAGATTGACAATTAAAGTTCTGCCGGTCCCGCCGAGCAACTTTCGCTAATTCGAGTCCCTTCGTCCATCCCACCTCCTTCAGTTCCCTTCTCGCTTGCGGCGGCAAGTGTTCGTGAATGGACATCAGGTAATAGGCCTTCCGTCTAGACTCCGGGAACCTTCTCTCCAAGAAATCGTCGAACGAGGCTAGCTTCTCCACCCTCCAGTACTGTCCCGCCCGTACTTCACACAGGTACCGCCCGAGTTCTACGAATCGGGTGTCCCGCTCCGCCTCATTCTTCTTCTCCCAGGCCAGAATCTCGTCGATCTTCGTGAGCACGAACAGTGCTCGGCGGCGATTGAGCTTGGGCAGCACAGGCGGCTCCCTAGTAAGTAAGCTCGTCAAGCCAACCAAGATCTTCTGCTCCTGGCCGCCGCACCAGGGCGGCCTCGGCCAAATCTTTCCTATTGAGACAAAGTCCAATGTAAGGACAGCTGCTGCAGGGGTTCTGGGGGAAGCGAATGCCTGAGTGCGGCAGAAACTCGGCGGATTCGATTCGCCGGATTGTATCCTCGACCAAGTGGCTGAACTCGCGCCGCTGCTCGTCTGTGATGGTTGTTCGAAGGTATTGAATCTCAACCAGGCGTTTGCGGACGAATACGACCTGTGCGACTTCGGAGATGCCGGTGATCCACGAATAGCACATCAGCTGTGGATCAAGAGCTAATAATCCTTGCGGCTCTTCCGGGTACCGGCTGGAGGTGGTTTTCCATTCCAATAAACACCCGGTTCCGTCGAGCTTGCCGATGGCATCGATATAGGCCACGAATTCGCTATTTGCTGAGATCGGTCGAGCGAACTTGATCTGCAGAGTTTGGCGTGGCTGGCGGATGCGAACGCGATCGTCCTGGCAGAACCGATCGAGCAGTTGAATGCCTTGCTGGAGCATGCGATCCCAGCTGTCCCCGTTCGTGTAATGCAGTCCTTGGTTCTGATAGGTCTGCCATTCTCGAAACAGCGTTTCCTCTGCATCCTGGCGCAGGAAGTAGGCGCCTAAGGCTCGTTCGAAGGCACGGCCGAAGAGCATGGCTGCACGGGTGTCCTTCTCCTGCCAACCATCGAGGTAGCGATGCCGATACCGGCGAGGGCAGGTCAGGTAATGGCTGATCTGGGTGTAGCTGTAGATCATGACTTAAGCCACCTCAGATCCTGGAGTATTCGCCGGCGTAACGACCGCGGGTGATAGCTCCTGCCACTGACCGGCTGGAGCAAAGCCCTCGAGATTGACGAATGTAGCCCCATTTACGACGACATGGCCGATCTTCACCACGCCTCGAAGCCCGACCAAGCCCTTCTCATCGATCTCATCTTGCCCGAGCAGATCTGTGTCGTAGCCGAAATCGCGCAGGAACCAATTCAGTTTCCATAGAGCTCGGCGCGTGGCATAAATCCGACCTGTAATGGATCGACCGGCGAAATGCTCAGGCTCGAGCACCAGCAGTCGAAGAATGTAGTAGGGCTTCTCGATATGCCAGCGATACTGGGCACGAGCCACTCGGACCAGATACAGGCTATCTGGCAGAAGAACGCTCCCTGCTGGGTCGGCCTCGTGCAATCCCTCGATTCGCCGCTTCATGCAGCACCTGCTTTCGAATTCCCATAGCTGTTGAGCTGGCAGACCAAAGCACTTCGATCTTTCTCGGCCTGCTCGGCTAGATGTGCCACGAAGTTCTCGACCTGCTCGCGAGTAGCATCACGCAGCGCCTTCACCCCGCAGAACCCCGTCGCGTAGGACTTGACGGCTGCCGCATCGAGTTGATGCTGGCGGATGAGTTGGCAGAGGCGATCGCGAACCGTACGCCCGCCAAAGTTTCCGTTACCGTTAGCAGGTTGTGGAGCTTTTCTAGCGGCAGATCCAACTTCCTCAACCGAGCAAATGCCAATTCCATATGCTTTACGCAAAGCACGATTCACTGCACGGGTTTCAGCCACCCGCATCTCGGCGCCATGAACTAGGGGAGAAACATTAGAAGGATCGGCATCGCCATAACCAATAAATCCTTTACACGAGCGCGATTTGTAAACGGCCGCCCTAAAAATCCAACGTGAGCTAGCTGGATCGCACGATTTCAAGACTGGCCTCACATGCATGCCGGCACAATGTCGGCGCTCAGCAAGCCGCAATAACCCGGAATGCGTCACGTACCATGTTCCATCGAGGTGTTTAACATCACCATCGAGGAGAGAAAACCCGTGTCGCCGAACAAGGCCTTCCAAGCTTTTCAGCGTAGCTCTTGATGAGACGCCGAATAGTGACTTTGCGAGCTTTGTTTCGTATGCGAAATTGTCTCTTTGTTTCTCACACACAACTCGCCTGTGTGAAGGTTTGCGGACAATGCGCTGTATCGTCATGACAATATTTTATCGCTAAGGCAATGAGTAGATCAACACAAAAAGTTCGTGCGAAGGATCCAATTAATTGGGTTGCTGTCGGACACAGGATCAGAGAGCTCAGAGGGTTTTACACGACCCAGGCTGAGTTCGCAAAACGTATCGGTGTGACACAGGGCCACCTTTCAGTGCTGGAAAGAGGAGAAGCGGAAGCGGGTGCAGCTGTGCTCCTGGCCATCAGCCGAGCCTTCGGCAAGTCCGTTGACTGGCTACTAACAGGAGAGGAAAAGAAATAGTTCAAATCGATACACTCGCTTCAGGATGCCGAGAAGCGTCTCAGCTACCAGGTCCGACCAAGCATAGAGTTGGGGATTTTACCAAACGAACCCAAGAAGTTGTTTATTTTCAGCTGAATCGCAAATCCGTACGCACCGCGGTGTAACGTTGCATCGGGTTCATACAGAGCTTTCCTTATATAGTAGGAAGCGGCGGTGCCGAAAGTATTTTAAGCAGAAGCGTCTTACCACCATCTGTGGGCAGGTCAGCCGCCCCACGCCAATCTCCAGTGTCGAACTTCCGTTTTCGCGAAATAGCGGAATGCATCGGGACCATGATCGTACGCCTTTAAAGGTTTTTCCTCGCCACGCTGCGCCGCCTTCGCATCCCAAGCGTACGTCTGCATTTCTCGAATCGTTTTTGGAACAGTTTGGCGGCAGAATCGCACTAGCCGTTGATTAAGAACCATGGAGGTTATTCGGATACCTTCGTTAACATCGTTGTCTGCGTCGATATGCCAAATCCCACGCTTGCTCATCTCGGCTTTGAATGATGCTGCCGATGGATCCACAATTACCTTGGCGTCACGTTGCGCCCCGATGAACTTCACAAGGTCATCGGCGTACTCAGCATCCGTTTTTTGTCGCATTTCAATAGTCGAATCCCAGTAGTACTCCCGCACTACCCAAAAAATCCGCTCGTCGTCGTAAATATCGAGGAACACCATAGGATTCGTGGTCCCATAATCAATCGCGATGACCCGTTGATGCACGCCTGGGCAGCGAAGGCCCCGCGGTTCATCCTTGAGGTCGTAAAGGAGCGCATCGGACCAGCAATCCCGATAGATCGCGCCCTCTGCGACCAGCCACTCGCCTTCGATGAATCTTCGATAGAAGAAACCCCTGTGCAGCCGCTTTTGCCGTTCGATGAATTCTGCGGGTAGATTCGGGTTATCCACCATCGTGAAATGCTCAGACCATAGAGTCTTGTTCGCTCTGAGCTCCTCATTATCGAGGTATTGGGCCTTGAGCCAGTGATGCGGGTTGTCCGGATTTGTCGTCGCGTACAAGCGTGCGCCCGGAGGGGACATACGACCCAGAAGCTGCTCGAAGAAGCTCTGGGGCATCAAGCTAAGTTCATCGCACATCGCAACGCCCATCTCTCCGAAGTCTTCTAGCAGGTGATAAGCAGGCAACGGGAGCGAATCGAGATCGAGAATCAATGGTGCATTCGGATTACGAATTACCTGGTTTCCACATCGATAAGTGAGGTTAGGTACTTCTTCAAGGCTTCTGTCGCGCACCAACTGATTGAGCAAGAGCGGCAGGTTGCGCTCAGCTTCGCCCCGGAGAATGAGGTCCACAAAGCTAAATGCTTGAAGGGTCTCGGTGTCAACAACTGATGCTTGCGGTCCTCCGAACAAGATAATCGAGACGAGAGATAGATCTTTTACGGCGCGGGCAATCCTTACCGTTAGGGGATAGCTACTGCATATCGAGCCGAACCCGTAAAGGTCTGCCTGGCTGGTTACAATTAGCTCGGCTGCAATCCGCGCAAAATCGTTTGTCTGAGATCTATTATTGCTGACATACTCGAGGTAAATGCGGTTTAGATCAAACAGCTGGACCGTGTCAGCACTCCCCCCAAGTACTGCCGCTAGGCTTAAGATACCCAATTGCGGTTCGGAGCCGACTGCCCGAACTGATTGGGCATTGACTTCCTCTGCATCGGTAAACTCAGTCGCTGTCGCAGCGGTGATGAGAGCTATCTTCACGTGCGCACCGCAAGCTCACTGTATAGGCTTGACCAGAGCCTTGCCAATTTATGTCGAAGCCAGAGCGGTGCTTCCGCACGCCGCAACTACGGTTCCGGATGAATATCGCCCATTCGGGGGCTCAACCCCAATCAACTGAATGTGGCCACAATAACGGTTTCAAAAGCTTTTCAATCCAGGATCGGGCCTCTTAGTACATTTATGATGCGGATGTTTTGTTCGCTTTGATCGTAACTACCACCCCTTGATCTGGCCGTTCTTGGAGCTCAGTTGATATCAGCTTCAATTTAGCCTTGATAACTTTTTGCAACTGCTTCTCGGTGCCAGGCTTGGGCACCTCAATCTCGATTTCTCCTCGATCAGACATATACAACCTCCAGCGGTGCACAGCTTTGACTTGTGAGCCATGATTTCAGTAACGGGGCCACTGCTTCAGCAGTCAGCCGCCGCTTTCTCAAGAATTCGGGTCCGGACCGCTATGCCTCCGACGTGGGGCGCGCCCTTCGGAAGCCGAGACAATTGACAATTTTCCGGGCAAGATAACGTCAGTGACAGCCGTCACTAACTAGTGGATTGCGGCGGTGATTGCTGCTTCGCCAGAATCGTGCTTCACGCCGAAGCCTCGTGTTGCTGAGAGGACGTCAACATCGAAATGTCTTCAGTGCGGGGGTGCCTCGACGCATGAATACTGATACATATATGTATGTTAAGAAACTGCTCTTCACCCGGTGAAGTACCCGCCTTGAGTCGTGAACTCCCTGATCGCATGGGTGCAACAAAGGGTGGAACAACACTTTTTCCGCTGCATGCCTATAAATTCGTGATGATTCGCTGACGAGAAACCAAGAGGTCACACTCTTGAAACCTCCGCCACCCGATCTTCCCGCTCAGGGTACCGATTCCGTGTGAAGCAATTTCGCGGTGTGCGGAATCCTCAGACCGACACCCATGATTCGTATTCCGAACTTCATCCCCAAGCTGTGGATGTAGTCCGCGACTACCTGCATGCCGTCCGTGTCTCCCTGAGCCGGAAATTTCGATGAGTCTGTGATCCAACGGCCATAAGCGTCGACATTGGGACCCTGCGGTCCCGGACACTGATACCAAAAGTCGTCGAGGTTTACGTATTCGTACCCCATTTTCTGCAATCCGGAATTGTGCAGGGCAAGCGCCTGAGCTTTCATTTTGTCTGCCGTGGGATGCTTGCGGAGAAAGCTCCAGCTACTCCAGCCGAGAACGGGCGCGCGCGAGAGACCATTTTCCTCTGAGCTGGCGTTCTGCAGGACGCCGAACGCCAACACCGCGATCACCAGCGCTGCCGTTGAGCTGTATGTCCATTTCCTCAGAAAAATCATCCGTTTTCTCTATCATAAGCGGCGGGAGAAAAACAATTCGGCATGTGCAAGTGGTGCATATACGGGTATTACTGATTGCTTCTGCGGCTGCGGAGCATGTTGATCAATCGTAGGATTGGTCGCAGCTTTTCCGTAAATTCGGATCGCAGCTATGCTGGACGCGTCCACAGCTCAGGGTGCCTCCGCCTTGAGTGTTCATCGAAAATCGCCCGCAATCGTGCCATTTGTTCGTCCATGGTGCCGCCGAAGTCAGAGACCTGAAGCGAATCCCTGCATGACGGGCATTCCGCTTCCCTGATGATGCCGTTAATGACCAGCGTTATGTTCGCACTCGACCGGGATAGCATTACTGGCCCGAGCCCCCCTTTTGTCGCTGCTGTAACAGTTGCTCTGCTAGCTGAAGGATGCGGATCTCTTCCGCAGTTGGCTCACGACGATTTTTGATCTCGAACTCCTGGCGGATTCTGCTTAGCTCTGCCATTAAGAATGCGAAATCTTTCACGAATCATCTCGACTTTCTGGTGTGGCTAAGATCAAAGCTAGACGAGTTGAGAATGCAGCACCACTAGGACTTACCCTAGGGTTGCGCGGTGAGTGGCGGTGTCAAAATTCCTTGATTGGCACGGATTCTTAGGTCACAATTAGTGCCCATTCTCGACTAGGGGAAGATCGATATGAATCAGCAAACTAATGGTGCTCAGCGTCTGCTGGAACAGCATCAACTTCACCTCGGGCTATATGCTCGCCTTGGGAAAAGGCTAAAGATGACGCCTAGTTACATTAGCCGTGTTGCCAATGGCAAACGTGAGAACCCGAAGATTATGGCGGTGTTGCTCAGAGAATTGCGCAAGCTACAATAGGGTTTGTGCATGAGCCGCCGCCGTTACTTGCCAAGCTTGCGGATAAAAACCACAATATCAGCGACCTGTTTCTCAGTCATGCCACGTTTGACGAATGCGTGCGGATAGTTCTTATGCCCGACGCCGTACGCGATTGTCTTGTAGATTTCCTCATCTGAAAGGTCTTGTACAACCTTGCTTCGCAGGTCAGCCGCCTTCAACCTTTTTCCTGCTGGCGTTGATGCGCTTCCATCCATTCCATGGCAGCTTGAGCACTGTTGCTTGAACGTCTCGTTCGCCTGACCAACTGCATCTAGGCATAAGCCCAACAGAATGGCGAAGACAAAGAATATAAGGATATGCAGTTTGCGCATGTTCAGTGACTCACGTTCAGTTCCGCAACTTTCATCGATCTACACTAGTAAGGCTGTTGACCAGCTTGCGCGCAGCGCGCTCAACCTCCTTTATCTGAGTCACTGCGTCACTGTTCTCTGCTCGAGTTGCGATGCCAACAACAACTGGAGCTTTCTGGCTGTTCGCAACCCAGCATCTGAACAATAAACGAGCTTACGAAGCAGTAATGATTCATAACACTAGGGCAAACCCTAGTTAACGGAGTGTACAAACTGGGTGTGTCCTCAGAGTCACAGGGGTAACCGTATCCGATTTACGAGAGATTCTGCACAACTATTCACAAAAATTAAGCGTTGATGTGACCTGCATAACTTCCTGCTGATTGAATGGAGGTTAAAACTGGGTAAAGCGCTGAAGCAATGAGGCTGCGCACGAAAGAAGCTGGGAGGTGCTGGTCTCGTTGACGAGGGGATTTAGGCTGCGGGGGCTGACTGGCGACAGGAAACTCGCAGCCATATTCGGTTTGTTGCGAATGTCAGATCAAAGACAGTGGACACGACGCGAAACTGAGCTGCTGAACGTGGCGGCTGTCGAGAAGCTCCTGCAAGTTGCCGAAGAGGTTGGTGTTTCACCAGAGGACATGATCGCGTTCCTGGATTCTGGCTGCAGCGTTCGGGACCTCCTCATCTTCTTGGCTTCCAAACGTTCTGGAGTTGCTTAATGGCTTTGTCATGTTTGTTCGTTCGCGAGCTGGTTGTGAGATGTCCGTATTGCACGACGGGTATGGGCGGCTTCCTACAGATGGTCGGTCATTTTGATGGACGTTTCATCTGCAACCGCTGTGGTCACACTGCGCGCCCTGCAGACCCGGACTATGTGTGCCCTTGCGGCAGGTGCAAGTCCGCAAGGTCATTCTCTAACGGCAAGGTTGTTGCCCATAAACGCACCGCCTAAGCTCTCATTAAGTGCGTACATCCCAGCCTAATCACAGCATCGGGTCAAAATTAGGCCCAGCGCCGGACCAACCGAGCCTTCATTGACTTGCCCCAGGCGCCCGCATAACATGGCGTCGCGCCATGATCGGGCAAACCATCTCGCATTACCGCATCGTCGAAAAACTGGGTGGCGGCGGGATGGGCGTGGTCTACAAAGCCCAGGACACTCGGCTTGACCGTTTTGTCGCTCTTAAGTTCCTCCCAGAAGACCTCGGTCAGGATCGCCAAGCTCTGGAACGATTTCGACGTGAGGCGAAAGCAGCATCGGCGCTGAATCACCCCAACATCTGCACAATCTACGATATTGGCGAAGACCTGGATCATCACTACATAGTGATGGAGTACCTTGAGGGCTCGACTCTTAAGCATCGCATCGAGGGGCGGCCCATTTCGGTCGAGCAGTTGGTAGATTTCAGTGTTCAGATTGCCGATGCGCTCGACGTCGCGCACACCGCTGGCATCGTTCATCGTGATCTCAAACCCGCCAATCTGTTCGTCACCAAACGCGGACAGGCTAAGGTTCTCGACTTCGGTTTGGCCAAGCTGGCGAACCCGGTGCTTCCTCCAACGGAACCGTGTGCAGTCACACTGGCAACCGCTGCTATCGATCCTACGCATCTCACTAGCCCCGGCAGCACTGTGGGCACGGTTGCGTACATGTCGCCCGAGCAGGCACGTGGTGAGGAACTCGACCTCCGCACCGACCTGTTTTCCTTCGGTGCTGTTCTTTACGAAATGGCTACCGGACGCCAGCCATTCAGCGGTAATACTTCTGCGGTTATCTTCGATGCCATCCTTAATCGCGCACCCGTTGCGCCAATTCGTCTGAATCCAAATCTTCCTCCCGACCTCGAGCGCATCATCAACAAAGCCCTAGAGAAAGACCGCGATCTTCGCTATCAGGTCGCGTCTGAACTGCGCGCCGACTTGAAACGGCTGAAACGCGAGATCGAATCCAGCAAGAATGCGCCGGTGATCAGTTCATCACCAGTCCAGCCGCTCCAGTCCGGTCCAGTTCCGATCCTCGGTTCATCCTCCTCAGCCGCCGCCGCTCCGGCTGTCGTCACCACTGCCTCGTGCTCGTCAACATCGGTCGCCCCACCGCAGCTCATTGTTGAACCTTCAAAGAAGAAATACTGGCTCGCCGCCATTCCCATCCTTCTCGCGATTATCGGTGCCGCCATCACCTATTGGCGTTCTGGTTCCGATACCGCGCAGATCGAGTCTGTTGCGGTCATTCCCTTCTCCTACGCCGGAGGAAACACCGAGACCGACCTTCTCAGCGATGGCATCACCGAATCGCTGATCGACAGCCTCGCTCATCTTCCCCAGCTCAAGGTCAAGTCGCGCAACTCCGTCTTCCGCTACAAGGGAAAAGAAATTGACATCCAGAAGCTCGGCAAGGAACTCGCTGTCGACGCCCTGCTAACAGGCCGGATTGTGCAGCATGGAGACGCCATTCAGGTCAGCGCAGATCTCACCAGTGTTCGCGATAACACGGAAATATGGGGGGAGCAGTACCAGCGCAAAGCGTCCGACGTCCTCGCACTGCAGCAGCAGATCGCCAGCGACATTGCCGAAAAGCTGCGCTCGAAATTAACCGGTACTGAAAAGCAGCAGGTCGCAAAACAAGGCACCCAGAACCCCGAGGCCTATCAACTCTACGTGAAAGGCCGCTACGACTGGAACAAGCGCACCAACGCAGATCTCAAAAGTGCGATTTCATTTTTCAATCAGGCCATCGAAAAAGATCCCGGCTACGCGCTCGCTTATTCCGGACTAGCCGACGCCTACAGTGTTCTCATCAGCTACGGCGCCGATCCCAACGAAGTCATTCCCAAAGCGAATGCCGCCGCGGAAAAAGCTCTCGAACTCGATCCCACACTTGCCCATCCCCATGCGGTCCTGGCGTCAAGCAAGTTCGAGTATGCCTTTGATTTTGCGGGCGGCGAGGCCGATTACAGGAAAGCGATCGCGCTCGATCCCAGCGATGCCAGCGCCCACCATTGGTTTTCGCTCGATCTCGCGAGCATTGGCCGTATTCAAGAGGCCATTGATGAAGTCGAGCGAGCTCATCAGCTTGATCCTCTCTCGTCCATCATCAGCATTGTTCGTGCCGATCCATACTTGGCGGCCCGCCAATTCGACAAAGTGATTGAAATGACTAATAAGGTCCTCGCCGAAAATCCCGATCTTGGGCGCGGGCATAATTTCCTGGGAACCGCATATTGGGGGCAGCACAAATATTCGGACGCGATTCAGGAATGGAAGATCGGTGCTCGCTTAGAAGGCGACAAGAACGGCGAAGAAGTAGCGGAGGCCATGGAGACCGGATTCCGCTCTGGTGGAGAGAACGGCGCTATGCGCAGCGCAATCCTCGTAATGCTTAGGCAACGGAAAGCCGGAACGTCCTTTGTCTCTCCTTACGGCATCGCCGCGAACTATGCCGAGCTCGGCGACAAAGTCCATGCCTTTGAGTGGCTCGAGACCGCTTACAAAGAACATGATGGCGGCATTGTTGGCATACCGACCGATTTCATGCTCGACCCAATCCGCTCCGATCCACGCTATGCCGACTTGGTGCACAAAATTGGCTTCCCAAAATAGTCAGCTTCGGCGCTGTCGTCCGCGCTCGTGCAACTGCCAAAACTTGTTCACCCTCTGGAAAGACGCCGACCCCGACATCCCGATCCTGAAGCAAGCTAAAGCCGAGTACGCGAAGCTACAATAAAAATCTCTCAACGATGGACGCCACCTAACCAGATCGGCGAAGGCCAGATCAGGACTAGAGAGACCTCAAGAACTCGATGATTGCTTCTTGGTCATCTCTCTTCAGCTTTTCAAATTGCTGGCTAATATGGCTTGCCTCGCCGCCATGACGTATGATCGCATCGCGAAATGTCAGCGAGGCGCCATCGTGCATTAGTCGTGGACGCAATCGAACTCCCCACAGAGGAGCGGTTCGTATTTTGTTGCGACTGCTCTCGAAGTCCTGCTTCGAAAGATACCCCGACATCATCTGAAAAACTTTGTTTCCGTAGTGCTCTCGCGTCGCTTGTAGGATGCCATCGCCCGTACCCACGTCATGCATCAGAAAATCCCCATACGGATGGAATGTGATTGAGCCGAGCGCACTCGGAATCGTAAACGTTCCGCCATTGATCTTGGTTCCAGCGGGAGCGGTGGTCAATGTGTCCACATGACAAGTCGCGCAGCCGATCTTGTCAAACAAGTGTTCGCCTTGTTTTGCAGCCGCGCCACCCGCTAGTTGGGAATCACGCGCAGGTGCTTTCGTGGCTCGCACAAAGCGCGCAAAATGATCAATGTCAGAAAGGCCGTCTGGCCCTGGAGTATCATTCGGCTCCGCGGCAGTGTTACAAAGCTTTGTTACCTCATCGGGTTGAAGCCGGTTTGTGATACCCATCTCATTGAGATAGGCGTCGGCAGCGAACGAAAGCAAACTCGCGTGCTGGTCCTTCCAACCAAACCTGCCTACGCTCATCTGTCCAGGCGCTTCTACGATGGGAACCTGGAGAATCTGTCCACATATTTTGTGATGCGAAGATTTGCATTGTTTCTGGGCAAGATCAATCAACGCTTGATCGGCAACCGCCTCGACGAACCCATCTCCCAACAGATTCACAGAAATTCGGAACGTCCGGATTGTCTCTGTCTCTGGAACTCGCTCTTGAATCTCATCGTTCGGGAACGCAGCATTAGGACAAATAGCGCGATCATTCACAAGAGACCGGCCAGAAATCACCTCGGTTCCGTGGGCGATCGAAATATCTGGATTGCGAAAGTGCCCGTCTGGTCCGAGATGCCCGACGCGCAGTTCCGTGACCTGAGAGGCAGCACCGGAAACGGGATTCTGGTGGCATTCGCGGCAAGACTGCGCGTTATATAAAGGACCAAGGCCGTCGCTGATGTTTTCTATTTCTTCAAATTTGGCCTGATCAGCTTGGTGTGTCGCATCGTCCACGAATCCATTACTTTTATTATCGAACCCGCTGGGCGCTTCCGACGATGGCGAAGCGGCAAAAGCCGATAGGGCCACGGCAACAATCGAAGCGAATAAGAATTGATAGCGCATCGTTATTCCCCTTCTCGTGACAAAGAGCGCTTCTCCGTGATTGGCATTTGAGAATCGCGCAGTTGCAATGAGTTTAGGTTGCCAGTCAATTTCAACTCTGGCACCATTTCTTCCGTGCTTCTGAGGTGAAGCATATTGGGGCGGACTGCTTGAGTATCATTAACTCCGGTCCGCCTCTTTTTACACCTAGCGCTGCAATCCACGTGGCGCTTTTAGGCAGCGCCAGGGCCGTAGGTTCACTTCAACTAGAATATCCCACTCCTTAAGCAGCCATTCCGGTATGTAGCAGCGGTTTTTGTTGCGCTCGCACCATCTGCGAAGTTGGATGGAACTCGCATATTTGTCAGGGGTGAGGTGCAGGTGCTAGCATCATCGTAGTCTTGGGTTGTCGCTTTCTGCTGGGGTTACCGCTCCAGATCAACAAAGCCCCCTTTCTCCATGCGGGCTGGCACCGAACAGGAGTTCCGCATGCCTATGTCTGACATTAAAAAAGTCATCGCTTCCGAGAAAGAAAGGGCTGTCCCACAGACAACGAGGTGAATTGACCTGATTCCACACGACGTGCATTCAGCGCAGGACGTAGACGATTTGCGTGCCACCACTCGCAGCCGTGGCCTTGACGTGCTTGAAGGGTATCCTCCCATACCTTATTCGGGCGCAGAACAGGAACTGGCGGAGGAAGCAGAGGTCATCGACCTCAAACCGGCTCGGAGCCTCCCTGGGGCGGCCAACGATCCGGTGCGCGTTTACCTGCGCGAGATGGGCGCCTCGCCTCTGCTCACCCGGGAAGGGGAAGTGGACATTGCCAAGCGAATCGAGCGCGGACAACTCTCCGCGTTGAAAGCGCTTTCACGCTCTCCCATTGTGGTCCACCAGGCCCTTGCCATAGGCGAGGAGTTGAAACGCGGCCTACGCTCGATTAACGAGACTGTCGTGTTCGATGAGGAAGAGATCACCGAGGAGATTCTGCAGGACGGTGTCGAGGAGATCACGCGCCGCATCGATCAGCTGCACAAGCATTACAAGACAGCCCGCCGGCTGGCAAACTCTTCCGGCGGATAAGAAGGCACGCAAATACCGCCGCTGCCAATGGCACCTGAGTCGCGAGATTGTTCGGATTTCGCTCATCATCCGCAACCTCGGCTTTACCCCCTCGGAGCGCAAGCGCCTGACCGACCGGGTGAATAAAATCATGGAACTCATGCGTTCGCTTGACTGCCAGCTCAGTAACCTGGAAAAGAAGATTGCGAACACGCGCAGCGAGGAACTCAAGAAGAACTACCGCACCACGCAGCGGCAGCATCGCGCCGACATGAAAAGGCTGGAAAGCGATGCCGGCATGACGTTCGCGGAACTGCAGCGCACGCAGCGCAAAATCATCAAGGGCGAGATGAATGCGGAGCAGGCAAAGCACGAGCTCATCGAAGCCAACCTGCGCCTCGTGGTTTCCATCGCTAAGAAGTACAGCAACCGTGGGCTTCAGTTCCTCGATCTGGTCCAGGAGGGCAACGTCGGCCTGATGAAGGCGGTAGACAAGTTCGAGTACCGCCGCGGCTACAAATTTTCCACCTATGCCACGTGGTGGATTCGTCAGGCAGTCAGCCGAGCGCTTGCCGAGCAGGCGCGCACCATCCGGCTCCCGGTGCACATGATCGAGATCGTCAACAAGCTGGTTCGCACCTCGCGGCAACTGGTCCAGGCGCTGGGCCGCGAACCTACGTCGGCAGAGATTGCGAAGCAGATGGACATTCCCGAGGCGAAGGTGCGCAAGGTGCTCAAGGTCATGCGGGTGCCGATCTCGCTGGAGACGCCCATTGGCGAGGAGGGGGATTCTCACCTCAGCGACCTCATCGAAGACCGTGCTGGAACTTCGCCCGCCGAGGCGGTGATGAACGTAAACGTGAAGGAGCGGACCGCACACGTGCTGCGCACTCTCAGTCCGAGGGAGGAAAAAATCATACGGATGCGGTTTGGAATGGAAGACGGCTCGGAGCACACACTGGAAGAGGTTGGCCGAGCGTTCTCCGTCACCCGCGAACGCATTCGCCAAATCGAAGCCAAGGCCCTGCGTAAGCTGCGCCATCCATCGCGCTCCCGCGAACTCAAGTCATTTTTCGATGACGTACGTGAATAAGCAAGCTAGGTGGGCTCACAACCAAGCTTCATACTGCGGACAGGAACTATCCTGCCTTGGCATGCCGCGCTTGGCGTGTAGCTTC
>Ga0335081_10002885_pt1 | contig 27076 bp, 26 predicted proteins | sample Lox_Sample_35_FD_206713 | JGI IMG/M metagenome (GOLD analysis project Ga0335081, IMG submission 206713) | Soil microbial communities from Loxahatchee National Wildlife Refuge, Florida, United States - Lox_Sample_3.5 | ecosystem: Environmental > Terrestrial > Soil > Wetlands | place: USA...
TTCCGGTACTCCGCTTTCAGCGCGTATAAGGCGTTGGCGTAATTGAAGGCAGCCAACTGGCACTCGGCGACGAACTGCTGCTTCACGACCGGCTGCTCCTCGTACTTCGCGCACTCCTTCACAAGTCGCACGATCATCTTGTCATTCTTGTACCGGCTGAGGCAGGAGTCGATCACCAGATGCTTCTCGGCCAGGCGCTCCTCGCCCTCGGCTTGCGATGCGTCGAGCTTGCGGAGCCCGGTTTCGCAATCGTCTTCGCTGGAGTTCGGCAGCGGAACGGCATTGCGCAATGCGTGCCCAACCTCGGCCGCCTGGTCGCCGGACCGGGCCGGGGCCGCCGCAGCGACGAGAGCGAGAATCGAGACGCAACAAAGAATGGCGTTGGTCATCGCCGGCTTTCCTTGCGTTAACGCGGAGTTCCCGGCGCGCGAGCCGCATCGCGGCCGCTGACGGGTGGTGGCACGCGGCCGGGGTTTGGGTCGCTCCTCCCGCGCTACGGAGCCCTGGCGGTGCCGGTATCGGACCTTATGCGAATCTAACCCCGGATTTCGCTTCGCTCCATCCGGGCTACTCGCTCATCCCGCGCTACGGAGCCCTGGCGGCGCCGGTATCGGACCTTATGCGAATCTTACCCCGGATTTCGCTTCGCTCCATCCGGGCTACTCGCTACTCGCTGACTACAAGCTGACCGGGAGGTCAATGCGACGGTGCCGATGAAATCCTTGCGGCGGCCAAAGCCGGCATTACGTCTTCCCTGATCACGGCGGAGACTTCGGCATGCAGGCGATGAAGTTCGGTTTCGGCCAGTCGGTCGTGCGCAAGGAAGACGATCTGCTGCTGCGCGGCGGCGGCCGCTACGTCGCCGATGCGGCGCCGCGCGGAACGCTCCACGCGGTGGTGGTGCGCTCGCCGCATGCGCATGCGCGCCTGCACCTCGATGCGGCGAAAGCGCGGGCGATGCCGGGCGTGGGGCTCGTGCTCACCGGCGCCGAGACCACCGACCTCGGGCCGCTTCCCTGTGCGGTCGAGTTTCCCGATGCGAAGGTCGATGTGCCGCCCTATCCGATCCTTGCGCGCGGGGAGGTGCGCCATGTCGGCGACGCCGTGGCCTTCGTGGTCGGCGACACGATCGAGCAGGCCAAGGATGGCGCCGAGGCCATCGTGCTCGACTGGGAGCCGCTGCCGCACGTCGTCGGCATCGACGCGGCCATCAAGCCGCATGCGCCGCGCGTCTGGCCGCGGCGACGCGACAATGTCGCCTTCGACGTCGCGATCGGCGACAAGGCGACGACTGCGCGCGCGCTCGCGCAGGCCGCCAAAGTCGTGTCGCTGACGGTCGTCAATCAGCGGCTGGTGACGAATTATCTCGACACCCGCGGCGTCGTCGCGCAGTACGATCCGGCAAGCGAGCGCTTCACGCTCACCTTGTCGAGCCAGGGTCCGCACGCGATCCGTGACGTGCTCGCCGGCATTCTCCACGTCCCGGAGCAGAAGCTGCATGTGATCACGCCGGATGTCGGCGGCGGCTTCGGCACAAAACTCTTCTCCTACCGCGAATACGCGCTGGCCGCGGTCGCCGCGAAGCGGCTGCGCAAGCCGGTGACGTGGGTCGCCGAGCGCAGCGAGCATTTCCTCGGCGACGCGCAGGGCCGCGACAATCTCACGACGGCGCGCCTCGCGCTCGACGCCGACCACCGCTTCCTTGCGCTCGAGGTCGATCTCATCGCCGACATGGGCGCCTACCTCTCGCAGTTCGCGCCGTACATTCCCTATCTCGGCGCCGGCCTGTCGCCGGGCGTGTACGATATCCCGACATGTCACGTGCGCGTGCGCGGGGTCTACACCAACACCGTTCCCGTCGACGCCTATCGCGGCGCCGGGCGGCCGGAGGCCGCCTACGTCATCGAGCGGCTCGTGGACGCCGCCGCGCGCGAGGTCGGGCTCGCGCCCGACGAACTGCGGCGGCGCAACTTCATCAGGCTGAGCGCCATGCCGTACCAGACGGCGACCGGCAAGAGCTACGATTCCGGCGACTTCGCCGCGCATCTCGCTCGCGCGCAGGAGATTGCCGACTGGTCGGGTTTCAGGTCGCGGCACGCGCGTTCGAAGCAGGCGGGCCTTTTTCGCGGCATCGGCCTTTCGACCTACATCGAAGCATGCGGCAATATGGGGCCCGAGACCGCGACCGTGCGCATCGAGCGCGACGGCTCGGCGACCGTGCTGATCGGCTCGCAGTCGACCGGGCAGGGGCACGCGACCGCCTACGCGCAGCTCGTCGCCGAGCATCTCAAGCTGCCGCCGGAGCGGGTCACCGTGGTGCAGGGTGACACCGACCGGATCGCCACCGGGCTCGGCACCGGAGGCTCGAGCTCGATCACTTGCGGCGGCGCCTCGCTCAACGCGGCGGCGCGGAAGCTCGCGCAGGAACTGACGGCGCGTGCCGGCGACGCGCTCGAAGCAAGCGTGGGCGATCTCGAGATCGCAGACGGCGCCGTGCGCGTCGTCGGCACCGACCGGGCGGTTTCCTTCGCCAGCCTGGTGCAGCGGGCGGACGGCGGAGCGGGCCTTGCCGCAGCCGATACGTTCGCGCCGCCGCAAGCAACCTTTCCCAACGGCACGCACATCGCGGAAGTCGAAATCGATCCGGCGACCGGCGAGACGCGCATCGTCAACTACGTCGTGGTCGACGATTTCGGCGCGACGCTCAATCCGCTTCTCCTCGCCGGCCAGGTCCACGGCGGCACCGCGCAAGGCATCGGCCAGGCGCTGATGGAGGAGACCGTTTACGACGCAGACAGCGGGCAACTCGTCACCGCAAGTCTCCTCGACTACGCCATCCCGCGTGCCGCCGAGGTGCCCCCGATCGCGTTCGAGACCCGCAACGTGCGTTGCGCGCACAATCCGCTCGGCGTCAAGGGCGCCGGCGAGGCCGGCGCCATCGGCTCCTGTCCGGCGGTCATGAATGCGATCCTCGACGCGCTGTGGCGGGCACTGCGCATCTCAAGCCTCGACATGCCGGCTACGCCGGAGCGGGTCTGGCGCGCCATCGAAGAAGCAAAGCGGCTGCACACGCTCTGAGGCGAGTCCGATCACAATGCCGTGGCGTGCTTTTCCCGGCTGCGGTTTGCCTGTAATCATGCACCGCTGGAATTCGATAAGCACGCCGTCGATCGAGCTTTCGTGCGACGCGCAATCGAGGGGAGACCGTCACATGTTTCGTACCGTTGTCGTCACGGCCATGGCGTTTGCCGTGAGTGCTGCCATTGCTCAACAGGACCCGATCGCCGCGCGCAAGGCATTGATGAAGGCCAACGGCGATCAGGCCAAGATCGGCGCCGCCATGATGAAGGGCGAGGCGCCGTTCGACATGGCGGCCGTGCACAAGATCTTCGCCACGTTCCAGGAGGCGGCGACGAAGGCGCCGGCGCTGTTCCCCGACGATTCAAAGACCGGCGGCAAAACCGCCGCGGACCCCAAGATCTGGCAGAACAAGGATGACTTCAACGCGCGCCTCGCCAAGCTCGGCGCCGACGCCAAGGCGGCGGACGCTTCCGTCACCGACCTCGCCAGCTTCAAGGCTGCGTTCGGCGGCATCGGCAAGAACGACTGCGGCAGCTGCCACGAAAAATACCGCGTGAAAAAGAGCTGACGGCAGGCGCGCTCTGATGACCCCCGTTCGCGAAGCGCGGCGCGGCGGGGAAGGCTAGAGGCGAAGGACCAAGCGCGGCGATGCGAAAGGTTACGCTCCTCGCGGCGGTCGTCGCCGTCGCAGCGATTGTGCTCGCCTATGTCCTGACCGTTCCGGAGGTCGTTCCCGCCTCGGCGCTGCCGGCTTATACGCCCAATATCGAGAACGGCCGCACGATGTTCGACATCGGCGGCTGCGCGTCCTGCCACGCCACGCCCGCCAAGGAGCCCGATCAGGTCGACCGCACGCGGCTCGGCGGCGGGCTCGCCCTGCCGTCGCCGTTCGGCACGTTCTATGTGCCGAACATCTCGCCCGATCCCGCCGACGGCATCGGCAAGTGGAGCGAAGCGAACTTCGTCACGGCATTGGCGAAAGGGACCTCGCCGGGCAACAAGCACCTGTTCCCGGCGTTTCCCTACACGTCCTATCAGCGGATGGGGCTTTCCGACGTCCGCGACCTCTTTGCCTACATCAAGACGCTGCCGCCGGTATCGGGCCGGGCGCGCGCGCACGAACTCAAGTTTCCATTCAACATCCGCCGCCTGGTCGGGGCCTGGAAGCTTCTCTTCCTTCACGGCGCGCGGTTCACGCCCGATGCGTCGAAATCGGCGCAATGGAATCGCGGCGCTTATCTGGTCAACGGCCCCGGGCATTGCGCCGAATGCCACAGTCCGCGCAATTTTCTCGGCGCGATCATCGACGGCCAGCGCTTCGCCGGCGGACCAAGCCCCGACGGCAAGGGTTTCGTGCCGAACATCACGCCGGCGGGACTGCAACACTGGTCGAGCGACGATGTCGCCTGGTCGGAGAAGGACATCGCGAGTTACCTGGCCGACGGCATGAACCCGGCCGGCGATTATGCCGGCGGCGCCATGGCCGAGGTGATCCGCAACACCGCGCTCCTGTCCGACGCCGACCGCGCCGCGATCGCAGCCTACATCGCCTCGCTGCCGCCGCGGCAGGGGCCGAAGCCGCCGCCGAAGAAGAATTAACTGGCACTGCATAAGCGAATCGCGTCTCCAGGCGCGGAACATCCGCCATGAACACCGGCAGAGGAATTTCGCTCAAGCTGATCGCGCTCGTCCTGTTCGCCGTGATGGCGACGCTGGTGCGCTATCTCGGCACCGATTACCCGATCGGCGAGGTGATCTTCTTCCGCTCGGCCTTCGCCATCCTGCCGATCATCGTCATCTACGCGTGGCGCGGCGAGCTTGCGGCCGCGGTGCGCACCGAGCGTCCGCTCGGCCAGGCCGGCCGCGGCGCGCTCAGCATCGTGGCGATGGTGTGCAATTTCGGCGCGCTGGCGCGTCTCCCGCTGATCGAGGCGAGCGCCATATCTTTCACGTCGCCGCTGATCGGCGTCGCGCTCGCCGCGCTGGTGCTCAGGGAGCGCGTGCGCATCTATCGCTGGTCGGCGGTCACCGTCGGCTTCCTCGGGGTGCTGGTGGTGCTGGCGCCGCATTTTTCCGCGCCGGAGTTGACGGTGGCGTTCGCCGGCGCTGCGAGCATCGCCGGCGTCCTCTATGCGGTCGGCGGCTCGTTCTGCAACGCGGCGACCATGATCCAGACGCGGCGGCTGACGGAAAGCGAGACCACGTCCTCGATCGTGTTCTACTTCTCGCTCATCTGCGCGGTCGCCGGCCTTGCCTCCTGGCCCTTCGGCTGGCGCGCGCCGCCGCCTGTCGAGCTGGCGGCGCTCATCGGCGTCGGCATTCTCGGCGGCCTCGGGCACATCCTGCTCACCGAGAGCTACCGGCACGCTTCGGCCTCGCTGCTCGCGCCCTTCGACTACACCGGCATGATCTGGGCGCTGGTGTTTGGCTACGTGCTGTTCGGGGAGATGCCGACGGCGATGATCGTGATCGGCTCGACGATCATCGCCGGCGCCGGCCTGTTCGTGATCTGGCGCGAGCGCCAGATCGCGGCGCTGCGCCGCGGCGAGGCGGCCGGATCGCCTGCAGCGCCGGCGAGGGCCTGATCGGGTCCTCGCTTTCCTCTCGTCCCGAATTGAGAGGGCGGCGCGTCGCGCCGAAGGGCCGCTACGAGCCGCCGAAGGCCTTGAAGGTGATGATGGTGCGCGTGTCCTGCACGCCGGAAATGGTCTGCACCTTCTCGGCGATGAAATGCCCGATGTCGACGCCGGGTTCGACATAGAACTTCACCAGCAGGTCGAAGTCGCCGGCGGTCGAGTAGATCTCGGAGGCGATCTCGGCGTCGGCGAGCCGATTGGCCACCTCGTAGGACTTGCCGAGCTGACACTTGATCTGCACGAAGAAGGGAACCATGCGCGCCTCCGGGGCCGTCGGGACGAGAGCTTATATCATGCGCCATGCCGGCGTCATGGAATGCCGGCGTCATGGAATGCCGGCGTCATGGAATGCCGGCGTCATGGAATGCCGGCGTCATTGAATGGAGGCGTCATGGAATGCCGGCGTCACGGCGCGGCGCTGCAACGGGCGCGTCGCACAGGCGGGGGCCGCGTTGCGTTTGCGGCTCTTGCGGAGCGGGCAGGGGCGCGAGAAGAAGACTGACATGCGCAACCCGCTTGACCTGCGTCTCAACGCCATTCTCGATCCCGAGCGCTCGGGCGGGCGCGGCCTCGTCGATCTCGCCCGCGGTGTCGCCGCGGGCGGGGCGACGCTCGTGCAGTTGCGCGACAAGCGCAGCGAGACGCGCGCCATGGTGGAACTTGCCCGCGCCATCAAGGCGGCGCTGGCGCCGCTTGCCGTGCCGTTCGTGGTCAACGACCGCGTCGACGTGGCGCTCGCCGCAAAGGCCGACGGCGTGCATCTCGGGCCCGACGACATGGCGCTCGATGATGCGCGGCGCCTCCTCGGCGCCGGCGCGATCATCGGCGCGTCGATCAAGACCGTCGCCGCGGCGGAGGCGGCGCCGGTCGATCTCATCGACTATGCCGGCATCGGCGGCGTCTACGCGACGTCCTCCAAGGAGCAGAAGAGCGCGCCGATCGGGCCCGAAGGATTTGCCCGTATTGCCGGCGTGCTGCGCCGGCGCGCGCCGGCACTGCCGCTCTGCGGCATCGCCGGTATCGACGCCGGCAATGCCGGCGCGGTGATCGCCGCCGGGGCCAACGGCGTCGCCGTTATCACCGCGCTCACGCTCGCGCCCGATCCCGCCGCCGCGGCGCGAACGCTGCGGGAGGTGGTCGACGCGATGCTGGCGAAGCGCGGGACGTGAGGCGGCGCGCATCGCGGAGCCCGCTTCGCGGGGCTGCGAAATCCGGTGCGCTCAGCGCACCAGCATATTGCCGAACTGCCACGGGTCGTCGCGATCGAGCGTCTCCGGAAAGAGCTCGCCGCGATGCGCGAGCGGCGTCCAGTCTGTGTAGCGGCCGAACACCGCGCCGAGATAGGGCCGCTGGATTTCGAGGCAGCGGTGGAAATCCATCTCGTCGGCTTCGACGATGCCGCGGTCGGGATTCTCCAGCATCCACACGATGCCGGCGAGCACCGCCGAGGTCACCTGCAGCCCGGTCGCGTTCTGGTAGGGCGCGAGCCGCCGCGTCTCCTCGATGGAGAGCCGCGAGCCGTACCAGTATGCGTTTCTGGCGTGGCCGTAGAGCAGCACGCCAAGCTCATCGACGCCGTCGACGATGTCGCCTTGCTCGAGGATCTTCCAGTCCGGCTGCGGCTGCCAACCCGCGCCCGCCATCTCGTGCAGCGACAGCACGGCGTCGTCGCACGGATGGTAGGCGTAGTGGCAGGTCGGGCGATAAACCGCGTCATCGCCCTCGCGCAGCGTGAAGTAGTCGGCGATCGAGATCGACTCGTTGTGCGTAATCATGAAGGCGTGCTGCGCCTGCGCCGTCGGCGTCCACGAGCGCACGCGCGTGGCGGCGCCGGGCTGCTCCAGGTAGATCGCGGCGTCGCAGCCGAAGCCGTGCCGGCGCCCGTGCGCCGGCATCGTCTTCTCGTGCGTGCCCCAGCCGAGCTCGGACGGCTGCAAGCCCTCGGCGCAGAAGCCCTCGACCGACCAGGTGTTGACGAACACGCCGCGCGCTTTCGGATCGCGTGCGCGCTGGGTGTCGCGCTCGGCGATGTGGATGCCCTTGACGCCGGCGCGCTGCATCAGCCGCGCCCAGTCCGCGCGCGTCCTCGGCTCGCCGGTCTCGAGGCCGATCGCGCCGGCGACGTCGAGCAGCGCCTGCTTGACGAACCACGACACCATGCCGGGATTGGCGCCGCAGCAGCTCACTGCGGTGACGCCGTCGGGCCGGCGGCGGCGCAACGCCAGCACGCCCTCGCGGAGCGCATAGTTCGAGCGCGCCGAGACCGAGAGATTGCGGTCGGTGTAAAGCCCCGGCCACGGCTCGACCACCGTGTCGATGTAGAACGCGCCGAGATCCTGGGCGAACTCCATGAGATCGACCGAGGAGGTATCGACCGAGAGGTTGACGATCATGCCGCGCCCCGGTCCTGCGGTAAGGAGCGGGATGAGCACGTCGCGGTAGTTCTCGCGGGTGATCGCCATGCGGATGAAGCGGATGTGCCGCTCGTCGAGAAGATGACGAGCCTCGTCCGCCGGCGCGATCACTACGAACTTGTTGCGGTCGAATGCGATGTGCCGCTCGAGCAGCGGCAGCGTGCCGCGGCCGATCGAGCCGAAGCCGATCATCACGATCGGGCCGTCGAAGCGCGCGTGAAGCGGCCAGGCACTGGTGAGCTGCGTCATGGCGTTCATGATCGTCGTTCCTTCTGCGTTCGTGTGGATCAGGCCGCGTGCCGCGCAGCCGCATCGCTGCGGGCGAGGTCGGCGATGAGAGCGTCGAGGCTCGGCGCCGGCACCCGCACCGGGCGGCCGGTCGCGCTGATGAGACCGCGCGCGCCGTCGAGCGCGCCGGGCACGAGTTCGCAGCCGAGCAGGCGATCGCGCTCGTAGGGACCCGGCAGCCACAGCGCGTCGGTCTTCTCCGCGGAGAAGCCGAAGCGGCCGTAGAACGGCGCGTCGCCGACGAGGAGCACGGCCTCATGCCCGCGCCGCCGCGCTGCGGTCATCGCGCGCCGCATCAGGGTCGAGCCGATGCCGAGGCCGCGCCACGCCTCCTCGACCGCGAGCGGGCCGAGCAGCAGCGCCGGCCGCCCCGGCCCGGCGGAGACCGGCCACAGCCGGATCGTGCCGACGAGCCTCTTGCGGTCGTGCACGGCCGCGAAGGAGAGCCCCTCCGCGGGGCTCACGCCTTCGCGCAGCCGCTGCGCGGTCTTCTGGAAACGCGCAGGTCCCCAGACGCGGTCGAGCAGCGCCTCGCGCGCGCCGACATCGTTCGCAATTTCGTTCCGGATCGTCACCATGGCCTGCTCCTTTCGGACGGGTTCGGGAGGCGTGATGAGGATGGGAGCCGGCGGCGCCGGCTCCCGGCGAGGTCAGATGCGGCCACGTCGGTTGTGGCGGCCCTAGATGTGATACGTCTTCAGCGGCGCGAAACCGTTGAAGGCGACGGAGGCGTAGGTCGCCGTGTAGGCGCCGGTGCCCTCGATCAGCACCTTGTCGCCGATCGCGAGCGAGACCGGCAGCAGATACGGCTCGCGCTCGTACATCACGTCGGCCGAGTCGCAGGTCGGGCCGGCGAGCACGCACGGGCCGACCTCGCCGTCGCGGGCATCGCGCGGCGTGCGGATCGGGTAGCGGATCGACTCGTCCATCGTCTCGGCGAGACCGCCGAACTTGCCGATGTCGAGATAGACCCAGCGCACGTCATCGGACTCGCTCTTCTTCGAGACGAGTACGACCTCGGCCTCGATGACGCCGGCATTGCCGACCATGCCGCGGCCCGGCTCGACGATGGTCTCCGGGATGCGGTTGCCGAAGTGGCGCCGCAGCGCGCGGAAGATCGCCGCGCCGTAGGTCTTCACCGTCGGCACGTTCTTGAGGTAGCGGGTCGGGAAGCCGCCGCCGAGATTGACCATGGTCAGCGTCAGCCCGCGCTCGCCGCACTCGCGGAACACGGCGGCGGCCGAGGCCAGCGCGCGGTCCCAGGCGTGCGGATTGCGCTGCTGCGATCCGACGTGGAACGAGACGCCGTAGGGCTCGAGGCCGAGCCGGTGGGCATGCTCGAGCACGTCGGCGGCCATCGCCGGCTCGCAGCCGAATTTACGCGACAGCGGCCACTCCGCCCCGACGCAATCGGAGAGGATGCGGCAGAACACCCGGCTTCCCGGCGCCGCGCGCACGATCTTCTCGACCTCCGCCTGGCAATCGACCGCATAGAGGCGCACACCGAGCGCATAGGCGCGCGCGATGTCGCGCTCCTTCTTGATCGTGTTGCCGTAGGAGATGCGATCAGCGGTGGCGCCGGCGGCGAGCACCATCTCGATCTCGGGGACCGAAGCGGTGTCGAAGCAGGAGCCGAGGCCGGCGAGCAGCGAGAGCACCTCGGGCGCAGGATTCGCCTTGACGGCGTAGAACACGCGCGTGTCAGGCAGCGCCCTGGCGAAGCCGAGGTAGTTGTCGCGCACGACGTCGAGATCGACGACCAGGCAGGGGCCGTCGTCGCGCCGGTTGCGCAGGAAATCGCGGATGCGCGTGGTCATTGGCGCTCTCCTTTCCCAGGTTCAACGAGCCTCGCGGCTCGAATTGAAGTTCGGGCGGACGAATCCGCCCGGCGTCAGCGGGTGAAAATCGGCGCCGCGGCGTGCGATGGAGACACGAGCGCGAGCGGCGGGTTTTGCACCCGAGATGCTGCCTTGGATTGGAGCGGGGATGACCCGTTCCGCACGGCCGGCAAGGATGGACAAGCCTCTAATGGTGCCGACCTTTGGAGGGTCGGCGAGACCAGAGAAGCCCGCTCCGTCGTTGCTTTAAGCCGCGTCCCCCGTTGAGCGCGGGGTGCGCCGGTTTCGCCTCCGGCTGCCGGTTAAGTGGTTCGGAGCTCAGGCGGCCGGGCCTCTCGCCGTTCGGCTTCGAGTCTCGGCCTCACTCCGGGCGGCTGTCCGGCCTCTTGTCCGGATGCCCACCAACCGGCACGCGGCCACAGGCACGTGCGAAATTGGGCGGACGGCAAATAGGCGCGACGCGCGCGCGATGCAAGCATTTTTTGCTCCGCCGGCGATTTTTTCTGCGCGCAGGCCGCGCGTGGTTAGCGCGACGTTGCGGCGTCTCGCCTTGGCGAGCGCGGACTCGGCGGCGCGCCGTGCCTGGTGGAGTGGTTTTGACATTCGCTACCCGGCTGGCCGGGGGTCCGCGAAGCGAATGTCAAATGCAAAACTCCACTAGACATTCGCACAGCGGCTTGCGGCAACGGGACGCGAATGTTGGAATCGGACCACTAGACTTGGCTTCCCGCGGCGAAGAGACAAGGAGAGCGCGCGCATGAGCGTGCCTATTGCCGTGACCATCGCCGGCTCGGATTCGAGCGGCGGCGCCGGCATCGAGGCGGACCTCAAGACCTTTTCCGCGCTCGGCGTCTATGGCGCCGCGGTCATCACCGCGCTGACCGCGCAGAACACCAAGGGCGTCTACGGCATTCACAACGTGCCGGGCGATTTCATCGGCGCGCAGATCAACGCCGTGTTCTCAGATCTCGACGTCGCCGCGGTGAAGATCGGCATGCTCGGCGAGGTTCCGGCGATCGCGGTCGTCGCCGCGGCGCTCGACCGCTATCGCCCGCGCAACGTCGTGCTCGACCCGGTGATGGTCGCGACCTCGGGCGAACGGCTCCTGAGTGAGGACGCGGTCGGCCGCTTGCGCGACCTGATCCGCCGGGTCGGCGTGCTGACGCCCAATCTGCCGGAAGCGGCCGCGCTCCTCGACCTGCCGGTCGCCCACGACGAGACCGAGATGCGCGCTCAGGCGGAGAGCCTTCTGGCGCTCGGCGCCGGCGCCGTGCTGATCAAGGGCGGCCACGGCAGCGGCCCTGAAAGCGTCGATCTCCTCATCGACGCTGCCGGATGCCGGCGCTTCGCAGCGCCGCGGCTTGCCAGGCGCAACACCCACGGCACCGGCTGCACGTTTGCCTCCGCCATCGCCGCCGGCCTTGCCAAAGGGCTTGCGCTCGACAGCGCGGTCGGCGGCGCCAAGGCCTATGTCAGCGCCGCCATCGCCGCCGCCGACCGGCTCGGCGTCGGCTCCGGCCGCGGTCCGCTCCACCATTTCCACGCGTGGTGGTAGGCTCCGCGCCGAGCGCGAGGTGATGACGATGCACGCCGATATGGTCTTTGCCGAGCATGACGGCACCAAGCTCGTTGGCGATTTCTATCTGCCGAGAGGGCGCGCAAAGTCGCCGGCGCTGGTCGCGATCCACGGCGGCGGCTGGCAGGTCGGCGGCCGCGAATTCTACCGGCACTGGGGACCGTTCCTGGCAAACAACGGCTACGCGGTGTTTGCCATCGACTACCGGCTGGCCAAGCCGGGCGTCTATCCGGCGGCGGTCTACGACGCCAAGGCGGCGATCCAGTTCGTGCGCGGCAAGGCCGCCGACCTCAACGTCGATGCCGACCGCATCGGGCTCATCGGCGATTCCGCCGGCGCGCATCTTGCCGCGTTGCTGGCGCTCGCCGGCGACCGGTTCGCCGCCGCCTATGGCGACGACGCCTTCGCCGCGACGCCGGTCAACGTGAAGGCCGTGGTCGGCATCTACGGCGTCTACGACATGCTGGCGCAGTGGACGCACGATCTGGCGACGCGGCCGCGCGACATGATCGTGGAGAAGTTTCTCGGCGCACCGCCGATGCAGGACCGGCACCGCTATTTCGAGGCTTCGCCGATCAGCTACGCCACCACCGACCGCAACCAGGTGCGCTTTCTGCTCATCCACGGCACCGACGACAACATCGTCGATTCGCCGAGCCAGTCGGGCGCTTTCCTGACCGCTTTGGCGCAGGCCGGCTTTTTCGTTCGCCGCATCGTGATCCCCGGCGCCGGCCATTTCTGGTGGCCCGACCCGTTCGCCGACGAGCCGGCGAGCTACAGCATGACCGCGGCGCCGCGCCTGCTGCGGTTTCTCGCCGAGTCGCTCTGAACGGAATGTGATCGCCACCTGTGCGGCCGTCGGCCGTATCTCAATGGTCGCAGGCTCCGACAGGGACAACCATGACGCATTTCGCATTGGCCTCCGCGATGGCGATGGCGATGCTGCTGGCGGCCGGACGGCCGTCGGCGGCGGACTATCAAGTCGCGACCAGATCCAGTCTCGTTTACGCCAAGCACGGCGGGACCGCGCTCCTCGGCGACCTCTATCTGCCGAAAGGGCGCACCAAGGCGCCCGTGATGGTGGCGTTTCACGGCGGCGCCTGGCGCGCCGGCAGCCGCGGGTTTTACCGGTATTGGGGACGGTTCCTCGCCCGCAACGGCTATGCGCTGTTCACGGTCGACTACCGGCTCGGCCTGGCGGGCCGCTATCCGGCCGCGGTCTACGACGGCAAGGCGGCGATCCAGTTCGTCCGCGCCAAGGCCGCCGAATTCGACATCGATCCGGACCGCATCGGTCTCATGGGCGATTCCGCCGGCGGCCAGCTCGCAGCATTGCTGGCGCTCGCCGCCGATCGCTTCACTGCGGATTACCGCGACGATGCGAACGCCGCGACGCCAGCCAGCGTGAGGGCCGTGGTCGGCTTCTACGGCATCTACGACATGCTGGCGCAGGCGACCCACGACGCGCGCGGCGAGGAGAGACGCGAGGCGCTGGCGCAGGCCAATCGCGACTTCATCGTGCGCCCGCACGACAGCATCACCGAGGAGTTTCTCGGCGTTTCGCCGGAACGAAACCGCAGCGTCTATGTCGAGGCGTCGCCGATCAGCTACGCCACGGGCGAAAGCGGCGCCAAGGACGTGCGCTTCTTGCTCATCCACGGCAGCCGCGACACGCTCGTCGATCCGGCGAGCCAGACCGGCGCCTTCCAGGCGGCACTGGCCGCGGCCGGATTCTCCGCACAGCAGATCATCGTCCCCGGCGCCGCGCATTTCTGGGCGTCCGACCCGTTCGAGAACGAGCGGTCGAGCTACGGCGCGAAAGTGGCGCCGGAGATCTTGCGCTTTCTCGACGGCGCGCTGTGAACCGACGGAGCGCGCGCGAGCGGGCTTCCGGCCCCGGCACCGAGCCGCTAGCATCGCGCCGTCCCGGCCCCGATCCGGGACCAAAAATCGCCAGGGGACGTTGGATCAACGCCCTATCGCAGGGAGGACATGCCGTGTCGAAATCGACTTTGATCTCTACGTCGAAATTGATCGTTCTGCCCGCCGCCGTCGCGATCGCCGTTGCGGCGGTGGCGGCGGCGTCGCTGCGTACCCAGGAGGCTAAGGCGCAATCGGCGCCGTATCTCGTCAACGCCGTCGACATCGACGTCGTGCCGGGCCACATCGACGCTTATCTCGCGGCGCTCAAGGAGAACGGCGCTGCGGCGGTGAAGGCCGAGCCGGGCTGCCGCGTGTTCAACATCACCGTGTCGCAGAAGGATCCGAACCACGTGTTCATCTTCGAGGTCTACGACAACGCGGCGGCGCTCGAGGCGCACCGGCAAACTCCTCATTTCAAGAAATACGCCGCGGCCACCAAGGACATGGTGGCCAAGCGCGATCCCAAGGCGTTAACGGTCGTCGCGCTGAACGTCAAAGGCATGTGACCGCAAGATGCGTCGGCGAAGAAGGCGCGGCTCCGTCGGTGTCATCGGCCTCGGCATCATGGGCGGCGCCTTCGCGCGGAATCTGCGCGCGGCCGGCTGGCACGTTGTCGGCTACGACATCGCTCCGGCGCGCCGGCGGGCGCTGGCGCGCGCCGGCGTCGAGATCGCCGCCGACGCCGGCGAGGTCGCGCGCAGGGCGCCGGTCATCGTCCTCAGCCTGCCGGCGCCCGCCGCGCTCGCCGCGACCGTCGCCGCCATCGCCAAGGCCGGCGTGACGCGGCGCGTGGTGATCGAAGCCTCGACCTTTGCGCTCGGCGACAAGGCGCGCGCCGAAGCGGTTCTGCGCAAGGCCGGCCACGTGCTGCTCGATTGTCCGGTGAGCGGCACCGGCTTGCAGGCGATGACCAAGGATATCGTGATCTACGCTTCGGGCGACGCCAAGGAGATCAAAAAGCTGCGGCCGCTGTTCGGCGGCTTTGCGCGCGCGGTCCATGATCTCGGCGCCTTCGGCAATGGCAGCCGCATGAAATACGTCGCCAACCTCCTGGTCGCCGTCCATAACGTCGCCAGCGCCGAGGCGCTGGTGCTCGGCATGAAGGCCGGGCTGCCGCCGCAACTCGTCTTCGACCAGGTGCGCATCGGCGCCGGCAACTCGCGGGTGTTCGAACTGCGCGCGCCGATGATGGTGGAGGGCCGTTACGACGAGCCGACGATGAGGATCGAGACCTGGCAGAAGGACATGAACATCATCGGCGGCTTCGCCAAGGCGATCGGCGCGCCGACGCCGTTGTTCTCGGCGACGCGGCCGGTCTATGTCGCGGCGATGGCGAGCGGCCACGCCGCCGACGATACGGCGGCTGTTTGCGCGGTGCTCGAAGCGAAGGCCGGGATCAAGCGCGCCAAGCCAGGATCGCGGCGGCGGAGCAGGCGATAGCCGGCAGGAATCGCCGCGGCGGGTTCGCGCCTCGGCGTTCAGCCGACAGCCGGACTCGCGATCGGAGCGGGAGGAGCCTTTCGGTGAGCGGCGCCCGGCTCGCCTGGCGAGGTTGTCGGAGTGTGCGGCCGTCCTCGGCCGCGACCTTAATGGCCTTCGTGATGCCGCTCGTTGCCTGCTATGATCAAAACACTCCTGAGCGCCGCACGGCAGCATTGGCGCATCGGCTTGAGGCAACGAGAGAGCAGACGAGATGGCGCGGCGGCGCGTGATTGACCGGCCGGTCTCCGGGCTTGCCATTTGGGCGCGGCGCATTGCCCTGTTTTCGCTCGCGGCGACCCTGATCGCCGTCATCATCGTGCGCTCGGGCGCGCTGGAGATCGTGCCGGCGCTGTCGACGCTAGCCGGCGCGCTGGCGCTGGCGGTGGTCGCGATTCTGCTCGCCCTCGCTTCCGGCATCGTCATCTGGCGAGAAGGCGCGGGCGGCCTGCTGCAGGCCATGACCGCACTCTTCATCGGCTTTGCGCTCATCGCCTACCCGCTCTATGTCGGGCTCAAGGCCTACCGGCTGCCGGCGATCTACGATGTCACCACCGACCCGATCGATCCGCCGCACTTCGAAGCGATCGCCAAGCTGCGCCCGCGCGACGCCAATCCGATCACCTATGCCGGCCTCTATGCCGCCGAACTGCAACGCGCGGCCTATTCCGATATCGAGCCCGACCTGACCGATTCCTCGCCGCAGGAGGCCTACAACGCCGCGCTCAAGGTCATCACCAAGCGCAGGTGGCATGTCGTCGACGCGCGGCCGCCGCCCGCCGCCGGCACCCAGGAGGGACGCATCGAGGCGATCGCGCGCACGCCGATCCTCGGCTTCCGCGACGACGTCGTGGTGCGCGTGCGCGCCACGCCCGACGGCGCGCGCATCGATGTGCGCTCGGCCTCGCGCTACGGCCGTCACGATCTCGGCACCAACGCGGCACGGGTGCGCGCGCTCATCGAGGACATCGACGACGTGCTGGCCGCCCCGGGCCCGAAGAAGGAGCAGCCGCCACCCCCGGCCAAGTCGAAGCCCGCTCAGGCGGCGGGCAAGGGCGCTTCCGCCAAGCGGTAGGTGCCGCCGATCGCGGGCGCGCCCTCGGTCGCGACCGCGCCGCGCGCGACCAGATCCTCGAGATGCGCGAGCACCGACAGCGACGCCGCGCCGATGAGGCGCGGGTCGAGGCCGATATAGATCGCACGCACCAGCGTCGGAATGTCGGCGGCGCCCTTGCCGAGGCGGCGGAGGATCGAAACCTCGCGTCCCTGCCGGTGACTGATGTAGTGCTGCACGAAGCGCGGGGCGTCGCGCACCGGCCCGCCATGGCCGGGCAGATAGAGCGGCTCGCTGCGCCGCGCGAGCTTTTGCAGGGATGCCATGTAGTCGCTCATCGCGCCGTCGGGCGGCGCCACGATCGAGGTCGACCAGGCCATCACGTGGTCGCCGGAGAACAGAAGGTCGGCTTCGCGGAATGCATAGGCCATGTGGTTCGCCGTGTGTCCGGGCGTCGCCATGGCTTCGATGGTCCAGCCGTCGCCGGTGACGACGGCGCCGTCGGCAAGCGCAATGTCGGGACGGAAATCGAGGTCGGCGCTGGCGTCGAGCCGTCCCGCTTCGCCGATGTGGAGCGGGCGCGCCGGGCGGTGCGGGCCTTCGCCGTAGACGATGGCGCCGGTCGCCGCCTTGATCTTCGGCACTGCCGGCGAATGGTCGCGATGGGTGTGGGTGACGAAGATGTGCGTGACCGTTTCGCCGCGCACCGCTTCGAGCAGCGCGGCGATGTGGGCGTCGTCGTCGGGGCCGGGATCGAGGATCGCCACCTTGCCGCGTCCGATGATGTAGCTGACCGTGCCCTTGAACGTGAACGGTCCGGGATTGTTGGCGACGATCGCCCGCACGCGCGGCGCAACCTCTGTCGCGCGGCCGGGCACGAGGTCGAAGCTTTTGTTGTAGGGGATGTCGTCGCTCATGCGCGGAGCTTGCGCGCCGGGAACGCGGCGCTCATTTGCGTAGCCACAGCTCGAACCCGATCGGGTCAAGCCGCACGTCGCCCTGCCGGAAGCGCGACCGCGACACCAACTCGGCGATGCTTTGCTGCGTGTAGGCTCTGGTCTTCAGCATGGTGTTGAAGGTGAATTTGATGATGGCGCCGTTGATCAGGCCGCGGCCGCGGACATAGTCGTTTATGGCCTGCGGAGAAAAATCCTTGCGCAGATCGATGATCAGGGCAACCCCGCCGGTTTTGAGCACGCGGTACATCTCGTTGAGCGCCTCAAGCGGGCGCGCGAAATTCTTGAACGCCGCGCGGCAGACGATGAAATCGAACTGGTCGGCCGGGAAAGGAAGATCGGCCGCATCGCCCTCTTCGAAATCGATGCGCAGGCCGGCTTTGCGAGCGTTCTCGGCGGCCAGCCGCACGAAGGTGCGGCTGGCATCGAGCCCGACCAGGCGGCAGCCGGTGAGCTTGACGAGTTCGATAGCGAGATAGCCCGGTCCGGGGGCGACTTCGAGGACGCGGGCGCCGGCGCCGATGTGCGGCGCGACCCGGCGCGCAGTGGCTCTGAACTCGTCGAGATCCTTGGCCGTCTGCCGCGCGTACCAGCCGGCGACGAAACCTTCCATCCCGGCGCTCTTTTGCGCCTTCGGCGCCGCATTCATGCGCGCTCTCCGTTCGCCCTCCCTACCTGCCCATGTGCGAAGGCGGGGTGGAAAGCGCAAGCGCGGTCGGACGGAGAAAGTGGGTGCTAAAAATGGTGGAGCCCCGGTGCCGGGATCGCCGGGGCTCCAGCAATCTCATCCAACACGAGGCTGAGACCGAGATCGCCGAAATAGTGTTATGCAAACGCCGGGCCAACTCGGACCAACTCTCGATTCGCCGCGCGATAGCGGTTTGGCGCGGCCGCCGGTGCGGCGGAACTGCCTGATTGTCCGCAGCACGGGCGTCCGCTGGCTAATTTTCAGGCAGACGCGAGCCCCGTGGCCGTGGGTCCGCGAAGCGAATGTCAAATCCAAAATTCCACTGGAAGCTCATGATTTGCTGGTGGTCCTTTGACTCCAACAGTCGCACAGCGACTTGCCGCAGCGGGATGCGAATGTTGGAAGCGGACCGCTAGAACGGCGTCCGGCTGCGGATCGCCGCGGCGAGCGTGCCTTCGTCGAGATAATCGAGTTCGCCGCCGACCGGCACGCCATGGGCGAGCCGCGTCACCTTCACATTGGCGTCATGGAGGAGGTCGGTGATGTAATGGGCCGTGCTCTGGCCGTCGACCGTGGCGCTGAGTGCGAGGATGACCTCGGTGAGGGCGGGATCGTGCGCGCGCTTGACCAGCGCTGCGATGGCGAGGTCGTCCGGCCCGACGCCGTCGAGCGGGGAGAGCGTGCCGCCGAGCACGTGGTAGCGCGCGTTGATGGCGTGCGCGCGCTCGAGCGCCCAGAGATCGGCGACATCGGCGACGACAATGATGGCGGCGGGATCGCGCCGCGGGTCGGTGCACACCGTGCACGGATTCTGCGTGTCGATGTTGCCGCAGATGCGGCACACCGCGATCTTTTCCATCGCCGTCTGCAAGGCCGCGGCGAGCGGCGCCATGACCGCTTCGCGCTTCTTGATGAGAAAGAGCGCGGCGCGGCGCGCCGAGCGTGGTCCAAGCCCGGGCAGTCGGGCGAGGAGCTGAATCAGGCGCTCGATCTCGGGGCCGGCGACGACGGCAGGCATCAAAAGAGCTTCAGCCCTGGCGGCAGCGGCAGGCCGCCGGCGAGCGCCTGCATCCGCTCCTGCAGAAGCGTTTCGAGCTTGCGCCGCGCGTCGGCGTGGGCGGCGACGATGAGGTCCTCGATGATCTCGCGCTGGTCGGGTTTGAGCAGCGACTCCTCGACATGCGCGGCCTTCACCTCGCCCTTGCCGGAAAGCTTCAGCGTGACGAAGCCGCCGCCGGCGCTGCCTTCGACCTCGAGGCGCTCAAGCTCGGCCTGCATCGCCTCCATCTTCGATTTGAGTTCGGCGGCCTGTTTCATCAGGCCCAGAAAATCGGCCATTGCGGGTCCTTGCTTCGCTATGGTTCATCCTCGACGCGGCGGCCGTCGCCGGGCGCGTCGGATGGCATGTCATCCGCGGGAATGGTGTCGTCGGCAGGCGCGTTCGCGGGCGGGCGCACATCCACGATCTCGGCGCCGGGGAAGCGGGCGAGCACCGCCTGCACCAGCGGGTCGGCGCGCACGCCGTCCTTGAGTTCCGCCTTGCGGGTCTCGGCTTGCGCGCGCAGGCTCGGCACGCCCGCCTCGGCCGACACGATGACCATCCAGCGCCGCCCGGTCCATTCGCTGAGTTTTTTCGCGAGCTCGCCGGAAAGCGTCTTCGCCGCGCTCGGCTCGAGCCCGATCTCGAGTCGCCCGTCCTCGAAGCGAACCAGCCGCACGTCGCGTTCGAGCGCGCTCTTGATCCCAACGTCGCGCTTCTCGGCGGCCAGCGCAATCATGTCGGCGAAGCTTTGCAGCGCGCGCGCCGGCGCGGCGTCAGCCTTGCGCGCGACCGGCTCGCTCGCCGGCAACTCAGCCCGCACCGCCGGCGCGGGCGCCGAGACTGCCGCGCCGCGACCGACGCTACGCGCTTCCGCGCGGGGAGTTTGCGCGCGCGCCGGCGCGTCCGCGCGCGGCGCCGGCTGGACGGCCGCAACGGCCGCGGTCGCGCTGCTGCCGTTGCCGCGCGGCGCCGTCCCCTCGCCGAGCGAGCGGATCACCTCGTCCGGCGTCGGCAGGTCGGCGGCGTAGGCGATGCGGACGAGCACCATCTCGGCCGCGGCAAGCGGCCGTCCGGCGGCGGCAACCTCTTCGAGGCCCTTGAGCAGCATCTGCCAGGTGCGCGCCAGGACGCGCATCGACAGCTTGGCAGCGAAATCGCGGCCGCGCGTGCGCTCGCTCTCGGTGAGCGATACGTCGTCGGCCAACGCCGGCACGACCTTCACGCGCGTGACGAAATGGGTGAACTCGGCAAGGTCGCCGAGCACCATCGCGGGATCGGCGCCGGCGTCGTATTGATGGCGAAGCTCGTGCAAAGCGGCGGCGAGATCGGCGCGCATCAGCGCCTCGAACAGGTCGATGACGCGGGCGCGGTCGGCGAGGCCGAGCATCCGCCGCACATCCTCGGCGCGCACCGGCCCGGCGGCGTGCGCGATCGCCTGGTCGAACAGCGAGAGCGCGTCGCGCACCGAACCCTCGGCGGCGCGCGCGATCAGGGCGAGCGCCTCCGGCTCGGCGGTGATCGCCTCCTTGCCGGCGATGCCCTGCAAGTGGCTTACCAGCAGCGCGGCGTCGACCCGGCGCAGGTCGAAGCGCTGGCAACGCGACAGCACCGTGATCGGGACCTTGCGGATTTCCGTGGTTGCGAACACGAACTTGGCGTGCGGCGGCGGTTCCTCCAGCGTCTTGAGCAGCGCGTTGAAGGCGGCGCCCGAGAGCATGTGCACTTCGTCGAGGATGTAGACCTTGTAGCGGGCCGAGACCGGCGCGTAGCGGATGGCGTCGTTGATCGCGCGCACGTCCTCGACGCTGTTGTGGGAGGCGGCGTCCATTTCGATCACATCGAGATGGCGGCTCTCCATGATCGCCTGGCAGTGGATGCCGAGCACCGGCATCGCGATCGTCGGGCCGGTGATCGAGCCGTCGGGCAGCTCGTAATTGAGCGCGCGCGCAAGGATGCGCGCGGTCGTGGTCTTGCCGACGCCGCGCACGCCGGTGAGCACCCAGGCCTGGGGGATGCGGCCCGACTCGAAGCCGTTCGAGATGGTGCGCACCATCGCGTCCTGGCCGATCAGGTCGGCGAAGGTCGATGGCCGGTACTTGCGCGCGAGCACGCGATAGACGGCGGCAGGTGCGGTGGCGTCGTTCATCAAGGAGCGGACTATGACCCGGACGGAACGATGCGTAATCCGGGAGCGGCGTCAAAGCAGCCAGATTGCTCCCGCACCACGCTTCGCTCCATGCGGGCCAAATCTCTAAGGAGGTGGGAGGCTGACGAGCGACCCGAACCGCGCTCGTTAGGGCTGCTTCCTTCCGGACCTGACCCGGTTGGCGAGTGGCTCGTCCACCGCCAACCTCCCGGGGTCTATATTGGCCGCCGGGGGAGGGAAAGCAAGCGTGCGGCGGCCCGCGTTCGCGGTCCGCAACGGCGGCAACGCGCGGCGGCCGCCATGACAAGCGCGCCGCGAGGCTTGTCCGCTACCACGGCTTTGGCGTCGGTTTCGCTGGCCGGACGAGGTTCTGCCGCTGCACGGCCTCCATCTGCCGGCGATCGTTGGGAGCGAGTGGTGGTTGAGGATCGGGAAAGGCTGGATGAAAACAGGCGGCTTGGCAAAAGGCTTGGCGAAAGGCTCGGCAAAAGGCTTGGCAAAAAGCTCGGCAAAGAGCTTGAAAGGCGGCGGAGTGGCTAGAACACGCGCAACATCGCGCCGCCAAATCCGTTCGGGATTTCGATCTCGACTTCGAGCGTCGAGACCGATCGACCGCGGTCCATCTTGATCTGCACTTTGTCTGGCTCGTAGGCGACGTGGCGGCTGATGACCTCCAGGATCTCCTCGCGCAGAATGCCGAGGAGATCCGGTTGGTTGCGCGCCACGCGCTCGTGCGCCAGAAGGATCTGCAGGCGTTCGCGCGCAATGGGCGCGGAACCACGCCGCAGGAGGTGGAAGAGATTCATGCCGCTTTGCGCCCGAATAGCCTGTTGAGGAAGCTTTTGCTTTCGCTTGGAACGAGCATCGCGATGTCGTCGCCGCGGAGCCTCCGCGCGGCGTCGAAATAGGCGCGCGCCGGTGCGCTCAGCGCGTTGTTGAGCGTCACCGGCGAACCGACGTTTGAGGCGCGCAGCACCTCTTCGCTCTCGGGGATGATGCCGATAAGCGGCGTCGAGAGGATTTCCAGGACGTCGTCGATGGTCAGCATCTCGCCGCGTGCGGCGCGCGTGGGCTGGTAGCGGGTGATGAGCAGCCGCTTGTCCACGAACTCGCCGCGCTCGGCGCGCGCCGTCTTGGAGTCGAGAAGCCCGATGATGCGGTCGGAGTCGCGCACCGAGGAGACTTCCGGATTGGTGACGATGATCGCGGCGTCGGCGTGGCGCATCGCCAGCGTGGCGCCGCGCTCGATGCCGGCCGGGCTGTCGCAGATGATCCAGTCGAACCGGGTCCGCAGCTCTGCGATCACCCGGGCGACGCCTTCCTCGGTGAGCGCTTCCTTGTCGCGCGTCTGCGAGGCGGGGAGCAGATAGAGGTTGTCCAGCCGCTTGTCGCGGATCAGTGCCTGCGACAGCTTGGCCACGCCCTGGATCACATTGATAAGGTCGAACACCACGCGGCGCTCGGCCCCCAGCACCAGGTCGAGGTTACGCAGGCCCACGTCGAAGTCGACCACCACCACGCGTTCCCCGTCATAGGCGAGAGCGGCCCCCAAAGCCGCCGTCGTCGTGGTCTTGCCCACGCCGCCCTTGCCAGATGTCACGACCAATACTTCGGCCATGTTCGTTACCTTTCGTTCTCCGATTTCGTTGCCTCAGTTCATTGCAGAAATTTTCAGCGTGCTGCCTTCCAGCCAGGCCTGAGCCGGCCGGCTGCGCAGGTTGTCCTCGATGTCGTCGGCGGTCCTGTAATAGGAGTCGATGGCAAGGAGCTCGGCCTCGACGCGGTGGCAGAAGATGCGCGCGCGGGCGTTCCCGGTGACGCCCGCCATCGCCCGCCCCCGCAGCGTGCCGTAGATGTGGATCGATCCCCCGGCGACGATCTCGGCGCCCGAGCTGACGGAGCCGAGCACGGTGACGTCGCCCTCGGTGAAGACGACGGTTTGTCCCGAGCGCACCGGGTTCTCGATCATGAGCGACGCCGGCTGCTTCTGCCGCGCCGCTTCAACGGCATCGGCGCGCTCGGCGGTGTCGAAGCCTTGCGTGCCGCGGCCGCCGCGAAGAATCGGCGGCAGCCCGGCGTCCGCGTCGATCGATTCGATTCCCTCAAGGCCGAGGACGCGCATGTCGCGCCGGCGCAGCTCGGCGACGAGGTGTTCGATCGCCGTCGGGGTGAGATCGACCGCCGACAGATCGAGCGCGACCGGGTGGCGGGCAAAAAATCCCTTGGAGCGGGCGATACTTGCGTCAAGCTCCGCCAGCCACCCGACGACCGGCGGCTGCGGGGTGAACACGAACGCCATATAGGAGCGGGCGCGAAACTTGAGCCACGGTCCCTGGCGAACGACGCTCGACACGATCGTGCCCCTCCTGCTGCGCGCTGATTCCGATTGGTTAACAAATTGCGCAAGCTAGGGTTAACGCATGGTTAATGACCGGGCGGCGGCGGGCGCGGCATGGTCGCGCGCGGCCGCACGGGAGAGGCCGCAGGGAAAAGGTCAGAGGGAAAGGACGCGGCAATGGCGGAAGCCGGTTGGACGCTTCACCCTCAGCTCGAGCACGACGCGGCGCTCCTCGGCGATCTCGCGCTCTGCCGCGTGCTCGCGATGGACGATGCCGACACGCCGTGGCTCATCCTGGTGCCGCGGCGGCCGGGCGTGACCGAGTTGTTCGATCTCGGCGATGAGGCCGGCGCGTTGATGGGGGAGATCGCGCAGATCGCGCGCGTGCTCAAGGACGTCACTCGCTGCGACAAGATCAACGTCGCCGCGATCGGCAACGTCGTGTCGCAGCTTCACGTCCACGTCGTCGCGCGCCGCAAGGACGACGCGCTGTGGCCGAAGCCGGTCTGGGGCGCCGGCTCGCGGCGCGCCGGAGACGCCGCCCGGTTCGCGACCTTCATCGCAACGATGCGAAGCAGGCTGGCGCTGAACGCTGCTTGTTAGCGGGCGGACATGCCGGCGACGCTGCAACAATCTCGATGGCCGCTGGTATGCATTATTGTTGAAAACATCATACCGCGGTGCTATGTTGGCGCGCTTGCCGACGAAAATCGGGAGGCTCGGAGCCAAGCTCAATCTCAAAAAACCTAAGAAGCCGGAGCGGCGGGCTTGGCGCGTGAATCAACACGCCAAGGAGGAAACTATGAATACAACTGTGAATACACGGTCTTTCTCCCTGTCGCGGCGAAAGCTTCTGACAGGGGGAACGATGGCGGCTGCGGCGGGATTGGCTGCAAGCTTGCCCATCGGCTCGGTCTCGGCGAAAGCGCCGATGGCGGGGACGCAGGCTCCCTACTGGTACCGCTTCAAGGTGGGAAGCATCGAGGGGACGGTCGTATCCGACGGCACGCTGCCGCTCGGCGAGCCCTCGGGAAGCTTCCTCGGCACCTCCAAGGCGGAGGTCCAGAAGATGCTAACGGACAACTTCCTCGACCCGACCAAGGTCGTGCTCGAGCAAAACGCTTTGGTTCTGAACTTGGGCGACAAGCTCGCCTTGATCGATACCGGCATGGGCACTTCGCCGATGTTCGGGCCGACCACCGGCAAGCTGCTCAAGAGCCTTGCCGCCGCCGGCATCGACCCGAAGGACATCGACGCCGTGATCGCCACGCACGCGCATTGCGATCACGTCTGGGGCATCATGGCGGATGACGGCTCGCGCCACTTTCCGAACGCCCAAATCTACATCAGCCAGACCGATTTCGACTTCTGGACTGACGAAGCCAAGCTGTCGATGGCCGAGCCGAAATACATGAAGCCGTTCGTGGAAGGCGCCCGCAAGAACCTGCTGCCGAATCGCGATCGGATCGTGTTCATCAAGGACGGCCAGGAATTCCTGCCCGGCATCCAGGCGATGTCGGCGCCGGGTCACACCCTTGGCCACACCGTCTTCATCATCACATCAGGCGGACAGTCGATGGCGGCGATTGGCGACACCACCCATCATCAGGTTCTCCTGTTCGAGAAGCCGCTGATCGAGTTCGCCTACGACACCGACTCCAAGATGTCGGCAAAGACCCGGGTGCGCGTGCTCGACATGCTGGCCACCACGCGCATGCCCATGATCGCATACCACTTCCCGTGGCCCGGCATCGGTCATGCCTCCAAGCATGGCGAAGGCTTCCACTATCATCCGATGCCCATGCAGATGGGCTGACGAAGTTCAGGCGCGTTGTGGGAGGAGCTACACCAGCTCCTCCTGTCTTGCCTGGGCCGACGAATTGGCTGCAGTCACCTCGATAGCACTGCGATTCCAGCCAAGGCCATTGCAGCGCCGGCAACCTGCGTGACCGGTTCGGCCCTTCGCCTTGGCAAGCTTCGCAGCGCCAGGCCCAGCCCAATGCCGCAGGCATGGAGCAACACCGTGGCGAGCACGAAGCCGGAACCGTATTCAAGCCCGGAAGCGGAGACCGGCATCTCCGCGCCGTGCGCGTGGCCGTGAAAGATCGCAAAGAATCCGACGAACGCCATCGCCGCTGCGACCGGCATGTCGAGACCGAACGCTACGGCCAGCCCGAGCGCCACGATCGACAGACCGATGCCGAGTTCGGTGAGTGGCAGAGGCACGCCATGCATCCCGAGCGCGCCGCCGACGCCCATCATCGTGACAAATGCGAGCGGCACAAGCCAGAGGCCGCGGCCGCCGAGCTGCGCGGCGAACAGTCCCACGGCAACCATCGTGAGCAGATGATCGAGTCCGCCGACGGGGTGGACGAAACCGTGCGCGAAGCCGACCGTCTCGCCCACGCCGGTATGAGCGAAGGCCGGGCAGCCGAGGACAAGGCCGGCCGCGACAAGCACCAACAAACGAGCCATTCGTTTGCTCCCACCAGGCATACGCGGCCGGTGCGCAAGGATCGCCAGCGGCTCCAGTATGCATATTTTATAGGAACAGCATACTGCATCGGGTGCACATTTGGCAACGACCTGTGCACTATCCGGCACGCCTTCGGCGATCGGTGCGGCGCTGCGCCTCATGGCGGGTTTCGCGGCGCCTTGCTTCCGGCTTGCGGGCCGCCGATGCAGAAACTATCAACGCAGCGGCCTGAGTGCGGACTGCAGTCGGGGCTTTTGGGGACGGTCGATGATCCGGCGATCTGCCGCGCTTGGGCTTTGCGGCGCCGTGGCCTGCGTCGCGGCGCTTGCCGGGTGCGCGGGCGAAACTCCGCCGCCGAGCCACCCGACATTCTATCAGGACCTGGCGCAGCTCGACGCGGTTTTGCTTCACCACTTGGCTGAAGCGGCGAGCTCGTAGGTGCGCGGGTCCCCGAGGTAGACCTGATCGGGATAGCCCGGGTCCGACCACGCCGCGTAAACGGCGTTGGTCAGATTGCGCACCCGAAATGTGATGCGCAGATTGCTGACCTCCGGGCGCCCGAGATCGCGGCCGGGAATGTCCACGGATGCGTAGATGTCACCGACCGTGTAGGCGTCCATCGTGGTGGCGTCGTCTTCGTAGAGATAGCGCTTCCCGACATGGCGCAGCGAGCCGCCAAACTCGACCGGCCAGCGCCAATGTTCGAACCGATAGGAGGCGCCGGCATTGACGATGAGCGGGGCGACGTTCGATGGCGTATTGCCGGTCCACGATCCGCCCTCGAAATCGAAATTCTCGTAGCGCGCCTGCGTGGCGGCAATATTGCCCCAGAGCTTCAAGCCTTCAATCGGCCGCAAGGCGGCAGCGAGTTCTATGCCTTTGGTCGCAACCTCGCCGGCGAGGCTGAAGGTCGTGTCGCTCGTCTGCACATAGACGTTGCGCCGGGCGATGTCGTAGGCCGAGAAGGTCCACTCCGCCCTGTTGTCCAAGAGCAGTTGCTTGACGCCGGTCTCGTAGATGCGCGCGCTGGTCAGTTGCAACGTCGTGCCGGGCGTGACCGAGAAGATGCCGGCTGCCGCCGGGTCGAATGACGTCGCGTACATGCTGTAGAACACCAAGTTGTGGACCGGCTCCCAAGTGT
>Ga0335081_10002886_pt1 | contig 27075 bp, 28 predicted proteins | sample Lox_Sample_35_FD_206713 | JGI IMG/M metagenome (GOLD analysis project Ga0335081, IMG submission 206713) | Soil microbial communities from Loxahatchee National Wildlife Refuge, Florida, United States - Lox_Sample_3.5 | ecosystem: Environmental > Terrestrial > Soil > Wetlands | place: USA...
CTTACAACGCGATGGTTCTTTGTAAGCTGTCACAACAATCTATTTAATACCCGGAAAAATCGCAGATGTCCGCTAGAAGTCTGTCTAAGATTTGCCGGATATTCTTTCTGCAGCGGTCTGGGCTTCCTCATAAACCGTCCTCAGGGGGATGCCCATTCTTGCGGCGATCTCCCGGCAGTCTTCGTATTCCGGGGACATCATACTTTTTTCCGTGTCTATATGACTAACCTTTACCCTCACGGGTCCAAATGACGTCTCCACAGTGATCAGCTCCCTCGGGAGTTTTCTTCTTTCCAGATGCTGAAATCTGATTCCCAAGGAAGACGTTTCTGAGAAGATTATGGAAATGGTCTCATCCAGTTTACCCGGTGCAATCAAGACACTGAGCAGCGTCCCCGGCCTGTTCTTCTTCATAAATATGGGCGTCATGAAGACGTCGAGGGCGCCTCTTTCCAGGATTCTTTCCATGGCGTAGCCGATAATCTCGGGATTCATGTTGTCAATATTAGTTTCGATGAGGATGATCGCGTCTTCCTCGTATTCCTGCTTTATATCACTCTCACCTATCCAGACCCTGAGCAGGTTCGGAATTTTCAAATCCCTGCTCCCGGCGCCGTAGCCGATGTGTTCAATTCTCATATCCGGGATGGTGCCGAAGCGTTTCACCACATGTTTGAGAATCGCAATGCCCGTCGGCGTGACAAGCTCTTTGTCGATACTGCTGGCATACACGGGTATGCCCTTGATCAACTCGAGAGTGGCGGGTGCGGGAAGGGGCAGTACGCCATGGTCGCATTCAACGAATCCCGTCCCCACGGGAATCCTGGAGGCGTAAATGGTTTCGATGCCCAGCATCTTCATGGCTATAAGGGATCCGACAACGTCAACAATGGAATCCAGCGCGCCGATCTCATGGAAATGAACGTCCGCGGGACTGGTGTTGTGGATCTTCGCTTCGGCGGCAGCGAGTTCGCGAAAGATTGATTCGGCGCTCTGCTTGATGTCATCCGCCAGGTCGCTATTATCCACGATCTTTTCAATATCCGTTAGATGCCTCTTGGCATGGTTTTGATCTTGATCGACAAAGAACCTGGTTCCTGAGAGTCCTCTCCTGGTTGTCTTTTCGGCCTTCAGGGTAAATCCGGAAATCTTTAGTTTTCCCAGTTCTAATTCAAGCCTTTGTAGATCAGCTCCGGCATCAATCAACGCCCCCAGTATCATATCTCCGCTGACACCTGAGAAACAATCGAAATAGGCTATCCTCATTTTTCCTCACCCATATGATTTATAAGGCTTGCAAAGTACCCAGCCCCAAATCCGTTATCAATATTCACGGTGACCGCGCCTGGTGAACAACAGTTCAACATGGACAGCAACGCGGCAAGGCCGTCGAAACTGGCGCCGTAGCCGACACTGGTCGGGACGGAAATCACAGGACTGTCGACGAGTCCACTAATTATGCTTGCCAGGGCCCCTTCCATACCCGCCACTACTATTATGATGTTCGCATTGAACAGCTTCTCTTTGCTGTCGAAAAGTCTGTGCACCCCGGCAACACCGATGTCATAAGCCCTATCGACGGCATTCCCCATGATTTCTGCCGTAACTGCCGCCTCCTCAGCAATCGGCACGTCGGAGGTACCGGCGGTGACCACGAGGATTGTTTTGGCGGATTTCTTTTTTCTTTTTTTTCCAACTAAGACGATTTTGGCCGTATCGTAATAGACTGCATCTTTCCTAACTTTCCGGATCGTTTTGAATGCCGCCTTATCGGCTTTTGTTGCCATGATGATCTTCGTTTCCGGAGAGAGGCTCTCCACAATCCTCCTGATTTGTTCGATGGTTTTTCCCTGGCATAATATCACTTCTGGAAAACCTCTCCGCAAGTCCCTGTGCGTATCGATTTTGGCGTCACCCAAATCCTGGTAGGGAAAGGACCTTAAAGACCTCAATGCGTCATCGATCCCTATTTTTCCGGTTCTAACCTTTTCTAAGAGTCTCTTGATTGTTTCTCTGTCCATCCTTAGCCTCTTCCCTCAAGGGTTCATTCATGCTGCCCATTCTGTATCCCTGAATGTCCAGGGCTACATATGCATATCCCAGGGCCTTGAATTTTTCTACAATCAGGTTTGATATCTTCTCGTCGAGAAATATGGACATGTCTGCACGCAGCACTTCTATTCTGGCCATGTTGCTGTGGTCCCTGACCCTCAATTGACGTATTCCAAAACCTGCCAGGTACTCTTCCGCGCGGCCGACGCGCAACACCTTCTCTTTAGTGATCTTAGTGCCGTACGGGAATCTAGTTGATAGACAGGGGAGCGGCGGCTTGTCCCATGTAGGGAGATTCATCTCCTTCGACAGCTTTTTGATGTCTTCTTTCGTGAAACCTGCCTCCTTAAGGGGGCTCCTGACACCAAACTCCGCAATAGCTCTCATTCCGGGGCGGAAATCCCTCTCATCATCACATGTTGAACCATCTATAATGAAGTTCAAACGGTGGTGCTTTAATAGTCCTGTAAGTTTCTTGAAAAGCTCCTTTTTGCAGTAGTAGCATCTTTCCGGAGGATTGGAGGAGAAGTTGGGATCATTTAACTCATTTGTAAGCACGATAATATGCTGTGCGCCGATTACTGCCGCGTTCTTTTTGGCCTCCTGGAGTTCTTGCAGTGTGTATGTTTCCGAACTTGCGGTGACGGCTATGGCCTTGTCTTCTAAAACGGTCGTGGCAATCTTTAGGAGGAAGGTGCTGTCCATGCCCCCGGAATAGGCGATAAGGACGCTCTTCATACCACCTAATATCTTTTCCAGTGATTCCAGTTTTGATGAAAGCTCTGTCATAAGCCGCAGCCGTAATAATGATTGACTTGGTATACAGTATTTTATCTAACATCTTAAGCGACAATTTGTCAACGCGTTGACATTCCAACGAGCAATTTTTTTGATAGATATGCGCGGATGAAGTCGTTTTATGAAAATGAATCGAGACTGGCCATTGAGGAAATATTATGAAAAAAAACATAGTGTGCCGGCTTGCAGTATCATGCTCCTTTTTGCCGTCGCAAATTCTCCGCCGGCAGTGGGCGGATCACTGCCAGAAATAAAGCTTTCCGTACTAAAAGGGTCAGCAGAAAATAAATATCTTGATCTCCGCTTCTTCGGATTCGGTACTTCAAGATCCCGGAGATCAAGGCCAAATTTGTTATTGTCGACATCTGGAGCCGCTGTCTTTCCCGCATCTACAGTCGGTGTCCGACACGGCAAACAGGAAGCCTTCTTAGAACTCTCACCTTATATTAAGCTTCTCTTGACAAAATCGCCCAATTGTGTTACAAAAAATAGAAAAATAGCACGGGTGCAGTCGATGTCAGATCTAGTAAGATTTGGGGTATCGTTAGAGAAAACTTTACTCAATAAATTCGATACACTGATCAATGAAAAAAAATATACTAATCGCTCGGAAGCTTTGCGCGATTTGATAAGGCAGGAGCTTGTTCAAAAACAGTGGCAGGGGGGGCGCGAAGTAGCTGGCGCCATAACGCTTATCTATGATCACCACAAGAAGGATGTCTTGAGCAAAGTTACAGATATCCAGCATGATTTTCAAAACGTGATTATCTCCACGCAGCATATCCACCTGGACCATCATAACTGTCTGGAGATCGTAGCGGTGAAGGGAAAGGCGCGCGATATTGAAAGATTGTCCGATATGGTGAAAGCAATAAAAGGCGTTCGCCATGGAACCCTGAGCATGTCCAGTTGCGGAAGTGATGTATAAGGGCGCGTATTATTTTTTTGCGGCTGGTAACACGAATTATCATATCGTAGCACCATTCTTCGGAGTGTCCTATGCATATTCCTGATGGCTATCTGAGCCCGCAGACATATATCCCCATGTACGGTGTGGCCTTTGCCCTGTGGGGGGTAGCACTCAAAAAGGTCAGGAGCGAAATGTCTGCGAAGCAAGTCCCCTATCTGGCCATGGCCGCCGCATTCTCTTTCCTCGTCCAGATGTTCAATATTCCCATTCCAGGAGGAACGTCGGGGCATGCGGTCGGTGCGGGCATTATCGCATTGCTCCTGGGCCCTTGGACAGCGGTTATTGCAGTTTCAGTGGTCTTGATTATACAGGCGTTTGTCTTCGGTGACGGTGGTATCACAGCCATAGGAGCCAACTGTTTTAATATGGCCATAGTAATGCCTTTCGTTGCCTACTGGACATTCATTTTGTTTAAAGGTTTCTGGCGGAACAGAACGATGGTCACTTTGGCGGCTTTCCTATCAGGTTATGTCGGCCTCACTGCCGCCGCCGTCTGTGCCGCCTTCATGTTCGGCATTCAGCCTATCATTGCTACCGGTCCCGACGGCATGCCTCTGTATGCACCTTACCCCTTGTCCATTACGATTCCAGCTATGGCTATTGAACACCTGTTCGTTTTCAGTATTGTTGAGGGCGTAATTACTGCTGCGCTTTTAAAGTATTTTATGAAGAATGAATCGGCACTCATTTATGCCATGAAAGAGGCTTCCCGTGAGAAAATTTGAGAAAGAACTCTGGCTGGGAATTTTTGTGTTGGCCGTCTTTACTCCTTTGGGAATTATTCTGCCGGAAAAATTTGGCGTGGAAGGAGCCTGGGGCGAGTGGGGGACAGACGCCCTCGAAAAGCTTCTGGGCTATGTCCCCGGGGGGTTAAAGAAGTCGGCAGATATCTGGGCGGCCCCCATACGGAACTATATCTTCGGCAGACAAGAGGCCGTACTTTCGACAAGAATTTTTTCCTATATTGTGTCCGCTTTCATCGGGATCGCTCTTGCCTGCATCATAACATTATTAATATCGAGGCTGCTATTCAAACGTGAAAAATAAAATTCCAGGCTTTCTCCTCTGTGCACCTGTTCAGGCACATGATGCACAAGGAAGGGCGTCAAGATCTTCATATATCGAAAAAGGGATAAGACTCCTGTCAGAGATGATCACGAGAGGGTATTTAAACGTGAATCAGGAATCAGGGAAAGGGTTTTTCCAGAAGCTCGATCCACGGGTGAAGGTTATCTTCCTCATCTTCTTCGTTGTCACTGTTAGCTTGAAAAGGCATATATTTCCTGAGGCGGTAATTGCCATGCTTGTCTTTCTGATGGTTGCCTCTTCACGGATTAACCTCGTGCAATTCTATAAAAAGATAGTTGGCTTGACCTTTGTTTTTGGGTTTCTTGTCGTCTTTCCCTCGGCCTTTAATATCGTGACACCGGGCGAATTAATTCTGCCCATAATCCATTTGTCAAAGCCTCATGAATTTATGATTTACAATATTCCTAGAGAGATCGGTCTCACAAGACAGGGGATTGATGGAGTGATGATGCTCTGTCTGAGGATGATGAACTCTCTTGCCATTTCTCTCTTAGTCATCTATACGACGCCGTTTCATAGGATTATCAAAGCTCTGCAAGTTTTCCGTGTCCCTCAGGCGCTTGTTTTAATCATCACCCTATCGTACAAGTACATTTTCATTTTTGCGAAGACAATAGAGGGCATGTACTTTGCCAGAAAAAGCAGGCTCGTGGGAATGGCAAGAGGCGACGAAGCCAGAACCTGGGTTGCCGGGAGAATTGTTCATATCTTCAGAAAAGCGATGTCCCGGTACGAGGAAGTATTCAGGGCCATGGCGGCAAGAGGTTTTGCTGAAGAGGTGAGACTGTCCGATATAGGCGCGTTGACTGCGGTAGATATGCTTTCGGGCGGTTTCTTTTTGCTTGCCGGTATTTTTCTTCTGTGGATGTGAGGTTAAGATGGCAGATATTATCCAAATCGATGATGTGAGCTATGCCTATCATGATAATATTCCCGCTCTATCACGGGTGAGTATTAGTATTTCTGAAGGTGAAATATTTGCAGTTATCGGTTCTAACGGGTGCGGTAAATCGACGCTCTTGCACATCATGAATGGCCTGATTTATCCCGCCTCAGGCAGGGTATATTTTCAGGGGAAAAGGGTTTCAGAAGGTTCGCTCCGCGATAGGACATTCCTGAAATTTTTCAGAAGCAGCATGGGCTATGTATTTCAGGATTCCGACGTTCACCTTTTTTGTCCGACCGTCTTCGATGAACTGATGTTTGGTCCGCTCCAGTTGGGTCTTCCCGAGGAGGAGTCTTCCGGGCGAGCCGGGGAGATCATGGCAATGTTAGAGATCTCTCATCTTAAGGACCGGCCTTCCTACATGTTATCGGGGGGCGAAAAAAAAAGGGTGGCCATAGGTTCTATTCTTACAATGAACCCCAGTCTTCTCCTCCTCGATGAGCCTATGAACGGCCTCGATCCGAGGACGAAAAGCTTCCTGATAGAATTGATGATTCTCCTCAATGACGCAGGGAAAACCCTCGTCATTGCCACCCACGACCTGTCTCTAATCAGTGAACTTAGATGCCGCGTCGCCGTCCTTTCCGAGGATCACCGCGTTGAAAAAATCGGGACTACCGAGGAGATTTTACAGGATGAGGATTTGCTATTAAGCGTCAATCTCATCCATGAGCATGTTCATTACCACGGGAATCAAGCCCACATCCATATCCACTCTCATTACCTGTTCCACCGTCACGACGAGAAGTCCGATTGCGTAGACAGTTGATTATGAAATTCCCATTCCTGACAGCACTCTTTTTTGACTTTATTGCGGCTACGAGCGGGGCCTTATCCTGCCTGCCATCCTGGCCCACTGGTAGAGAGCGCCAAGCACCATGGCGGCTTTTTCCGAAGAATAGGTAAAGGCAGGGACACCGTGTGTTTCCAGAAGCGTGGCAGCGCGCTCCACCTCGACATCGCCTGATAGGGAGGCTACAATTGGTTTAGGCGCTTTCACTGACTCCGCCGCCTTCTTCGCTCTAATTACGGTCTCGGCGAAGGCCATGGGTGGCGTAATCAGTGTATGCCAGTATCCGAGGATCAGGGCATCGACGCGGTCGTCTTCAAGGGCCAGCCGGATCGTGGATTCGTACGTTTCCGGAGGCTCGCCACCGGTGATATCTACCGGGTTTCCTGTGGCGCCGAAGGGCGGAATGAACTTTCTGAAGGCCCGATCCAGATCTTTTTCCAATTGCATGAGCTCAAGTTGATGCCTGCTGCACGCATCTGCCAGGAGGACACCCAGACCTCCGGCGCCGGTAACGATCAATACATTTTCCCCTTTGGGGATCGGCATTTTCCCCAAGGTCCTGGCACAATCAAGTAGGTCTTCCAGATTGGAAACCCTGACTATTCCTGCCTTCGCGAATGCGGCGCTGTAGATCCTATCGTCTCCGGCCAGAGCTCCCGTGTGGGAGAAGGCCGCTCTTTCTCCTAACGCTGTAGCACCGGCCTTGAGCGCTATGATCGGCTTCTGCCGACTTATCTTGCCGGCTGACCTTACAAAGGCGGCACCATCTTTTACGTCTTCCACATGCATGGCAATCATCTTCGTGTTCTGATCCTGGCCGAAGAACTCGATCAGGTCATCTTCGTCGATGTCACACTTGTTTCCCACGCCAACAATGGCCGAGACACCCATCCTGTTAGAGCGGCTGTAGCCTATGATGGCCATACCCACACCTCCGCTCTGACATGATAGAGCCGTTGGCCCTTTCTGCATATAGGGTGTGCAGAATGTCGCGCAGAGATTCGCCGCCGTATAATATAATCCGAAGATATTTGGCCCGAGTATTCGTACCCCGCCCTTTGTCGCTGCGGCAACTAGCTCCCTCTGAAGTTCGTTGTTGCCGATCTCGCCAAATCCCGATGAGATCACGATGGCGCCGGCAACTCCCTTTTCCCCCAACGCCGTGACTGCTTCTGCCACATTTTTTGCAGGAATCACGATCACGGCGACATCAACCTTGCCGGGAATTTCGTGGACGCTTTTGTAGCATTTCAATCCCAGTATCTCATCCGCCTTTGGATTTATGGGATAAATCTTTCCCGCGTAGCCACCATCGATGATATTCTTCACTGTTGAGTATCCCAGTTTTGAAGGATCGCCGGACGCCCCGATGATGGCAATTCCCTCAGGCGAAAAAATCCTTTTCATAGCCGTTATGATCTCTTCCGAAGAGTATATGGTGTCGGCGATTTTTTTCGGCTCGCCAAGGGCCATGCGGGCATCAACAACGATGGCGCCTGCTGCAGATGCGATGACAGGATTCAGGTCAACCTCAAGGATCTCCGGGTGGTCGGTGACAAGAGCCGAGAGCCTTTCTATGATGTCGGCTATGGCGTTAATGTCCACGGCCGGTTTGCCGCGGAAATTGCCGAGGAGTTTTCTACCTCTGATCTCGCGGATCATCCGGAGGGAATCTTCCCTCGTCAGGGGAACCAGCCTGAAGACTACGTCCATCGCAGCCTCAACAAGAATACCTCCCAGTCCGAACATGACAGCATGACCAAACTGCCGACTGAAGGTGGCTCCTATGACCAGTTCCACCCCTTCGGGGACCATCTGATAGATCAGCACTCCCTGAATGTCCGCCTTCGGTTTCTCCAGTCTCGCTTTCCGCACGATATCGGTGAATGCGGACCGAACGGCTTCCGCTGAACCAAGATTAACCCTTACGCCTCCCACATCGGACTTGTGCGGGATATCAGGAGATACGATCTTCATCACGACAGGGTACCCTAACTTACCGGCTATCTCCACCGCTGATTCCGGATCGACCGCTACCTGACCAGTTCTGACCGGGATGTCGTAAGCCATGAGCACTTCCTTGCTCTCTACCTCGGTAAGTGCGCCCCGCCCCTTTGCCTGAGACAGAATTCTTGTAACTTCAGTTCCCATTGGTCCTCCTTTCGTAAATCTTCATATATGGCACCCTCGCCCTTTATGTATGGCAAATGAGAGTTTTTCGCCTGCTATCTTATGGGCTCGGTGGGGAAAAAGTCAACTATATTGGAAACAAGAAAGGTGTTCATGGCCACTTTGGACTTGACAGGTGTCAGTATTTCGGCTAAAAATTCCGGCAAAGAGCAAGACTAAAACAATCAAAGGAGGAGAGTTTTTGGCCACACATAAATCCGCGGAAAAAAGAAGCAGGCAGAACGAGAGGAGACGCCTGAGAAACACGTCAGTAAAGTCCAGCATAAAGACACAAATAAAATCCGTTTTAACAGCGGCTGAAACGAAGGATAAGAAGGGCTCGGAAACTGCCGTTGCCGCTGCGATACCTGCTATTGCCAAGGCGGCTTCCAAGGGAGTATTTCATAAAAAGACGGCTTCGCGAAAGATTTCGAGGCTAACCAAAAAGGTAAACGCCATTCGGGCGTAATTCTTCCAATTATTCTTTGAGAACAATCCCTGTCAAAAGCCTGACATCATTAATCGGTATGCCTTCTCAGCTGCATCATTTGACAGCTTGATGAGGGCATTACTCCGGTTTGTATCCCTGGCATTGAGGTCGCTGAAGGTGTAGTCCTGAATTGCTGCAAAATTCTTGTCATTCCAGATGAGCTTGTGGGTGTCCTGTTCTTCAAAGACAAGTTCCATCCCCACTGACAGGCGTTCTCCTGACGCCAGACCCGTCTTCTGGTAAGAGAGAGGAGAGGTTATGATGCTGTTCACACTACCCCTGAAGACTGCATCCGCCTTTTCGCGCCGGTCGACCAGAGTGAACCTACCTCCGATGATAAATTGATCGATAAATGAACTTCTGATGGTATTCTCGAAATTGGCCTCACTTGTCCTATTGGCAAAGTTGTCGATGAATACCGCCCGTATTTTTTTGTCGATGTATTCTCCGCCGGGGCTAAAGCGGTAACCGCATCCTGCGACGAGGAAGACTGACAGGAGAACCGCGATGCCCGTTATTCCATGGAGACGAAACAGCAAACGTCCTACCCAGGAAATCACCTCTATTAGTTTGTCATTGAACAACGATATTAACGAGCTTCTTCGGTACATATATTTCTCTCACTACTTTCTTGCAAGATATGAAACTGACGATCTTCTCATCATTGAGAGCGAGGGCCTTGATCTTCTCACCATCCTCATCCACGGGGACGACCATCCTGCTCCTTACCTTGCCGTTTACCTGAATGACTATGGTAATTTCCTCTTCTGCGGCAACCTCGTGATCATACCCCGGCCAGGGAACGTCAGCTAGACTGCCTTCATGATCCAATGCCTGCCAGAGTTCCGCAGTAATGTGAGGAACGATGGGTGCCAGCAGTATTATTATCGTCTCGATAGTCTCTCTAACTACAGATAGCGCCATTTTATCTTCTTTTGCGGGTCTCTCAATCAGGTATAGGGCGTTAACAACTTCCATGACTGCGCTTATGGCCGTATTGAAATGAAAGCGGTCCTCGATATCTCGGGTCACCTTCCTGATTGTCTGGTGGGTTTTTCGCCTCAGGTTTTTCATTTCGCCTTCGAGTGTCTCACCTCCGCCTGCGGACTTGACAGCCTTGATGTCGTCGAGGTAGTCCATGACAATCCGCCATGCCCTGTTGAGAAAGCGGAATGACCCTTCGACGCCTTGGTCACTCCACTCGAGGTCCTTTTCCGGAGGTGCCGCAAAAAGACAGAACATCCTTGCTGTGTCGGCGCCGTATTGCTTGATCAGGTAATCGGGATCAACAACGTTCTTTAGGGACTTGGACATCTTTTCTGATTTGCCGATAGTGACCACAGTCTCGCATCTCGTACACTTATCGTCCTTTACCTCATCGGGAAAGAGATAACCGTGCTCCTTGCAATGTAACGTCTCCTTACAGACCATACCCTGGGTCAGGAGATTGGTGAAGGGCTCACCGAAGTCAAGAACGCCAAAGTCTCTCAGCATCTTCGTATAAAAACGCGAGTAGAGGAGATGCAGGATTGCATGCTCGATCCCGCCGATATACTGATCTACTGGCATCCAGTAGTGGACTTTCTTACGGTTGAGACCAGGCTTCTCCGCATACTGTGGAGAGCAGAACCGGTCGAAATACCAGGAAGATTCTACGAACGTGTCCATAGTATCGGTTTCCCGTTTTGCCAGACTTCCGCACTGGGGGCATTGTGTTTCCACAAACGCCTTATACTTCCCCAGCGGTGATCCGCCTTCTCCCGTCAATTCCACGTCTCTGGGCAGAACCACGGGCAGGTCAGTTTCCCGTACGGGCACTGTGCCGCACTTATCGCAGTAGATGATGGGGATAGGGGCCCCCCAGTAGCGCTGACGGGAAATGCCCCAGTCCCTTAAACGGTACTGAATGGTCTTTTTGCCTCGGCCCATGGATTCCAGGTATTCGGCGATCGCATCGAGGGCTCTCATATTTTCCATGCCGTTGAATTGTCCCGAATTGATGAGAATGCCTTCATCCACGTACGCTTCCGTCATAGTGTGGACATTAAGGGACTTGTTGGGCGGCTGTATGACCACGATCAACGGCAGATTATACTTCTTCGCGAATTCAAAGTCACGCTGATCATGTGTTGGGACTGCCATGACACAGCCTGTTCCGTACTCTGCAACTATGAAGTTTGCGGCGAAGATGGGCATCTTCTTCTTAGTTACGGGATTAAGACAGTAGGCATCGAGGAATATACCGTCCTTGTCATAGTATTCCGAAGCCCTCATCAATTTGTCCTGCTTTTTTACTTTGTCGACGAATTCTCTGACTTCTTTCTCAACCGGCTTCCCCTTGACCAGTTCCATGACGAGTGGGAGTTCCGCGGCGACAAGCATGAATGTGGCACCGTATATGGTGTCCTGTCGCGTTGTAAAGACTTTAATTACGTCCGTCCCCTCTGCCATGGGGAAGACTATCTCGCATCCGAAACTCTTGCCTATCCAGTTCTTCTGCATAGTGATGACCCGTTCAGGCCATCCGGGAAGTTTGTCACAATATTCGAGGAGCTCTTCAACGTAATCAGTGATGCGGAAAAACCATTGGTCAAGATATTTTTCATCCACCTCTTTGGAGCATCTCCAGCACAGACCGGCCTCCACCTGTTCATTTGCCAGTACCGTCTTGCAGTCTGGGCACCAGTTCACGATGGAACTTCTTTTGTAGGCCAGCCCTTTTTCGTACATCCATAAAAAAAACAGTTGTTCCCAGCGGTAGTATTCCGGTTCGCACGTGGAAAGCTCCCTGTCCCAGTCATAACTGAATCCCATCTCCTTGAGCTGTTTTTTCATATATGCGATGTTTTCGTTCGTCCATGTTGCCGGATGAATCTTGTGATCAATGGCTGCATTCTCCGCAGGCATGCCGAATGAATCCCATCCCATGGGATGCAGGACATTGTATCCGTTCATCCGCTTGTAACGGGCCACTACATCGCCGATGGTATAGTTCCGTACATGGCCCATATGGATCTTCCCGGACGGATACGGAAACATCTCCAGAAGGTAGTATTTCTTCTTATCAGGATCCTCTGTTACCTTGAAAACGCCCCTGTCTTTCCAGATTTGCTGCCATTTTTTTTCAAGTTCCCGGGGCTTGTACTTTTTCTCCATAAATCATCCGGCCTCCAAATATTCAAGGATACCATTTCTTCAACGCCTGTTTTCAAAACTTGAGTATAATATCATCATGAATGAGAACTTACGGTCTATCCGTTTATATTTTGACTTGCCTCTTCTTTATACAATTTCAGGTATACGGCATCGAGGATTCCGTTTATGAAAGAGCCGGAATTCTCAGAGCCATACAATTTGCCTAAATCTATAGCTTCGTTAAGCGTGACCTTGGGGGGTATGTCCGGACAGTATAAGAGCTCATAGACGGCCATGCGAAGGATATTCCTGTCGACCCTCGACATCCGCGCAAGGGACCAGTTATCCGAACAACTGCTTATGAGAATGTCTATTTCCTCTCTCTTATCGCAGGCTCCTTCTATCAAGAGCGTAGAAAATCTTCTGGACTCTTCTGGCGCACCAAAATAATTCCAGAAAATTGCAATAGCCTCTTTGGCATCGATATCTAAAACATCCAGCTCGTAAAGAACTTGTAAGGCAATCTCTCTTGCCTTTCTCCTTTGATGCATTAATTCCTCGGAGTCCGTCGCATCAGACGCCGTTCATGACGGCTCTGCCAATGATGAAAGATGAGACATAACAGTCTTGGAAAAAACTCGCCTTGTCATTTGGATTATTATTCCTGCCCTTGTGCGGACAGACACAGCTGCTTTCTTTTCGAAATGACATCAGGTAATGATTTCAGAAGGTGTAGGGCTACAATTTCCTGAAGAGGTCTACCATTTCAATAGCTGACATGGCGGCGTCCCACCCCTTATTTCCGGCTTTTGCCCCCGCCCTCTCAATGGCCTGTTCAATGGTGTCCGTGGTCAATACGCCGAATGCTACAGGCACCTCCGTGTCAAGGCCGACGCTTGCGATCCCTTTAGTGACCTCGGCACTGATGTATTCAAAATGCGGTGTCGCGCCTCGGATCACTGCACCGAGGCAAATCACAGCGTCAAATTTGGCAGTCTTTGCCAGCTTCTTCGCTGCAGCGGGTAGCTCGAAGGCGCCGGGTACCTTATAGATAAGGATGTCTTTCTCATCCGCGCCTGCCCTGGTAAGCGCGTCGACCGCGCCATCAATCAGCCTTCCTGTGACAAAATCGTTAAACCGGCTGGCGACAATGCCAAACTTCATTCCCTTGGCTGTAAGCTTTCCTTCTATGATTTTCGGCATATTTCCCTCTCCATAATTTAGGCGTAGAACCTGACTTCCAGTTTATGTCCGCGGTATCATAATAAGGAGGATCTATATCTCCAACAAATGGCCCATCTTTTTCTTTTTTGTCTTAAGATATTTAATGTTGTTATCACTTGGTTTTATTTCGATGGGGACCCGCTCGGTAACTGTTAAACCATACCCTTCAAGACCAACAATTTTTTTGGGGTTATTGGTCATGAGTTTCATCTTTTTGACACCGAGGTCCGCAAGTATCTGGGCACCGATACCATAATCCCGCAAGTCCGCCTTGAAACCCAGGGATATATTTGCTTCAACCGTATCCTTTCCTCGTTCCTGCAATTCGTAGGCCTTGATTTTATTAACGAGGCCGATACCTCGACCTTCCTGATGCATGTACACGATAATGCCTTTTCCCACTTCATTCACCATTTCCATTGCCCTATGGAGTTGGTGGCCGCAGTCGCACCTTTCCGATCCGAAGACATCGCCTGTCAGGCATTCCGAATGCACCCTCACCAAGACCTCGTCTTCCGGCCCAATGTCTCCCTTCACAAGAGCGACATGTTTCATATCATCCACATCATTTTCATACACGACAATCTTGAACTGACCACCGAAGAGGGTGGGAATCATCGCCGCCGCGGCCCGCCTGATCAGGGATTCATGCTGCATCCTGTACTGTATAAGGTCGGAGATGGTCGCTATCTTGAGATCATGCTCCTTCGCGAAGATCTCCAGATCAGGCATTCTCGCCATGGTGCCGTCGTCCTTCATGATCTCACATATGACGCCTGCGGGCTTCAGCCTGGCCAAACGTGCGAGATCTACGGAACCTTCTGTCTGTCCCGTTCTTACCAAAACGCCGCCTTTTCTTGCACGTATGGGGAAAACATGCCCCGGGCTGACGATGTCATCAGGCGTAGCATCGTCTGCTACCGCCGTTTTTATCGTCGTCGCCCTGTCTGCCGCGGAAATGCCTGTGGTCACTCCACGCTTGGCTTCTACGGATACCGTAAAGGCCGTGCCGAAGCAGGACCGGTTATCCACCACCATGGGGTGGAGGTTCAATTTATCGGCAAGCTCCTCACTCAAAGACAGACATACAAGTCCTCTGCCGTATCGAGCCATAAAGTTAATGGACTCGGGAGTAACAAATTCTGCCGCCATGCAAAGGTCGCCTTCGTTTTCTCTGTCTTCATCATCAACGAGAATGACCATTTTACCGCTCTTGATATCTACAATAGCCTCTTTTATTGTACTTATACCCATCATTTACACCTTCAATAATTTAGTTCTAAATGCCCTGCAACCTAAGGGAGATATCCATCCCTCTGTATGAAAGAGTATGAGGAGTCTTTTATTTCAAGAATCCATGCTCCGCGAGGAAATTCGTGCTAATCCCTTTTCCGGGATTAAGAAATTTTTCCACATATTTTCCAATTATATCCGTTTCAATGTTAACCAGATCGGCCACTTTTTTGAACCCTAAAGTTGTGCTCTGGGCCGTATGCGGGATTATATTAACATAAAATCTGTTTTTTTCACAACGGTTTACCGTTAGACTTATACCGTCGACAGCGACCGATCCCTTTTCTACGACGTACCGGCTCAATCCCGCATCAATTTCCACACTGAACAGGATTGAGGTGGCCTTACTTACTTTCTCCTGAATCTTTCCTATGCCATCCACGTGACCAAGGACCAGGTGTCCACCTAAGAAACTGTTCAGCCTCAGGGACTTTTCTAGGTTCACCTTATCGCCTGTCTTGAGCGATTTAAGATTTGTCCTGGTGAGGGTTTCCGCGGACACATCCGCGGAGAAGCGCTGGGCTCCCTTCTCCGTAACTGTTAGACAGGCGCCGCTGACAGATATGCTGTCTCCGACATTAATGTCATCCAAATTTACTGACGTATCGACAATGAGAAGGGCATCTTCTCCCTTCCTCGATATCCTGTTGACTGTCCCTAGGCCCTCTATAATCCCTGTGAACATGACGTTTCTATTCCCCGCCGACAACCTTTCCGTCAATCATTTGTGTTCATCTTTTTTCACATTAAGGAGATCCTTTAAGCCCTCCAGAAAATCGCTGACGTCACGAAACTCCCTGTATACCGATGCGAACCGGACATAGGCAACGTCGTCTAAATTCTGTAGTTCTTTCATGACCTGCTCACCAATGACTGATGAGGGGATCTCCTTGTCCTGATACTCCTGACAGTGTCTCTCGATTCTATCCACGATGTTTTCAATGGCATCGGTGCTTATGGGACGTTTTTCACATGCCTTTTTGATGCCGGAGCGTATTTTCGTTCTATCGAATGGTTCTCTGCGTCCATCCTTTTTGACCACCATCGGAAGGACTTCTTCCACGAATTCGTAAGTAGTGAAACGTTTTCCGCAGGCGATGCATTCCCGCCTTCTCCTTATAGCATCTCCATCTTTGCTGATGCGGGAGTCGATGACCTTGTTTTCTGTATTTGCGCAAAAAGGACACTTCATAACTGAGACACCTTTACACCGGCTTCTTTCAATATATCTGCTGCCAGTTTATCCCTGTAGTCTGCCTTTACAACCACCATAACTATGCCCGCGTTGATAATCATCTTCGCGCATATTATACACGGATGATTCGTGCAGTAAAGTGAGGAACCGTTTACACTAACTCCATGGAGTGCCGCCTGAATGATGGCATTCTGCTCTGCGTGAAGTCCGCGGCAGAGTTCATGGCGCTCACCGGAGGGAACACCCAGTTGTTCGCGCAAACAGCCGGCATCCAGACAGTGCTGAAGGCCGGAGGGAGCGCCATTGTAACCTGTGGCGAGCAACCTGCGATCCTTCACAATCACAGCGCCGACACTTCGTCTCAGACATGTGGAACGTTTCGAGACGAGATCGGCAATGTCCATGAAATATTCGTCCCACTCCGGCCTGCGCTTTTTCCGTCGGGGAACTTCCGGCCTTGAACGTCCGGTCTTAGCCATGTCTTGCTACCTATTTGATCAAAGTTTATCTGATTTCCTTAATATCAGGACAGCGTTGACTCCGCCGAAACCGAAAGTGTTCGACATGGCCGTATTGATATTTTTCTTCCGTGCCTTGTGGGGAACATAATTGAGATCACACTCAGGATCTGGGTTATCCAAATTGATAGTCGGTGGAATGATGCCTTCGTAAATAGAGAGCGCCGATATAATTGCCTCCAAAGCTCCTGCAGCTCCGAGGAGATGCCCGGTCATGGATTTTGTAGAGCTGACAAGAAGATTTGAGGCGTGTTCGCCAAAGATCTTCTTAATGGCCTGCGTTTCGTAGAGGTCGTTCGGAGGTGTCGATGTGCCATGTGCATTTATGTAGTCGATGTCGGCGGGCTTCATGCGCGCGTCTTTCAGGGCGGCTGACATGCATCTTGCTGCTCCTTCATGTCCTGGTGGTGGCAGCGCCATATGGTAGGCATCGCTCGTCGAGGCGTAACCGACCACTTCCGCATATATCCTGGCGCCCCTCTTGAGAGCTGAAGCCAATTCCTCCAGGATCAAAATACCGGAACCTTCTGCCATGACAAAGCCGTCCCTCTCTTTGTCAAAGGGACGACTCGCTCGCTCTGGCTCGTCATTTCTTACGGATATAGCCCTCATGGCGTTGAAGCCTGCCACACCCAAAGGTGTGATAGCCGCGTCAGTGCCCCCGGCGATCATAACATCTGCATAACCGCCACAAATGATCCTCATGGCGTCCCCAACGGCATTTGTGCCGGAAGAGCACGCTGTAGTGGGACAACTTATCGGGCCTTTGGCCCCGGATCTGATTGATACATGGCCTGCGGCAAGATTTGCAAGCGTGGCAGGAATGGCGAAGGGAGACACTTTTCTGGGGCCACCGGCAACCAAGGCATCTCTTGTTTTTTCCAGATTATCAAGGCCGCCGATTGCTGATCCGATGATCACGCCCACCCGCTCTGCATTCGTTTCATTAATTAACAGGTTCGCATCCGACACAGCCATCCCGGCGGCTGCCAGGGCATAGACAATAAAGTTATCTAACTTGCGAAGCTCTTTTTTGCCTACGTAATTCAGCGCATCAAAGTTCTTCAGCTCCCCGGCTATCTGTGTCCTGAATCCGGTCACGTCGAATTTTGTTATTCTTCCGATCCCCGATTGTCCCTCGCAGATTGCCTTCCATGTATCCCGGGCAGAATTGCCAAGCGGTGTGACGGCACCGATTCCGGTTATAACTACTCTTCTTTTCAAAGAAGCTTTGCTTCGCGGCATGTTAATTCTAGGTTACCCCTTTTTTCCGGAGGAATTCGATAACGTCTTTTATCGTACGAATTTTTTCCAGCTCTTCATCGGAGATTTGCAATCCGAAATTTTCTTCCATTTCCATGATCAGTTCAACCAAGTCAAGGGAATCGGCTCCCAGGTCATCTATAAAGGATGCCTCGGGCACACATTCTTCTTTCGTGACATCCAGGCGCTGAACTATAATCTCTATGACCCTATCTTCGAGTTTCATCAAAACGTCCTCCTCCACGCATAAACTAATTTGTGACACCGTTCGCACAAATAAAGACCGCACCATTGACGCGGAATCTCAAAGAACTCCACCTGGTACGGATTCTTCGTTGCCGTTCCAGCCCTTAAGAAGTCTTTTCTTGCGGAATTATCTGCCGGCCCTTATAGGTTCCGCAATTCGGGCAGACACGATGGGCAAGCTTAGGTTCACCGCACTGCGGACACGCAGACGCCAGTGACGGCTTGAGAAAATCGTGTGACCTCCTCTTGTTTCTCCTTGTCTTCGAATGTCGTTTTACCGGATTTGGCATTATTCTTTTCCTCTATATTAAATTTACTTATTGTCTATTACTTTGAATTTCTTCAGAACTGCCAGCCTTTCATCGGCGTACTCGGTATGGCAGCCGCAGTTCGCTGTGTTGAGATTCATCCCGCAATGTGGACACAGACCCTTGCAGGTATCCGCGCAGAGAACCTTGATAGGAATCTGCAGCATGACCTGTTCAAATATGAGATTATCGAGATCTATTACATCGTCCTGATAGTACACATATTCCAGATCTTCCACACTGAGTTCGTCTTCTTGCTTTGACCTATTTTTCTCCGGAACAAAGACGTATCTAAAGCTTGTCTCTACGGGCAAAAGGGTGACTTCCAGACACCGGCAACAATTTGAAGCAACGGTAGTCTCCAGGCTCCCATCGATAAAAACGGTCTCACGGATTTTTTTAGCCTGGCAGGAAACTTCAATCCGTTCGATGGAAAAACTTTTTTTTTCCTTCTCTGAGAGGAGATCCTGAAACCAGTCACTATCCTTGTGGAGCGATATTTTTAATCCCTCATCAGGGATGTTGTTGATAATTATCTTCACTGCACTTCTCTAATTATAGTCGTCGGATTCTATTCTTAAAATGTTTACCAGACATATGATGAGCTTTCACCATAAGGCACGAAGTTGATTATAAAATGGCCTGATTGTCAAGTATAATTTTACCCTGCCATTTTACCCCGTATAATTTTACTCTGGAGTAATTTTACTATTGCACAGTTTTACCTTTCGAAATCCGGCTTGACAAGCAAAAGTTGCAGCCCTATAAGAAGGTCATCAAAGCAGTGAATACGGTAAATTATAATGACTGAAAAGGAAAATGTGAGGACCCGTTTTGCCCCGTCCCCGACCGGCTTCTTGCACATCGGTGGGGCGAGAACAGCGCTTTTTTCCTGGCTTTACGCAAGGCACTACAACGGGAAATTCATTCTGCGGATTGAAGATACGGATCAGGTTCGATCGACCGAGCAGTCAACAAAGGCGATTCTCGGCGCCATGACATGGCTGGGGCTTAACTGGGATGAAGGGCCCTTCTTTCAGGCACAACGTGCAGATATGCATAGGAAAATGGTAAGAAGACTCCTTGACGAAGGCAAGGCCTATTGCTGTGTATGCACTCCAGGGGAGTTGGAAGATAAGAGGAAGAAGGCCCTTGCCGAAGGGAGGAAACCGAAATATGACGGCACGTGCCGGGATAAGAACCTTCCCAGGCAGGCCTATGCCGTCGTGCGCTTCAGGTGCCCTGACACTGGCGTAACCGTCGTAAATGACCTGATTAAAGGGATGATTGCATTTAATAACGATGAACTCGATGACCTGGTCATAGAAAGGAGCGATGGCTACCCCACATACAACTTTGCCGTCGTCGTGGACGATGCCCAGATGCGGATAACCCACGTGATAAGGGGAGATGACCATTTGAACAATACACCGAGACAGATCCTTCTCTATGCGGCGCTGGGATACATGATTCCTCAATTCGCGCACGTTTCCATGATCATGGGCTCGGACAAAACCCGGCTCAGCAAACGCCACGGGGCGACATCAGTCATGGCTTACAAGGAAATGGGCTATCTGCCGGAGGCAGTGGTCAATTATCTCGTCAGGCTCGGCTGGTCCTATGGGGATCAGGAGATATTCTCACTAGATGAACTAATCCGTATCTTTACCCTTGAGTCTGTCGGAAAATCCGCCGCTGTATTTAACCCGGAAAAACTTCTCTGGTTGAATCAACACTACATCAAGGAATGCGACTCCAAAAGACTCGCAGATGAGACTATGCCATTCTGGCAGAAGCTGGGTGTTGATACCTCAGACCACGATTTTCTGGAACGTGTCGCTGATGACCTGAGAACGAGATCAAAGACTCTTGCGGAGCTAGCCGATGCAAGCCTCTTTTACTTCACCGATGATATCGTCTATGAGAGGGGGGCGGCTGATAAATATCTGAATAAAGAGATTGTGGATTACCTGGCCGTCATAGCAGAGAGACTTCCCTCGATGCAGGATTTTACGAGGAAGGGTATGGAAAATTTCCTACGCGCCATCGCAGGAGAAAGGGGAGTGAGTCTCAAAGTGATTGCCCAGCCCCTCCGGGTAGCCCTCACTGGAAAAACCGTAAGCCCTGGCGTTGATGAAGTTATGATCACCCTAGGGAAAGAGAAGGTCATTAAGAGAATCAAAAAAGCCATTTGCTACATGAGGGACAGATGAGAATCGCGAAAATCTATATTTTTCTTTCTTGCGTTGCGACCGTTGGACCTCAGGGTACATCTCTCTTTTCGAAGTAGTGCAGACCTTCAGGTCTACTGCGTTACCATAAAATGTAGTGTGTACCTTCAGGTGCGCCATTTGAGCAGAGCTAAAGGGTCTGTTGCCCACAACCTGTTTTAAGATTCAGGCAAAAGGTCTATGAGCCTAGGAACAAAAAACAGCCCATTTTCTACAACGCATTAAATCGGGGCTTGATGCCTTTAAATAATACGCTCTCCTTAACACAGTAATCCCCCTGGTCGTTGCTGATGCAACATTTGTAGGCGATTCTTCCGCCTTCGCCTTCGCCATAAAACCAAGTGTCATCGATTTGCCATGTTTTTAGCCTTTATTGGACACACAAAGGGACACACCCTTTGACGTGTAATATTATTTGTTCGGCACTCTGAAATCGTATATACAAAAGAAATTTTCCCATAATGAGATGCCGACAGAAAAAGTTGCTATTCTGCATTATATATACTATATAATATATCGTATATCTCAATAAGGAGGAAACAATGCAGAAAATTCTTGTTTCAATTCCAGATAATCTGGCAAACAGGATGAAGGCTATAATACCTCCCAGGCAACGTAGTAAAGTATTGGCAAAGTTGCTTGAGGATGAGGTGAAGCGGAGAGAATTCGAGTTATACCAGTGTGCCCTCGAAGTCGAAGACGATCAAGCTCTGAGCGCTGACATGGAGGACTGGAATACGACGATAGGGGATGGGATTGATGCTGAATCGTGGTGATATTTATTGGGTCAATTTAGATCCTTCTGTTGGATCAGAGATCCGGAAAAAACGCCCATGCGTACTGATTGGTGCTACACCAATCAATGAAGCCAGGAGAACGGTCGTTGTTGTGCCACTTTCCTCTGCCGGTAAACCTCGGCCACCTATAACAGTTTTAATAGATTGCCTGGGTAGGCAGGTTGTAGCAGTATGTGACCAAATCAAGGCTATAGACAAAAGCCGATTACTTGAAAAAGCAGGAAGTGTTACCAAAGATGACATGTTCGAGCTTGAGAAAGGATTGCGCCAAACGCTTGCTTTATAAAACTAAGATATCTGTCATTACTTAATGGAGTGCTTTCTGGAAGCAGTTAAATCATATCGATGAAGAAATCCCGCGGATACGAATAAGAGCCATTCTATTGCGAAGTTGCAGCTGTTTCAGACCGCTGGACCAGATGAGCGCTTATCATTTCGGACAATTATTCCAGAATATTCAACCGATGAAAAAAAAACTTAATTACTTCATATAAGGAGAAGTGCATCTCTCTTAGAAAACTGGCTGATTCAATTGATATCTGAGATATTGTGTTTGCATAATAAATGATTCTATCCGACCATGGGGTATGCTTTAAGAATGTCGTCTATCTGTGTAAGAATCTGCTCCGCGGTGTTTGCCGCCTTTGCAAGAGAGGCAGTTACCATTACCCTCAGGTGAAAAGTCTTGACAAACGATTCGTTATGCTGTTAAAAGACGTTTATAATAAAAAATCAAAAAATTTAATGTTTTATTCGGAAGAAGGAATTATAACAAAGCCATTTGAAAAAGTTGCCGTTGTCGGATCCGGTTTTTTAGGTACGCAAATAGCCTGTTGACGGCATATTCCGGATACGAAGTCACCGTCTTTGACACAAAAGCAACAGCCTTTGACGATACGTACAAAAGACTGGTAACGGATTTTAAAAACAAAAAAATCAACCCGGTCATACCCTTGGATAAATGGGATGATTTGAAGAGCTCTATTAAATTTTCCACAAATCCGGCTGTCGCTCTTAAAGACGTTGATCTGGTTGTGGAAGCCGTATTTGAAGATCCGGAAGTTAAAAAGAATGTATTCAAGATAATGGGTGCCAACGCTCCGGCCAAAGCCATTTTCGCCTCCAATAGCTCCTCGATGCCGATTTCCAGAATGGAAGACGCCTGCGGCCGGCCTGAACGCTGCATAAATACCCATTTTTACCTGCCTCTTCAGGGTATGAATATGGTCGATCTCGCCGGTGGTACCAAAACACTTCCGGAAGTCATTGAAAAAGGTGACGCCTGGCTTCGCTCACTCGGTATTGTTCCCCTGAGGGTTAAGAAAAAAATACTTGGTTTTGTCTTTAATAATGTCTGGCGGGCAATTAAAAGACGAACTCTCGTCATGTGGGGCAATGGTTACGCCGATTTTCGCGATATCGATCGCGCCTGGCGTATTTTTACAAAAACTCCTTTTGGTCCTTTCGGCCTGATGGATTCAATAGGCCTCGATGTAGTCTATGATATCGAAATGGTTTATTACAACGACTCTAAGGATCCAAAAGATAAACCGCCTGATGCTTTAATGGAAAAGATAAAGAGAGGAGAGCTAGGTGTGAAAACCGGCAAGGGGTTTTATACCTATCCCAACCCGGAATACCAGGATCCGGATTTTCTCAATCCCAGTCCTAAGAAATGATTTTTTTGGCTTTTCCAGATGAATATAATCCAATGAAAGCCTGAAAATAAATTAAAGGACTCAACTTTCGGGATTAGATTTGATCGAAAACAAAGCTGTTCTTTGACAGATTGATATATTTTTGTCTAGTTCAGTTAGAAAAAGGCAACTACCCGGAAATTGAGAGCCTGAGTAGGGAGTCGGGAAGAGAGAACCGGCTGGATAGGCTGTTATTTGTTAGAAACGCTAATCATGGCGCATTTTCAATTAAAAATTCGTCATGAGCAAAAGGATTGCTAAATATAAACAACAAGGAGGTTACGGATCATGATAAAGGGAAAAAATAAGGACTTACTGTGGGTGATTCAAGGAATTCTTAGCATCTTAATGTTTCTACTGTTCAGCACGGCCAACTGGGGTCTGGCCGTGACTTGTGCGATAATCTTTTTGGCCAACTTTTTCCTGATTGGCGGCGGCTCTAAAGTAGATGCCATGTTCCTCCTCTACCCGTACGGGGCATTTCTCTTGTTTGTTGGTGGCGGCATGTACGTTCTCTTTTACTACTGGCAGCTTTTCTACACAACGGGGCCGCAGGCCCTTTGGGTTGGCAACCATCCGGGTGTTACCATTGCGTGGCTAGGCTTTGGGCTGATTGGTGGGATTCTTATCAGCCAACTTTCCTATACCATCCTTTTTAATAAATACGTGATTAGCGAGAATGAATGGCAAGACTACGTTGCAGAAGCAAAGGAAATCATGCGTAATGATGATGACGTAGATACTGGAAATAAGCGGCCAAAATCCATTGCAAAAACAAATGCGGGGCTGAATGATGAGGAGGTGCAATAATGACGCCGTTAAAGATTGGTGAGATTATTTTCGGGATTCTCTACATGATTTTTGTCTTCTGGTTGGGGATTTCCAGCAAAAAGAAGGCAGAGGAAAGCGGGGAGAAATATTTCGCTTCGTCCAAGTTCTTTGGAGCTATCATGATCGGTGTGGCCACGGCGACTGTGGGCATGAGCGCCTTTGGCTTTGTGGGTGGCGCCGGATTAAATTACGCCACGGGCATGTGGCTGGTTATGGCAAGCATGTTCTTTACCATCAGTTATGGTCTCATGATGTGGACGAACGGAAAGCCCATGCGGATGATGGGTGAAATTGCCAATATTGAAACCTACGCCGATCTGGGATACGAAAGATATAGGGATAACGCCGTTCGCTTTTTTATAGCTTTAAACCTGATTATTTGCGTCTGGGCATACATGGGCACCCAAATAGAGGGTGCGGGGTATATCATGAGCGAGATCTTCGGCATGCCAGTTACACTGGGAGGAATCGTAATCGTTCTCTATACCGTTCTTTACACAGTCCTTGGCGGGATGATCGGCAGCATCAAGGTCGATGCCCTGCAGGGAGTTTTAAAGCTCCTCTGCATCGTGGGTATGGTAATCGGCTTCTTTTATCTCACGCACGGTCCAACCAATGCTATTACGACGATTGCCGCCAGTCCCCATTTCGGACCGCGTCTTGTCGACCCGATGGGTCTGATCGTCCCTCTGGCTATGAGCTGGATATTCGTACTGGGTCTGGGGGTCATGGGTCAACCACAGGTCAGTACTAAATTGTATGGTTTGAACTCTTACAAGGCGCTAAAAACCGCCGGCCTGGTCGGAGGCATCAGCTATGGCTTGATGTGTGTGGTCTACTTTTTCCCGGGAACCTCAGTTTTGTACCTGGTAGCATCAGGTGCAATACCTGCCATCCAAGTCAAAGATACGACTGTATTTGCCTTTATGAACCAATTGCCCCCGGTCCTCTCAGTAATGGTCTATCTAGGATTATTGGCCGCCTCAATGGCTACTACAAGCACCTTCTTGGTCATAGGTTCTTCTCTTTTTACAAGAGACATTCCACGAAGTTTTGGTAAAAATCTTGATCAGAAACAGGAGGTTGTTGTGGGCAGGTGGGCGCTTTTGATTATCTCACTCGGAGCGCTTACGTTCGGGCTCTTTGGTGGACAAATGGTGGCAATTTTAGGCGGCATAGGTCTTGGTACTTTTGTCGCCACTTCGATTCCGGTAATCGTTGGTTACCAGTGGCGAAAAGCTACCAGAGAAGCGGCGCTGATTGCAGAAGTCCTGACTTTAGTACTCAGTATTGGCTTTACGGTAGTATACGAAGGGATCATGAAAGGTAAGCTGATGGCCAAAGTCCCTGGCTACGCCTATATCATCCTGATTTCGATCGTGGTTATGATCTTCGCCTCTTTATTCACAAAAGGCGCAGCCGGCGACTTATTGCCGGCAAAAATGAAAGTGTACTTCAAACACATGGAATAGGAAATTTTGTTTGATAAGAATTTCCTTTTTTGGGGGATTGAGAGAGGAGGATTAGTAAAAAACGGCGCGCCTGTTGGAACGGGAGCCCTTGAGGAGATCATATGCCGCATCTTTCTCGAAGGGCAGCTCATCATTGATGACGATGCCGCTGAAAAAGTTCTTTCCGATAAAGGGCAGAGAGAAGACGGCTTTATCAAAGAGCGAACACTGTATCCATGACGTTTACGCACGCCACGGCGGTGAAGAAGCGTTGCAACATGGAATCGGTCGAAAAACTCGTCAATCTTGTCGAAAATACGAACATTAGCTTGCAATTCATCTTGTCTGAAATGTTTGCGAAAAATCAATGCAGGAATTGGTATTTTTATTTGCGATTGTCAAAATTACCCAACCACCATAATCGCTAACTTAACCTACTGAAGTCCTCAAGGCTCGGTGTAGATTTGATGTGAGCATTACCAATTGAAATGTGGGCTGTGATAGTGTTGCAGAATGATTAGTATTGCACGACTTTCTCACCGCCGTTCGGTTTCGGCGTAATCGTGTGAGAAATTGTCTTAAGTGAGGAATGAGTGGTGAGTTGTAAAATAAATGCCCCCACCCTGAATATGGATGGAGGCATAGAGTTAGTTCTTCAGAAATTTACGTTGTCGATTCCTTTGAGATGCAGGATCTTTCTTGCTTCATCGGGTGTGGCTGGTTCTATTCCAAGCTCACGGGCTATGCGCGCGATCTTGGCGACCTGCTCCGCATTGCTCTTCGCCATTCGGCCTTTATCGAGATAAAGGTTATCCTCAAGACCTACACGGACATTCCCGCCTATGAGCAGGGACTGCGTGCAAATGGGGAACTGGGCACGTCCTGCAACACAGACAGAAAATTCGAAATCCCCGATCATCTTGTTCGCATAATCGACAAGAAACATGAGATTCTCCGAACTCGGCGTGATGCCGCCCAGGACACCCATGACGAACTGGATATAAACTGGCTTTTTGACATACCCCGCCTGGATCATGAAGGCCACATTGTTCACCATGCCGGAATCATATATCTCAAACTCGGGCTTTGTCCCCACCTCGTTAAACTTCGCACAATATTCCTTCATGGACTTGAAAGTATTGGCGAAGATGAAATCCTCCGTCATGCCGAGATACTGTTTCTCCCATTCAAACTTCCACTCCTTGTACCTCGGAATCACCGGGAAGAGGGCGAAGTTGATAGAACCAGCATTGAAAGATCCGAGTTCCGGCCTGTAAAGGGTAACCGGTGCGACGCGCTGTTCTGTCGTCATTCCCAGCCCCCCGCCTGTGGTAATACAGATTACTATGTTGCAGCGGCTCTTGATTTTTGTGATGATCTCCTTCATGAGGTTAACGTCCGGGACAGGCAGTCCCGTCTTAGGATCACGGGCATGGATATGGCAGACGGCCGCTCCTGCCTCGTGGGCACTCACGGCCTCATCGGCAATCTGATCAGGCGTGATGGGAAGATAGTTGGACATCGTCGGTGTGTGAATGCTACCCGTAATGGCCGCGGTGATAACAGCTTTCTCCTTCAT
>Ga0335081_10002887_pt1 | contig 27066 bp, 23 predicted proteins | sample Lox_Sample_35_FD_206713 | JGI IMG/M metagenome (GOLD analysis project Ga0335081, IMG submission 206713) | Soil microbial communities from Loxahatchee National Wildlife Refuge, Florida, United States - Lox_Sample_3.5 | ecosystem: Environmental > Terrestrial > Soil > Wetlands | place: USA...
ACCGATTCGCCGGAGCAGCCGGCCGCCGCGCTGGACCTGCGCGGCCACGCCGTGCGCGGCCTGGTGACGCTTTCGAGCGACGGGTTCGATTTCGGCAACGTGGCGGTGGGCGAGACGGCCATGCAGGCGTTCTCGATGGCCAACCAGGACGGGCACGCGCTGACCTCGGTGGCCATCGCGCCGCCGCAGGGCGCGGACTCGGACGCGTTCGTGCTGCAGCAGGAAGGCGCCATCGACATGCAGCCCGACCAGCAGCTGGTGGTGGACATCGACTTCACCCCGGCGCGGCTCGGGCCGTTCAGCGCCACCGTGGCGGTGACGCCCTGCCCCACCTGCGATCCGCAGCCCGTGACGCTGAGCGGGCGCGGCGTCACCAGCCTGCTGGCGGTGGCGCCGCCCGCGCTCGACTTCGGCAACCAGCCGCTCGGCGGCAGCGCGGCGAAGCCGTTCAGCGTGACCAACACCAGCGCGAGCCCGCTCGTGCTGCGCTCGCTGGCGCTCGCCGGCAGCCCGGAGCTGACCGCGTCGCTCGACGGGATCGCGCTGCCGTTCACCATGGCGCCGGGCGAGACGCTGGCGGGCACCGCCACGTACCGGGCGCGCACGCTGCGGCAGGTATCGGCGCAGGCCACCTTTGCCGCCAGCGACGGCCAGCCCGCCAGTCTCGCGATGTCGGGCTCGGGCACGGGGCCCGTCCTGCAGGCCTCGCCCCGCTCGGTGTACGTCGGCGCCGCCGCCATCGGGACCACCCGCACCGGGCAGATCCTCATCACCAACGCCGGCTACGATCCGGACGGCGCCGCGCCGCTGGTGATCAGCAACGTCTCGGTGATCTCGCCCGATCCCGACTGGGTCCTGCTCACGCCCACCCCGATCACGGTGGGCGCGCCGGGGGCGACGGCGACCATCCGGTTCTACTTCACGCCGCAGCAGGCGGGGCTGTCGCAGGTGATCCTCGGCATCGACTCGAACGACGCGGTGCACCCGGTGGTGCAGGTGCCGGTGTCGGGCGAGGGCCGCGAGTTGAAGCCGTGCGCGCTGTCGGTCTCGCCGGCGAGCCCGGTGGACTTCGGGCCGGTGAAGCTCTTCTCGCCCAGCGTGCAGGGATTCGAGCTGACCAACGTCACCGGCGACGACTGCATCGTGGGTGACCCGGTCCTGGTGAGCGGCGGGCCCGCGTTCCGCTGGCCGGGCGGGGTTGCGCCGACGGGCCGCACGCTGCCGGACGGCGGCCGCATGTCGGTGCGCGTCGAGTTCGACCCGGAGCAGGCGCAGGCCTACAGCGGCAGGGTGCAGTTCTACGTGAGCAACAAGGGCGCGCAGACCATGAGCATCGACCTGGCCGGCACCGGCGACGGCAGCTGCTTCTTCGTCACCCCGGCCACGGTCGATTTCGGCTCGACCACCCAGGGCTGCGGCACCGACGTGCAGAGCCTGTACGCGGTCAACCAGTGCCCTTACACCGTAAGGGTCACGTCGGCCGGCACCTCCGGCGCGCCGTTCTCCATCGGCGCGCTGGCGGTGCCGCAGGACCTGGCGCCGAACACCTCGCTGACCATTCCGGTCGAGTATTCGCCGTCGTCCACCGGCGACGACGTCGGCCAGATCCGGGTCGCCTTCGACGCCAGCCCCACGCCTCGCCAGGCCGGGGTCACCGGCGGATCGCAGCCGGCCACCACCGTCTTCGACCAGTGGGACCAGTCGACGCCCAAGGTCGACATGCTCATCGTCATCGACAACAGCGGCTCCATGGCCGAGGAGCAGAGCGCGCTGGCCGAAAACCTCGATCACCTCTGGAACCGCATCGCGCTCGCCAACGCCGACTTCCACATCGCGGTGACCACCACCGGCATGCAGCCGTACACCGCCGGCTGGACGCAGTGCCCGGGCGGCGCGAGCGGCGGCGAAGGCGGCCGCTTCTTCCCCGTCGACGGCGAGCGGCCGCGCATCCTCACCCCGCAGACGCCCGACGTGCGCGCGGCGCTCTTCGCCAACACCGCGGTGGGGACCTGCCACTGGGACGAGCAGTTCAGCGAGCCGGTGGTGGTGGCGCTCACCGACCCGTTGATCAACGAGACCAAGGTTCCGGGCACCCCCTGGCCGGCCGACGGCAACGCGGGATTCCTGCGCGACGACGCAAGGCTTGCGCTGATGGCGGTGAGCGACACCGACGACGACATCGACTCGTCGAACCCGCCGCCGGTTTCGTGGCTGGTCGACAACCTGGTCCGGGTGAAGCACGGCGCGAAGGACCTGATCTCCTTCGCCGGCATCGTCCCGCTGAGCGTCTGCACCACCGAGGAGAGCCTCGCCCCGCGCTATGCGCAGATCGCGTCCGCGCTCGGCGGCCACCTCTTCGACATCTGCGACCTCTCCAACATGGGCGCGATGCTCGACAGCGCGCTGGGCGGCCTGCTCCTCCCGCTGACGAGCTTCCCGCTGTCGGCCCGGCCTCGCGACGCGTCGGCCATCGCGGTGACGGTCGACGGCGCGGCTGCGACCGGCTGGACCTACGATGCGAACTCCAACCGGATCGTCTTTCCCCCCGCGTCCGTCCCAGTTCCGGGATCGCACATCACGGCCCGGTACACGCCCGCCTGCCAGTAGTATTGTTCCTCCAGTCGCAGCGGATTAATCTTCGCGCGTGATCCGCTGCGCCGCAGCCGCCCTGCTGTTGCTCGCTTCGTGCCGCTACGACACGTCCGGCGAGACCGCGAGCTGCAGCATCACCTTCTCCGGCGACGTGACCGGAACGTACGACTGCCGCCCCGCCTACCTGTCGTGGAACCCCTCGGTGAACAACGCCGCCACGTTCACCTTCAGCCTGCCCGCGACCTCGACCCGCCCGGAGATGGCGGTATCGGTGGGCTTCCATCGCCAGCCTGCCGTCGGGCAGTACGTGAGCACCGACAGCGACGCCGAGGCGTACATCCTCGTCACCACGGCCGACGGCAGCACGTACGGCATGCAGCAGGGCCCGCCCAACAACCTCGGCCCCGGGAGCGGCTACTGGAACCTCGTGCTCGACACCTGCGTGGGGCCCATCCGGCGCTACACCGGGTACGCCTTCGACGCGTCGGGCACGCTCGACTTCACCCTCGAGAACGGCGCGGTCAACGCGCACGTGACCTTCTGATGAACCGCGCGAACCGCTGGGCCCTGGCCGTCGTGGTGCTGGCTGCCGCCTGCCGGTACGACCAGACCGGCGAGACCGCCACCTGCACCATCACGCTCTCCGGCGCGGTCACCGGCACGTACGACTGCCGGCCGGCCCACGTCTGGTGGAGCCCGTCGGTGGGCAACGCCGCCGCGCTCGAGTTCGAAGTCGCGCCCACCGCCGGCCGGCCGAGCGTCGAAGCCTCGATCGGCTTCGCCCACCAGCCGTCCGTCGGCCACTTCTCCAGCAGCGAGAGCGACGCCGAAGGCTTCTTCTACGTCACCGCCACCGACGGCACCTTCTACAGCATGCAGGTGGGCCCGCCCTTCAACGTGGGCGCCTTCGGCGGCACGTGGGACCTCACCTTCGACAAGTGCGACGGCCCGCTCCGCCGCTACGTGGGATTCGCGTTCGACACCTCCGGCTCGGCCGACGTCTCGATCGACAACGGCAACGGCACGGTCACCGCCCACATCACGTTCTGACCGTCCTTTTCCAGCTGCAAAATCTTCCGGTGAACGTCCGGCGGGCGGATTTGTCGGGTTCTCCGCGCGCGGCGGCTTAGGGCTCCTACGCACGCTTGCACCGGCCGTCCCCCGTGTACACGGTGGCAAGCGCATGCCCCGGGAAGCCCCCCACAACAGTCCGAAACTCATCGTCGCGATCGGCGCCTCGGCCGGCGGCCTCGAGCCGCTGGAGCGCTTTTTCGCCGCGATGCCCGCCGATACCGGCATGGCGTTCGTAGTGCTGCAGCACCTGTCGCCCGACTTCGAAAGCCGCATGGACGAGCTCCTGGGGCGCCAGACGCGGCTGCAGATCGACAAGGTCCAGAACGGCGTCGAGGTGCAGGGCGATCACATCTACCTGATCCCGCCGCGCAAGGAGATGATCATCTCCGGCGGCCGCCTGCTGCTCACCGACAAGGACGACCAGCGCGGCTTCAGCCTGCCCATCGACCATTTCTTCCGCGCGCTGGCGCAGGACGCGGGCCGGCGCGCGGTGGCGGTGGTGCTGTCGGGCGCGGGCAGCGACGGCTCGCGCGGAATCCGCGACGTGCACGAGAACGGCGGGCTGGTGCTCTGCCAGCTGCCGGATACGGCGCGCTTCCAGGGCATGCCGCTGGCGGCGCAGCAGACCGGCGTGGTGGACGCGTTCCTCGCTCCCGAGAGCTTGCCGGGCGCCATCCTGCGCTACCTCAACGACCCGGGCCGCACCTGGGACGACGATCGGGAGCAGGCGCCGCCGTCGTCGTCGGCCATCGAGGAGATCCTGCGCCTCTTGCGTGCCGAGTACGGCATCGACTTCGCGCACTACAAGCCCTCGACGGTGACCCGGCGCATCGAGCGGCGCGTGTCGCTCGCCAACCAGCTCGACGTCGAGGAGTACGCCCGGCTGCTCGCCTCGAGCCCCGACGAGCTCAACGCGCTCTACCGCGACCTGCTCATCGGGGTGACGAAGTTCTTCCGCGACGTCGAGGCATTCCAGCAGGTGGAGCGGGTGATCATCCCGCAGATCCTCGCCTCCGTGCCGCCCAACGAGGAGATCCGCATCTGGATCGCGGGCTGCGCCACCGGCGAGGAGGCCTACTCCCTCGCCATTCTCTTCCACGAGCACCTCAGCGCCGCCCACCGGCCGCTCAACCTGCGCATCTTCGCCACCGACGTGCACCGCTCGTCGCTCGAGGTGGCGAGCGCCGGCGTGTACAACGAGGAGGCCCTCGCGGAAGTGACGCCCGACAGGCGCGACCGCTATTTCGTGCGCGACGATCACGGCTATCGCGTCGCGAAGGACCTGCGGCAGCTGATCGTGTTCGCGCGGCACAACCTGATCACCGACGCGCCCTTCACGCGGCTCGACCTGGTGTCGTGCCGCAACCTGCTCATCTACTTCCAGCCGGTGGCGCAGAAGAAGGCGCTCTCGCTGTTCCACTTCGCGATGAAGACCGGCGGGATGCTGCTGCTCGGCCCGAGCGAGACGCCCGGCGAGCTGGGCGACGAGTTCGAGACGCTCGACGCGCACTGGCGCATCTACCGCAAGCGGCGCGACGCGCGGCTGCCCGATCTCCGGCTGCCGTTCACCGCGCCGGGCAGCGCGAACACGGTGGCCGGGCGCACACCGTTCAGCGCCGGGCGCGCGACGCCGGGGCCGCAGCTCATCGGCGTCTACGACCAGCTGCTCGCCAAGGTGATGCCGGCGAGCGTGCTGGTGGACGAGCACTACCAGCTGGTGCATTGTTTTGGAGGCGCGGAGAAGCTGCTGCGCCTGCGCGCGGGCCGGCCGTCGAACAGCGTGCTCGACCTGGTCGACGAGGGCCTCAAGCCTGCCCTGCTCGGCGCGCTCCAGCACGCGCACAAGCAACGCGGCAAGGTGACGCTGACCGGCATTCCGGTGCGCAGGCCCGACGGTTGGGAGGAGCCGGCTTCGCCGGCGACGGGCGGAGCCCGAACGGACGGAGCATCGGTGGAGGAGTACCGGGTGGCGGTCGAGCCGGTGAGCACGTCGCAGACCGCGGTGCCGCACTTCCTCATCACGCTCGAGAGCCGCGGCAAGCCGGCGCCCGAAGCGATCGCCGCCGCGCTCGACGGCCAGGCGGTGTCGCGCGACTACGTCAACGCGCTGGAGAACGAGCTCCGCTTCACCAAGGAGAGCCTGCAGGCCACCATCGAGGAGCTGGAGACTTCGAACGAGGAGCTGCAGGCCACCAACGAAGAGCTGGTGGCCTCGAACGAGGAGCTGCAGAGCACCAACGAGGAGCTGCACTCGGTCAACGAGGAGCTCTACACGGTCAACTCCGAGCACCAGCGGAAGATCACCCAGCTCGCCGAGCTGACCGACGACCTCGACAGCCTGCTGCACAGCATCGACGTGGCGGTGCTGTTCCTCGACGACACGCTCTGCATCCGCAAGTACACCACGCAGGCGGCGGAGATCTTCCGGCTGCTCCCGCAGGACGTCGGGCGGCGCTTCGACAACTTCGCGCCCACCATCCAGCAACCGCAGCTCGCCACCGACGTGACCGCGGTGCTGCGGACCGGCCAGCCGATCGAGCAGCAGGTGACCACCCGCGACGGCCTCATCTACCTCCTGCGCGTCCTGCCTCACCGCGGCCGCACCGCCAAAGGCGCGGTGGTGGTGCTGATCGACATCACCGAGCTGAAGAGGAGCGAGGCGCGGGTGAAGCGGCTGTCGGCCATCGTCGAGTCGTCGGGCGACCCGATCGTGGCCAGCGACACCACCGGCCGGATCGTCGGCTGGAACCGCGGCGCCGAGTCGCTCTACGGCTGGAGCGCCGACGAGGCCATCGGCCAGCTCGCCTCGTTCATGGCGCCGGCCGACCGGCAGGGCGAGCAGGCCGAGCACGTCCGCAGGGCCATCGGCGGCGAGGTGGTCGCGCCGTACGAGACGCTGCAGTTCAAGAAGAACGGCGAGCCGATCGACGTCTCCCTCAGCCACGCGCCGATCTTCGACGAGCACAACGCCATCGTCGGCAGCTCCTCGATCGCGCGCGACATCACCCAGCGGCGGCGGGACGAGGTGGAAGTGAAGCGCGCGCTGCACATGCGCGACCAGTTCATGGCCATGCTCTCGCACGAGCTGCGCAACCCGCTGGCCGCGCTCTTGAACGCCTGCGCGCTGCTGGAGAAGGCCGACGGCGACGGCGGGCGGCGCATGCGCGCGCAGAGCACCATCATGCGCCAGTGCAAGCACATGGCGCGGCTGCTCGACGACCTGCTCGACGTGTCGCGCATGCGGCAGGACGACATCGAGCTGCGCAAGACCGTGCTCGACCTGCGCTCGACCATCGAGGCGGCGCTGGAGCGGGTGCGGCCGATGGCCGACGCCGACGGCATCAAGCTCGAGGTGGAGCTGCCCGACGAGCCGGTGCACGTCTACGGCGACGCAGACCGGCTGCAGCAGATCGAGGTCAATCTGCTGACCAACGCCATCAAGTACACGCGGGCGGGCGGGCACGTCAGTCTTCAAGTACGCATCGAGGCGGGCCAGGCGGTGCTGCGCGTGACCGACGACGGCTCCGGCATCGCGCCGCACATGCTCGAGCGCATCTTCGAGCCGTTCGTGCGCGGCGCCGAGGAGGACCGGCCGGTGCACGGCAAGCCCAGCCCGGGCATGGGGCTGGGCCTGGCGCTGGTGCGCTCGTTCGTGCGCGCCCACGGCGGCGAGGTGCGCGCGTTCAGCGAAGGGCCGGGCAAGGGCAGCCAGTTCGTGGTGCGCCTGCCGCTGCAGGAGGCGCCCCGCCCGCTCGAGTCGAGCCCCGACGGCGTCCTCGGGGCGGCCGCCGGCGAGTCGATCGTCGTCGTCGAGGACCAGGAGGACAACCGCATGCTGCTGGCGGAGATCCTCTCCGGCGCCGGTTACCAGGTGCTGGCGGCGGCCGACGGCAAGCAGGCCATCGACCTCATCGCCGAGGCGCGGCCGCGGGTGGCGCTGGTGGACATCGGCCTGCCGGTGCTCTCGGGCTACGACGTGGCGCGCGAGGTGCGCACGAAGATGGGCCGCTCCGACATCTTCCTCGTCGCGCTCACCGGGTATGGCCAGCAGCAGGATCGCGAGGCGGTGCTTCGCGCCGGGTTCGACCAGCACCTGGTGAAGCCGGTCGACGTCTCCACGCTGCTCGAGGTGCTGCGGCTGCGCCTGACGCTGCCCGCGACGGGGGTCTTGCAGTGAGGCAGGCGCCTGCCAAGACTTCTCGCCGCCGGTCGGAGGTGACAATGTTCGGGGAACCCAGGGGAGGTCCGGATGCGAAGGCTGATTCTGTGCGCGCTGACCGCGGCGATGATGGGCGGCTGCTTCTATCACGAGCCCGAATACGCGCGGTACTACGACAACGATCACCGCGAATATCGCCACGCCCGCTGGCACGACGAGGACGTGTGGCGCCGCGAGGACGGCCGCTGGTATTCGCGGCGCGGGAACGACTGGATCCTGCGCGCCGACGTCGACATTCACTGACGGCTTAAGCTCCCCCGCCGGCGTGCCGATAGCGCCGGCGTGAGAGTCCAGCGTTGGTCCCCGAACTACGGGCGCGGCGTCGTCGAGATCGCGGCGGATTCGACCGCTGACCAGGTGCGCGAATGGCTCCGCTACCGGTTCGCCTCGCCCGACTATCGCCCCCCGGTCCTGCCGGCGGTGGCCATCCAGGTGCTGGCGCTCTCGCGCAAGCCGGACGCGGACCTGCGCGACGTCGCGAAGCTGCTCGAGCAGGACCCGGTGCTGGCGGGCCGCGTGCTGCGGCTGATGCAGACCCCGTTCTACGCGGCGCGCACGCCCATCCGCACGCTCGCCGAGGCGGTGCTGCGGCTGGGCATGACCCAGGTGCGCAACGTGGTGCTGGAGGTGTCGCTCAACCTGCGCGTCTTCAAGGCCGAGGGCTGGGCGGAGCCCATGGCCGACCTGGCGCGCCACAGCTCCGAGGTGGCGCACATCGCACGCGCCATCACCCGGTATGTCTCGGCGAGAAGCGCGTGGAGCCGGGCGACGACTCGCTCTGGCCCGCGCTCGGCGAGATGCACGAGGAGGTCAGCGGGATGGTAGCCGGCCTGTGGAACCTGCCGCCCGAGTGCAGGACGGTGCTGGCGAACCACCACTCGGTGATGGTGGACGGCATGCCGCACCCGTACACCTCGGTGCTGGTCATGGCCGAGCACTTCGGCGCGCAGCGGCGCACGCCGTACGCGTTCGAGAAGGCGCCGCCGCCGCAGCGGATCATCGAGGCCGGCCGCGCCTTGCGGCTCGACGACGCGCGCATCGCGCTGATCGGGAAGGAAGTCGACAAGGTCCGGGGCGAGCTGACTAAAGCTCGATCAGACCCAGCCTGAGGGCCTTGACCACCGCTTCGACGTGGCTGCGCACGCCGAGCTTCCGGTAGATGTGGCCGAGGTGCGTGCGGACTGCCCGGCGGCCCTGCTGCACCATGCGGCCGGCCTCCTCGTTGGACAGTCCGCGGGCGATGGCGAAGAGGATCTCGCGCTCGACGTCGGTGAGCGCCGGCGCCTCGGGCTTCCCCGGCTCCTGCACGCCCTTGAAGTAGTGCCAGAACCGCTTCGCCAGCCGCGGCTCGATGACGGTGCCGCCCTGCTCCACTTCGACGATGGCGCCGATCAGCTTGTCGGCCACCGCGCCCTTGACCACGTAGCCGCTGGCGCCGGCGCGCATCGACTCGAACACGTGATCCTCGTCCTCGAACGAGGTCAGCACCAGCACCTCGAGCTCGCAGCGCTTCTTCAGCTCGCGCGTGGTCTCGACGCCCGACGCGCCGGGGAGCTCGAGATCCATCAGCACCACCCGCGGCGCGGCGGCGGGAATTTCACGCAACGCCTCCTCGCCCGACACCGCCGTGCCGACCACCGCCACCTCGGGCCGCGCCGCGAGCAGCTTGCGAAGCGCCCGCAAGGTCGGCGCGCTGTCCTCGACGGCAAAGACGGGAATCTGCACTTGCGCTGCCTCGCTCCCAGGGGGATGATCGATCTTCCGAATGGCGATCCCGAAATCGCCCGCCGACTCCGTCCAGGACGTCCTGCGGGATCCCGAGATCCAGCGGCTTCTCGCGAGCCCCGAACACCAGGGCCTCGAGCTGGCCCACAGCCGCCAGATCTACACCAACCGCGCGCTGAAGATGGACGAGATCGCGGTGGTCGGGTTCGACATGGACTACACGCTGGCGGTGTACTCGATGCGGCAGATCGAGGAGCTGGCGTTCCACATGACGCTGGACCGGCTGGTGGCGAGCCGCGGCTACCCCGAGCACTTGAAGGCGCTCAAGTACGACCACGAATACGTCATCCGCGGGCTGGTGGTCGACAAGGACAACGGCAACATCTTCAAGATGGACCGGCACAACCACGTCGGTCGCTGCTACCATGGCCGGCGGCAGCTCTCGCTCGACGAGCGGCGCGCGCTGTACCAGACGAACGAGAAGATCCGCCTCAGCCTGCCGCGGTTCGCGTGGATCGACACGCTCTTCTCGCTGCCGGAGGCGTGCCTGTACGCCGAGATCATCGAGGCGCTCGAGCTGCGCGGCGTGAAGGTCGACTACCACAAGCTCTACGACGACACGCGCGAGAGCATCGACGAGGTGCACCGCGACGGGTCCCTGAAGTCCGAGCTGCGCAAGGACCTGGGCAAGTTCATCAAGCCCGATCCGGAGCTGGCGCCCTCGCTGCACAAGCTCCGCAGCGGCGGGAAAAAGCTCTTTATACTTACGAACTCATTGTGGGACTACACCGACGCGGTGATGTCCTTCCTGCTCGACGGCCGCATGCCCGAGTACCCCTCGTGGCGGAACTACTTCGACTTCCTCGTCGTCGGCGCGCTGAAGCCCTCGTTCTTCGCCGAGCACCGGCCGTTCGTCGAGCTGGACGCGCAGGGCGCGGTGGTGAAGCCGCAGGCCGAGGCGCTCGAGCGCGGTCATATTTATGAAGGGGGAAACCTCTTCGACTTCGAGCGGCTGAGCGGGTTCGCCGGCGAGCGCGTGCTGTACGTGGGCGACCACATCTACGGTGACATCATCAAGAACCGCAAGAGCTCGCAGTGGCGCACCTGCTTCGTGGTGCAGGAGCTGGAGCGGGAGATCGATTACATCGAGCAGCACGTCGCCGAAGTGCAGCGGCTGAATGAATTGGATGCCCTGCGCGCGCGTCTCGATGACATGATCAACCACCACAAGCTTCTTTTGAACGCGCTGGACCGCCGGCTCGAGCGGGGCGGGCCGCAGCCTTCCGACCTCGAGGCGCGGCGGCAGCGCGAGAAGCAGGACCTGGAAAAGCTGCGCCGCGCCTTCCGCGCCACGCTCTCCGAGGGCTCCGAGGTCGAATCGCGCTTCGAGACCGGCGCGAACGCCTATTGGGGTCTCGTGTTCAAAGAAGGTAACGAAAATTCTAGATTCGGCGAACAGGTCGAGGATTACGCGGATTTATACACCTCGCGGGTTTCCAATTTTCTCTACTATTCGCCGATGCAGGTGTTCCGTTCTCCACGGGCCACCATGCCCCACGAGCGCGTCACCGCCCGCCGCGGATAAGATGCAGCCATGACCCTGCTGCTCTTGGCCGTGGCATCGCTGATGCCGGGACCGACCCTTTCGCTTCCGTGGGCGGAGCATGGACAGCTCACGCAGCTCACCGGCCGTTCGCCCCTCTCCGGCGGCTATGGCCAGGAGGCGTACGTGGTGCCGCAGCGGCCCGGGAAGAACCTGGTCCGCTACTTCAACTACGACTGGCAGGACTTCGACTTCCTCGACGACGACGGCAGCGCGGGCGTGCGGTTCTATTTTTACCGCCGGGAACTTCCGGTGGCGCGCATCGCGGCGGGGCTGGTGCGCGACAGCTGGCGGTATCTGTCCGATCGCTTCCAGTACAAGCCGTCGGTGAAAGTTCCGTATATCTTGTATAATACCTACCGCGAGTTCCTCGAGACCAACATCTTTGAGGTGCAGGAGGGCATCCTCGGCGTCACCTCTCCACAAGACTTGCGCATGACGCTGCCGTACGCGGGCGAGAAGGAGTTCTTCAAGCTCGTCTCGACGCACGAGATGACCCACCAGTTCCACATCCAGAAGGTGGCCGAGCGCGCCGCCTCCGCCGGGCTGGAATCGCCCATCGGCGCGTTCCCGCTGTGGTTCACCGAAGGCCTCGCCGAGTACTACGCGCACAACCAGCAGATGGACAGCGAGACCGAGATGTTCCTGCGGGACATCGTGCTCAACCCGCTGGGCGAGCTCGGCTACGACTTTCCCTCTCTCGAGGAGGACCGGCCGTACGCGTACCTCTACACGTACAAGTACGGCCAGGCGAAGCTGGTGTTCCTCAGCGAGACGTACGGCGAGCGCGTGATCCAGGGCGTGCTCGACCAGTCGCCGCGGCTGGCCGGCGGCGGGCGGCAGCGCGGCGAGCCGCGCGAGAACTTCATGGCCCTGCTCGGCCACGTCGCGGGCGAGACGCCGGCGCAGATGAACGCGCGCTGGCTCACCTGGGCGCGCAAGCGCGTGATGCGCACGTACCTCGACGCCAAGCAGGACCTGCCCGACGTCACCGAGCTGAAGCTGCCCGACGAAATGGACAACTTCGTCAGCTCGAAGGACGGCAACCTCATCTTCTACCGCGGCGTCGAGCGCGACAGCGGCCGCGCCAAGCTGGTCTTGATCGATCGGCGCGATCCCTCGTCGGCCACGCAGATCGCCATCGATCAGCACCCGGGCACCGAGAGCCTGCACCCCGTGCTGCGCAACGTGATGGCGGTGCACGACAACGGCATCGCCTGGTTCGCCCAGTCGGGCGACTCCGACGTGCTGCATTACCGGCCTTTGAATCGGCGCGAGCGCAAGCAGACCGACTCGCCGCGCGTGCGCGTCGATCTCGATCTGGCGCAGACCAAGATCATCCCCGTCATCCGCGACGGGCTCATCGAGGCGGGCGATCCCACCTTCTCCCCCGACGGCACCCAGCTCGCGTTCTACGGCCTCGACAAGGAGGGCAAGGAAGACATCTACACGCTCGACCTGCGCGAGGAGCAGCCGCACGTGGTGCGGCACACCGACGACCGCTACAGCGAGCGCGACCTGTCGTGGGGCGACGATGGCATCATCTACGCGTGCGATGCCACCGAGAGCGCGCGCTACAACCTGTTCCGGATCGACCCCGCCACCAACGTGCGCACGCGGCTCACCGACTCGCCGGTGGACCAGCGGTACCCGGTGGCGCTGCCGGGCGACGCGGTGGTGTTTTCCAGCGACGCCGAGGGCAAGAGCGACCTGTGGTTCCTGCAGAACGGGCGCATCAAGCGGCTGACCGACTTCGCCACCGCCATTTCGCACCCGGGCCTCGGCCCCAACGGGTTGTACGGGGTGGCCTTCTACGGCGCGCGCTTCCGGCTCTTCGAGGTGAACAGCGAGAACATGCTGGCGGCCGACGAGCAGGACGCGATTCCGGCCGCATACCTGGCCACGCTCGACAAGCCGCAGGGGTTCCCCGACGAGATCGACGTTCCCGACACGGCGCCGCAGTACAACCCGTACGCGGTGGGCCGCAACTGGCGGGTCGAGGGCGGCGGCGCGGCCATCGGCGGCGCGGGCATCGGCTATGCGCCGGTCGGCAGCGGCGGCGTGGTCTTCGCCGACATCATGCGCGACCGCACCGCGCTGGTGAACCTGGCCATCTACGGCAGCTTCTCGTTGACGGATGCCCTGGCGTTCTACGCCGACAAGTCGGAGCGGCTGATCTGGGGCGTCGGCGCGTTCCACACCTTCGAGCAGGGCCGCGACACGCAGTTCCCCAGCGCCAAGCAATGCTTCCAGCCGCTGACGGTGCAGAACCAGGGCGCGGCGTGCGAGGTGCTCTATCTGCAGAGAGAGTACGGCGTCGAAGGCCTCTTGTCGTACCCGCTGTCGACCTTCAGCCGCCTCGACGGAACCATGCGGCTGATGGGCGTCGACCGCAGCTTCTTCGACAACTTCGCCTACGACCGGTTCGGCACCCCGTCGGCGAACATCCCGGCGAGCGATCTCACGCAGATCGCCGGCGGCGATCCGGAAGCCGAGGTCACCGGCTCGTGGGGTTGGGACACCACCCGCTACGGGCCGGGCGGCGCCATCGGCGGCACCTCGCTGCTCGTCGAGCTGGGCGCCGGCGACCTGCCTACGCGCGGCAGCGACGGCCTGTTCTGGTTCGTGCAGGAGGACGCGATCCAGACCTTCCGCATCGTCGGCCGCGCCAAGCTCAACTTCCGCGCCGCGCTCGGCCTCGCGCAGGGCAGCCGCTTCGGGCGGCGGTTCTTCATCTCCAGCTTCGACAACCTGCGCGGCTTCTCGTGGGGCGACACGCGCCTGCTCGGCGACGGCTACTACGTGGGCCAGGCCGAGTTCCAGTTCCCGCTCGACGTGCTCATCCGCTTCGCCTTCTTCAGCGGCATCACCGGCGTGGTCGGCTTCGACTTCGGCGGCGTGGTCGACACCAACCGCGCGCGGCAGGACTACCCTGACAAGTCGCGCTGGAACGCGGCGTTGACCGAGGCGTGGGCCAACCGCACGGCCGACTACGTGCTGGGCGTGAACCTCGGGCTGGGGCCGTTCGAGCTGCGCATCCAGTTCGCGCACGGCGTCGACGTGGGCGGGATCATTCCGCAGACCGATCAGAACGGCAACGCCACCTGGGTGCCGAACATTTCGTTACACTACGTATATTACTGATCGCCTCCTTGCCGCGGACAGCGCAGCGGGCGCGCGCCCGCCCGTGAGGCGGGCGTCCGTTGAATTCGCAGTTCTGCGTGCGGAGCTTTCGGCCACGGAGGATTCCGACATGGCGTTCGCTCTGGTGGAGAACGACGCGCGGCTGCGCAAGGAGGCGGCGTTCGTGGCGCCTCGCGCCGCGCTGGGCGCGAGCATGGTGTTCCACGGCCTCGGCAAGCTCCGCGGCGACGCGCCGCAGCAGGCCGGCCAGATGTTCGAGCAGATCGGCATCCGGCCCGGCAAGCATTTCGCCGTGGCGACGGGCATCGCCGAGACGTTCGCGGGCGTGTCGGCCATTCTCGGCCTCTGGACGCGGCCCGCGGCGCTGGCGGTGCTGGTGACGCAGGCGGTGGCCATCGCGAAGGTCCACTCGCCGAAGGGCTACGACATCACCAAAGGCGGCTTCGAGTACAACCTGGCGCTGATGGCGATCGCGGTCGCGATGCTGATCACCGGCCCCGGCCTGTTTTCGGCACACGAAGGGCTCGAGCGGCTGGCGGAAGGCCGGGGGTTGAGGCGGTACGTGCGGCGGGCACAGCCCAACCTACTCCTGCGGATCATCAAGCTGCTGAAGTAGTCTTGCCATGTGAGCGACTGGAAGCCGTGCCGGAAGCTGGTCGCGGCGGATTTCCGCCGGCATCGGCTGTGGGGGTTCGATCGCGCGCGCGAGCGGCGCGGGGCGGCCGATGAGACGTGGGTGCGGCCGGTGCGGCTGGCAAAGGCGCCGGCGAGCAGCGACCTGCTCTTCCTGGCCGCGAAGGTCCGTTCGCGCGGCGGCGCGTGGCGGCCGGGCGCGGTGACGCTGCAGTTCGTCGACGGCGCGCCTGCGCTCGACGGAGTGGTCCTGCTGCGCCCTCGCTATTGCGCGATGCGCGTCCACGGCGGCGTCGTGCCCGCGAGCGAGCGCGGGTATGTCGAGCGGGTGCTCGACGGGCGCGCCGCGGATGCGTTCCCGCTCGAGTTCCGCGCGCGGCTGCGGGTCGGGCGGCGGGCGCTGCCGATCGCCGGAAGGGTCACGGCTGCCTGGGCCTGAGGGCGAGCACGGGCGCGCCGGCTGCGACAGCGCCGGCGGCCATGCCGATGACGCCGCCGGCGCCCGCGAGCGTGCAGCCGAGCGCGCCCATCAGGCCGGCGATGGCGAGGCCCGAGGCGATGAAGAGCGCGCCGCCCTGCTCTTTCGCGGCGCGCAGCGCGAGCATGGCGCCCGCGATGCCGCCGCCCGCCACGCAGGAGGGAAGGCAGAGCGACATGCAGATGTCGCTGGCGCACACGTGCCCGATCGTGCGCACCGCGAGCGGAAGCGCGAGCGCGAAGCTGCCGGCCAACAGGCCTGGGCCGACGGCGCGGCCGGCGGGTCCGCCGGCGTACGCGAGGCCCACCGCCAGCGGCGCCAGCGCCGCCACGAGCGCGCAGCAGAGCCCAACCGGCCGCCCGCACGCAAGCGCAGCCGCCCCCGCCGCGGCCAGCAACGGCATGAGCCGCAGCGCCCAGCGCAGCCGGCCGAGCTCGTATGCCCGCCGCGCGCGCACCTCCAGGTTCACGGCCAGCTCATTCGTTGCCATGTCGCGCCCTCCAGGCCAGCCGGAAACGGGCCAGCGCGCGCTCGAGGCGCTTGCGGAACGTCGCGCCCTGCGCGCGCCGGCCGCTCGCGGCCGCCGCTATGGTCTCGATGTCGATCGGCCGAAGCGTGCCGAGGATGGACTCCGCCGCCTCGCGCAGTTCGCGCTCGACCGCGGCGTCCTCCGGGGATGAGGCACCAGCCGCAGCGGCGTCCGCCACGTCGAGCGCGAGGGCAAGCTGCTCCCTCCGCCGCTCACGCCGCTTCCGCAGCGTCCGGCACTCCCACGCGGCGATGCCCAGCGCCCACGCCAGCGCATCACGGTCGCGGTCGTACTCGCCGGCGCGGGCGAAGACGCGCAAGAGCGCCGCCTGCGCCGCGTCCTCGCCGTCGGCTTCTCCCGCCAACCGCACGGAAAAAGTGCGAAGCTGCGGCCACAGCATCGCGAACGCCGGCCGGAACGCGCTCCGGTCGCCGTCTGCGAGCCGCACCATCAAACGCCGCACCTCCGCGCGATCCACCCTACCGGTTGCCCAGCGGGCAGTGCTCGCACCCGAGCGGGCAGCTGTGATGCGACTGCACCGCCTTCGTGCCCGCCCACGCCAGCGCGGGCAGCGCCAGCGCGGCCAGAACCGCGATCCACCGCGACTTCATTGTCGGCCTCCTTGTCGGCCACGCCCGACGCGCAGCCTTCACCCCCTCTAGGCGCGGCGGCAAGCAAGCGTGACCGCACCCGAGGATCATGTTGCCAGAGGGGTCTGACATGCAGCTCCGCGCTCCCGAGGATCCTGCTCCCAGTGGCTCCCCGGCGGCCACTTCGCTACTGCTTGGGTCCCACCGCCGCTGCGGCTGTCGGACGGCCTCGACCCCGGCGCACACGAGAGCGCCACGCAGAGGACGAGCAGCTTCCTGGTCATTGAATTCCCCCCGGACCGATTGTACACAGGCCGGCCCATGACCCCTGTGATCATTGCCGCACTGCTTGCTGCCCGACCGTTCACTCCGGAAGAACTTTTGCAGACGCGGAGGGCGGAGGACGTGCAGGTGTCGCCCGACGGCCGGTGGGTTTCGGTCACCGTGAAGCAGAAAAATCTCGAGAACAACCACGATGATCGCGACATCTGGCTCTTGCCGCTGCAAGCCGGCCAGCCCCGCCAGTTCACCCGCAACGGGCACACCGAGCACGCGCGGTGGTCGCCGGACGGCAAGCGCATCCTCGCGGTGCGGGAGGGCCAGCTCTGGCTCTACGGGCTCGAAGGCGGCGATCCGGTGCAGCTTACGCACCTGTCGACCGGCGCCGACGGCGGCATCTTCTCGCCCGACGGCCGGTTCATCGCCTTCACGAGCGACGTGTACCCGGAGTGCGCGGCCGGAGGAGCCGGCTCTGCCGGCGACGGGCGGAGCCCGCAGGGCGGAGCATTGGACGATGCCTGCAACAAGAAGCGCGCCGACGATCACGAGAAGTCGGGCGTGAAGGCGCGCATCATCGATCACCTGTTCGCGCGCCACTGGACCGAGTGGAAAGAGGGCAAGCGCACGCACATCCTGGTCATGCCCGCATCGGGCGGCGGAGGAGCCGGCTTTGCAGGCGACGGGCGGAGCCCGCAGGGGGGAGCATTGGTGGCGCGCGACGTGACCCCGCTCGACAGCGACTGGCCATCGTGGCGGCTGGGCGGCGACGACTTCCGCTTCACCGCAGACGGCGAATTGATCGTCTCCAGCAAGCCGGCGCAGCGCGAGGCGTGGAGCACCAACGGCGACCTGTGGCTGGTGGGCCGCGACGGGTCGGCGCCGAAGAACCTCACGTCCGACAACACCGGCGACGACGCGCAGCCGAAGCCGAGCCCGGACGGGCGCTGGCTGGCCTGGACCGCGCAGGCACGCGACGGCTACGAGTCCGATCAGTGGAAGCTGAAGATCAAGGACCTGCGCACCGGGCATGTCACGCTGGTGGCGTTCGACGACGACGTCGGCAGCATCGCGTGGCGGCGCGACAGCAAGGGCCTGGTGGCCTCGACCGTCCACGCGGCGCGCGTGTTCCTCGAGGCGGTCTCGCCCGACGGCAAGCACCACCGGTTCGCCGAAGCGGCGGCCGGCGACGACTTCGACCTGGCGCCCGACGGCACGGCGGTGGTGGTGAACGCGGGCATCACCCATCCGCCCGAGGTGTTCACGCTCAAGCCCGGAGCGGGCGAGCTCTCGCGGCTGTCGCACTTCAACGACGCGCAGTACGCGCAGCTCGATCTCGGGACGATTCGCGAGATCCAGGTGGAAGCGAAGGACGGCGCGAAGGTGCACTCGTGGATCGTGAAGCCCGCCAACGCGCCGGCGAAGCTGCCGCTCCTGGTGCTGGTCCACGGCGGCCCCGAGGGCTCGTGGGAGGACGGCTGGACCATGCGCTGGAACGCCGCGGTGTTCGCCGCGCGCGGGTACGTCGTCCTCATGACCGACTTCCACGGCAGCGCCGGCTACGGCCAGCCGTTCAAGGAGTCGATCGTCGGCGACTGGGGCGGCCTGCCGTTCGACGACATCATGCGCGCCACCGACGCGGCCGAGAAATTGCCCGACGTCGAGACCGGCCGCACCTGCGCCGCGGGCGCCTCCTACGGCGGCTACATGATCGACTGGATCGCCGGCCACACCGATCGCTTCCGCGCCCTCGTCTCGCACGACGGCGTCTACGACCTGGCCGCCTCCTACGGCAGCACCGAAGAGCTGTGGTTCCCGGAGTGGGAGTTCCACGGCCCGCCGTGGGCCAACCGCGAGGAATACTTGAAGTGGAGCCCGTCGAGCTACGCGCAGAACTTCAAGTCGCCGACGCTGGTGGTGCAGGGAGAGCTCGACTTCCGCGTCGGCGCCGAGCAGGGCATGGGCATGTTCACCGCGCTGCAACGGCGCGGCGTCGAGTCGCGGCTGCTCTGGTTCCCCGACGAGGGCCACTGGGTGCTCAAGCCGCGCAACTCGCAGCTCTGGTACCACACGGTGCTCGACTGGATCTCGTCGCACGACAAGGCGGTCGTGGCTTCTTCCGCGCGGCGCACCTCGGCGCGCGCTTCGGCCAGCTGGCCTTCGAGCCGCGAGATCTCCTCGCGCAACCCCTGCGTCTGGTCGCCCGCGCGCGCGCGCTCGAGGTTGCGCTGGGCCGAGCCGAGTCCGGCCTCGAGCGACTGGATGCGCCGCAGCAGCTGATCGATGCGCCCCTGCGCCGCCGCCAGCGCGCTCGCCGCGTCGGCCGGGTCGATGCCCGCGCCGGGCGTGAACAGCACGGTGCGCTGATCGGGCGACTCCCACGGCGACGTGCCGCAGCTGGCGCAGGCGGTGTCCAGCGTGAGCAGCACGCTGCGACCGCGCTCGTCGGCCAGCACGCGCAGCACCAGGTCGCCCGCGCAGCGCGGGCAGCGCAGGCCGGACAATTCGATGTGCGCTTCGCGCATGGCTTCATTCTATAATGACTCCATGGACCCGATGGCGTTCGCCGCCGTGAAGGAAATCATTCCCGCGCTGGTCGCGCTCGCGTTCGTCTCCGGTCCGGTGGTCTGGTACTGGATCAAGAAGAACCACGAATTTCGCCTGAAGGAGCTGGAGCTCGAGTCCGGCGCGCGCGTTCAGGAGCTGGAGAAGCGGCTCGCCACCGTGGAGGCGCTGCTGGGCGCGCAACAGCAGCTGCGCGCGCCCGAGCGGCCCGAGCTGTTCGAAGCGCCGCCGCAGCCGGCGCGGCAGCGCGGGTGAACACCTGGGAAGTCGCGGAGGCGGACCTCGAGGCGCGGCTGCGCCGCTGGGGAATTCCCGTCGCGCTCGCCGCCGCGTGGCTGCTGGTGAAGACCGGCCCCGGCCACTTTCTCTTGCGGACGTTCCTGAGCATGTGGGTGCACGAGATCGGCCACGCGGTGACGGCATGGCTGTGCGGCTTTCCCGCCTTTCCCGGGCCGTGGCTCACACCCACCGCGCGGGATCGCTCGCTCGTGTTCGCGCTGCTCATCTTCGCCGCGCTGGCGTACGCAACCTGGCGCTGGTCGCGCTGGCTCGGCGCGCTGCTCGCGCTGCAGCTCGTCTGCACGCTGTTGCCGGCCGATCGCGCGCGCCAGCTCATCTACTTCATGGGCGACGGCGGCGCGCTCATCCTCGGGACCGCGCTGATGCTCACGCTCTATGCGCCGGAGGGCAGCGCGCTGCAGCGCGACTGGCTTCGTTGGGGCTTTCTCGTCATCGGCGCGGCCTCGTTCGCCGACGTCTTCGAGCAGTGGTGGTCGGCGCGCAGCAATCCCGATCGCATCCCCTTCGGGATGAACGAGGGCGCGGGCCTGAGCGATCCGAGCGTGCTCAGCGAGCGCTTCGGCTGGAGCGCCGATCGCCTCGTCCACGCGTACGTGGCGGTTGGAGTGGTCTGCGCGGTGGTGCTGGCCGCCGCGTACCTGCGCAACCTACGGCAGCCGGTACGCGATCGAGGCTGAGATCGGCATCAGCCGCGCGCCGGCCGCCGCCGACATCTGGAAGTATACGAAGTACGAATACTTGCCGGCGTCGACGCGGCGCAGCTGCACCTTCTCGGTGATGACCGTCCGCACCTGCTCGTCCACACCTTCGCTCTCGGCCACCGCCAGCGGCTGGTCGTCGGATCGATAGAGGAATGCCTCGGTGTCGGCCTCCGGCGCGTCGTCGAAGAAGGTGTACGAGAAGGAGGTGACCACCGCGCCGTCGGGCAGCGTCACCGGCGCCACCAGGTAGTCGTCGGCGCCGCCCGACTGGTAACGCCCCGCGCCGCCCGCCACCGACGCCGCCTCGGTGGTGGTGGACGAGAGCCGCGGCGTGGCCGCGATGGCCGAAACCGACACCACGCCCTTCGGCAGCTGCTGGCAGCGCACCGAGCCGTCCTCGCCGATGATGCGGATGGCCGATCCCGGCGCGCAGGTGCCGGTGATGCGCGCCTGCTTGCCTTCGAGCGCCTGGGCATTCTTGACGATCTCGTCAGAGAACGTCTCGAGCGATTTGCCCACCTCGTCGGGCATGCGCTCCATGGCGATCTTGCCGGTGCCGATCTGCGCCGCGTCGATGACGGGCGCGTGCGGCTGGGCGAGCGTGGCGGCGGCGGTCGGCGGCGATTCGGCCCGCTGCTGGACGGCGACCCAGGTGGCGCCTGCCGCAACCAGCGCGCCGAGCAGGACGAGCAAGGCGATGCGCCAGCCGGTCACGCGAAAGTTGTAGCACGGGCGACCGGCAGCTAGATTGCGCCGCGGTAGCGCGTCCCTGACTGGTGCGGGGCCCGGTCTTCAAAACCGGTGGCGGGCGCTGAGAGGCGTCCTCGGTGGGTTCGATTCCCATGCGCTACCGCCACCAGCCTGATCGCGAGCGAGGTGCCGCCGATTCCGCCTGCGCGGCTCCGGCGGACCTCAGCGCATTCCGACCGTATCGTTCGCGGGCAAGAGATCGTCGCGGCGATTTTCGCGCCACGAGTCCTCGTCGTGTCCCGGGGCGCGCGGCTTCTCGTTGCCATTGCTGACGGCAGTGACGCGCGACGCGTCGAGGCCGAGCCGTTCGAGGTACTTCTTCGCTGCATCGGCACGGTGCTGTCCGAGCGCGAGGTTGTACTCGGTCGTGCCCCGCTCGTCGCAGTTGCCTTCGATGCGCACGTGCAGATCCGGGCGCGTGCGGATCGCCTGCGCGAACTGGTCGAGCTCGGAGCGCGCCCCGGGCTTCAACGTCGAGCTGTCGTAGTCGAAGTAGATGCTTGCCGGGCCCGGCCCCGGGTTGCTCGCAACCTGCGCTGTGGAAGCAGGAGGCGCCGCCGGAAGGGGGGCCGGCGGCGCCTGCCTGGCCGCGGGTTGCTGCGGTGCGGTCGACTCAGGCGCAGGCTGCGCGTGGGCACAGGCAACGAGACCCGCGGCGACGACGATCTGGAGAACCCGCATGCGGCACCTTCCTGGGCTGGCGGTTTCCTGCGAATCGGGCTAAGACTTGCAGAATCGTTTGTGTACCAACGATTCTGTATGGAGGCTAACGTGATCCGGGTCGCCGTCGCAACCGCGCTTTTGGTCGGATGCGCAACCGTCGGCCGCAACTTCGATTCTTCGTCGCTGGACTGGCTGCACGAGGGCGCGACCAAGGCACAGATCCAGGAGAAGCTCGGGCAGCCGTTGCGCGTGGGCTCCGACGCCGGTGTGCCGACGTGGACCTACGGATACTATGAGTACCGACTTTTCGGCGACAGCAACAACAAGGATCTGGTCATCCGCTTCGCGCCGGATGGAACGGTGAAGTCGTACGCGCTGAGCACCACCTTCCCCGACGAAAAGAAGAAGCTCGACCCCGCGTTGCGCTGAGAGTTGTTATCGTGAACGCGAACGCGGCCTCCATGCGCAAGACCCTCGACAGCGCCCGCTTGCGCGTGCCCTTCCGGTGGGAACATGGGGTGGTGCTCACCGTGGCCGCCGTCATCGGCGTCTACGCCGGCATCGCCGCGGGCCTCTTCTCGCAGAGCATCCGGTTCGTGCAGCTGCTGCTGTTCCGCAGCAGCGAGCTGTGGAAGGCGTTCGCATCTCCGGCCACAGGATGGCGGACGCTCTTCGAGCAGCGGCTGCTCAAGGCGCACTGGCATGTCGAATTTCTCGGGACCGCCATCGTCGTGCTCGTGGCGGCGTTCGCGGTCGAGCTGCTGAGCCATACGCGGCGGATCCGCCTGCCTGTGCAGCAGGCGCATCGACTTCGCGCCATCGGCATGGCCGGCGCGTTCGGGCTGGTGCTGTACTACCCGCTGCTCGCGCTGGCGACGTTCAACGGCACGTTCCACGAGACCGAAGGCGGCCTGTACGGAATTCTCCTCGAGGCGCCGAGATGGAAATGGATCCTGGCGCCGGCGTTCGGCGCGCTTGCCGCTGCCCTGCTCGTCCGCTACGTCAGCCCCGAGAGCGGCGGCCACGGCGTCGTGGAGGTCATCGAGGGCGTGCACGCCGGCCGCTGGCAGCACCTGCGCGGCCGCGTCGCGGTGTGGAAATCCCTCGCCGCGGGCCTGGTCATCGGCTCGGGCGGAAGCGCCGGCCGCGAAGGGCCAGTGGTCCACCTGGGCGGTGCGGTCGCAGCCGCGCTCGGCCGGATGCTGGCGCTGCCGCGGGAGCAGATCGCGCTGCTGCTCGCTTGCGGCGGCGGAGCCGGAATCGCCGCGTCCTTCCACGCGCCGATCGCCGGCTCCATGTTCGCGCTCGAGATCATCCTCGGCGACTTCAGCGTTCGTTCCTTCACCCCCATCGTGCTGGCGTCGGTGACCGCGACCGTCACGGCGAGCGCGCTCGGCGGCGCGGGCACCGATCTCGTGTTCGTTCAATGGACGTTCGGGCACCCGGCCGAGATCCTCATCTACGTTCTGATGGGCGTCGTGGCGGGGGCCTTCGGCATCGTCTACATCCGCGCGATCCACGGCGCCGAGGCGCTGTTCACCGGCCACCACGCCGCCCGGATAAGCCGTCACATCGGCCGCCTCCGGCCCGAATTGCGTGCCGGCCTTGGCGGCCTCTGCGTCGGCTGCCTCGCGCTCGCCTCGCCGCGCGTGATGGGCACCGGCATCGAGTCGATGAACGCCGCGCTCGCCGGCCAGCTTGCGCTGCACGTGCTGGTCATCGCGCTGGTCTTCAAGCTCTTCGCCACCGCCTGCACGCTCGGCGCGGGATCGCCGGGCGGCAGCTTTTTCCCGGCGGTGTTCATCGGCGCGATGGTCGGCGGCGCGTTCGGGCGCGTAGCCCATGCGCTGGTTCCCGGCGTGGCTGTCTGGGCATCGCCCTATGCGGCGGTTGGCATGGGCGCGGTGGTCGCGGGCGTCACGACCGCGCCGCTGACCGGCGCGATGATGATGTTCGAGCTCACCGGCAGCTATCAGATCGTCCTCCCGCTGCTCGTCTCCTGCGGCGTAGCTGCGGCGATGGTCCAGGGAGTCGTGGGCGGTTCGATCTATGCGCTCTCCGCGCGCGCGCGCGGCATTCGCCTCGGAGCAAAGGAGCCGTCGCTGCGCGACGTGTCGGTCGGGCAAGCGCTGGAGAAAGTTCCGCCCGTCCAGGAGTCCACCTCATGGGCGGACCTGGTCAAGCTCGTCGCCGAGACCACGCACACCGCGTTCCCGGTCGTCTCGCGCACGGGAAAGGTCGTGGGACTCCTCATGCCGCGGCAGGTTCGCGGCGCGCTTCATGATCCCTCGCTGGCCGCATTGACGGTCGCCGCCGATCTGTGCCGGACGGACGTGCCGGTGCTGTTTCCCGAGGACAACCTCGAGACGGCCCTGGAGCGGCTGAGGGATACGAACTCTTCCGGAGCCGTCGTGGTCACGAGCGACGGCGATCCCCCGAGGCTGGTGGGCGTGCTGACCCGCGAAGGCGCGCTCGACGCCTGGAGAAACCTCACGAGGAAAAGCGATGCAACGGAGACCAGCTGAGATGGTGGCACCTGCGCTCGACGGCGGCGTCCTCGAGTTTCTCCGCCTCCTCTGGGCGGTCGACCACGGCCTTCACCAGCATTCGAAGCGGATGTCAGAGAAGCTCGGAGTCACCGGAGTGCAGCGGTTCGTCATCCGGATGATCGGGCGCCGTGGTTCGCTGACGCCCGGCGAGCTCGCCGAAGACCTTCACCTTCATCCGAGCACGCTGACAGGGGTGATCCGGCGGCTGGAGCAAGCCGGATTCATCGCGATGGCCGTCGATCCGCTCGACCATCGGCGACGACGTCTCGCGCTGACGCGGCGCGGGCGCCGGATCGATGGAACCAGGCAAGGCACGGTGGAACGGCAGATCGAGCTCGCTCTCGCCCGGCTCGAGCCCGACGAGCTGGCTGCCGCGCGCCGGGCACTGGCCGCGCTCGGGCAGCAATTGGCCGATGGCACGTGATGAGGTGCTCATCTCCGGCGCTCGACTTCCGGGAGCGGGGTTCGTGGTTCCGAAGCGCTTCCGCCATCAACCCGCGAGTGGCCGCGGTCGAGGCGCGCGTCCTCCGCGTGAGTTGTTCGATCGTCGACGTCCGCGGCAGCGCACGCCGGCAGTCGCCTTGACCCTCCATCGCGACGCGAGCAAAGGGCGTGCGATCGCGCGCAGCGCTTTCGCGCAGGCAAGGAGGTGGACGCGCCGACAGCCGGTTGGTGAAGGTCGCAGCGATGGTTCACGAACGCCCGGTGCACTCGCAAAGGGAGGCACCAATGAGGAACAGCAGGTGGTTCTTGTACGGCGGCGCGGTCCTGGTCGCTCTGATCATCGGATTCTGGGACCCCGTTCGCGTGAGAGCAGCCCGCGAGAGCGTGCCCAGGTTCACGGTCGACGCCTCGTGGCCCAGGCCATTGCCTGCTCCGGTCGGCTATGACCTCTACAACTGGCCGGGCTGCGGGCCTGAAGGCTGCCAGAACACGCCCACGCCCGGCGGAGACGACGCGGCCCACAGGTGGGTCCAGGGCGAAGTGGCAGGAAGCTGTACCGACGCCGCAGGCAACGTCTATACGTTCAACCGCGGCTGGGAGGTCGGCGCCGTCGTCGGTGGCACGCTCACCGGCAATCAGTCCGGCGCCGTCGTTGGACAGGACTCGTCCGACTTCACCTCTCCCGCGTTCAATCCCGATCGGGCCATGCCTTCGCCGCCCATCGTCGGGTTCGACGCCGCCGGGCGGACCTTCGCCGGCTTCGGGAACCCGACCAACAACCCGGCCAACGGACGAAGCGCGTACATGCCCAACGGCGCGCACGGCTGCTTCGTCGACTACCAGGGCTACCTGTGGGTCGGCGGCAACGCGGACGGGATCATCCAGAAGTACAACCCGGCCACGGCCGCCTCGATGGGCTCGAAGGCGACCGCTGTCATGCAGCTCGGGACGAAAGACGTCTGCGACAGCTCGGCACAGCCCTGCAGCGGCACCGCCCTCAACAGCAGCCACAACCTCCTCTATCTCCCTCCCGACGTGGCGGTCGATCCCGAGGTCGGACCGATCTCGCACACCCGGGGCGACATCTACGTCGCCGACGGCTACGGCAACTATCGCGTCGTAGTGTTCAACTCCGCCGGCCAGTACCTCGGGCAATGGGGCCAGAGCTGCGGGCACAACGAGAACCCCGACGGCACCAACGCCTGCGCGCCGGGCACGTTCGGCGCCAACGGCGGCGGACACCCGCACTGCGTGGTGCTGGGCAACGACGGCCTGGTCTACGTCTGCGATCGACCGAACAACCGCATCCAGGTGTTCAAGAAGACCTGCGCGGTTCCTTCGGACACGAGCGTGACGCCGCCCACGCAGCCGCTCTGCACGCCGGAGCGGGTCATCTACATCGACAAGTTCCCCGAGGCGACCATGGCGAACCGCAACGCCATCCTGCGGTCCGGCACGCGCGCGTGCGACATGGACTTCTGGCCGAACAACGACACGCTCGGTGGCCTCAGCACCGGCCAGAGGTACATCATCGACGCCGATCTCGGGAACGACAACGCGTGGGTCATCGACAGGTTCAGCGGAACCACGGTCGGGGCGCTGGGGAGCTGCGGACAGGGTCCCTGCCCCGGGCACAACGGGGGTGAGTTTGCCTTCAGCCACACCCTCAACGTCGCTCCTGACAACCGATCGATCTACGTCGCCGAGACGATCACCGGCCGCCGCATACAGAAGTTCGTCCGCACCGATGACGACGACCACGACCACGACCACGACGGCAGATGAATGAACGTCCCGCTGGGCAGCGGTCGCAGCCGGCCGCTGCCCCCGGGCGATCGAGGGCAACGATGGCAAACCGGCGACCTTGCATTCCGGCAGCGATCGCGATCGCAATCCTTTCCGGCTCCCCGCCCGCGGCGGCTCATGACCTGCCCACGAACACGCTGATGAACGCGTTCGTGAAGGTCGAGCCCGGGCAGGTCCACCTGGTGGTGCGCGTTCCGCTCGACCTGCTGCGGAGCATGCCGTTTCCCACGCGCGGCGATCAGTACGACCTCGCTGCATCCGGCCCTGCGATCCGGACGGCGTTGAACGCGCTGGCCGAGGGCCTGCCGCTCCTGGCGGACGGCGTCCGCCTGGTACCCTCCACCGCGACCGGCCGGCTGACGGGCCCCGCCGACCGCAGCTTCGAGCAATACGAGCTCGCCGTCGCCACCGCCGATCGCCCGATC
>Ga0335081_10002888_pt1 | contig 27064 bp, 30 predicted proteins | sample Lox_Sample_35_FD_206713 | JGI IMG/M metagenome (GOLD analysis project Ga0335081, IMG submission 206713) | Soil microbial communities from Loxahatchee National Wildlife Refuge, Florida, United States - Lox_Sample_3.5 | ecosystem: Environmental > Terrestrial > Soil > Wetlands | place: USA...
TTCCCCTTTCGGAGTCTCAGCCGATTCATCATCGGCGCCGGTTAGTCGGCTGGGCAGAAGCTCTGCCAGCAAGCTTCGTTCTTACGAACACTCCTACTAAGCGCCACAGCGGCGCACGCCCTTCGGGCTTCCATCCCTCGCGCGAATATTGAACCCCTCGCCGGGGGCAGTCGGTCCCGCGTCCCCGCGTCTCCTTCGCTCTTCGAGCGAGCGACGCGGGCGCTATACTGACGCTCCTGCGGCTGCCCGTTTAACCGGTCTTCTCTAACCGGGGTTGGGGCGTCAAGAGTATTTCGCAGCATGGCTATCTCATCCGCATCTCCGCGTTCTACGTAGCCCAGAGTGTCAAAGCCGCCGGCGAGCGCGCTTCTCTGCGAGGTCGGGATTCCGCCTCATGATGATGTTCGTGAAGAAGTGGCGGGGCCATCTCGGGGACGCAGTCACGAAGCCTATCGGCTCCCGCTGCTGACCGGTTATCGCCCTCGCCATTTCTCGTCCTGCCGGACTCCTTGACAGCCCTGCGGCTGTATCTTTGTGCATTACTTGTTTCGTGTCGTCACGCCGTCACCTGATCCTCCCGTCCCCACCGAAAGTCAGTGCCGTCGCGCCACATGCGGTGCAGGATGACTGCGAGCTTGCGCGCCACGGCGACGCAGGCATTCTTGAATGAGCTGCGCTTGGCGATGCGCACACCCCACGCCTTCAGCGCACACCACCTTCTAGTGTTGATCAGCAGAGCGTGCGCCGCTTCGTATAGGTGTTTGCGGGCAAAGTCGTCTCCGCATCGCGTAATGCCTCCATTATAATCGACCTCACCTGAGGCATATTTCCGCGGCGTTAGGCCGAGATGGACGCCGACTTGCCGAGATTTGTGGAAGCGCTCGGGATCATCGATCGCGGTCTTGAATGCGAGCGCCGTCAGCGGTCCCACGCCGGGTGCTGTCATGAGACGGCGGCAGACCACGTCCTTGCGGACAAAGCTTTCAATCAGACGCGTTAGCAGCTGTATTTGCTCACGCATGACCCGCCTGGCCTCAAGCAGCGACGCAATTCCCACCTCGAGATCGCCATCCTCAGCAATCAGCTCGCGCACACGTTCCTCAAATCCGCTCTGCCCGATGACGCCGACCTTCAAGCCGAACGTCCGCAGCACCGCCCGGATGTGATTATCGAGGTCGCGCTGCTTATCGAGCAGGCAGCGGCGGCTGCCCATCAGCGCCCGCAGCTTCTGACTATCCTCGCCCTTGATGTGCACAGCCTTGAACCAACCAGTCCGCATCATCTGCGCGAGCGCCCGTGCATCGTTGCGGTCCGTCTTGACCCTTTGCGCTTGCATTACGCCTTTGGCGTGCCGGGTCTCGACGCAGGTCACCGGCAGCCCCGCAAGCGTTAGTCCCTTGTGCAGCCACGATGAGCACTGACCGGCCTCAAGCCCGATACGCTCAAACGTCAGCCCGGTATCCTTTAGCCACGCGATCAACATGTCCGGCTGGGTATCCGCCACGCCCTCTCGAACGATATTCCCGTCCTGGTCGACAATGCAGATTGCCGTGAGCTTTAAAGACACATCGAGTCCGACAAAGCACTTCATGAGAGCCCCCTCGTTTTAGTTGTTTGCAAGAGCGCACATATAGCACGCGGCTGGGGAGGGACGGCCCAACCCCGGTTACCTCATCTCGGGGCTGGCGAATGGCCTGCACTGCGCTCCGGCTCATGCGCCCATTTTTCGTTTGATTGCAAGTGGGGCCTGCGGCCCCCAGGCCGTCAAGGCCAAGGCGAGCGACGGCAGAGCCGTCGGCCTTGACGGCCAACCCCCGCTCATTGGCGCGGGCCTAGTTCCGGTTGCATGCGCAACCGGCAAACTAGGAGGAAGGTCGTGCGAGCGGATGTCTATCAGCGCATCACCGATCAGATCGTGAGCGAGCTTGAGCGCGGCACCAGGCCGTGGCTGAAACCCTGGAGCGGAACGCATGCGGGGGGGGCGAATTACCCGGCCACTCCGTGCGAACGGGATTCCGTATCAGGGCATCAATGTGCTGATGCTGTGGTCTGCGGCCATCGCGCGCGGCCACGCTTCGCCGATCTGGATGACCTTCAAACAGGCCAAGGAACTCGGCGCGCATGTTCGAAAGGGCGAGGAAGGTTCGCTTGTCGTTTACGCCGACAAGATCGTCCGTACCGAGGCCGACCGCGAGACCGGCGAAGAAGCCGAGCGCGCCATCCCGTTCATGAAGGGCTACACGGTCTTTAACGTCGAGCAGATCGAGGGCTTACCCGCACATTTTTATGCCAGCCCCGCGCCGCGTACCGAGCCTGTGCCGCGCATCGCGCGTGTGGAGGCGTTTTTTGCGGGGGCGGGGGGGTGAAATCCGCCACGGGGGCAACAGGGCGTTTTACAGCGTCACTCACGATTTCGTGCAGATGCCGCCGTTCGCAGCTTTCCGCGACTCCGAAAGCTATTACGCGACACTTGCGCATGAAATGACGCATTGGACGCGGCACCCGTCGCGCCTCAATCGCGATTTTGGCCGTAAGCGCTTCGGCGATGAAGGCTACGCGATGGAGGAATTAGTTGCCGAGCTTGGTTCGGCGTTCCTTGCCGCCGACCTCGAATTGACGCCCGAGGTGCGCGACGATCATGCGGCTTACATCGCGTCGTGGATTAAGGTTCTCAGGGGCGACAAGCGCGCGATCTTCACCGCCGCCTCGCATGCGCATCGCGCAGCGGATTTCCTGCATGACTTGCAGAAGGCTGCTTCCGCGCAGGCGGACGCCGCGTGAGGGTCGCGCTATGGCGAAGCCCGATACCCTCATCATTGACGGTCACGCCTTTAGCTGGCAGCGCCTCGTCGAATTGCGCCGCCAGCAGCTTGAGGCATGGCGGGCCGATCAATGTCGTCAGCTCACCCTGTTCGTGCTGAAAAGCGACAGCCGCCCCGAAGCGGAACGTACCGCAGCCGGCCGTTACCGGGAGCCGACTCTCCCCGGCCTCATGGCATCCGAACCGAATTCTGAACGCGGTTGAGCGGCGGCGGTCTCGCCGACAAGCCGCGCCGCCGCTTGCGCCCGACGCGGATCGCACTTGCCAGAGATGTTTTGCCGTTGGTCGGCTTCGCGGGCGTCCGGTGACTGGCGGGCGCTCATGGTGTTGGCATCCTTTCGATCCGCAATGCAGCACGCGGCTTCGTTTATGTGGGGCTTGTGCCCGCGCGCGCTCCGCGTTCAACGCCGCTCGCTTCCGCGCTGCGCTTCGCTCCGCTTGTGCAGCTCCGCGCCGCTGCGCGGTGCCCTTCGGGCAGCGTTTGAACGCGCCGCTTGCCCGCGCGGGCGATGCAGCCCCACGAAGCCGCAATAGTGCTGCTTCAGCTTCAAACCGAAAGGACATCCCATGAGCAAGACACCCAGCCTTCCCAGCCACCGCGTCTACGCCGTGACCAAGGACGGCAAGCAGAAGTTCTGGCGCGCGATCGGGGCCGCATGGCCGCACAGCGACGGCGAGGGCTTCTTCCTGAAGCTCGATTACCTGCCGCTCAACGGCGCGCAGATCGTCATTCGCAAGCCGAAGGCCGAGGAAGTCGAGGTGGCTCAAGCCGAACTCGTCTAACCCTGCGGGGCCGCCCCGCACGCGCGGGACGGCCCATTCGCTTTTCAGCAAAGGAGTTTGACCATGACCAGTCCTTTTCTCGACGCTCTATCGACACACGATCTCAAGAACGTCTGCCGCCGGTTCAACGCCCTCAATGATCACCGGGCGCTGCATGCCGGCTTGGCAATTCTTGAACGGCGGCTCTCCGTCGACCTGACACGCACGTTCGATCCGTTCCAAGCCTTTTGCACGGAGCTTGAGCGAACCGCCGAAGGAGGCGCAAGGTAACTCAAACATCGACTCGGCCTCGCAGTGTGCGAGGCCGAGTCATCAATCAGCTTCACGAGGAGGGCCTATGATCAGAAGAAAGTTCAAACGACTCTTTCGAGCGCACGTCCATGCGAATGACGGCTCGCCAGTCGCGCTCATCTGGGTTGGCGACCAGCACCACGCGACGCTGATAAACCCGGCATCGGGGCGCGTGCATGCCTACGTCAGCCATGACGGCTTCGGCAAATACGAACCTGTCCTGTTCGTTTTGCCCTTGCGGGCCATTTATCTGCTGCGGCACCAAGCGGGAATGCTCGTTTCGGTTCTGCCGTTTCCACGCCTGGGGGTCGAACTGTACCGGATTAAGGACACCTCGATGCCTGAGGTTCAGCAGGTGGTCGAAAAACTACTAGCCATGAGCCATGGCTGAGTGACTTGTCCTGTCCGCGACGCGGGGGTTTAGGCTCTTACGAACTGGCGAGGAGGCCTTACGCTGAACAGCTTTTCGATACATGCACGCGTGCAGCGCACAAAATCAAAGTTAAATCCCATCAAGCATATTCTGTGTGGCCGACACGAAGAAATTTCTCACCTGACAAACGCCGAACGGAATCAGTCTCTTTGTTGCTGAATCGTTTTTTGGTCACAATGAGTCTTTAAGATTGCGTAAAAGAGGAAGAGTTAACATCGCCTGCAAGCCATGTGATGTATATACGTTTTGCTCACCGCAAAACGTGCACATCACGGCTTGGCAAGGGGCCTCCGGCCCCGTTGCATCCCCGGCGTAAGGGCTATTTGCTCTCCCGGGCGTACCGCGTGCAAGGGAGGCGCGCGGCGATGAGTGATGGATTGCTCGCGCGTGCGAAGAAAAAACGTGCCCCATGGCGCGGTCGCAAGCGCGTCAAAGATTCCCGGGATGTCACTGTTCCGGTGCGCTGCACCTACCGGGAGCGGGCGGCGATTAGAGCGGCGGCCGAGGAAGCGGGACTCAGCGTGGGCGCCTTTTTACGGGCCTTAGCGCTTGGCGATCCCGGACCGCGTGCTGTCAGAAAACCCCCTGTTGAATTTACAGTCCTGACGCAGCTGCTCGGCCAAATCGGCAAGATCGGCGGCAACATCAATCAGTTCGCACACGGATTTAACCGCACCGGCATGATACCCAGCTTCCCCGAATGGCTCGCCATGCGCCGCGATATCGGTGAGATGCGCAACGCCCTGCTCAAGGCTCTCGGCCGTGATAATCAAAGGTAGCGCGTCGGGACGCGCGCAGCATTTCGCGGAATACCTGACGGCCCAGGGCCAGAACGAGCGCGTTCGTATCGTCGAAATCCGCGGTGTCGCCGCGGATAACGTGGCCGACGCGGTCCTCGAAATGGACGCCCATGGCGCGGGCACCCGTGCCCAAAAACCGCTTTATCACGCACACATCAACAACCGTGCCCATGAGCGAATGACCGATGAGCAGCGGGCTTATGCCGTCGATCGGCTCGAAAAGGAGTTGGGATTGACCGGTCAGCCGCGCGTCGTTGTGGTCCACGAAAAGAAAGGCCGCGAGCACTGCCACATCGTCTGGTCCCGCATTGATTTGGAGCATGGCGTCGCTATCAGCGACAGCCATAACTACGTCCGCCACGAGATCGTCGCGCGCGAGCTGGAGCGCAAATTCGGCTTCGACCGCGTTCAAGGTGCGCATGCCGAGCGCGACGGAAGGGTGCGTCCGAACCGGACCGCCGACCGCGCCGAGATACAGCAGGCGGAGCGGTTGGGAATCCCGCGAACAGAGACGATGCAGCTTGTGACGACCTTATGGTGTTCAGCCGATAACGGCCAGGCTTTCGCGACTGCCCTCGAAGATCAGGGCTGGTTATTGGCGCGCGGCGACCGGCGCGACTTCGTTGTCGTGGACCCGAAAGGCGGCATTCACAGCCTAGCGCGTTGCGTCGAAGGCGCCAAGGCGAAGGATATCAGGGCGCGACTGATCGATCTTGATCCAACGCAACTCCCGAGCGTCGCCGAAGCCAAGATGGTTCAGGAAGACCGAGCGCTTGGCCTAATCCCGGATCGTGACCACCGCAAATGGGAGGATAAGCTTCTGGCGGCCGGGCTGGCGAAGGCCGAGCGCGATGAAAAGGGTATGCTGCGCATCCCGGAAGCTTTCGTGGCGCGCGACTTGGCTTGGCACCAAAAGCAGGCGGAGCGCCCCTACACGGCGACCGAAAAACGCGTGATGGAATGTTACGAGGCCAGCCGGACCGATCAGGAATTCGCCGATAAACTCGGCAAGGCGGGATTGCGGCTGGCCGTTGCAACCGCCGGCGATCTCGAGCACCTGAGCACAGAACGGGCCGCTGCGTTCGCATCCGGAGGAATGGGCGAGCGCTTGCGTCTGCCACCGCAGCTTCGAAAAGGCGAATTGGTCGTCGTCGACCGCTACGGCCAAATCCATCGATTGAATGCGCACAAGATCGATGTAGCCGCCCTTGAAAAGCGTTTTACCCAAGGGGTAGGCCGCAGTCCCGGCGGCATCATGGAGGCACGCCGGGACGCTTTGCTTCACGCGGTGCCGGCAAAACAGGCGCGCGCACCAGAACTGCAGCGCGCGAGCAGTAGCGAAACCCGATTTGCAATATCGCGCGGATTGACGGCACGTGCCGCCGATGGTCCGGGCCGCGCGGCGACGGGTCTGTTCGATAGCTTCGCCAACATCGTGGAGCGTGGCTTTTCGGGGCAACCCGCGCAGTCCGATCGCGCACGCGAGGAGGCGGAGCAAGTACCGCAGGATTCCGAACAGCAGGTCCAGCACCAAGCTTCCGTCGAGGCGCTGCTGCGGTCCGCCCAACAGCGGCGCGAGGCCTTGTTGCGCGAGTTCGGCCGTGAAATACCGAACGAGCACGAGGCGGATATCGAACGGGGTCACGAGCGCGACCGAAAGCTGGACAGCCGACGAGAGCGATCGCGATAGCCCGCCCGGCGCAGGGGCAGCGTCGGGTCGGGAAGCCGAGCAGCCCCGCGCCGCATCCCGGCGCGGAAGGCGAGACGGGCGAAGCATCAATTTTTATGCGCATTTGAATCAAATGCCGGCGATTTCGCTCGCTGGCAAAGCGAGCGGCAATTCCGGCATGCCCTCAGGAGCGCAAGGCAGCGCTCTCCGTGAGTTTTGCACAGCGGGCCGCACGATCCTCTCTCCCGGTGAGCTGACCGATCCGCGTGAGCTATCCGCACAAGTTCAAACGGATAGGACCGGCCTGGATATTGGCGGCGAAGAACCGGCGCCGGCGATCGAGAGCGAACTTGGTACAGACCCGCCGGCGACAGACGATGACATAGAACGGATCGCAGGCGCCGCCCGCGCCGCCGTCATGGCGGAATTTGCCGGACGCATCCAAGCAGCGCGCAAGTATCTACCACGTCATTCGGTTCGGGCAGCCGTCGCAGCCCTAAAATCGATGCGTAAAGCAGCCTTGGCGCTTGTCAAACGCAATGCGGCGCAGCAACGCGCCGCGCGGAGAGCCGCGCACAGGCCGAAGCGACCAAATCGCTCCGGCAAAACCGGTCCGCCGCGCAAAGGGCTTTAATCACGCGGCCTGAAATACGGGTTTGGATCGAGCCCGGCGCCGTACCGCGTTTCCCAATAGCCCGAAACCTGCGTGAAAAACGGCAATGGCACATCCTTGGCCAGACACAGCATTTGTCCGGGCGGCATGCGCATCAGATCCTCGGGTCGATAACGCGCAAACTGGTGGGGCGCATCATTCCAATTGACCCGACCCTCATCGGTGGTGCTTCGGCTTCGCACATTGCGGATCATTTGCCCGCACATGTCGGAGAGGTACTGCGCCGTGAACAAATCCCGCGGCGCAAACGCGGTGATCAGCCCGGCATTGCCGATAAACGTTTGCCAACGATCAGAATAGAGCGCTTTCAGCTGATTAAGGTCCTGAAGGATCGGCCACAACTGTACCCCGAACCCACGTGCGATTCCCATCGCGTTTTCGATCGGCGGCAGATAGCCCAGGGCAGCAAATTCGTCGAGAATGAACAGCACGGGCGGGAGGGTGTCGCTCGGTGGAGAACGCAACAATGAACGTAGCGCCGAGGTCACGATAAGCCGCAGGAAATTCGCATGGCTTTCAAGGCGGTCGGCGGGCAGAACAAGATAAACAGTCGTAACTTCACGCTTGAGCATGTCCCAATCAAAGCCAGGTCCGCTCAAATCACGCCGTACCGGCGGACTGTCGAGGAAATTAGTTTCGTTGATCGTAGTGGAGATGATATCGAGTACCGAACGGCTGCCGGTCACAAATCGCCCTGCCTTCGAGCGCAATGGCTCGTAGCTGCTGAGCGTCATATCAGCGATTGTTCCTTGCAGACCGTCTTCCGTAAAAGGTTGAGTCAGTGTTCTGCGTACATTCGCAAGATTGGCGTCCGCACCCTTCGAGAGTTTCTCATGCATGACCATGGCGGTCATGAGCGCCTGACCAGAGGTGTTGAAAAACGCACCCTCATGACCTCCGTGCTCGGCCACGAGCGCGAGCCCCATAAGGCTTGCATCGTCCGTGAAGTTATCTGACGCTGGATTCAGCTCGGCCATCGGGTTGTAGCCATGGCTTGCGACATGGGGTAACTCATCGGCGAGCACATTGAATGGATTGATCACGAAGACGCGGCCCAATCTGGCCCTAGCGCGGCCGGTTATTGCCAGGGCCTCGCATTTGGGATCGGGAATAACGACCGATTGTCTCAAGCGAGCCAGATTTGGAACTATCAAGCCGCTTGTCTTCAAAGAGCCGTTTGGGCCAACTGTTATCGCGTGGATCGGGCTTTTGTACACGACCTCTTCTCGTGCACGTCGCCCCTCCAATAACCGGCCAAGGAAGAGCCCTTCGTCGTTGGATTTACGCCACCACGGCATAGGTCACCGCCGTCTCTCAAGCATACCAGCGCGCCGGAGTGCCTCTCGGACCGAGGGCTCGCGATGCCTTGGCTGGCCAATAAAGCCGGCAAGCGATCCAAAAAAGTGCTGACCGCCGTGATAGGCGAACCACCCGGCGATAAAGAGCAGGAACCAGTTTCCCCCTGAGTTCCAGGCGATAGCAGCCGCAATCATTAGGAGCACCAAACCGAACGGCACCCGGACGAGCGCCCGCATCACCATGGCGACGAAAATCCACCCGATGACGATGAATTCCACTGCCTCGACGACCCACATAGCAGAATGTCCGGATATGCACTGCTTACGCCACCGCCCCGCGCATGCTTACGGCTTGCTGATATTGAGAGTAAGCATTGCGTGCTTCGCCGAGATTGTTCGTTCCTGCCATGCGGCGCAAAATATTGAGCACACGCGAGCGCACAGTTGCCGTCGCGCCCTGCGGCAGAAACGGCTCCCAATCGATGCGGCTGGCTATTCGGTTCAGCTCCATCAGGGCGCTGACGGCGATGGCCTCCGAGGCTGCAACCAGATTCGCCATCAGCTTGCGCACCCCACTCGCGTTGACGCGGGTCGATTGCTTGGCGCGTTCGGTGTCGATCAGCGCCTTCAATTCGAGTAAGCGCTGTGTTTCACGGTTGATGGTGTTCATCCTTTCCGTATGTTTGCTTGCCCTGCGGCGCAGCGCTCCAGATTGTCCCGGAAGGCCGAACCCATTGCGTGCTTCTTCGGCGGCGTTTCTCAGAATGTCGGCCTTGCGGAATTCGTCTTGCGCCAGCTCATTGCGGGCGGCGATGAAATAGTCGAATTCCGACTCCGAAAGGCTGCCGAGCCGCCGCCACTCGCGGTCGGTGAGGGCCTCCCTGATCGCTCGGCGGACCTTGTAGCTTAGCACCGCATGCGTTTCGAACAGAGTGTCGCGCTTAAGCACGATCATTGTTGCAGTAAGCAGGGCCAACCAAGTGTCCCTCGATACTGAGGTTGCCCACGCCCAAAGCGCAATCAACTCAACGCTTGCCCACTGCCAAACAGCGCTCGCTAGGGCATCGATCATTATGGCCTCCTCCAATTGGCAGTTCGCTTTCCAGCGCCACATCGGTCGCAGCAATCGAAGAAGTTGCCGGTACCGGGCTCGCTGTATCGGCGCGTCCGCATCACGGGCTCGATGTGTCCGACGCAAATTCGCTCTCGGTAGACGGTCTCGACTTCCGTTCTGTAGACCGTCAGAAATCCCATCGCGCCGCAGGGGCACTTGACGGCAATTCCGTTTTCTTGCTCGGTGACGGCTCCCCGGCAGATTAGTGAGCGGCAGGTGAAGCAGTACAGCGTCCCGCCCGGGGTCGCACAGTGCGGGCATTGAACGTCGTCGAACACGATTCCTTTATCGTCGAAGGCACGCGCTCGCGATTCGTCCGCGTGCGACGCCGATAGCGCCGCGCCCCATAAAGTCTGCCAGATCAAGAACTGCTTCGGGTTGACCTCACTCCTCCGAAAACGGAGGGCTGCCGGCTTGTCCTGGACGGCGCATTTCATTGGGAGATCGAAATACGTCGCTGAGACTGCTACGTTCGGTCGTGCCGGCAGATTTCGGTCGGACGCGAGCGGGGAATAAGGATTCAAACGCTGAGGGCGATCCGGCAGGATGGCGGGCTCCGCGACTTGAGAACGGATAGGGAGGTTCGGGCGGCTCGGCACGGTCATTCGTTCCATCCCGCCGATAAACGGTCTCGCGAATGCTGCTCTCATATTCGCCTCCTTCTGCGTGCGTCTGTGTAAATGCCGAGGGCGGTGGCAGCGCTGGGGTGAAGATGCCCCGCAGCATCTCGCTGAGCTGCCGTTCAAGCTCCCTGAGCGCGGCCTTGGACCGTTCGACCGCTTGAATCCTCGGAATCGGCATGACCTCGATTGTGCGCGGCCTTGGTGGTGTTCGGCGCGAGCCGCGCGGGATCACACCATGGCGAAGGCGCCAACTCTCAGCCCAACTGCGGCTCATTGCTCTTTATCTCCGTCGACAGATTTCGAGAGTGGTGAAAGATTGAAGAGCGCCCTGTCTGCGGCAGTACGCGCGCGTCGATTGAGTAGACCCAATAGCGTTTCGGCAAACGGGCTCTGCGGTTGGGCGGTCATGTATTCGAGAGCGGCCTCGCCGGCGAGCAGGCGGCGCCGGTGGTCATTGGCGGCTTGTCTGGCGCGCTCCCGCGCGGCCACTTCCTTAATTTTTTTGTCTAGCTCCAAGGCTTGAGCACGAAGCAATTCTAATTCATGGCCTGTTTTGATGCGGGGCATGTAAACTAACTCCTCGCTTAGTTTGCGCCTATCGTATAAAGACCTACCAAACGTCGCCGCAAAATTTCCCGAGCCACAGACTTTTCAAAATCGAGCTTTGGCATGGTCATAAACTCCACGTGCGCGTCCTGACGGTCTCGCCCGGAAGTCCGACTTGCTTTGAGCCTCGAGTGCTTTGCGGAGTAATCGGAGTGCCTGATTGATCTCATCGGCTGTCTTCTGAAGGGCCATTTGCCGTGCATCTTGGCCTTCAAACCAATGCAATACGCTCCCTATGCCCTGGTGAAAGTCGTGGATATGCAAGGCAATGGCGACTGCGCCAGCGATGGTGACGCCGCTTAGAAATCGTCCATTGTGGGGACGACCGTATGCCCTACATCTTCTGCAGACTGGGCAATACTGTTTCTCACCGTTGATCTCTTCGCCTACCAAGTCTGGAATCGGAACATTGACGGCCATCCTAGCGCGCTCCATTTCCCGTTGTCGTCACAAGTCTGCATAGCGGAGGGATCGTCGGGCTTTGGCCAGGGCCGTGGAGCGCGCACCTGAAAAGTAGTCGTAAGCGGTTCTGGAGCTCGGCCAAGGTAATGACGCAGGGCGGCACTGCCCGTTGAACAGTTCGATGTTCAAAAGCCCATACGCCCATAGCCGTCCCCAAACGTTCTATCGCCAAGCGTATTTCGAAAGCGCCACCGCGAGATTTTGGGATTTGGCGTCCTTCACGTGTCTCGCGCCCCTCCGCCTCGCATTAATCGCGTGTGTACGCGTTGACACGGAGATTGGCGACCGCATCGGGTACGCGCAACCGCGGAACGCGGCGGCGTGTACCATGGTCCAGCAGAAGGACCGGCAAGTACTTGTTATCTAAGCCAAGATTAGCTTGCGCTGCCTTTCATGGCGACGGTCGATTGCCGCGCACTACGCGGCGCGGTGCGTCAACGCGCCGTCGAGGTGCGGCTATCTGTTGGCCGTGCAGCCAATATTCTCTATTCCACGTAATTCCAGTCTTCCAGTCACGGTAGATTACCGCAGGCCCGTCATTTGGGTCGCGATGCAATTTACCATTCCAGATATAATGTTCTTGCACCACAACACCGGTATTGCCGTCGCGATCAATGAAAGCGGCTCCATCCGCAGGATCTCGGTGTTGACGACCCTTCAAGCGATATTCTTCGAAGGTGACCGCTCCGGTTGACCACCGACTAATGCTCGCCGGGCCGCCTTCCCTGTGCAGACGACCATTTACTCGATACTCCTCGAATGTAATCGTTCCGGTGGCGCGACAGCGCTCGATGACAGCGGGCCCCTCAAGCGGGTCGCGATGTCGCTTTCGACCTACCCGGTAAACTTCTTTCGTAATAATTCCGGAGACCAAATCGATCTCGCGCGTCAACGTCTTCGTCATCCCACGTGCAATGAAGTTTAAGGATAGCGCTAAGATAATATTAGATCCATAAAGAATGCAACGACATAGTGTATCGATGAATATTGTAAAGTTGGCTCTCTCGAAATTTGCTTGTAAATCAATGTAATACATTGGTAAGTGTACGCAAGATCGTATAAGTATTATGCAACCGCCGATCTAGATTTGATGTCGGGGCCCCTTTCGAGCCAATGCTTCACAGACCCCGGTCGTGTCTGCCACTAAAAAGAACCAATTCCATAAATTGAATGACTGATTATGCCCACGCGACTCTCCACCATTATGAGACGCCAGTCGCGGGATGCCCTGCAGCTTCTGATCCAGATCATCGATGTTTTCGCGAAACGCGCCGAGGATGAAAAATTCAGATGCGCCATACTCAGAGCGTACAGACAATTGTATGGCCGCAAGCCGGACGTCCGAAGCAGCCCCATAGACAAGGCCTTTTACTATAAATTTTTCAACCAGGACCGACATCGTTTTTACGGAGCACTGAAGCGTAATATTGAGCACGGCCGCCTGCCGATTTCCATCGGACGGCTAAAGTGCTTTAGCGCCGCGCTCAAAATTCTCGGATGCCGTTCATCGCATGAACCAACGACAGAAACAGAGGATCAATTCAGTGTTTGGCTTGTTTATTTACGTGACGTACGAAATAAGAGTTCTGTTTTCATACCCCTGAATGCGGAGGTGGCGGAAGACGACGAAATTCAGCCAGCTACTGCTGCCGCCCCAATCATCGCCATTCTTGAAAATTATGGATGCGCTGCAATTGTTGGGGACTCCAATGCACGTACGGAATTGGCGACGAAAACCATTGAGGCTTCACAAGCACTAGGCTGGGGCGTGCTTCAGTACGATACCTCGTACTGGGTGAAATCGACTAGTCGCAGCGAAAAGGCACCAAAGTTTTTTATTGGTCTATGGATAAAGCTCTTACGCCAATTGACTGAGCATGGAAAGAAACCGAGTGGAAACCTTGCCGCTAAACTTAGAGCCCAAATCCGCGAGTTTTTATCGATATGGAGCCCCATAAATACCCTCCCATCCGAACGTTACTTTATAAGTAAGCTCACTCCAATCGCGTCTAACTCCGCAACATCGCCTTGGGCGGCTTTCGGTAAACTGCTGACAGAATGCGGTCCTTTCGAAGACCAACACTTCGTTGCCGATCTCGCCAGAATTGTTCGTATCGGGTCTGGAAAGACGCTAATTGTGTTTAATGACATACGTGAACTAGATTCTGCACGAGAAACTTCCGAAGCACTTTTTGGTGCACCCAGCACAGACGGACCATGCTCCGAACTGCGCCTCCTCGTTACCTCACAAAACCAAGATGTTTTGGCATTTTGGGAAACTAACGCTATCAAACTGACCTATCGTATTGATGAGCACGTGACTCACTCATCAACGCGTCAAGCCACACCATCGAAACCTGAAAGCGCGGAGCCGACGCATCTAACCAATTTAGAGACTGTGAGCGACGGACTAGAACTCAAGGACCCACGCGTAGCGGGTGCTCATCTACGACAGGTTGGGCAAGGCGATAGTTTAAGAGCCAATGTTGCACGCGACAGATTCCAGGAACGCGGAGCGGACATTGCATTTCTTAAGCGCTTTATTAGCAGTCCACCCGGTGCTACGACGGCAGCGAATTTTGGATGGACGCTAGTGACTGGCCCCGCAGGCGCCGGCAAGACTCGACTAGCAATCGAATTTCTCGATATTGCGGAGGCTAAGGGCTTTAACGTTGGCTTTCTGCCGTTGGAGAGGGCGACAAGCCCAGATGTGTTTCGCTGGCGGCCGCACGGGCCAACATTCGTGGTCATCGACTACTCGGCTGAGTCGCCAGCTATCGTGGGCAGGTTGCTCAAGGAGTTTTCGTCAATCGCCGCAGCAGTCGGATTTCAATTTCCCGTCCGCCTACTCCTGTTGGAGCGTGAAGCCTCCGGCGAGTGGCTTAAGACGGTGGTGCCAGAAGACTCCAGCGGCGAGAACGTGCGAAGCTTTCGCTATTGGGAAGAACGCCGCGCGTACGAACTCACACCGCTTTCGGAAATAGCTTTGCATGCCATTATGCGTGGACGGCTGCAGACAACTGACATCTCGGATTGGGAGCTATCCGAGGTCTTATTTGCAATCGACCCATACCGTCCAACCGACAGCCCACCTCACGAGCGAAAGCCCGAGCCAAAACCTCGTCCATTATTTGCGGCTGCGGTTGCGGTCGCTATGGAAGATTTGGTTTCGAAGCGAGGTGATGTGCCGAATGCGATAAAGGTAACACGTGAGCTAGAGAAAAAGGATGTCCTCCTCAAAATTATCGAACGCGAGCGTGAACACTTTTGGCTGGATGGTTATTGCGCGGACCACCACACCGAAAAAGCTCGGTTGGCTCGACACGAAAATCTCTTAGTCGTAGCCACCATTGCGCTGGATCTCTCTCGTCAAAAATTCGAAGCTGAATGTCCGGAGGCGAGCCGCAAGTATTTACCCGATTGGGAATCGTTCGACGCGGATCGTTATCGTCGAATGGCTGGCGGTGATCCGCTAACGACGTTCAGACGACTTGAACCTGATATCCTGGGCGAGTTCTTTGTTCTGGATCGCCTTAAACGCCTCACGACAGTCGACGAGCGTCAGGCACTGATCAACGCGGGATTGTCACTTGGAGGTACCAAGGCGGCGCAATTTGTTATTCGGTGCGCTAAGGACTTTTGTGATGCTTGGCGAGATCTGGGTTTCTTAGAACCTTCTACGCCTGGGCCCGCGATGAGAGCCTTTGCTGAAGCCGCAATTGGATTGACGGAGCTATTTGACGAGCATCAACTTGAGAATACCGATTCCGTTATATCACGAGCGCTCAAGCTGGCCGAAGGGCAGTCTGATTTACTGCTCCATGAATTGGTGGCGAAAGCCCTTTTCAACAAGGGAGTAAGATTAGGTCGCCTCGGCCAGCTCAATGAAGCCATTACCGTATATGATGAAGTCGTAAAACGATTCCGACAAGGAGGATCGACCACGATTCAAGGACAGGTGGGCTACGCGCTCCTCAATCAAGGCTGTGCATTGGGTCAGTTAGGGCTTAACGATGAAGCGATTGCTATCTACGACAGCATTTTATCTCGACACGGCGCGTCACGTGAGTTAGCGTTGCAGTGCGTTGTCGCTAAGGCTCTCCTCAATAAAGGGGCCGTGATCGGAAACATGAATCGCAATGATGAGGCGATAGCAATTTACAATAAAGTCCTTAGCCGATACGACGCGGCCAACGACCCTGCCCTCTGTCACGTAGTTGCATGGACCTTGTTAAATAAGGGACACGCACTCAATCGGATTGGTTTGGAAGATGAAGCGATCGCCGAGTATGACAACGTCGTGAAGCGATTTGATGCGGCAGCCGATCCGAGATTGCGAGCGGCCGTCGGTGAAGCACTTTTTCGTAAGGGATGCCTCGCCGAGGACCAACGAAACGCAGAATCAATCGCCACTTATAACGATATCGTTCAAAGATACGGCAACGCCACACAACTGCGGCTGCGGCAGCTTGTCGTTGAAGCTCTCTACAATCAAGCCGTAGTTCTTAGCAATACGGGTAGAATTGATGAAGCTATCGGTCTGTATGAAAAGATCGTTAAACGATACCTTCATGCACCGGAACCGGAGCTTTATGAGCCCGCAGCATTGGCACAGCACAATCTGCGAATTGCACTTGGTCAAGAACAGGGCATCACAGCCTTCTGACGCCCACATCGGGCCGAGCAGGACTGTTCGGCGCGCCGGAGGAGTTTGTCGAGTCGGACGCCAAGCAGGCGCGCCACCACCTTAAGCTTGGTTTGTTCCTTGCTATCCCGCTGCGGTTTCGCATCCGCGGCAATAGGCTCCTCCTGCTGCTCCCCTGGATTACCGTCAGCCGCGGTCTTGAAACGGATTGCCGGGTGGTAAGCATTCGTGCTGAGGATCGTCGGGTTCACCATGGACTATCACTGGGATCACGCGGGTGGCTCGGTCGATTGCCCTAAATCACCGAAGCTCTTCATTGACGCACTGACTTTGCGTCGCATTGGGGGGCAAATCGCGATCGGAAATTATGAGGCGTCGAGCGCCATGACGCTCTGGTCCGTCAGTAAATGAGCGGCCGAAAAGTCGTCGCAATCACGGAAGATTAGCCGCAATGTCTGTGGGACCGGCCCGACAGGCATAACGCGCCCGATCAAGTCCTTGTCGATTCGATAGCCTTCGAGCGCCCTATGTAGCGACTTCGTCCACGCGCTGTCGCGGTGGCTGCAGCTGAGGAAGGCGCGGTATTTGACCGCCGCCATCGTTGCCGCTGGGTTGCCTATGCGCGTCCGAGCGGCAAAAAAACTCATTGATTTTGTTGATCGTTATTAAGGTTAAAACAGTATGGCCGATTCTGTTTCAGTCGACGCAACGATGCGTGCGCAGGCCCGCGACGGGATGAGCCTTTTCGGATCAGCCGGTATAGGCTTAAACGCTTGCCTTCAATTGTCTGCATCGGCGCGAATTCTCCCTGCGGTCGCCCTTTGGCGCGATACGGTTTCAGTGGCCGCAAGCCTTTCCACGAGGCGGACCAGCTCACGCCGGACATTGCGATCGGAGAGACGGTCGAACGCTTCGACCAACCGCAGCGCGTCGCGATTTTCCAGGAGATCGAACAAGCGGCTCGGTTTCACCGGCGTTTCGCCCGAATTCGGGGGCGCAGCGGAGTCATAAAAAAATGTTATGGGGACCTGGAGAAGGTTGCAGATTGCCAGCAGCCTGCCGGCGCTGACGCGGTTTGCGCCTTTTTCGTATTTCTGGATTTGCTGGAAGGTGATCCCAAGCCCTTGCGCAAGCTCCTGTTGCGTAAGCCAGCATTCGAGGCGGCGCGCGCGGATACGGCGACCCACCTCCACATCCCAAGCTTCCACCCGCCTTGGGGGTAGCCGCTTTGCGGGCATCGCGGACTTGCTCCGATTCCGGGAAGATTAGCCCGGTAGTTGAAGCCCTTATTACGATGCGCCCGTAAGATGTTCCGGAGGAGTTGCTATCAACAGAATTGCTTATACTGTCAAACTGTCAATAATTCGGCGGTAAAGCTTGCGATCATCTGCGACCTGTAGTAGCGTGCGCGCCGACCGATGGCTCGATGAGCCCCGCAATCCGGGGCGTTCAGGAGGATTCAACAGAATAAGCAAGACGGTCGCGTCCGGGCGTCGGCCTCCGGCCGGCGAGAGGGGCGCGAATGCTCACCGGCGGGAGACCGCCCGGCAGTCTCTATACGAGCGCCGGGCAGCGAAAATATCTGACACCCGCCGAGCGCCACCGCTTCCTTGACGCCGCTTATGCGTGTCCGCGCCCCGATCTCCGGACGCTATGCCTGACGCTCGCCTATACCGGCTGCCGGATATCCGAAGCGCTGGCGCTCACGGCAGGTTCGATCGAGCGCGACGCCGGGTTTATCGCGATCCGATCGCTCAAGAAACGCGCGGGCGCCGTCGTATTCCGTGAGGTCCCCGTGCCCGCCGAACTCTTCGGCGTGCTCCATAAGGTGCACGGCCTTGAAGACCGCAGCGCGCAGCTCTGGCGGCTCTCGCGCTGCCGCGCCTGGCAGCTCGTCAAAGGGATCATGCGCGAGGCGGGGATCGCGGCAGGTCCGCACGCCACGCCAAGAGGCCTGCGCCACAGCTTCGGCCTGCACGCGATCCGTTCGGGCGTGCCCCTCAACCTGGTGCAACGTTGGCTCGGCCACGCCAGCATGCACACGACCGCGATCTATTTGCAGGCCATCGGCGACGAGGAGCGTGAAATCGCCGCGCGGATGTGGATCGACCAGCGCCACGCGAAGGCAAAGGCTTCGGTTCGCGATCCGTGAGCCCGTTCGACATATTGCGGAGAAGAAGGTTTCCGAAGCGCAGCGCCACCGGCGAAAGCCAGAGCGCCATCGCGCGAAGCCTTCAGGTCAGCGCGTCGACGATTTCGCGGCTCGAACAGCAATCAGTAAGCGGCTAGGTGGTCATCCCGGCCATCTATTCGATCGAACTAAGGCCTTGAAATAACTGTGCTGGTAACTACTTCTTGAAATTGGGTAACGCTTGTGTTACCCTAGAAAATGCCTGAAATACGCTACTACGTGGCCTCCGAGGGCCGGCAGCCGTTTGCAGAGTGGTTTACGGAATTAGACGCGGTTGCACGAGCCAAGGTCACGCGCGCCGTTGTACGACTGGAGCAGGGCAACTTCTCCAATGTAAAATCGGTCGGCGCGGGTGTGTTTGAATATCGGATCGATTTCGGGCCTGGCTATCGCGTCTATTTCGGACAGGACGGCCAGACGTTGGTGATCTTATTGACGGGCGGCACGAAGAAACGCCAGCAGCGCGATATCGATGAGGCTCACGCCTATTGGCAGGACTACAAGGACAGCAAGCGCGGACAACGCTGAACGGAGACGATAGATGGCACGGACAAAAAGCTTTCGGGACTTGGTTGAGCATCACGTCAAAGGCGACAAGAAATTCGCCGAAGCTCTTCTACGCGAAGGCATCGACGCGATGCTGAGCGGCGACCTCGACGCCGGCAAGACAATCATGCGCGATTACATCAAGGCGACCGTCGGCTTCGAGAAGCTTGGCGCGGCAACCGGCGCGCCGCCGAAAAGCCTGATCCGCATGTTCGGTCCGCGCGGCAACCCTCAGGCCAAGAATCTGTTCAGCGTCATCGGTTATCTGCAAAAGCGGGCGGGCGTGCACCTTCACGTCGCCGGATAGAGAATACGTCCATGCTTCCGGCGCACAGGGTCGCCCCCATGACGCAAGATCAGCGCGCCGGGCCTGACCGAATCTACCCATGGCCCCGATTCTGGGTTCCGCAAGACGGCGTCATCGACCTGTCTGATGGCGGCTTTCTGCACGACCCCACCGGCTGGCTCGCCGGAACGCGAGGGCCAATGCCGCTCGCGTCGCTTCAGCACTCGCGGGCGCTCGCCCTGTTGGGCGAACCGGGCATCGGCAAATCGACGACTCTGAAAGAGGAAGCCGACCGCGTGGCTTCGCTACCCGCGTCTTCTAACGTGGTCTCCGCTTACGTCGATCTGCGCGCCTATTCGACCGAGACTTTTCTCTACCAGCGCGTCTTCGAGAGCGAGAAGACGATCGCCTGGAAAAACGGCACCTCGCACCTTTTCCTCCATCTCGACAGCCTCGACGAATCGCTTCTTCGCATCGACTCAATTGCGAATTTGCTCGCCTCAGAGCTGCCCGGCCTCCCCACCGACCGCCTATCCATCCGAGTCGCCTGCCGCACGGCCGTCTGGCCGGCCGCGACGCTGGGGGCCGCCTTGACCGACATTTGGGGCGAGGCTGCGGGAACGTTTGAACTCGCGCCGCTGCGCCGCAAAGACGTTTTCGCGGCCCTCGACGCCCACGGCATTTCCATCGAAGGTTTCATGCGGGCGCTGCTCGCCGCTCAAGCAATTCCCTTCGCCATCAAGCCGCTTACGCTCAAGATGTTGCTCGCGATCTACCAGCAGCGGGGCGAACTGCCCAACAGCAACATCGATCTCTACAAGCAAGGATGCCTCGCGTTCTGCGAGGAACAAAACAAAAGCCGGCGCGACTCGGGCCGCCGTGGAAATCTCAATGCGGGCCAGCGCATGCGTCTCGCCGCCCGGATCGCTGTGGCCACGGTCCTCGGCAACCGCTCTGCCGTCTGGACCGGACCGGAGGTCGAATGCCCCCTTGAGGATATTCCTGTATCCGCGCTTGCGGGCCACCGTGAGGACGGCGCCTTCGCCGCCTTCACCGCGATCGATGACGATATCCGCGAAGTGCTTGATACCGGATTGTTCAGCTCGCGCGGCGACCATCGTATGGGTTGGGCGCACCAGGGCTACGGCGAGTTTCTCGCGGCGCTCTATTTCTTTGAGCGGGGCGTTCCCGCCGCGACCATGCTGAAGGCTTTGCTCCATCCCGCCGGCGGCTTGATTCCGCAGCTTTCCGGTTTCGCCGCATGGGCGGCATCGTTAAGCGGCGCCTTGCGCGCAACCCTCATCGCCGACGAACCCATCGCGCTGCTCAGGGGCGACCTTTCCGGTTGGAGCGACGGCGACCGAACCTCGCTTGTGAAATCGCTGCTTGAGGCAGTCGAGAACAAAAAAGTCGCCGACTCGCCGTACAGCAACGCCGAGGCGTACGCAAAGCTCAACCACCCTGGCTTAGCCGCCGAATTGCGGCGCTTCATCACCGACGGCCAGCTTAGCGTCACGACCCGCCGCCTAGCCCTCGTTATCGCCGAAAAATGCAGACTCACGGAACTGCAACCCGCGCTTCTGCAGGTGGCCCTCGACGATGGCGATAGCTCACACGTGCGCGCCGGGGCCGTTTCGGCGCTCAAACATTGCGGCGACGCCAGCGTTCCGGCTCTCATTCGACCCTTGGCGTCCGGCCAGGCCGGACCCGATCCAAACGACGACATTAAAGGCAACGCTCTCGATCTGCTCTGGCCCGACCACTTGACCGCGATCGAGCTTTTTCCATTGCTGACGCCGACGGCCGACAATTACTTCGGCGCTTACGCGCTCTTCCAGATGGCCCTGCCAGACTCGCTGAAGACCGCCGACCTGCTGCCGGCGCTCACATGGGCCACGCAATTCATCGCGAAAAGCGGCCACATGGGCGGCTACCGCGCCAAGAGCTTGGCCGACGCCATCATGTTCAAGGCGTGGCGCGTGTTCGAAAATCCCGAGCTGAAAGGCCCCTTCCTCGAACATATTGCCGTCCGGCTGCGTCATCACGGCGATCTATGCCGGGGAACCGACCATGACGCGCAGCAAGCTTTCGCCGAGTCGCTGCGCGACGATGCCGATAGGCGCCACATGTTTCTACTTGCCCTTTGCGCCGGGGCGCTCAACCGGCTTGATGCTTACAACTACCGTCGCGTAGGCTTGCTTCTTGAAGCCGACCTGGATTGGCTTCTCTCGATTGCGCCCGGCGGGTCAACCCCGGCGCCAGATCTCAACATCGAGACCCTGTTCAATCTTATCGAATGCGCCTTCGTTACGGAAACCGTCGCCCATTTCGAAGCCCTTTACGCCGCAGCCGAGCGTTGGCCGGCGTTGCGTGCGCGCTACGCCATATGGTTCGACGGCGCGCGGCTGGATTCACCGGAAGTCGCGCAGTGGCGGGAACAGCAGGAGCAGTTGCGCGCGCTTGAGGACAGTATTCCACCGCCGGTCGTACCGGACCCGGCCAGCAAAGTTCTCGCGCTACTCGTGGAAGCCGAAGGCGGCCGCTGGCAGGCGTGGTGGCAGCTCACTTATTATTTGATGCTGACGCCGAAAAGCCGGGCTCTCGCCTACGATCTTGATTATTTCATCACGGCCATGCCGGGATGGGCCGAAGCCGACGACGAGCTTCGGCGGCGGATTACTGTCTCTGCCGAACGATACCTCACCGACGCGGAGACCACCACGGATGCCTGGCTGGGGCATGAACCCATGCCCATCCAAATGAACGATGTCGCCGGCCTTCGCGCTTTCATTCTCCTCAGGCAGTTGTCCCCCGAGGGGTACGCTCGCATCGCGGATCAGACTTGGAGGAAATGGGCGCCGGTGATCGTCGGACTTCCGCGGCGCACCGTCATCGACAAATCCCCCGAAATCGCAGCGATCTTGACCGATGCTCTTAGCCATGCTCCGGCTGAGTCCGTCGCCGCCGTTCGCACGATCATCCAACTTGAACGCGAAAGAATCCGCGCGCCCGGCGCCACGTCGAAGCCGGGATCGCCTTTCTTCATCCTTCGCGATCTGGAGGGTTGCTGGCACCACACCCTGCTCAAGGACGCCATCTTTGACGAGTTGCGCGACCCTGACAACACGCCAGCCGAATATGCTGCGTTTCTGGAAACCCTGCTTGAGGCCGGATTTGAGCCGGCCTTTGATCATGGTCTTGCCATGCTGGCCGGCGGAGGGCCAGCGACGCGCGCCCGCAACCTTGCGATCGCCGACGTGCTCCTTCGCCACGCGGCCGTTCGCTCGTGGCCCGCGCTGCGCACCGCGATGGAGTCCGACGATGATTTCGCCCGCGAAGCGCTACTGCGCGTCGCGGCGCACTTTAACTGGGACACGCCCTTCTACCTTGGCCTGAGCGAGCGCGACATCTCCGCGCTCTTCCTGCTGATGGCGCGCCTCTTTCCCCGAGACGATGAGGCGGAACCCGCGACGGGCTTTATCGGTGCCGGGGACTCGGTAGGTTATCTGCGCGACGGCATTCCGCGCTACCTGGCAAGCTTGGGGACCGAGGCCGCTGTGACGGCGCTCAGCGAGCTGATCGCCGGACACCCGGAGTTCGGCTATATGGCCTACGAGCTCAGTCTAGCCGAGCGCGCCATGCGCATTGCCACGTGGTCGCCGCTCAGCCCAAAAGAGGTGCTTGCGCTGGCCGACCAGCCGAATTTGAAGCTGGTGACATCACCTGCGGATCTCTGTGAGGTCCTGGTGGCGGCGCTTGAAAAATTCAATGCATCACTTCACGGTGCGCAGACTCCCGTGCGGGACTTGTGGGACCGGCAGAAAAACAAGGATATTTACCGGCCGATTGACGAGAATGCTTTGTCCGACGTGATCACGCGCTTCCTGCGGACTGAACTGGGCAGCACCGGCATCTTCGCCAATCGCGAGGTCGAAGTCAGCCGCGTCCCGGGAGCGCCCGTCGGGCAACGGATCGACATCCTCGTCAACGCGGTTCGCCGCCGGCCGGATGGCGAGCTGTTCGATCCCCTCGCCGCCGTCGTCGAGACCAAGGGGTGCTGGAACAACGAATTGTTTACGGCCCTCGAAGCGCAATTGTTCCGAAATTACATGATCCCGTTGCGCGCGCATGGCGGCATATATCTGGTGGGCTGGTTCGATACCGATAAATGGGACCCGGAAGACAGCCGGCGCAAACGCGTGCCCAAAATATCGATCGATGAGGTTCAGGCTCAGCTGGATCGCCAAGCCGCCGCGCTGCCTGAAGGCTTCATTGTGTGCCCGGTTATCGTCGAATGCCGCGTTCCTTCGACGACAAACGCGGCTTGATCGGAAACTTGGACGCCGATGCCCATAAGCACCATGAAGAGGAACCGTGATATCGAGCGGCATTATTTTGAGCAATTCCGTGCGGCCTACAGGCTCCCGAATGGCACTGTTGAATATGCGGACAGGCCCGACGTTTTACTCGAAAGCGAGCGCACGATCGGTATTGAGTTAACGCGCTTCTACCTGCAACCTGGCGGCTCATCTGGCGGCGAACAGCAACAGAAGCCGCGCCGCAAGCGCGTCGTGTCGGAAGCCCAAGAAATCCATCGCCGCGCAGGCGGCAAAAAGTTCGAACTTACGATTACATTTAATCCTGGCAAGCCCATCACTTCGGCAAGAAAAAGGATTCTGCCGAAGGAGTTAGCCGCTTTGGCCGCAAGCTTCGGCACCGCCAACAGCGGCCCGATTGACGCAGACCTGTTGGAAGAAATGCCGGAGGTCTCTTCCATTTACCTGAACAGCAAGGAATACGACGACGCCAAATGGAGCGTCTGCCAAGTCTATTCACTCGATCTCATGTCCGCAGAAGGATTGCAGGACATCGTCAGGGACAAAGAATCCAAGGCCGCGGAATATCTGCCCTGCGACGCCTACTGGCTTTTGATAATCGTCGACTGGCGCGACAACGCCCAAGACCAGGAGATCAACGTAGAGGGCGTCAAAATCGCCTCAAATGTCTTCGAGAGAATCATAGTCTACAAGCCCGGCTTCGAAGATATCGTCGAGGTGTGGCCGTGACCATCATGAGCCGGGCCTCAGCCCTCGCAGTGAGTTCCCGTAAGACTCAGAAGGTGGTCGATACCAATTGTCTCCAGTCAGAGGCGCTGAGAGCGTATCTTTCGGCATCACCCCACAACTACGCGGTTCTGACAAACTACGCAGCCATGGAGGCTTACAAAGGCGACACGCTCACGTCGATTTATTCCTCCATGGAGATTCTCACGCAATATCCGAAACAGGTGATCATATTGACGGGCACGCAAGACATTTGCGGACTGAATGGGCGGGCCGCCGCGTCGCTGGCGCCCTTAATCGACGAAGTCCAAACTCGCGAATTCCCGGAGTATTGCCAGCATTTACTCACGGCAAAGGGTGGCGATCTGTCTCTCCAGGCGCAGCTTTTGGAAAATGGACGCGAAGCAACCGCCTACATCGAGCGGATGCTCAAGGATATGCCAACACTATCTTCCGGCATTGACTTAATGGCGAAAACCTACTCGCCAGAGGAACTCAAGTTTCTACGGCGTCGCGAAACGCACACGCCGCAAATGCGCGAGAGGTTGGTTCGAAACGTCTTGTTGCTGGCAGCGCAGTTTTTCAAAGAGCATCCCAGCGTGACGGAATTGCCAAAAGGGCCGGAGGTCCGTAACACGTTCATTTTTCGCTACGCGCTTTGCGGCTACGTATCGATCCTGAAACGCATCGAGGATGGCGGCGCGAGGAAAACTAAGCCTGAGAAATTACGCAATGACGTTATAGATGTGAATTTTGCCGCCTTCGCTACCTATTTTGATGGCCTGATTACATCGGACAAAAGAGCGCGCCAGATTTATGCGGAGGCAGAATTTCTGCTTCGGGAGGTCTTTGCCATGCCGCCGTGGTGGCTGCGTGTCCTGCTTTCAATCGGCGGTCGCTCTCAGCCGCTGCCATTGACCAGATGAGCCGGTTGCAACGGCCATGTCGCCATGGCGGCGCGGGCGGCGGCGCCATCGGCGAACAGCTGCGGATTGACGATGAATTGCGTCGCGGCGGCAAATTCTCCGGGCCGGTATGCGCTCTCGCGAACAAAACCCAAAAAGTGGACACGATCGCGGGCCTGAGCGGCGCCCCGCACTTTCGTTTCATTGCTGAAGACACCTGTGATCGGCCGCTTGTCCCAGAAGAGACGGTATCGCTCCGCTACGCCGGCGGCTCCCAAGGCGACATGGATTCGGTCATGGACGTCGCCGCCGTTGCTCGAAAACGTCCTGAAGTCAACGAGCATCGCGTGATAAGCACCGTCGGGGACCGGAAACTTATGCGGCCGTCCCTTCGATTCGCATTTCTGGCAAATCCTCTCCACCGCCTTGAGCGTCTCGCCCTCCAGTGATTGCTTCGGGTCTTGGGCGTCGGTGCGGAGCACGCGGCCCGTCCAAAAGGTACCGTCGCTGTCCACGCTTGATCCTGTGGCGTCCCTGACCGCTTGCGTTTCGCCGAGCCGCACCATCTCGACGCGCCAGCGTTGCCCTTTGTTCGCAAAGCCGAAGTCGATCGTCGATTGCCCTTCGCCGGGGCTTTCGTATTGAGGCGCAATTCCCTGCCTATGTAGCGCATAGGCGAATCGTAATTCGAACATGCGATCTTTGTTGGCCTGCACAATGCCACCGTTGTCGCGGATACCGGCAAGAATTGGCGCCGCCCACGCCTGATCCTTAAGCTCATCCATGATGGTCTGCACATAATCGGCCTCACCACGGGTGAGGCTATCCCAGAAATTTTCGACGGCACTTGCCATTGACGGACTCCAGCGAGCACGATCGCTTGCTAATTCTTGACGTGCATTTATTGACCCGGCTACGATGGGCCTGGGTATAGCATCGCCGGGACGATCCTGCGCTTCGAGCGCCCAAACCGCGCAGCTCAGGAGAATGCCATGCCTGATAATAACGCAGAACTTTGGGGTGTTCAGCACCTCATGTCGCTTACCGGAATGAGCATCACCAATATTCGTGGTGCCAAATCCGAATTTGGCGCCGATGAGACAGGCATCGATGTCGTTTTTGAAATGGCCGGACAGCGCTTTGGCGCCCAGCACACGGTTTTTCATTTCGATGAAGGCCAGGTGCCTAGCAAGCGGGGCTCGTCGGCCCGTGCGGAGGAGGAAACGGCGGCGCGCGCGACGCAAACGGCCTTTGCGATGTGGACAAATCCCGATTACAGGCCCGCGCTAGCGCGGCGCATCAACGACAAAATTGCGCTAGCATCGCACTATCCCACGAGCGATTTGGTTGCCGAGATGTGGTTGATTGTCTCGGCCTCTCTCAACCGCTGGGGCGCCTTAGCATCGACCACCATCATGCCGCACGCCATACAGGTTGAGGATTTGAACCGCCTTTTCCACAGCGGCTTGTCGTCTTCCAGCTTTGACCAGGCGTTCCTCATCCTTCATCAAAGCAGCATTGTCTACGGATGGGATCGCGGCACAGGCTGGCGACTTGTTGCCGATCCTGATGCCGAAGCACGCGAGCAGCACCGCAAAGAGATGGCCGATCTGATCTTCACTCAGATTCCACGCTTCCATCGAGGCGCGGCCTAGTTTTGGGCGTGTCCTTCCTGTGGAAGGATCGGGCTGTCGTGAACCGACCCCCGAGATCCCGCAGGGCGGGATTGCGGGTCTCGGTAGGGTAGGCGCGGGTCGTCTCTTGCGAGAACAGCCCAGCGCCGCCCCCCGAACCGTGCATGCGCCTTTCAACGCACACGGCTCTCCATTCCGCTTGCCCTCCGATCCGCTTGCCG
>Ga0335081_10002890_pt1 | contig 27059 bp, 25 predicted proteins | sample Lox_Sample_35_FD_206713 | JGI IMG/M metagenome (GOLD analysis project Ga0335081, IMG submission 206713) | Soil microbial communities from Loxahatchee National Wildlife Refuge, Florida, United States - Lox_Sample_3.5 | ecosystem: Environmental > Terrestrial > Soil > Wetlands | place: USA...
TTTCTGGACTGTCGGCAGGTGATTATCGCCTTGTCGTATCGCATCCCGGTTTTGCAACCAAAGAAATGCCCGTCACCATAGGGACCACCGGGGAAACGGCCCCATTGCGCATCTCTCTAACTGTGAGCGCCGTGAGCACCACCGTCGAGGTGCAGGGCCGGGAGGATAGCATGATTGGAATTGCCGATTCCGCGACCCAGGGAACAGTGGGCGCCAAGGAAATCGAAGATCGCCCGATTCTTCGTTCGGGAGAGATTTTAGAGACGGTTCCCGGTCTGATCATCACACAACACGCTGGCGGCGGTAAGGCCAACCAGTATTTCCTTCGCGGCTTCAATCTCGACCACGGCACAGATTTCGCCGTCTTTCTCGACGGGATGCCGCTGAACCTGCCGTCGCACGCCCACGGCGAGGGTTATGCGGACATGAACATTGTCATCCCGGAGTTTGTGCAGCGGCTGAATTACGAGAAAGGTCCCTACTACGCTGAGGTCGGCAACTATAGTTCAGCGGGATCGGCCAGCGTTAAGTACTATAAGGAGCTGCCGCAGAACTTCTTCCAGGTGGAAGTCGGAATGTTCGACTATGGGCGGGCCGTTTTTGGCGTTTCGCAAAAGCTCGGCTCGGGTGTCCTGCTGTACGGCGGAGAAGCGTATTACGATAACGGCCCATGGAAGCATCCGGATGCCTATAGCAAGTTCAACGGCCTTCTGACCTACAGCCAGGGCGACGCCACCGATGGTTTCAGCATCACGCTCCGCGGTTACCACGGAAAGTGGAACTCGAGCGATCAAATCCCCATTACCGCCGTGCCTCTCGTCGGCCCCTTCGGCGCACTGAATCCAACCGACGGCGGCAATTCACAGCGTTACAGCTTGCAGGGGGAATGGCATCGTCAAGGCGCAAATTCCGCGACGAAGATCGTGGCTTACGGATTTTATTATGACCTCGATTTATTTTCCGATTTCACCTACTACCTGGATGACCCCATCAAAAGTGATCAGTTCGAACAGCAGGACCGGCGCTGGGTGACTGGCTTTGACGCAGCCCACACCATTTTCAGCCAGTGGTTTGGCCGCAGGATGGAAACAACATTCGGCCTGCAGCTCCGCAACGATTGGGTCCACAACGGCCTTTACTGGACCGAAGATCGTATGCGCACAGACAAGAATGATATCGACGCCTGCAATGCCGAACCCATCCCTGAGTGCGAGACCACTCCGAATCTGGTCGCGGTCCTGCCCGCGGCCACGGATTTGAATAAATTTACCGATACGATGGTGGGTTTCTACGTGGAAAATAAAACCCAGTGGACGGAAAAATTCCGCTCCGTCCTGGCGGTGCGCGGCGATGAAGCCGTCTATAACGTCACCAACCTGACTCCTCCCTATACCGCCAGTGAATTGCCGGGCGCTCCGGTAGTCAACTTTATGCAGCTCAATTCCGGCACGGCCACCCAGTTCTTGCCCAGCCCCAAAGCGAGTTTGATCTTCGGCCCGTGGGGCAAGACTGAGTTCTATCTCCAGGGTGGATTCAGTTTTCACAGCAACGACGCGCGCGGCGCAACACAAAGAGTTGAGCCGATTTCGCCGGACTATCCGTTCCCAACGCCCTCTACCCCTATTCGCCCCCTGGTCCCAACTAAAGGCGCGGAAGTGGGCGTGCGCACTGTGGCTGTCCCACATCTGCAAAGTACCCTCTCGCTCTGGTATCTCTACAGTGATTCCGAACTGCAACAGGACGGTGATACTGGAGGCACGGTTCCTTCCCTATCGCCGAGCAATCGCTATGGCATCGAATGGGCCAACTACTACACGCCGCGGGAACATTTGGCTTTTGATTTTGACTTTGCGGACTCCAAGGCCCTGTTTACCACAATAGACCCTGACGATGCTGCGCCGGGCAGCCCGGGTGGCAAGTGGGTGCCCGAGGCGGTCGGGCTGGCGATTTCATCCGGCATCACAGTGCAGAGTTACAAAGGTTATTGGGGGAGTTTGCGTCTGCGCTACTTTGGCCCGCGCAATTTGACCTCCGACGCAATTTACCGCTCAGCTTCAACGGCGCTGCTCAACGCCGAGGTCGGTTATCACATCAACGACAAGTGGAAAATTTCGGCCCAACTTTTCAATTTGCTCAACCGCTACGATCACGACATTGATTACGCCTATACTTCGCGAATAACGCCAACCGCCGCAGCGGAGTTCACCGACGTTTTCCATCCCGTCGAATCCTTCCAGGTGCGATTCATGCTGGTAAGGACCTTTGGGGCGAAGTGATCATCGCTGTTACGTGAATATGTGCGTACGAAATCCCTCGGAGACGGGTGTTTTCGTGGGGGCGGCAGCTGGACGTACTACTTCAGGCAGTAGCAATGAACGCCGCGCAATTACATGGTGCTGATCTTGATATAACGCCCCAGGTCAGGAATTGATGTCACGAGTACATATCCCGCCAGCAACAGGCCAGCAACGCCAACGATGTTGCGGGCAACAATGAAAGTCTTCTTCACAGCTCCTCCAATCTTGCTCCCCGCAGTAAGATGTCGCGGGCCGCTGCGGAGAGGCCCAGCTGATTCGTAGCTCCAGATATTTTCCGGGGCCGAATTTAGTTGGAGACGGCGTACAATACCGGGCATTCATACGCTGAGGCTGGCCGCGTTTCAGGATTTTGAAGGGACCGGGAATCCTCCAATGGGTGAACGCGTGGGTGGAAAGGGCAATCCAGGAAGTATCGAGGAGATCGATGTTCTTTGGATTACGGCTGGCCTCGGCTGCGACGGCGAAACCATCGCCATGACGGGCGCCATGCAGCCCAGCATCGAAGATCTGGTTCTGGGTGGCATTCCGTGGATTCCCCGCATCAACTTTCACAATCCATTCCTGGCCCAGGCTAATGGAGACGAGTTCCTGGCGCCCTTCCATCACGCCGCGCGAGGCGAGCTCGCAGCTTTCATCCTCGTGGTCGAAGGTTCTATTCCTGATGAGAGCAACAAGCAGGAAGGTTACTGGGCTTCGCTCGGCACCAACAGCGCAACCGGCCAGCCCATTACTACCTGCGAGTGGATCGACCGCCTGGCGCCGCATGCCTGGGCGGTGGTCGCGGTCGGCACCTGTGCGACGTACGGCGGCATTCATGCCATGCAGGGCAATCCCACCGGCGCAATGGGGCTGCCCGATTATCTGGGCTGGGAGTGGAAGTCCAAAGCGGACATTCCTATCGTGTGCGTTCCCGGCTGCCCGGCCCAGCCAGACAACATGATGGAGACGCTGCTGTATCTGTTCTACATGGCCGCGGGGCGTGCCCCGATGATTTCCCTCGACGCGCAGTCGCGTCCGACATGGCTCTTTGGACAAACCGTACACGAAGGGTGCGATCGCGGCGGTTTTTACGAACAGGCGGATTTCGCCGAAGAGTATGGGTCGCCGTTGTGCATCGTGAAATTGGGATGCTGGGGACCCGTGGTGCAATGCAATGTGGGCAAGCGCGGCTGGATGGGCGGCATCGGCGGCTGTCCCAACGTCGGCGGCATCTGCATTGGCTGTACCATGCCGGGTTTTCCCGACAAGTTCATGCCTTTCATGAATCAGCCGCCGGGTTCGTTATTGTCGGCCAGTGCCGTGCAGACTTACGGGAAAGCCATTCATGCGCTACGAACCTTCACCCAGGCATCGCTCAATAAGGAGCCAACTTGGCGTCGTCGCGAGATCTCCAAAAGTGATAGAGTTATTCGCCGCGAACCGTAGGCCGCGGAGGAGTGCACGCGCCAGCGTGAGGTGAAGCATGGTTTCGTGGCCCAAGAGCGACTCGATTCCAAGCGGCGAAAACCACAGTCCAGCCGACATGCTTGACCACCGCAACACCTACGCTGAGGCGGAAGCCGTACTCGAGGATCTCGCCCGCGTCTTTCTCGAAAACACAAGCCTTCTGGCGAATGCCGGCCCTTGCGGCCTTTCGCCCACCAAGATCACCACGCAGCTTCCCAACCTGGAGGCAAAATACCGTGCTCTCGTCGAACAGATTCCGGCCGTCGTCTTCATGGCTTATCTCGACGAAGGCGTGGGAGAAGCGTACGTCAGTCCGCAGATTGAAGCCGTGCTGGGCTTCACCCAGGAGGAGTGGTTGCAGGACCCGGTGCGCTGGTACTCCCAGGTCCATCCCGATGACAAGCAACGCTGGAGCGCCGAAGCGGCTGAGCTGTTTTTGTCCGGCAAGCCGCTGCGTTCCGCGTATCGCATTCTGTCGCGCGACAACCGCGTCATCTGGCTGCATTGCGAAGCCAAGATGATCCGTCGCGAAGACGGCCGGCCCTGGTTCATTCACGGCGTCGGCTTTGACATCACCGACCTGAAGCGAACGGAAGAGGCGCTGGAAGAAGAGCGCAACGTTGTTACCGGCATCCTCGACACGGTGGGCGCGCTGGTGATCGTGCTCGACTCCGGCGGCCGCATTGTCCGCTTCAATCGCGCCTGCGAACGCAGTACCGGTTACACCTTTGCCGAGGTCGCCGGCCGCCACGTGTGGGATTTGTTTATTCCGGACGAAGAGTCCGAAGCCTTCCGCATGCACTTCGAGAAGATGCGGGCCGGCCAATTACAGAACGACTACGAATGTCCGTGGCTGGCGCGTGATGGTACGCGGCGGCTGATCGCATGGTCGGGTACTTCGCTGCGTGGCGGCAAAGGTACGCCGGCTTATGTGATTGCCACCGGTATCGACATCACCGAGCGCAAGCACCTGGAGAAGGCGATCCTCGAAATCAGCGTGCGCGAACAGCGCCGTATTGGCCAGGACCTGCATGACGGCCTGGGACAGCATCTCACCGGAATTGCGTTCATGACCAAGGTGCAGGAGCAGAAGCTCAAAGAGAAGCGCCTGCCTTACGCCGCCGACGCCGCCAAGATCGTCAAGCTGGTCAATGAAGCGATCAACAAGACTCGCGAGCTGGCTAAAGGCCTCAGCCCGGTTGTCTGTGAGGCGCACGGACTCATGACGGCACTGCAGCAATTAAGCGCCGAAGTGGAAGATGTCTTCGGCGTGTCGTGTCAGTTGCAGTGCGAGGATCCGGTGTTGGTTCATGATGTGAGTGTAGCCACGCATCTGTATCACATCTCGCAGGAGGCGGTAAGCAACGCCATCAAGCACGGCAAGGCACGGAAGATCGAGATTGGACTGACGGCCAGCGACGGGCGCGGCCTGCTGACCATTAGCGATGACGGATCGGGATGCAAGAAGATTCCCGCCGGCAGCAATGGCATGGGCCAGCACATCATGCGGCACCGGGCGAAGATGATCGGCGGGACGTTGGACATCCAGTTCCCGGCTCCGCATGGCGCGGTGGTGACTTGCATCTTTCCGGTGCGCGGCAAGGAACAGCACGTTAAGCCGGCTGCACAACGAAAAGCCGGTTGAGAAGCGATGTTGACCCGCTCGAAAGAAGACTCTTCGCGCAAGACGAGAATCTTCATTGTCGATGACCATCCCATCGTTCGCGAAGGGTTGGCACTGATGATGAACCGCGAGCCCGACCTGATGGTTTGCGGTGAAGCTGAAGAAGCCGGCGCCGCCCTGCAGGCGATTCCTTCCGCCAGGCCCGATTTCCTGATCGTGGATATTTCTTTGAATGGCCCTGACGGCCTCGATTTGCTCAAGAGCATCCGCGTCAGGTTTCCGAGCCTGCCGGTACTGATCCTTTCCATGCACGACGAATCGATTTACGCGGAGCGGGCTCTGCGCGCCGGCGCGAATGGCTACATCATGAAGCAGGAGGCCACGGAGAAAGTGCTGGTGGCCGTGCGGCAGATCCTCAACCAAAAGGTCTATGTCAGCGATCGCATTGCCAACCGCATGCTGCAGCAATACATCAGCGGCTCCGCGGCCGAGAAGCACTCGCCTATCGCCGAACTTTCGGATCGCGAACTGGAAGTCTTCCGGCTGATCGGCGAGGGCCACAGCACCCGCATGATCGCGGAAGAACTCCATCTGAGCGTCAAAACTGTCGAGTCATACCAGGCCCACATCAAGGACAAGCTCTCGCTGAAGAATGGCCGGGAGCTGGTGCAACGCGCTATCCAGTGGAATATTGCTGAAGGAGCGGCGTAGCTCAATTACGCTCAACCCTTAGCCGAGTCGACCGGCCTGGCCGCGTAGCGGCGACTATGGAAGTAGCTCGGGGCGATCCCCGCTTTCCGAACCCGCCCGACTCTTAACCAGGAACCACCGCTGCTTTCGAATGCTTCATCGGGGAATCCCCTACCCCAAAGGCCGCATTTCCCTTAAGCAGAAATCAGGTTGTGAAACCCCCGGCCATTCACTGATTCTAGTGGCAAGGTGCGTGGGGCACCGATGAAGCATTTCCTGCGAATGGTCTCATCCCATGGACGAATAAGCGGTTCTGCTTTGCGCAGCGATCGCATCTGAAGCTTGTTGGCGCGAAGAGGCAAGTATTTTGGACTTCCACGGTGAAGCACGCCTGGAAGCGATGTCGAAAGGAGAGTTTCGCCTATGACAGCGCAAGCGGTTCCACACGGTCGAGCCACCCAGAAGAAACCCGCTGTCGCCGAGGTACACATCGTATGGATCACAGCCGGTCTGGGTTGTGATGGCGACTCAGTTTCAATCACGGCTGCAATGCAGCCCAGCATCGAGGACGTTCTGCTGGGAGCGATTCCGGGCCTACCGAAAGTTCATCTGCACAATCCGGTCCTCGCCTACGAGGTGGGCGACGACTTCCTCAAGCCGTTCTACCTTGCCCAGGAAGGCAAGCTCGATCCCTTCGTGCTGGTGGTGGAAGGATCGATACCTAACGAGAAGATCCACGGCAAGGACGGCTACTGGGCGGCGATGGGCACGGACACGGTGACGAACCAGCCCATCAAGACTACGGAGTGGATCGACAAGCTTGCTCCCAAAGCGCTGGCGGCGGTGGCGATCGGCACCTGCGCGACCTATGGCGGCATTCACGCTATGCAGGGCAATCCCACCGGATGTATGGGGCTGGCCGATTATCTGGGATGGGGTTGGCGATCGAAAGCCGGCCTGCCTATCGTCAATGTCCCCGGATGTCCTGTCCAGCCCGATAACTTCATGGAAACTGTTCTGTACCTTCTCTACCAGGTTGCCGGCCTGGCGCCGATGATTCCTCTCGACGATCAGTTGCGCCCGACATGGCTGTTTGGCGCCACGGTGCATGAAGGCTGCGATCGCGCCGGCTGGTACGAGCAGGGCGACTTTGCTGAAGAATACGGATCTCCCAAGTGCATCGTGAAGCTCGGATGTTGGGGGCCGGTTGTAAACTGCAACGTTCCCAAGCGCGGCTGGATGGCCGGCATTGGCGGCTGCCCCAACGTCGGCGGCATCTGCATCGGCTGCACCATGCCGGGCTTCCCCGACAAGTTCATGCCCTTCATGGACGAGCCTCCGGGAGCGCACGTTTCCACCGGCAGTTCCGCCATGTATGGCCGCGCCATTCGCGCGCTGCGCACCATCACGCAGAACACCGTCAACAAAGAGCCGAAGTGGCGGCACAATCGGCCAGAACTCACCACTGGTTATTACGCCAGATCCTAATTTCACGCTGAAGGAGCGATCGCCATGGGCACGACTACCTTAACCGAACGGGAAGCCCCGAGTAAGCAAAAGCAGATCGTGGAGATGAATTGGGATCCGATAACCAGAATCGTCGGAAGTCTGGGCATCTTCACGAAAATCGATTTCGCCAACCGGCATGTCGTCGAGTGCCACAGCACGTCGTCGATCTTCCGCGGTTACAGCATTTTCATGAAAGGCAAAGATCCGCGCGATGCGCACTTCATCACCAGTCGCATCTGCGGCATCTGCGGCGACAACCATGCCACCTGCGCCACCTATGCGCAGAACATGGCGTTCGGTGTACGCCCGCCGCATCTGGCCGAGTGGATCGTCAATCTCGGCGAGGCCGCCGAGTACATGTTCGACCACAACATCTTCCAGGACAATCTGGTGGGCGTGGACTTCTGCGAGCAGATGGTGAAGGAAACGAACCCCAGCGTGTGGCAGAAAGCGCAAAAGACGAGCGCGCCGAACTCAAACCTGCATGGCTATCGCAACATCTCGGACATTATGATCGCCCTCAATCCGTTCACCGGGGCGTTCTATCGCGAGGCCTTGCAGATGAGCCGCATGACCCGCGAGATGTTCTGCCTGATGGAAGGACGACACGTCCATCCGTCGACGCTCTACCCGGGCGGCGTTGGCACCGTGCCGACGGTGCAACTCTTCACCGACTACCTGGTGCGGCTGATGAAGTATGTCGAGTTCATGAAGAAAGTTGTGCCTCTGCATGACGATCTCTTCGACTTCTTCTACGAAGCGCTGCCGGGATACGAGCAGGTGGGCCAGCGGCGCATTCTGCTGGGCTGCTGGGGATCGTTCCAGGATCCCGAGCACTGCGACTACACCTACAAGAACATGACCGAGTGGGGACGCAAGATGTTCGTCACGCCCGGCGTAGTGGTGGATGGCGAGCTGGTGACGACCGACCTGGTCGACATCAATCTCAACATGCGCATCCTGCTTGGCAGTTCTTATTACGACGACTGGGAGGATGGCGAGACCTTCGTGAAGCAAGATCCGCTGGGCAATCCCGTCGATCAGAAACATCCCTGGAACCAGACCACGCGGCCCAAGCCGCAGAAGCGCGACTTCACCGGCAAGTACACGTGGGTCATGTCGCCGCGCTGGTTGCATAAGGGCGACCACCTGGCGCTCGACACCGGCGGCGGGCCGATCGCACGTTTCTGGGCGACGGCGAAGGCGGGCCTGGTGGATATCGGATATCTGAAGGCGACAGGTCACAGTGTCAAGATCTATCTGCCCAAGACGACGTCCTTGCCGGAAGTCGAGTTCGAATGGAAAGTTCCCAAGTGGAGTAACGCCATCGAGCGCGACCGCGCCCGGACGTACTTCCAAGCTTATTCGGCGGCCGCCGCCCTGCACTTCATGGAGAAGGCACTCGCCGAACTGCATGCCGGAAGGACCAAGACGTGGTCGGACTTCCAGGTACCGGAAGAGGCCATTGGCTGCGGCTTCCATGAGGCGGTGCGCGGTGTGTTGTCGCATCACGTGGTGATTCGCGAAGGCAAGATCGCCAACTACCATCCTTATCCGCCGACGCCGTGGAACGCCAATCCCCGCGACATCTACGGAACTCCGGGACCTTATGAGGACGCGGTGCAGAACACGCCGATCTTCGAGGAGAACGGGCCTGACAAGTTCAAGGGCATTGACATCATGCGCGCGGTCCGCAGCTTCGATCCGTGTCTGCCGTGCGGTGTCCACATGTACCTGGGGAACGGGAAGGTGCTGGAGACGCGGCATTCGCCCATGTTCGGCGTGGTGAAATAACGGCAGCTTATTTCATCCATGGCTTTGTATCAGGGCATGGCTTCAGCCGTGCCCCAAGCAGGTCAACCATGACTCGGGCTTTAGCCCCGGTGGGTCCCGGTTTTGGCAGAGGCTGAAGCCCTCATTCTTACTGAGCATTATTCGGACGACTATGTCAGAGGCAAACGACTTCCAGCAGCGCGTCCGCAGGATCGGGGCTTTGGTCGAGGAGATCGAAAGCATCGCCGACCCCGTGGCACGATCCTCAACCCGGCAACTGGTGCAGCTGGTGATGGAGTTTCACGGCGCCGCGCTGGATCGCGCGCTTGAGATCCTGGCGAACGGCAGCGAGCCGGGCATGGCGTTCATCGACCAACTTGGGCGCGATCCCATGGTCAGTAGCCTGCTCATCCTCTATGGATTGCATCCGGAGAGCCTGGAGACGCGTGTCAGCAAGGCGGTTGAGCGGCTGGAGCCGAAGCTGCGGCGCGACGGCGCGTTGATCGAGTTGCTGGGCATGGAAGACGGTGCGGTGCGGATCCGAGTCACCCCCGGTGCGCATGCCTGCGGGTCGACGACCAAGGCGCTGCAGTCGACGGTGGAAGATGCCATTTACGAGGCCGCTCCCGACATTGCTTCCCTGACGGTGGAGGGTTTGGATGGGCAGCCGGCCAATGGTTTCGTGTCGCTCGACAAGCTGACAACACACGGTGGTGTTGCCTCCAACCTAAGCGCACCCTCAGTCCCGTCCACAGTGGCCAGCTATGGCGACTAATGAATCACCAAGTCTCGAGACGGCATTCGGGGTACTGCGGCAGTTCGCGCGGCGTCCGCGACCGGCCGAACGCTGCGAACTCTGCAGCACCGAGATCGCATCGCAACATCCCCACCTCTTCGATTCCGCGGCGCGAAAGCTGGTCTGTTCGTGCGATGCCTGCGCGCTGCTGTTCAGCGGGCAAGCCAAGGCACGTCTCAAGCGCGTCCCCCGGCGGATCCGACTGCTGGCGAATTTCCAGATGGCCGACGCGCAGTGGGACAGCCTCATGATCCCCATCAACATGGCGTTCTTTTTTCGCAGCAGCGCAGAGGCAAAAGTCGTGGCCATGTATCCCAGTCCAGCGGGAGCGACGGAGTCGCTGCTCTCGCTGGAGGCCTGGAACGAGTTCGCACGCTCCAGCCCGGAGCTGGAGATGGAGCCCGACGTCGAGGCCTTGCTGGTGAATCGCATCGGACATGCGAGAGGATTTACCAAAGCGGAGTACTACCTCCTGCCCATCGATCAGTGCTTCAAGCTGGTGGGTCTGATTCGCAGCCAGTGGCGCGGCTTCTCCGGCGGCACAGAAGCATGGCAGCAGATCGCGGATTACTTCCGGGAGCTCAGGCGGAGCGCCACCGTGGTTGGAGGAACGGCCAATGCCTGACCTCCAATTCCAGATCGAGGGCGCCGAGGTCGAACCATTTGCCGTTTCGCCGCAGCTGGCGTTCAAGCTGCGAATTACGAACGCCGGCGCGGACGAACTGATCCATAGCATCGCCCTGCGCGCACAGCTGCAGATCGAAAGCACGCGTCGCGGCTATAGTCCAGAGGAGAAGGCTGGTCTGCGCGACCTCTTTGGCGAACCCGCACGCTGGGGCCACACCCTGCGCACCTTCCTGTGGACGCACACCAGCGCGATCGTTCCGGCGTTCCATGGCAGCACCGAAGTGAAGCTTCTGGTGCCCTGCACCTTCGATTTCAACGTGGCGGCGACCAAGTATTTCGCCGGACTTGCCGATGGCGAGGTCCCGGTTTGCGCGCAATTCAGCGGCACCATCTTCTATGCCGAGGAGGTTGGCCCGCTGCAAGTGATGCCGATACCGTGGGACAAGGAGGTGCGCTTCCGCCTGCCTGTGAAGCTCTGGCGAGAGTTGATGGACACCTACTACCCCGGTGTGGCGTGGCTGTGTCTGGAGCGCGACGCCTTTGAGCGTTTATACCGCTACAAAGTTGAGCGCGGCATTCCCACCTGGGAGCAGGCGCTGGACAGCTTGTTTCGCGGCGTCGAAGAGGAAGTAAAGCGATGAACACAGCGGCCGCCGAACAAATCGCCAAAGCTGTGCTGTACGAGGGATACATGCTGTATCCCTATCGGCCGTCGGCGGTGAAGAATCGGCAGCGCTTCAACTTCGGCGTGCTCTACCCGCAGGCTTTCAGCGAGGCGCAAAAGGGTGTTGATCCTTGCGCCTTGCATACCGAGTGTCTGGTGCAGGCGACGGCCCAAACACGGTTGGAGGTGCGTGTCCGCTTCCTGCAACTGGTGGAGCGTTCGGTTGAAAAGCGTGCGGGGCAGGAATTCCATCCGGTGCCCAGCCTGACGGTGGACGGACGGACATTCCATTCCTGGCAGGAAGTGGTGGAGCGTGAACTGGAGTTACCGGTTGCAGATCTGAACCTGCTGGCCCGCTGTCCCGTGGTGCGCTCATTTGGACTTTCCGCCAGTACGACGGAAGAGGCTTTGCTGGAGGGCGGCACCGTCGCTGGACGGATCGTGCGAACCCAGCAGGCGATGACCGGCTCCATCTACCTGGCTGCCAATCGCCTTGCGGAAAGTATCTTCAAGATTGTTGTGCAGGTGAAGAACGTCACTCCGGTGAACGATGCCGCGCACATCAGCCGCGACTTCGCGCTGATGCGGGCGCTGATCTCCGCGCACGTGGTGCTGGGTGTGGCAGACGGCGAGTTCGTCTCGCTCCTGGATCCTCCCGAAGCCCTGCGGCCCGCGGTTGAGGACTGTCACAACCAGGGCGTCTTTCCTGTCTTGGTGGGCGAAGCCGGGCGGCACGACACGATGCTGGCTTCCCCCATCATTTTGTACGACTATCCGCAAATTGCGCCGGAGAGTGCTGGCGATCTCTTCGACGGCACCGAGATCGACGAGATTCTTTCGCTGCGTATTATGACGATGACCGACGAGGAAAAGCGCGAGATGCGCGAGTCCGACGAACGCGCCCGGCAGATGCTGGAGCGCACGGAGAGCCTTCCGGCGGAGCAGTTCATGAAGCTGCATGGCGCGCTGCGCGGGCTTCGGCCCGTGAACGAGGAGACGCGGTGAACGAGTGGGAGTGGCAGCTGCTCGAAGACAAGTCGCCGATTGAGCAGGTTGAGATCGGAGGTGCGGCTGTGCGCATCGGCGACCGTGTCCGTCTGCATCCCCGTCAGGGTGGCGACGTGTTCGACATTGCGCTGGCCGGCCAGATTGCCACCCTCGAGGCTCTCGAGCAGGACTACGAAGGCAAGGTCCACGTTTGCGTGGTCTTGGATGACGATCCGGGGCGCGATCTTGGCCTGATGCGGCAGCCGGGCCACCGCTTCTTCTTCGATATTGACGAAGTCGAGCTTCTGCCGCCGGAAGAGCAGACGCAAAAGAGGGCCGCCGCGCAGCCGCGCATCCTGGTCGCGGGCGTCGGCAATATCTTCATGGGTGACGATGCCTTCGGAGTCGAAGTCGCCCGGCGTCTTGCAGAACGCGCGTTGCCAGCAGAGGTGCGCGTAGGCGACTTCGGTATTCGTGGATTCGATCTCGCCTACGCGCTTCAGGATGGTTACGAAACCACGATCCTCATCGACGCCTACCCGCGCGGTGATGACCCGGGAACGCTCTACGTGGCCGAGCCGGACCTCGCGGCGCTTGGTCCTGATCAGGCCGAAGGTGCCGACGTCGACGCTCATGCCATGGATCCGGTGAAGATCCTGCGCCTGGCTGCCTCGATGGGCGGAGCGCTGAAGCGAGTGCTGCTGATTGGTTGTGAGCCTGCAACCCTGGGTCCTGAAGAGGGCGTGATGGGCCTGAGCGATCCAGTGGCGCGAGCAGTAAGCGAAGCTGTGAATTTGGTGGAGTCTGTGATCGACCGGGTCCTGGCGGGAACTTGGCCGGGCTCGGCGCCATGAATCCTGATGACTGAATGAGGAGGATACGACAGTGGCAACGGCAGTGATGCACCGTGAATCACACGATTTAACGCGCGATAGCGATCGAGATACATTGTTCATGCTGAGCGGCATCGCCCTGATGGTTTTCGGCGCGGGATTGATTCTCTCCAATCCCGTCGCACAGAAATACCTCAGCCGCATCGGAGTTGGGAACCTGGCGCAGGGAGCGCTTCCCGACCTGGAAAGATATTTGCGCTTGCGCGCGATGTAACAGGCGGTCTTACGTCCTTACGTTTCCTCCTTGGGAAGGGAGTGTTTCTGCTTGCCTGAAATCACGGGAACGAGTCAGACTGCCGGGTCCGACGGGAAGGCGCAGACAGCGGAAGTTGCTGGTGTTCGCTACGTCATTAACCCAACGGTGAGCCGCTTTACGGTGAAGGCGTTCGCCAGCGGGTTGCTGTCGGCTTTCGGGCACAGTCCGACGATCGCGGTGCGCGAGATGCAAGGCGAAATACGCTTCAATCCTTCCGCTATCGAGCAGTCGTCGCTGCACTTTGCCGTGCGTGCCGATTCGTTGACCGTGACCGACAACGTCAGCGACAAGGATCGCCGCGAGATTGAAACCGAAATGCGGGAGCGGGTGCTGGAGGTCGTCAAGTATCCGCAGATCGTCTATGACGCGTCGCGCGTCTCGATCGAGAACGCAACCAATGGCCAGAATGACATCGTGCTGCTCGGCCAGTTGACGCTGCACGGCGTCACGCGCCCGCAAAACCTGCCCGCGAGAATCGTGGTAACCGGTGAAATGCTGCGCGCCTTCGGCGAGTTCTCGCTGCGGCAATCGAATTACAACATTAAGCCGGTTTCGGCCGTGGGCGGTGGATTGAAGGTGAAGGACGAGGTGAAGTTCGCGTTCGATATCGTGGCCCGCAAGGAAAGCTGAACCAATTGGAGCTGGGGAAGAGGTAGACCATGTGCTTAGCCATACCCGGAAAGGTGATTGAGCTCTTTCCCGGATTACCATACCTGGCAACGGTCGAGGTTGCGGGCGTTCGCCGCAAGGTCGATCTCGGCCTGCTGGACAGCGATATGCCGAAGTCCGGCGACTGGGTGCTGATCCACGTCGGCTTTGCCATGAGCAAGATCAGCGAGCAGGATGCTCTCGAGCAGATGCAAACCCTGATCATGTTGGGCGAGGGCGAGCAAGCCATGCAGGAGGTTCGAGGCTATGGCTTAGAGGAGACTGACGACGCGAAGGCTTCGTGATCGTCTGTCCGAGTCGGCCCCGAGGTAATGATGAAATTTGTCGATGAATTCCGCGATCCCGAAGTTATCAACAAAACTGCGGAAGAGATCCGCCGCCTCGCCGATCCCGGCCGCCACTATCGCCTCATGGAGGTGTGTGGCGGCCACACGCATGCCATCTATCGCTTCGGTCTGAAAGATATTCTGCCTCCCAACCTCGAACTGATCCACGGTCCGGGATGCCCGGTCTGTGTTCTGCCCATGGGCCGCATCGACGACGGACTCGCCTTGGCGAAGGATCCCGACGTTGTATTCACGGCTTTCGGCGATATGATGCGCGTGCCCGGCGTGCAAGGCAGCCCGCTGGAGCACAAAGCGCGCGGCAGGGATGTGCGTATCGTCTACTCGCCGTCGGATGCTCTGAAGCTGGCCAAAGCCAGTCCCGAGAAGCACGTCATGTTTTTCGCCATCGGCTTCGAGACCACCGCCCCTTCGACCGCGCTGACCATCATGCGCGCGAGAGCAGAAGGTCTCCACAACTTCTCTGTCTTCTGCAACCACGTGACGATTATCCCCGCGATTCGCGCGATTCTCGATTCTCCCGACATGCGTCTCGATGCTTTTATCGGTCCGGGCCACGTTTCCACGGTGATTGGCTGCCGCCCCTACGAATGGATTGCCGCGAACGAACACAAGCCAATCGTCGTCTCCGGCTTCGAGCCGCTGGACATGCTGCAATCCATCGTGATGTTGCTGCGCCAGCTGAAAGCCGGAGAAGCTAAGGTGGAGAACCAGTACAAGCGAGTTGTGCCCTGGGAGGGTAATCGCGCCGCGCTCAAGGCGATGAATGAAGTCTTCCAACTGCGGCCATATTTTGAATGGCGAGGATTGGGCTTCATCTCGCAGTCGGCGCTTCGCATTCGCGATAGCTATGGTGAATTCGACGCCGAACAGCGTTTCAACGTGCCGGGCGTGCGGGTCACCGATCCTAAGGCCGCGCAATGCGGTGAGGTTCTGAAGGGCGTGCTCAAGCCCGCCCAGTGCAAGCTGTTCGGCAAGGAGTGCACCCCCGAGCATCCGGTGGGAGCGCTCATGGTTTCGTCGGAGGGATCGTGCGCAGCGTACTACAATTACGAACACCGGAAGGCCGTGGCGAGCAGCCTGGCCTGGCCGGCGTAACGATGGCAGTCGTCACTGACAGCACGACACCGAACGTCCGTTTTCGCGAGCCTCAGATTGAGATGGCCCACGGCGCCGGCGGCATTGCCAGCCGCCGCCTGGTAGAGGGCCTGTTCGCTCCCCTCTTATTGCGATCGCCTAATCCCAGCTTGAATGACGCTGCTTCTGTGGAGATCGGCGGTGTCCGCATGGCGATGACCACCGACAGCTTCGTCGTGAAGCCGTTGCGCTTTCCCGGCGGATCCATCGGAGAGCTGGCGATCAATGGCACGGTCAACGATCTCGCCGTATCGGGAGCCAAGCCCGAAGCCATCGTCGTCAGCTTCGTTTTGGAGGCGGGCCTGCCAACTGAGATTCTGGAAGCCGAAGTCCGCGCGATGAGCAGCGCCGCGCAGCAGGCCGGCGTCGCCGTAGTCGGCGGAGACACCAAGGTCGTCGAACATGGCAAGGCCGACCACATGTACATCTCGACCACCGGCATCGGCGCGTATTTGCCGGGAATTCGCATCGATGCGCGTACGGTGCGGCCGGGCGATAAAGTCCTGCTCTCCGGGCCAATCGGGGATCATGGCATTACCATTCTGCTGGCTCGCGGCGAACTGGACATCGAAGCCGACCTGCGCTCTGACACGCGCTCGGTGTTTCCACTGATCGAAGCCATGGCGCACGAAGCCGCTCCCGGCCTTCGCTGGATGCGCGATCCCACCCGCGGCGGCGTAGCAACCTCGCTCAACGAGCTGGCCCGTGATTGCGGCCTCGGCATTCACGTGTTCGAGGATGAGATTCCGGTGCGCGACAGCGTTCGCGGCGCTTGCGAGCTGCTCGGCCTCGATCCGCTGCACATCGCCAACGAAGGCCAGTTTCTCGCCGTCGTCGCGCCCGAGTACGCCGACGCTGCCTACAACGCGCTCTGCCAGACGCCGGGCGGCGAAGGCGCAGTGATGCTGGGCGAAGTCCACGAGCAGCCCGCAGGCTCCGTATTGGTGACGACGCGCTACGGCGGCAGTAGAATTATCGACATGCTTGTGGGGGATCCTCTGCCGAGGATCTGTTAACGGAAGCGTGTCATGCCGGCCGGCCTTGAACTCGCGACGCTCGTGGAAGAGCGGCTGCTCGAACGGAACCGCTTATGCGAGAGCTTTTTCTCGCACGAGGCGCATCACCTGGCCGAGGCCTGCCGCGAAATGTCGGAGCGCTTCCTGCGCGGCGGCTGTCTTCTGGCCTTCGGCCGCGGTCCCTATGCAACCGATGCCCAGCATGTCTCCGTCGAATTCGTGCATCCCGTGATCGTCGGCAAGCGGGCTTTGCCGGCCCTCGATCTCTCCCTTGTCTATCGTCCCTGGCTGCGAAGCATTCTTCGTCCGGACGATATGGTGATGGGCTTCGGCCCTCCCGAAAGCGACGATGACGTGGCCGAGACGCTGCGCGAGGCCTATTCGCGAGGCGCCATGACCTTTGCCCTGCCTGGACAAGAGGGCTCCTACAATGTGGGAGCTGCGACGCCAGATTCCTTCATTCATCAGGAGATCATCGAGATTCTCTATCACACATTGTGGGAGACGGTACACGTCTTCTTCGAACATCGCGAGCTGGGCCACGAAGTCGGTGATGCGGGATTTCTCTACCCCTTCCTGGGACAGGCAAAACAGGAGATGGGCAGTGTCACGGAGGAAGTAGCAGCGTCGATTGTCATGAAGGCGCAAAACGACAGCCAGCTCCGTGCGCAGGTGGCCAGCGAAGAAGCCGAACAGATCAGCGCCACGGCGCAGGCGATCCAGGAGCGGGTACAGCGGGGCGGCAAGCTGATTCTGTTTGGCAACGGTGGATCGGCTACCGACGCCAACGACTGGGCGATCGATTGCGTTTTGCCGCCGTCGGGCTACCGTCCGGTTCCCGCAGTCTCCCTGTCGATGGAGCCCGCCAACATTACGGCGCTCGCCAATGACATCGGCACGGAGGTGATCTTCCTGCGACAACTGATCGCGCAGGCGCAGCCAGATGACGTTGCGGTCGGCATTTCGACCAGCGGCGGCTCACGCAACATCATCATGGCACTGGAGGAGGCGCGCAAGCGTGGCATGCTGACGGTGGCGCTGCTGGGATATGACGGCGGTGAAATCAAGCGGCGCGGTTTAGCTGATCTGCCGATCGTCGTGCGCTGCGATTACATTCCGCGCATCCAGGAGGTGCAGGCTTCCATCTATCACATCATTCGCGAAATGCAGGAGGTTCTGAGCCGTGGCCAGGTTTGAACTCTTCGGGACAGCAAGCTGCCCCTACACGCAGGAGATGCGCGAGTGGCTGGAGTGGAAGCGCTGCGACTTTGTAGAGCACGACGTCGAGGCTGACAGCGGAGCACGCGAAAGGCTCATAGCCCTTGCCGGCGGCCAGCGCACCGTGCCCGTTCTGGTGGAGCAAGGCAAGGTAGTGCAGATCGGCTGGCAGGGTCGAGGTTGCGTCATCGGTTCCTGACTGCCGGAGTTCAGTTTGGTTTGCCCTCGGTCGATTGGCACTTGCCGCGGCATTCGGTATTGGTCCAGGCAGCTCCCAGCGCGTGCAGGATCAACTTGTCTCCTAGCGTTAACTTCTCCGCGTCCAAAACCGCTTCGTAGACGTAAAGGACAGCTTCACTTCGGGTGATGCACCAGGGTTCGTGACGGACTACTCCCTGGCAATGCTCGCAAGCCGCCTCCGCGCTGTATTTATTGCTGTGGTGCCATATCGTTGCTTGCTGCGCAGACATGATTCGTCCTCTCGCAGGTTTCTACCTGCACGAGCAAAGCGGGTCCTTCGTGTATGAAAAAGGCCATGCCCGATAATTCCGGCTGTCGAACTCCGCGCGTGCAGCGGTGGCACAGGCTTGAATACCGCCTCTGGATAGCTGCGCGACCAAGGAAATCACAACCATGCTCGAAGGGTAGCGTTATGCAAAATCCGCCGCATCCCACGGAGGAGGGAGCCTCATACGTCTTTTCGGGGCAGGAATCTCTCGCGACACTTAGGCGTTCTGCGGTGAAGAGCAGGAAGAATCGGTTATACGAACAACGACAAGGTTGGCGCTCTTTGGAACTTCTGATCTTCGGCTGGATGAACCGCTCAGCTGCGCGGCCCGGAAAGCTGCGTTGAAATCAGGCGGGCCTGAGCGGCTCGCCGCGGGCGATTCGGCGGCAGATGTCCTGAGCATCCTGGTCAATATGCTGCCAGAACTTGTGCAGCCCGCTGCATAGATAATTCAGCCCGAGCTCCCCCTCGGGTGTGCGGATCAGGCGGTTCTTGGGACATTCGCCATTGCACGCAAACAGATATTGGCAGTCGCGGCAACGCTGCGGCAGCGCGTTGAACTTGTCGAAGCCAAACTTCTTCTGTTCGTCGGAGAAAACCATCCGCGAGCTGGAGGTCTGCATGATGTTGCCCAGCTTGTACTCGGGATAGACGTAGTGATCGCAGGAGTACACGCTGCCGTCATGCTCCAGCGCCACGCCTTTGCCGCAGAACTCGTGATAGATGCAGAGCTGCGACTCCTTGCCCATCCATTGCGCGATGGCCGTCTCAAAGAGGTTGACGAAGACTTTACCGATGTCGCGGCGATACCATTCATCCCAAAGCCTGCGCAGGAAGTAGCCCCAGTCGTCCGGATCGACCGACCAGCCGGTAACCACCGAATCTTCGTTGCCGGGATGAGCGGCCGCAGAATCGTACATCGGCAAGGTCGCCGGCTCCCACTTCTGCGGAGCGACGTTGCGAAACACCTTGGGCTCGACGCAGGGGATGAACTGCATCTCGCGCGGGCGCAGCTCGTTCTTGAGGAAGCGGTAGACGTCCAGCGGCCGCTTTGCATTCACGCGGTTGATGACAGAGAGTGAGTTGAATGGCACACCATGACGATGCAGCATCTCGGCGGCGGCAAAAACTTTGCGGAAGGTCGGCTTGCCGTCGTTCGCGATGCGATAGACATCATGCAGCTCTTCGGGGCCGTCAATGCTAAGTCCAACCAGAAATTTATTCTTCTTGAGGAACGCGCCCCATTCGTCCGTGAGCAGCGTGCCATTGGTCTGCAGATCGTTTTCGATGCGCTGGTTGGGCTTCTTGTATTTCTGCTCGAGCTCGACCACCTTCTCGAAGAACTCCAGTCCGAGCAACGTCGGTTCACCGCCTTGCCAGGAGAAGACGACCTGATCGCCGTCCTGACCTTCGATGTACTGGCGAATGTGGGTTTCGAGAATCTCGGCGGAGATTTGGAACTTGCTGTCGCTGCCCAGCAATTCTTTCTTGTGCAGATAGTAGCAGTAGGTGCAGTCGATGTTGCAGAGGGCGCCGACAGGCTTGACCATCGCGTGATAGGTGCGCCTGGCTCCCGGCGGCGCAGGCCAGGGCGTCAGGCCCGATGGCGGGACAAGCTGACTCATGGGATCTACGGCGCGGTCACCACCCGGTAGTACACGCCATTGGCTCCATACGACGGACTGAACCACGTGTTGCCGCAAAGATAGTATGTACCACCGCCCGGGACATTGGGTGTGATGCAGCCCGAAGGCAGCACCGCGATGGTTTGCCCGATCGTGTAGTTGACAGCGGCTGTCGTCGCCGCGCCGCTGTTGTAGGCAGCAGCGGTATTGGTCGCTCCGGCGGCATATCCCGCATTGTAGGAGTTGGCGGCGGTTGCACTGGTTGCGGCTGCGGTAGTGGTTGTGCCGGCGGCGTAGCCCTGGTTATAAGCCGCGGCCGTGTTGGCGCTGTTCGCCGAGGAAGCCGCCGCTGCCGTCACCGTGGCTCCGACCACTGCCCCGGCCGCTGCCGCGCCCCAGGCACTGCCGCAGTTGTAGCAGCCGCTTCCGTAATACCCCACGGCGACCGGCGGATGATATCCGTAGTAGCCGGCCGGATAGGCGGGATGGTACGCCGTCGTCGGATAGTACGGATGGTAGGCCGAGCCGTAAGTGCTGGTGCCGTAGGGTGTGGTATGCACCGCGCCCTCGCCATACTCGCCGCTGGTGGTCCCGCCATAGGCGTTGGTGTGGGTGGTGCCGCCGGAGTAATTATGCGAGGTGCTCCCGCCGTAGACGTTGGTGTGCGAACTGCCTTCACCGTAGGTATGGGAACTGCTGGTGCCGTAGGCGCTGTCGTGCGATGTAGAACCATAGCTATGCGACGTGCTCCCGCCCCAGCGATTGGCGTGGGAGTAAGCGAAGCTCGCTTCGAATGGGAGGAGCGCCGTCGCCGCACTTACCAGAGCAATCAGAATTCGCTTCATAGGATTTGTCCTCCTCGTCAGTTGCTCTTGCCCGTCTGCGGCTTGGTTGCTGTCGGCGCAGGGGGCGGAGGTTCGGGATTCGGGTGCGCGAAATTGATTCGCTTGGCCGTGGCTGCGGCGGGTGTCGTAAACGTGTCCGGCGGCAAGCCGGTTTCGAGTTGCCACTCGGAGAATTGCAATTCATGGCGCAGCCGCAGCGGGTCATCCAGGTACATGGCGCGAACCAGTCGCGGCAGCTTGTCGTCAGCGCCCACCCACAGCTGTATGAAAACTCCGCCATCCACGTAAGCTACGATGTCGGTAGTTGTACCTCCCACAATGTGGGACTGCCCGATGTAGTAGGCAGACTTCAAGTCCGCTTGCATGTCTTGGTACGGATCGGCCACGATGACATCATCGAAGGGAAAGTAAATGCCGGCGGTATGATAGGCAGTCTCCAGCGCCGCGTCGATGGTTGGGGGAGCGTCGGCGACCGCGATCAGATTCTCCGCCGGCGCGTAGGCCATCATCGTCTTTCCGTCGTAGTAAAACTCGGAGGCAGGACCGTCGCCCGCAATAATCACTCGCAGTTTGTCCGGGCGCTGAAGTTTGACCTCGTACTTTGTGCTATACGCCAGCGGATCGCCCTGGCGGCTGGGATGTTCAAAGATCTCCACCGCGTTGAAGCTGAGCGACTGCGCCGCGGCCAAACGGGCGCTGGTGGCCTTCAGAATGTCGAGCGCCTTGGCCTCCATCGGAGGCGGAGCCGGCTTTGTGGCAGCGGCTTTGGGAGCGGCAGCCTTCTTCTTGGCCGCCGGAGGTGTAGTTTGCGCGCCCGCAACGATGGTCAACGCAAAACACAGCGGGATCAGGGCGTAGCGAACTGGCTTGGGTCGCATCATGGAAGCCCTCCAGTATTCCGGTTTTCAGCAACCGCAGCGGCGATCTACGGAATCATCCCGCAATCGAACATCTTGTTGGCAATCGGCGCGGCAATCTTGTTGATGAAGGCTGTCCGCATCTGCGGATCGCTCTTGAGCAGCTGAATGACCTTCTGTTCTTCCGGTCCGGGCGGCGTCTTGCTGGACTTCTTCTGCCACAGCTGCTCACAGGTCGAACTCTGATACTTGGCGATAATTTTGTTGGCAACCGCGTCCATCACCGGATACTGTTGTGCGCTGCCGACGCTGACATAAAACAGTGCTGCTGCCAGGGCTAATAGGGCACTACGTTTCATGGCATCTCTCCTTGTGATTGCGGATTGTGCGGGCCGGCAGCCGCTTCCGTGCACTGCGCTGCCGGCCCTTCTCACGTGGCCCGTACGTCGTGAAGGCTCACTGGCTTCTACTGAGCCGGCGCTCCCTGCGTGGCTGCTGCCTTCTTCGTCTTCTTCTTTGGAGCCGGCGCGTTGCGCGCTTGGCCTTTCACCTGGGTCTCGTCGACTACCGTCGATTCCTCCGTAAATGTAGTACCGGAGGGCACGAAGTAGATCTTCACGCTCTTGCTCTTGGTCACGCCAGTGCGCGGCTCCAGACGGCTGGCATCGATACCGCTCTTGCCTTCACCTTCGGTGAGGTAGTACTTCACATTCACCGCGCGCTGCCCGCCCAGCTGCGACATGGTGACCGACTCCTGCTCATCCGCGTAACCCACAACCACGAACTTCCCATTGGGTTCGCGCTGAATGCGCAGAGCTACGTCGTCGAGCACCGCCTTGCAGGTATTGTCCACCCGCCAGGGCCGCTTGGCATCCATAAACTGACATTCGCCGACTTCGCTCACCTCACTGATGGTGACCGGCGGAGCCAGCACATTGACCGTGGCATTGCAAGTGGTGCTCAGGCCGCGGGAGTCCGTGACCGTGGCCGTCGCGGTGATCGGGCTGCCCGGAGGAGCGCCGGTGGTATCGAGCATCGCTGTCGTACCCGTACCGCTGATGCGACCGGCACTCGCCGTCCAGCTATAGCTCAGCGGGAAATTGTCAGGACTGCCGGCGTTCACCGTGACCGTCGAGCCGTCGCCTGCCTTTACTGTGTCGGGATTGGCGGAGCAGCTGGCTTGTGGCGGATGCGGCTGCCGCACTGTGAACGTAGCGTTGCAGCTGGCTACGTTGTTCTTCTTTTCCTTGGCATCGGTTGCGGTTCCGCCCACGGTGTAATTGCCGGGCGCCAGACCGGTGGTATCGACGTTACCGGTGGTGCCGGTGCCGGAAATCTTTCCGCCCGTGCTCGTCCACTGATAGGTGATGGTGTGCTTGGGGTTGAAGTTCTGCGTGCTGATGGTGGCGGTCACCGGATCGCCCGCCCAGATTTCTGTCGGCGCGACGGAGCAGCTGGCGGTTGGAGGCACGGGAGGCTTGCCACCCAGCTGCATATTCAACCCAAAGAGCGGACCGCTCTGGGCAACGTCATACTGGAAACCCGCGAGGCCGGCGGAGTAATTCACGTCGAGATAGCGCCAGCCCACGAAGAATCCGAACATCGGCTTAGGCTGAAAATTCAATGTGCCGGCCACCTGGTAGTCCAGGTTCGCCTGGCCGCCGCCGGCATCGCCTGCGGCCGTGATCCAGACTTTAGGTGTGAAGAGGAAGGTGAACTTGCCGCCGGCAACCGCGTCGACCCAGTTCGCCGACTGGGAGTAGGACACGTTGGCGGGACGCGGCGTGAGCGTCACGCCTTCGTGCCAGTAACGCAAGCCGACCAGCGCATCGACCTTGAGGTGTTCGGTGTCTGCGATTCGATAGCCGACCTTGGGAGTGAAGATGACCTGCGAAAACAACGCCCGTATCGACGTCTGGTCGAGATCGTTCAGAGGAATGCCCTGTGTCGTCCCTACCCTGGCCCAGATGAAGTCGATGGGCATGACGAAACGGTTCTTCCGCGCCTCGAAGTACCCAGCCAATCCGCCATTAAAATTCGACAACACATCCGAGCCGGTCACATGGACGCTGGTCACGTGTCCGAGCGCGCCCGCGGTGCCATTGATGCCCGGGATCCAAACATAGGGCGCAAGATCGAAGTGCCAGGAGTCGTCGGAACTGGCAGCTTGTTGTTGTGGCGAATCCGGCAGGGGCGAAGCCGTTGGTGCAGCGGCTGCGGGCTCGCCGGTCAGGTTCGCTTCTGCCGGTCCCTGCGCCCATGCGGCGGTACAGCACAGCGCAACGGCGAGGAATATGGAAAGCACTATGGACCAGAACGTACGCGGGGATGACATCGCGTCTCCTTAACTTATCGATCGCACATGGTGCGATTCGCAGTCGGACTCGACGTCTCTGGCGAACGCCCATACCAGGCGATCGGTGGGCGCGGTTGGCCGTTTGCCGGACGGTCGAGTGATGCGCTCCCAGCCTACGCGTGGCGGGGCACGGACAGAACTAGCACTGTTGCTAGCAGCTTCAAAGAAAAAGCTAGAGCGGAGTTGCTACTACTAGTCCGGCGCTGATGGACGGCATTCGTCCCAGAACGCGCAGTATGCATTGAGAGTTGCGTGTTTGGCGCGTAAAATCGTAACCACACTGGAGATCACTTGCACGCCAAACCTTCAGCACGCGTGTTGATTGCTGACGATCACCGGCTTGTGGCCGAAACCTGCAAGAACACTCTCGAGCCCGAGTTCGAGGTTGTCGGGATTGCCACCGATGGCCGCGCGCTGCTCCAGGCAGCATTCTCGCTGAAACCCGATATCGTTTTACTCGATATCGCCATGCCGCACCTCAATGGCCTGGATGCCGGCGAGCAAATCAAAACCCGGATGCCGAAGGCCAAGCTGGTGTTCCTCACCATGAACGCCGGCGCCGATGTGGCCGCGGAAGCTTTTCGGCGTGGCGCTTCGGCCTACGTGTTGAAGCAATCGGCCGCGGAAGAACTTCTGACCGCGCTGCGCAAGGTCGTGCGTGGCGAGTCGTACCTGTCTCCGTTGATCACGCGCGAGACGGTGACCCATCTGCTGAATCGCTCGAAATCCGGAAGCGAGGAGAAACGGATCACCGCCCGTCAGAGCGAGATCCTGCAGCTTCTGGCCGAAGGCAAGTCGATGAAAGAGGCGGCGAGCATTCTGGACCTGAAGACAGGGACGATTGCGTTTCACAAATATCGCATGATGCAGACGCTGGGCATCAAAACCAACGCTGAATTGCTGGAGTATGCGATCAAGCGGCAGATGACCAGGTCTTCGTAGAACTCGCTGCGTCAGCACCGAACTCCCCAGTTCAACCGTGATGGGCGCCGGGCTGGCGCATATGTCTTAAATTGTCAGAAGTTTACGGAGGAGAATTGAGCGCCGCTCGTTTGCGTATGCGTGATCCGCTGTGGCAGCTTGCTCCGGACGAAATCGGGGTGGCGATGGCGCAGATCGCCCCCGATGGCAGCTGCGAGGCCGCCAGCCGGTGCTTGTGCGATCTGCTGGGCACGCCTTTCGACGAATTCTCCGGCACTGCTTTCGACCAGCTCTTCCCGGCGCCCGACCCTCAGAAAGAGAACGCTCTGTGGCAACGCCTGTTGCGCGGAGAAATTCCGCATTACTCCTCGGAGCGGACGGCAAGGCGCGAGGACGGCCAGGTCGTGCCTGTGCGCATCGTCTTCACCTTGGCAAGCCCCGGCGTTGTTCCGTCGGCAAATTGCGTATTCGCCATGGTCACGGACCTTACCGCGCTGCGCTCCGCCGAGGCAGCTCTTCAGGAATCGGAAACGGCGCGTCACGAACTTGCCCGCCGGCTGACCAACGCACAGGAGAAAGAGCGCACCCGAATCGCGCGCGAGCTGCACGACGATATCGGGCAATCGCTCGCCATCTTGCGGATCCAGATGCTTCGCGCGGGGCAGCCCGTTTCCGGCATGGCGGGCAAGCGTCATCCCACGATCCCGGAGCTTTGCGACAGATTGAAGCTGCTGGCGGAGAAGGTCAGCCGGCTCTCCCACCAACTCCACTCATCCGAGCTGGAGTACCTGGGGCTGGCCGTCGCCGTTCAGAGCCACTGCCGCGAGTTTTCCGAGAAGTACAAGATTGCGGTGGAATGCTCCTGCAGCGGCATTCCCGAGAACCTCGACGGGCTCTTGGCCCTCAGCCTGTTACGTATTGCGCAGGAGGCCCTTTACAACGCGGGGAAGTACAGCAAGGCAAAGTCCATTCAAGTCGCGGTCGAAGGATCACCCACCGAGCTTTCCCTGCTGATTGCCGACGATGGCGTGGGCTTCGATCCCGAAGAGGCCAAGCTAGCTGCGGGGCTGGGCCTGATCTCCATGCGTGAACGGGTCCACCTGGCCGGCGGCGAATTCAAGATCACCTCGCAACCCGGCGAAGGCACGTGCATCGCAGCGCGCATTCCGCTGGCAGCAGCCCGCCAATAGGCAACCGCGGCATCCGCGCCATGAAGGGCAACTAGCTCATCAGCAGCGCCTCCAGCCGGGCTCCGGTCCGTCTTCACTTCAGCTTGGCGTATTCCGATTTGGCTTGTTTCAGGATGGGCAGGTTGGGATCAGCATTTTTCCAGAGTGCGAGGAAGTCCTGATAGTGGGTGCGCGCGGCTTCGGTGTTGCCAGCCATGGCCTCGGCACGGGCGAGTTGCAAATGGGCCAAAGCACCGGTTACCGCGTTGACCACGATTCCCGGACTCAGGATCAGTTTCTGGAACTCCGCCGCTGCCTCGTGAGCTTTTCCGAGTTCGAGGTAGGCCAGGCCGCGGACATAGGCGGGTTGCAAGTCGGCAAACGATTCCATTGCCAATTCGTAGGGCAACGCTCGCTGGAGCCGCTCAAGCGCCTTCGCGGGTTGGCTCCGATCGAGGTCAAGCACGGCCTGAATGACCGGTAACGTGTAGTTCTGCATTACCTCGCCGACGGGATACTGTCGATTCAGTTCACCGGCCAGTTTTTCGGCTGGTGCTGCATCGCCCGCCCTCGCCAATGCCAGACTCGCGTATTCCAACACCACCCGTCCACTGCTGAGGGCCAGCGATTGCTCGGCAAACTGGCGCGCCAGAGCGCTGTTGCCGACCTCGGCCTCGGACCATGCCAGCTCGGCATAGTATTGCCCGGCACTTTCCTTGGCATTGTTCGCGATGGCCACCGAAGCCGCCTGCTCGGATAGCTGTCGCGCACTGCCAAAACGCCCGTAGTAGCCTTCGCTCGTCGCCTTTTC